>Ga0137415_10006885_pt1 | contig 11278 bp, 10 predicted proteins | sample CZODoug3_1_1_16f_FD_183082 | JGI IMG/M metagenome (GOLD analysis project Ga0137415, IMG submission 183082) | Vadose zone soil fungal communities from Angelo Coast Range Reserve, California, USA - CZODoug3_1_1_16fungal (Hybrid Assembly) | ecosystem: Environmental > Terrestrial > Soil > Vadose...
GGTTGCTCGAGGTAGCCGGTGAAGGTCTGCATCCAGCGCGCGGCCAGTGCGCCGTCCACCGAGCGGTGGTCCACCGAGAGCACCACGGTGAGCTCGGTGCGGCTGGTCAGCTGGCCGTCGCTGACCACCGGCGCGGACCGGGTGGCGCCCACCGCGAGGATCGCCGCCTGCGGTGGGTTGATGATCGCGGAGAACTCCTGCACCCCGAACATGCCCAGGTTCGTCACGGTGATCGAGCCGCCCTCGAGGTCGGCCTGCCGCAGCCGGCCGTCGTTCGCCTGGCCGGACAGCCGGCGCACGTCGGCGGCCACCGCGGTCACCGACCGGGTGTCCACGGCGCGGACCACCGGGGTCACCAGCCCGCGCTCGGCGGCCACCGCGACGCCCACGTCCACCTGGTCGAACCGCAACAGCTCGTCGTCCGACCAGGCCACGTTCATCTCGGGCACCAGCGTGTGCGCCCGGCCGACCGCCTTGACCAGCAGGTCGTTCACCGAGATGCGCTGCTCGGAGACCGCGTTCAGCTCGCGGCGTAGCTCCAGCAGCGCGTCCACACCGCAGCTCGCCTTCAGGTAGAAGTGCGGGACGGTCTGCTTGCTCTCGGTGAGCCGGCGCGCGATGGCCCGCCGGATCGGGGTGTGCGGGATGCGGCTCACGCCGCCCGCGCCGGCCGCCGGCCGCGCCGCCGCCCGTTCCGAGGCCGCGGCGGCCCGGGCAGCCGGCGGGCTCGGCTCGACCGGTGCCGCCGGGGCGGCGGTTTGCGGGACGGCGGTCTCCGGGACGACCGGGGCGGGGGTGGGGGTGGGGGTGGCGGCCCGTTCGGCGAGCGCCCGCTGCACGTCGCACCGGGTGATCCGGCCGTTCGGGCCGGTGCCCACCGCGTCGGTCACGCTCAGCCCGGCCTCGGTCAGCAGCCGGCGGGCCAGCGGGCTGGCGAACACCCGAGTGCCGGCCCCGTTGGTCGCCCGCCGCGACTTGGCCCCGTTCGACCCTGGGGCGGGCACCTCCGGAGCGGACGGCTCCGCAGTGGCCCCGGTCGGATCCGATGCACCGACGCCCAGCGAGCTCAGCAGCGCGCCGAGGTCGTCGACCTGCTCCCCCGGGTCGACCAGCACGGCGATGGGCGCCCCGACCGGGACGGTAGCACCGGGGGTGACCAGGAGCTTGAGCACCTGGGCCGCCGACTCCGCCTCGATTTCCACGGTGGCTTTCTCGGTCTCGATCACCACCAGCGGCTGGCCCGCGGCGACGGTGCCGTCCTCGGCGACCAGCCAGTCGTTGAGCACCGCCTCGGTGGCTCCGGCGGCGACTTCGGGCATGCGCAGCAGCGTGGCCATGGGTGACTCCTCGCGGTGGCCGGTGGGGCGGTCGGTGGCAGGCTCACTGGCAGGCAGCGCGTACCGCGGCGGCGATCTGCTCGACGGAGGCCAGCGCGGCGGCCTCGAGCACCTTGCTGATGCTGGGTGAGGCCTCGCCGCCGGTCACCCGGTGCACCGGGGCGTCCAGCCAGTCGAACAGCCGCCGCTGGATCTCGTCGGCCAGCCAACCGCCGTAGGAGGTGCCCCGCGCACCCTGCTCGACGACGAGCACCCGGTTGGTCTTGCGCACGCTGGCCTCGATCAGCTCCCAGTCCAGGCTCGCGCGGTCCAGCCAGCGCAGATCGACCACGTCGGCGCAAACGCCCTCGACCGCCGCGACCGCGTCCAGGCACGGCCGCACCATGTGCAGGTAGGAGATGACCGTCAGGTCGGGCCCGGTCGCCCGCAGCGCCGCCTTGCCCACCGGGATGCGGTAGTCCAGGTCGTCCACCGGCACCGCCCCGGTGGTGTCGTACAGCCCGACCTGCTCCAGCACTACCACCGGGTCGTCGCAGGCCAGTGCGGTGTTGAGCAGCCCGATGTAGTCGTGTGGGGTGGACGGGGCGACCACCCGCAGCCCGGGCGCGGTGGCCAGCACGCCGGCCGGGTCCATCGAGTGCTGCGAGCCGTAGCCGGTGCCCTGGGCGAGCTTGCTGCGCAGCACCAAAGGCACCCGGCTCGCCCCGCCGAACATGTGCCGGGCCTTGGCGACCTGGTTGAACAGCTGGTCGGCGGCCACCCACATGAAGTCGGCGTACATGAACTCCACGATCGGCCGGAACCGCCCGTCCAGCGCGATCCCGCCACCGAGGCCGGCGAACGCGTTCTCGCTGATCGGGGTGCCGAGTACCCGATCTGGGGCGGACTGCTGTGCCTGCCGGGTGGCGCCGTTGGTGCCGCCCTTGAGCCGGTGCACGTCCTCCCCCATCAGCACCACGGACTCGTCGGTGGCCATCCGGTGCCCGATCACGTCGCTCACCGCGTCGATGAACCGCCGCTGCCGGGTGGCGCCGGAGTGGTCGGCCTCCTCCAGGTAGCGGCTGCCGGCCAGCTCACTCAGGTCGCCGCGCACCCCGACGTCGACGAAGCCCGGGTCGGGCCAGGCCGAGGGCCGGATCCGGCGCTGCCCGGGCTTGCCGCCGGGCAGCGGTTCGAGCAGTCCGGCGCCGATCTCGCGCAGCGCGCCGGTGATCTCCTCGCGGGCCGACTGGAGCTCGCTCTCGGTGGCCAGGCCGCGGCGCAGCACGTGCGAGGTGAGCGCGGCGAGCGGGTCGCGGTCGCGCCAGGACTGCTCCTCGACCTTGCTCCGGTAGCCGAACGCGCTGCCCGGGTAGGGGCCGTTCTGGTGGAAGAACCGGTAGACCTGCGCTTCGATCACCGTCGGCCCGTGGCCCGCGCGCATGTGCGCCACGGCCTCCCGCATGGCCGCGTGCGTGGCCACCACGTCCATGCCGTCGACCCGCCAGCTGGGGATGCCGAAACCCGGGCCGCGACCGGACAGCCGGTGCTCCCCGGTGGCCTCGTCCACGTGGGTGGACACCGCGTACAGGTTGTTCTCGATGAAGAAGCAGACCGGCAGCTGCCAGGCCGCCGCCAGGTTGAACGTCTCCAGCACCGAGCCGATGTTCACCGCGCCGTCGCCGAAGTAGGTCACCGACACCGCATCGGATCCGGACCGCCGGTGCGCCCAGGCGAACCCGGCGGCCTGCGGCACCCCGCCGCCGACGATCGCGTTGGTGCCCATCGCGCCGGCCTCGGCCCAGCGCAGGTGCATCGAGCCGCCCCGGCCCCGGCCGAAGCCGTCGGCCAGCCCGCAGATCTCGGCCAGGGTGCGCCGCAGCACCACCGCGACGTCGTCGGTGAGCTTGCCCAGCGTGCCCTGCGTCGGCTGGGACACGTGCGCCAGCGCCTTGGCCAGGAACTGGTGGTGGCCCCGGTGCGAGCCGTTCACGGTGTCCCCCGGGCGCAGCGCGAGCACCGAGCCGACCGCGCCGCCCTCCTGCCCGATGCTGGAGTGCGCCGGGCCGTGCACCAGCCCCTCGCCGGCCAGCTCGAGCACGTACTCCTCGAAGGTCCGGATCCACAGCGTGTGGGTCAGCGCGGTGCGCAGCAGGTCGGGGTCCGCCGCGTCCCAGTCGGCCTGCCCGACGGTGAGCTCGACCCACGGCGCGGCCGGCTGCAGGGCGTGATGTTCGGGCATCTCGGCGGCCTCCTCGACACGGCGCAACGAGGACGACATTGGCACCGATTGGATCCGATTTCAAGTCCAGAGCTCGCTTCATGGCCGAGCTTCCTGGTAAAAAGTGTCCACGCTGGTTTCGATTGGATCACATCGGCCGATTTCCGGAGGTGCGTATGAACGTCCCCAACGGTCCACTGCCCGGGCTGCGGCAGGTCGACCACATCGGCTTCACCGTCCCGAACCTGGACCAGGCGAGGGACTTCCTGGTCGACGTCCTCGGCTGCGAGTACATGTACACGCTCGGCCCGTACCAGAGCGACGACAACTGGATGGCCGAGCACCTGGGCGTAGCGAAGGACACCGTGATGCGGCGGCTGCACTTCTTCCGGCTGAACGGGGCAGCCATCTTCGAGGTCTTCGAGTACGAGGCGCGTGAGCAGACCACCGAGCCGCCGCGCAACAGCGACGTCGGTGGCCACCACGTGGCGCTGTACGTGGACGACCTCGACACGGCGGTGGCGTACCTGCACCGCCGGGGCGTGACCCTGCTGGGCGAGCCCACGGTGAGCCAGGGCCCCAGCTTCGGGCAGCGCTGGGTGTACTTCCTGGCGCCGTGGGGGATGCAGTTCGAACTAGTCTCCTACCCCAACGGCAAGACCTTCGACCGGCAAGGCTGACGCCGGCCCACCCCCCGGGAGGTACTGGTGACAATCGCCGCGTGGCCCACCGTGTCGACCGTGGCGAGCCAGCGCATCGCCTCGGAGCTGCGGGAACGGATCCTGGCCGGCCAGCTTGCGCCGGGAGCCCGCATCGTCCAGGACGACCTCGCCGCCGAGCTGCACACCAGCCGCCTGCCGGTGCGCGAGGCGCTGCGCATGCTGGAGTCGGCCGGGCTGGTCACGCTGAAGTCCAACACCGGCGCCTGGGTGACCCGGATGGACCGGCGGGACTGCGAGGTCTCCTACGCCATGCGCGAGCGGCTGGAACCCCTGCTGCTGGCCGAGAGCATCCCCGCGCTGACCGACCGGGACATCGCCGACGTCGTCGAGCTGCACGAACGGATCCTGGCCACCGAGGACGTGGAGGAATTCCTCCGGCTGGACCGGCTGTTCCACTGGTCCACCTACCGGGGCAACCAGGTCGAGCAGCTGGAGTTGGTGATCTCGCGGCTCTGGGACACCACCCAGCACTACCGGCGGGCGTTCTCCCGGCTGCTGTTCAACGAGCGGCGCTGGATCATCAACGCCGAGCATGCGCTGCTCACCGAGGCGCTCCGGGCGCGCGACATCGCCTCGGCCGAGTCGGTCCTAGCCCTGCACATCCACCGCACCGCGGGCGAACTCGCCGAACACCCGGAGCTGTTCTCGCCATCTCCGTAGCGGCAATAGTGGCGCCGGTCCGCTCGCCGAAGAAGGACCAGGACATCCGCGACTATCAATCCCGGTTCTTCAAGCGCGGCGAAATGCCCGTCCCGGTCGACCTCGGTTGAACGCACCCCGCACTGGCCAGGGGCTGGCCGACCTGCCGGCCTCTGAGCTGGAGGTGCCGCGCTGGGTGACCCGGTTGCCCGGCTGCGAGCGCACCCAAGATGCACCAGGCCAATGTCAGCGCCACGGTCCGCTCGCTGGTCGGGCGGCGTCTGGTGGTCAACGGAACCGACGAGCGGGACCGGCGCGCCGTCCGGCTCTTCGCCTCCGCCCAGGCGAGCCGCCACCCCGGCGCATCGCGCCAGGTCTGGCTGCTCCGACTGCAGCATAGTTGATCAGTCTGTACGAAACCGATCGTCATACGAAGACGCGGCGGCGACGTCAGCCATCCCGCGCGAGCCGGGTGAGTACGGGAATGGCCTGCGCCAGGATCCGCTGTTCACCCTTGCTGAGCTGCCCTTCGATCGCGTTTGCCAGCCAGTCGACCCGCCGCGCACGCTCCTGCTGAAGGACAACCTGGCCAGCCTTCGTGATCCGCAGTCGGACCTTCCGGCCATCGGTCGGATCTTGGGCTTTGGCCACCCAGCATGCGGCTGTGAGCTGGTCAACGGTCCGTGTCATCGACTGATGACGGACAAGCCGGGCTGCCGCCAGCTGCGTGGTCGTCTGCGGTCCATCGCGATCCAGTAGCCCCAGCACGGCGAGGTGTCCGAATGAGACGCCGCTCTCGGCGCGTACTCGGCGCACGAGTTGACCAAGGACAAGACGAAGGTTGGCCGCGGTTTCCACGGGGTTGATGTCGGGCACCGAGCAACCATAGCGCGCAGCACACTGCGCAGGCATACTGCGCAGTGTGCTGTATAAATGACTTTATGCCCATCGACACGCTCCACGTTGAGTCCGCGCTCGTACTCCTCGACCTCCAGCTCGGTATCACCGCCTTGCCGACCGTTCACGCGGCGGACGGCGTCGTGGCGCAGGCAGCACGGCTGGCTAGGGCATTTCGTGACCACGGACTACCCGTCGTCCGGGTTCGTGTCGCGTGGTCAGACGACGGCGGCGATGTGGTGCGATCACGCGTTGACGAACAGCCGCCGCCCATGACCACCGGTCCGGATTTCGCGACCTACCGTCCGGAGATCGGCCACGCACCGCACGACATTGAGATCGTCAAGCGCGGATGGGACGCCTTCCAAAACACCGAGCTCGACCTGCAACTGCGCCGCCGTGGCGTCCGCTCGATCGTCCTCGCGGGAATCCGCACCTGCATCAGCGTCGAGTCGACCGCCCGCACCGGGTTCGGGCTGAACTACGAGCAAATCATCGCGACCGATGCGATCTCCGACACCTCAGTCGAGGCCCACGAGAACAGCGTTCAGCGGATCCTGCCGCGCCTGGCCCGGCTAGACAGCACCGGGGCGATCATCGCCGCACTGTCCTGACCCCTCGCGCCAGGACCGCCAAGATGGCGGTCCTGCAGTCAGATCCCGCATGCGGTGATCGCCGGCAGTTACCCGGGCTGCCTCGGCCTATGCCAATTGCGGATCCGCTTGCGGGCGCCGGCGAACCTCAGCTGGAGTAGGGGCGCACACTGAGGACGGTTCGCGCCGGCCTGGCACGGCGGTCACGGCGATCATGGCGTCCGCCGCTGCCCCGCGGGGCGGCCCATATCGCGGGCTGACGGAAGAACCGTCGCGGCCGCGGTGTTGTCCCAGACATGACCGACCTCGTCGGCCGCTCCATCGCGGCGCTCCGCAGCCACCACGACGCGCTCGCGACCTTGGCGAACGAGCTCTCCGACGAGCAGCTCGGCTGCCTGAGCGGCGCCTCGGAGTGGACGATCGCTCAGGTGCTCTCCCACCTGGGCAGCCAGTCGGAGATCATGCTCGCCCCGCTGACCGCGGCGGTCGACGGGACCGACATCCCCGCGCCTGACAACCAATCCGTTTGGGACCGCTGGGACGCCTGGACTCCGCGCGAGCAGGCGGACGGCTTCATCGAGCACGACGCTCGCTACCTGGCGGTGGTCGAGGGACTGTCCGCGCAGCAGCGCGCGTCGCTGCGCATCGACTTGGGGTTCATGCCCGAGCCGGTACCGTTGTCGATCGCGGTCGGGATGCGGCTCAACGAGGTCTCCCAGCACGCCTGGGACGTCCAGGTCGCGGTGGATCCCAACGCCGAGGTCGACGAGGCGTCGGCCGCGGCCATGGTGGAGCACTTCGCTGGCGGGCTGAGCTTCCTGCTGGGCTTCATCGCTAAACCCGACCGGCTCGACGGGCCCGCGAAGGTCGCGATCGGGGAGCACACCCTGATCGTCGACGACGCCGTCAGCATCCGGCCCAGCGCCGAGGGGGCGACCGCGACGTTCGCGGGACCGGCCGGGGCGGTACTCCGGCTCGTCGGTGGACGGCTGAGCCCCGAGCACACTCCCGCTGGGGTCGACGTCACCGGCAGCGTGTCGCTCGAGGACCTCCGTGCGGTGTTCCCGGGCTACTGAGCCCGTTCCGGCAGGTGTCCAGCGATGCTTCGCCGGACGCGGGCCTACAGCGGGTGGACTTCGGGCGTGTTTCGATAGCGATCCCGCTACGAGGGAGAGTGGTGTTGGCGCGCTGATGGCATCGGAGGTCACCCGGCCGAACCCCGCACCGTCACCTCGCAACGGCGTGCGATACCCGGCCTGATTCCTCGACAACCGCTTCTAGCAGGGCCCCGATCCCGCAGGTCCGGACCCGGATCGATGTCCTCTGCCATGTGTTCCGCGACTACGGTGGTTTGCCTCCGGCGTAGGGAGGCCGCAGATGCTTCGGTCAAGTCCGCTGGTGGGGTTCGTCGGGGTTACCGACCTTGACCGCGCTCGACACTTCTACGGTGAGACGCTCGGGCTGGATCTTCGAGACGAGAGGCCATACGCGCTGGTAGCCGACGTCGCCGGCACGATGCTGCGCATCACTGCCGTGGACAGACCGAGCCGGTCCGCCTACACGGTGCTCGGTTGGGCGGTGTCCGACATCGCCGCGGTAGTCGACGAGCTTCTAGGTCGTGGCATCACGTTCACCCACTACGACGGCATGGGACAAGATCACCGCGGTATCTGGACAGCGCCAGGCGGCGCAAAGATCGCCTGGTTCCTCGACCCCGACGGCAACAATCTGTCGCTGACCCAGTTCGTGTCTTAGATCCCCGGGCAACGCTATCCGAGCGGACGCGTTGACTGGCAGGCTGTCCCGCGAGAGAAACGACGAACGGACGCCGTCGGCGCCCTACAGCCAGGGGCGCCGTAGTTGATCAGGGTGTACGCGGACGATCGCCCACACCACCGGCCACTTCAACCCTGCCCAACGGATCACGCACTGGAACCACTGGTTAACACCAGCACCTTAACGACGACATCCCATCCGCGCGCACCACCTCCACGATCCGATTCACAAACCTTCACCGGGCGGGCGTCGCCACATCCGCAGGCGGCCCATTTCCGCAGCTCGGCCGTGATCTCCAGGGATAAGTGGTGCCGTTCTAGCGGCACTATCTGGCATAGCTGCTGTCGCGTGGGCGGATCCCTACCGAACAGCTCCTGTGTCAGCGGCGGTGGGATCGGCCTCCCCGCGCGACAGGCGCGACCGATCCATGGTTTCGACCCCGCCCGGGGGACGCGGACTTGAATGCAGGATTTGGCACCGGGTTCGCTGCGGACGCCGTCGCCTGGACGGTCCACAGACACGAGCTAGCTGAATGTGGTGGTGGTGATGAGCGGGCTGCGTTCACGGCACTGATAGCCGCGCCGTTCTGGCTTCGCCGCAGGTGATCTTCGGGTTCCATCGGATCACGCCCGCGATCTACCTCACGGTCGCTGCCGAGGACATCGCCATACCGCGAGACTGGCGAGAACACCAACTGGGCGCGGCCCAGGAATTTCGATTCGCCGCGCCTGCGGCCCATCTTTGCGGCACTCGAGGCCGCACCGGTCAGCCGCGTCTGGACCGCCGTGGCCAGCGCGCTCGACCGCCCGAGGAGCCGTACACCCGCTCGCTGCAGCTCGCCGACAAGTCACCGACGTGCCGGCGTAGGTGGCGCCCTACTCGGGCTGGAAGCCGGCGAGGGTGAACTGGATCAGTCGTTCGCTGCGCGCCGGGGAGAGATGCTCGCCAGCCCAGGCGGCCGCGCTCATCAGGGTGATGAGGTCGTCGTCGGACACCTCCGGCCGCAGCACCCCGGCAGCCTGTGCGGCACGGGTGAGTTGACCGGTCAGCTCGGTGATCCGAGCGCAGTCGGCGTGCATCCCGGATTCCCGATCGCCGAGGCTCGCGGTGAGCACGTCGGCCAGGCCGCCGTAGGTGGCGGCGTTGTCGGCCACTGCTCGCACCCAACGACCGAGTGCCGCACCGCTGTCCGGCTCGGCGAGCAGGCCCGCACCGAGGGCGAACAACGTGTCGTGCCGTTTCCGGAGCAGCGCCGCGATCAGCGCGTGCCGGTTGGGGAAGTGCCCGTACAGGGTGCCGACGGCCACCCCGGCTTCGCGGGCGATGCGCTCCAGCGAGGCGTCGGTGCCGTGCTGGGAAAAGGCGGCGTCGGCTGCGGCGAGCAAGCGCTCGATGTTGCGGCGGGCATCTGCCCTGGGTTCGCGGGTGCGTGATGCGCCGGCCATCTGCCCTTCCCTAGCTAACTCGAGGCTGCCTCAGTATCATCTCGAGGATGCCTCATATTATCGGCCGCGGTTCGACGGGGGCGCTGGCGTGATCCTGCTTACCGGCGCGACCGGGTCCATCGGTACACAGCTGGCTCCCTTGTTGACCGCCCGGGGAGCGCGGTTTCGGGTCCTTGCCCGGGACCCGGGCAAGGGTCGGGCGCTGGGCGGCGAGGTGGTGGTCGGCGACCTGGACGACGAGCGGTCGGTGGCCGAAGCGATGATCGGCGTGGACCGGGTGTTTCTCAACGCGGGTGGGGCTGTCCCGGCGCCCGGTGAACAGCCCATGGTGCGCCAGCAGAAGACGGTGATCGACGCGGCGCGCGCCGCCGGGGTCTCGCATGTGGTGAAGGTGTCGGTATGGGGAGCCCGGCCCGGCGGCAAGCTGGCCGAGGGCGCGCACTGGGAGATCGAGCGGTACCTGAAGGCCTCCGGGCTGCCCTGGACCATGCTGCGGCCCAGTGGCTTCATGCAGAACTTCGTGACCGGTGCGGGCGCGTTCAGTGACGACGGTGACCTGCTGGGTGCCTATCGGGACGGTCGGGTTGCCTACATCGACTGTGCCGATATCGCCGCGTGCGCGGCGGTGTGCCTAGCCGAGGGCACTGGCGTCGGCGAGACGTTGTTACTCAGCGGCCCGGAGGCGCTCAGCCACGACGAGATCGCCGCGAAGTTGAGCCGGGCACTGGACCGCTCGATCCGTTATGTGGATCTCCCGCCCGAGGTCTTCGCGGCCAGGCTCGCCGAGCGGGGCCTGCCTGTCGCCTTCGCCGAGGATGTGGCCGCGCTGTTCACCGAGGTAGCCACCGGCACGTTGGCGTTCCTCAGCACGACGGTGCGTGATCGAACCGGACGGCCGCCGAGGAGTTTCGATGAGTTCCTCGAGCGGCGTCGGCAGCTCGAACTCTGATGAGCGAGGCATGGAGGCGGCCTTCGATGGATCCGGATACGTTGTTGACCACTACTCGCTCGGTGCGGCGCAAGCTGGACCTGGAGCGGCCGGTCGACACTCAGACCTTGTCGGATTGTCTGCGCATCGCGCAGCAGGCCCCGATCGCGGGCGCTCTACTGGCAGGGTTCCGCTGGCTGGTGATCGGTGATCCGGAGATGAAGAGTCGGCTGGCGGAGCCGATCCGTGCGGCCGGTCAGGCATCGCAAGCCCGGTACGGGCACCTGGTGTCGCCGCGGACGCTGGCCTCCGGTCGGTACCTGTTGGAGGTCCTCGAGCGGGTTCCGGTGTTCGTCGCGGCGTGTCTGCACGGGCGGCCGGAGGGTGCTGACAATGGGCAGTTGTCCGCGTTCTACGGCTCGGTCTACCCGGCGGTGTGGAGCCTGCAACTGGCGCTGCGGGCACGTGGGCTGGGCAGCTCGATCGTCAACTATCACCTCGGCGGATACGAGCAGCGGGTCGCGGAGCTGCTCGGCATCCCCTCCGAGGTCACCCAGGTCTGCCTGCTCGCCGTCGGCCACGCCACCAACGCCCGTTTCCGGCCCGCCGCGCGCCCGCCGATCGAGGAGATCACCTACTACGAGCGGTGGGGCGCACGGGACTAGGCCTCAGACCAGGGTTCTGATGCCGCATCTGGCTAACTGCGTGCTCGAGAGGGTCGAACTGTCGGGGCAGAGGGTG
>Ga0137415_10006887_pt1 | contig 11278 bp, 12 predicted proteins | sample CZODoug3_1_1_16f_FD_183082 | JGI IMG/M metagenome (GOLD analysis project Ga0137415, IMG submission 183082) | Vadose zone soil fungal communities from Angelo Coast Range Reserve, California, USA - CZODoug3_1_1_16fungal (Hybrid Assembly) | ecosystem: Environmental > Terrestrial > Soil > Vadose...
AATGCACTCGCCTTGAAAGCGAGAGTCCCGAGAGGGTCCGGGGGTTCGAATCCCTCCGCTTCCGCCATCTGACCAGGGGTTACGTTCAGGCGCAACCGCCCGACCTGCCGCTGGCGACTCCGGCCCTCGGTCGGCATTGAGTACGTCCTGGTCCTAGATGGAGCGCCCGCTCGCAAGGTCCAGGTTCGGGTGACACCAGAGGACGACACGCTGGATGGACACACCACGACGATCGAGCGCTTCCTGGTTGGCCAGGAAGAGCCGTACCTAATCCCACGCGGGGGATTTGGGTCACCTTCGCGCCGCTTCCATGTCAGTTGGAAGCGAGGCCCGGATCGGATGCGACGTTTGGCGAGGGCCGCGATGGTGCGTGGCTCTCGCCGAGTGCTGTGGGCCAATCGGCGCGGATCGTGGGTCGTCCCTTGTGGTAGCGGACGGGCGACCGAATTGAGCCCGGGCAGCGGCGATCGGGTCGCGGTCCATGCGACGCGGTGTGCTTGATCAGCCGATCACGCGCGTGAGCATGTCGACCAACAGCCTGCGCTCCTCATCGGACAACACGCCGAACACGTCGTTTTGGACGCCGGACACTGCGGTGTCCAATGCGACCATCCGCCGCCGCCCGGCCGCCGTCAGCGTGATGAGGTTCCGCCGCCGGTCGTCCGGGTCTGGCGCGCGCTGGATGTGCCCTTGCTCGGCGAGCTCGGCGAGCATCGCGTGCATGTCGCTCTGGTCGATGCCGCAGCGCTGGCCGATTCGTGCCTGGCTCTGCGGCCCGAACTCGTCGAGTGCGGCGAGGATCGCGAAGTGGTAGGCGTGTGCGCCGACAGCCGTCATCGCCTCCGCGATGAGCCGGTGTGTGCGCGCCGACGTCTTGCTGATCAGCCAGCTCGGCTTGCCGCGCAGCCGGGCTGGCGCCACCTGCGCCTCCACCTCCATGACGGCAGTCTAACCAATCCCTTGGATCGTCCCACGATTCGCGCTACTCTTGGTCCATCCAAGGTTGGTTGATCCAAGGAATTGGAGCAGACGATGCCGCTCACCCAGCAGGAAGCCCGAGACCTCAGCACCCGCATCCAGCAGCACGCGACCGCGATCGGCGCCCGGCTGTCGGTCGCGATCGCCGACGAAGGCGGCCACCTCCGCCTCATGGAGCGCATGGACGGCGCACCGCCGCTGTCCGCGCGCGTCGCCCCGGAGAAAGCGACGAGCGTCGCCCTGCTGGGCCGCGACGGCGCCGACCTCATCAAGCTCCAGCAAACCTGGCCGACCGTCTTTGCCCAGCTCTCCCAGATCGCCGGGACGCCGATCGTCGCAGGCGCCGGCGCCCGCGTGATCCGACGCGGCGACGCCGTCATCGGGGCCGTCGCCGTCAGCGGCAGCACGCCCCAGCAGGACGACGAGTGCGTCGATGTCGCACTCGGCCTCGCACCGGGGGCTTGCAGCACGTCCCGAAGCGGGATGACATCACCAATCGCATGACATCCGCGCGATGACCGGCCTCATATCGCTCACGGTGGGGCCGGTCCTCAGGGCCCTGGGCTGGGTCCTCGCGACCGACTACGGCGGGTGCGTGGTCTGGAACGCCGCTGTTGCCGGGCCGGGAGGCGTCAGGCGGCGGTGAACTCCTCGCGTTCGACCAGGACGCCGCGCTCGAAACGGGCTCCGGCGCGGACCAGGGCGACCAGATGGGGCGCGTTGACCACGCGCCAGCCTGATCAATTTTCAGCCATCGGCACTTGCTCTGACTTCACCCGTCGCCGACACCGTGCGGCGATCGAGCTAATCAGCGCCTCATTACCTCGTGGAACCTTCCTCTAGCCAGGCTGATGTGGTGCAGGTGAAGCCGGCTGGTCTCCTCCGGAACTGATAGGCCCCTAAACGCCGCGTAGTCGTACTGCGCGGTGAAGGTGGCCAACATCAGCGTGACGATGCATTGCCACAGGAGGGGCCTGGTGAGCCCGTAGGTAGCTATGGGCTGGCCGTCCTTAGTCATTTCGCCGCTGTCAACTAGAGACCCCATCACGTGGTTGACGTTGGAGTGCACCCCTCCGGACAACTGGCGATACATGAGTCGGCCGAAGCGATAGCCGTCCTCGCGGCTGAGGTCGCCGGTCACATGTTCGGTGAACCGGCTCAGGAGCTGGCCGACCAGTTCGAGTTTCTTGGACTCATCGGGGCGAACACCAACCCACTCGCCCTTGGGGTCCTGAGGGATCTGATGGAAGTCCGCATCGCTGCAAATCGCGCGGAGGTCAGGATTCTTGGCGTGATCTTCGCGGTCGTGAAGCATTGTCCAACCCGCCCGGGCACTGAGAACCTCCAGGCACAGCAGCCGGCGGTAGCGAGTCCGTATGTCGATCGTCGGGTCGCTGAGCCAGCTTTGCCGCGAGAGAGATTCGAGCGCGACACGGGTGAGGGTCTCGACCGTGCTGACCGGACAGGTACCGGTCCCGTTGGAGTAGCCGATCAGCGCCTCGCTGAGCATGTCCAGGTGGTTCTGCGCGATCAGGCCGAACGACTGCGCGTGGAAGTCGGCCTGAGTCATAGGCTGCGGCTGCCGATGGGTGGTGTACAGGTGCCGTCGTTTCCCGGTCCGGCTCTTGCTTCGCGTCCATCACGACACGAGCCCGAGTCCCTCGCTGGTCAGGCCTGGTTTACCCGACCTTGCTGGCCCCGACAAATCTATGGGGGACCGAGGCCGTTAAGTCCTTCTGGGACGCCGGGCAGACGTCGGGCCGAAGGCCACCCTCACCATGTAGAGCCCCGGTTGAGGTTCAGTTCAGGTGCAGTGGCACGGGGGCCCGGTAGGGCTTGCCTGCCATCGCCGGGGCGTGCTGCTCGCGTCGGTCGGCCAGCTCGGCGGCGGCGACCCGGTCCAGCGGCTTCGGCAGCGGAGCTCTATGGGCGACTGGCTGGGGGTGGTCACCTACCAGCTGGGCAGGGCCGACACCGAGCCGAATCTGAGCTGTTGCAGGACCAGCTCGTGGCCTTCTATGCGCTGCGGCCGCGCGCGGATTCGGTTCCGCTGGACGGCAAGCCTCGGGATCCCGACGCCGCCGCCGCGTCGTCCCGGGCTCGACCAACGGCGCCGTGGCCGACTCCGGCGAGCCCGCTGAACCGGCCCGGACGCGGCGCGCCGAGGGATTGATTGGATTGGACGTCTTGCGGGGTCTCATCCGGGGTCTCAGTTCACCGGCGTCCGAACTCTCGCCACCGACGCGGCCTTCGCGAGCGCCGCCGGTCACTACGGCCCCGAACTACCCTGAACGGAAAGGGATGGACCTTGAAAGCGAGAGTCCCGAGAGGGTCCGGGGGTTCGAATCCCTCCGCTTCAGCCATCTGACCAGGCACGACAGCGGCCCCCAGCTCGGCTGAGGGCCGGCTCCGCGCCGAGTGGACTCCGCTGGATCATGGACCGAATGCACCGGGTCGATCGAGGTAGGCGTAGTGCCCTTATTCGTTGGGTGACCTATTCGGCGGCGTGGGTCGCCCGTCGGAAGATGCGGTTCAGCAAAGGTTGGGAGAATCTGGGCGGTGCGTGGTGGGCCAGAGTGAGTGCCGCGTTCCACCGGTTGACCTGCTCGAGTGCTTTACCACCTCTCGCCGCGGCAAGCGCGACTTCGGCCACCTGCGTTGGCGGTGCAAGCAGGAACCGCGGTATCCAGGTCAGGTCGATTCCGGCCAGGGCTGCTGCATCGGTATCGGTCGGGCCTGGTGAGACCACTGTGACGGCTACACCGGTGCCACGCAGCTCGTAACGAAGGGTGGCGCTGAGGTTGAGCACGAACGCTTTGCTGGCGCAGTAGGTGGCGGCCCCAGGGAACGGGTAGTAGCCCAGTCCGGATGCGACGTTGAGAATCGTGCCGTGGCCACGGCGGGTCATCGCCGTCGCCGCCACCTGGCTCAGCCGCAGCACGCTGACACAGTTCAGCTCGACCTCGTAGTTGCGTTGCTGCACGCTCTGCGTGATCAGGGTGCCCGCCAGGCCGCCGGCGGCGGAGTTGACGAGCAGGTCGATGGCGTTGTGCTCAGCCCCGAGTCGGGCTTCGACCGCGTCGCGCTGGGACTGATCCGCCAGGTCGGCGGTGATGATCTCTGTCTCGATGTTGCGCCTTGCCTGGATCGCTGCCGCCACCTCGGCTAGTTTTTCCGCGCGCCGGGCCACCAGGACGAGGTTTACTCCATCCTCGGCGAGTCGTTCGGCGATGGCTCGCCCGATTCCACTCGACGCGCCGGTGACCAGACCCCAGTTCCACTTGCGCAACCGGCGAGACCTTTCCGACGCGCTGCCTGCCTGCATTGGCGCAGGGTAGTCAGCCCGCCGCTCGACTCCACCAGCTGAGGGCGGCGCTGCCGGCGGAGTGCCTTGACTCAATGAGCTGGCCGCCGTCAGAGGATCGAGGTTCGCAGTTTGCTAATGGATGAGAGTGTCGACGGCAGCCAAATACTGACCACCGCGCGGCCGTGGGTTCGAAGGCCGCTACCTGGTCAAAATTCGAACCTCGGCGTGAGGTACATCCGCTGAGCCAGTCCAGAGGCGAAGAACAAGCCGACCTCAGTCCTCTACTGGGTCACCTCGGTGGCGGACTTCGCACCTCGGGCACGAAGCCACCGGACGAGCTCGTTGGCGTTCTCTCGCTGCGCTGCATCAAGGGGTGTGACGTTCTCCCATGGCGGGATCCAGTTCAGCTCACCGCCACGGCCGAACAGGTACCTGGCGACCTGTTCTCGGCCGCCGTGACACGCGCCCCAGAAGGCGCGGGTGACCTCGTACGGCGTCGGTTGCGTGGTGCTGTTGAAGTACTCCTCGATGTGCTCGGCCAGGCCGAGCGTTGCCGCGGTGACCAGGGTGGTCCGGGCACCGCGCTCGATCAGGCGAAACGCCGCGTGCCATTGCTTGAAGCCGGCCGCATCGGCGAGCGGAGGTCCGCCACCGATGACTGCGCCGGGCGCCTCGATGTCGGCACCGGCGTCGAGCAGCGCGTCGAGGGCCTCGACGTCGTCGCTGCTGGCCGCCCAGTGCAGCGGTGTCTCCTCGTGAGGTCCACGGAACCGAGCGTTGACGTCCGCGCCCGCCGCAACCAACGCCGCCACAGTGGCCGCCGCGTGAGGGAGGTGCCCGGGCCAGTCGGTGGCAACGTGGAGCAGCGTCCGCGACATGCCCTCCGGACCGTCGACGCCGAGCCTGGCGGTCGCTAGCCACGCGTGCTCGACCAGCAGTTGGTGCAGGGCGCGGAGATCACCAGTGTGGATGGCGTCGACGGCTGCGACCGCGAGCGGATCCCCGGTGCTGATGGTGGCCATCGAGGCAAGAACCTCCCATTTCCGGATCGACGCCGCCATGCTCGCAGGAGGATTGCGTCCGATCGAGGATGCTCCACCGGAACACCGAAGAACCTCCACGTCCTCGCTGGTCGCGGCCCTGCGCGCGGAATCGCTCCGGGCCCGGCCAGATGTCACGGGGCACAGAGTGGATGAGTCATCGAAGAAGGCGGGTGGGCTCGCCGGGGAGCAGCACAAGGTTGCAGCCGGACATCTCCTCGTCGCGGATGAGGCGCACCACCGCATCGGTGAGGACAGTTAGCGCGATCGGCGTGGGTCTAGTTGCTCGCTGCGGCGCGGTCAGTTCGGCAAGTTCGGCGTAGGCGCGGTCGGTGCCCATCCAGTCCGGCACCACAGCGTTGACCCGGACGTTGCATCGCTCGCGCAACCCGCCGAGTGCTGAGGTGAATCGGATCAGCCCGGCCTTGGCTGCGGCGTACTCCGGTGATTGGTAGGGCTGATGGCCGAGCGCGGCGGTGGAGCTGATGTTGACCACGGCTCCACCTTCGCTCATCGCGGGGAGCGCGAGTTGGGTGGCGAGCATCGGGGCGTGCAGGTTCAGCTCGAGCAGCGCGCTCCATTCCTGAGGGGTGGCATCGGGGAAGTTCGGTTCGAGGTGCCCACCGCCGCCGGCGTTATTGACCAGGATGTGCAGGCCGCCGAGTCGGGACCGCGCGAACTCGATCATCGCGTGGACGTCGTCGCGGGATCGCAGGTCGGTGAGGATCGTTGCGGCGCGGCCGCCCGCTTCGATAATGAGGCGCTCGGTGTGCGCGCAGCCTGCAGCGTCGATATCGGCCAACACGACCGCTGCGCCCTCAGCCGCGAGGCGGCACGCGATCGCTCGCCCGGTACCGACCGCCGCGCCGGTGACCACCGCCGCTCTCCCGCGGATGTCCACGATCGATCACCTCCGCTGGTCCGAGTATGCGAGCTGGCCACGACAAGTCTCGGGCATGAAATATCGAGTTGCGCTGAACGCAACAACGTTGCGGCGAACGCGAGTGAACCCTTGATGATGCCTCGTAATTCGAGACCCCCGGCGATGGGATGACACACTGGGGTGCAGGGCTGGCCGCTGGGAAGCGGCAGGCGCCGGCTGGGGATTGCAGCTCAGCCGGGAGGACACCGCCGCCACGGGGTAAAGAGGGCGCCCACCCCAGCCGCATCTCACACGTGTGGAACGCGGGAACCCCGTCGAGGTCCCGTCGTCCTGATTGGCGTGCGGGTAGGCCGACCGTAAGGAAGGTTTAAGCCCTCGGCGGGAACAGGACGACCCAAGAAGCGAATGTCGGTGCGTCGAAAGACGACAGGAAACTGAGACGATATCAGCCGATCCCTGCATCGGCTGGTCTTGGATAACTGGCCGGATATCGGGCCTGGTGTTTGGACCCGAAAGGGAGCTGACGTGGGTCGGGTGAGCTTGTGACGACGACGATGATCAACGACGCTGGAACCGAAGGACAAGTTGGACGCCACAATCATGGTGAACGGACCGGAGGGCGAAATCCTTGACTGGCAAGAAATTGATTGGCGCTGTGTTGAGGAGGACGTACGGCGTTTGCGGCAACGTATCTTCACGGCATCGCAGGCGGGAGACCTGGCGAGGGTCAGGAATCTGCGGAAGTTGATGCTCCGCTCTCGCGCCAACGCGCTGGTCAGCGTGCGGCGGGTGACGGAGGTCCCCGACTATTCGTAGGCGGTCAGCCCCCTCGGCAGTAGCGAGTCAGGTCTGGATGTCGTCTTGTCGCAACACACCTGATCATGAGAGGCGCGTGGGTGGAGAGTCCTGTTATGTGGGTTTGTGGCCTCAGTCCTGGCTGAGGGCGTGGCGTAGGCGGGCAGCGATCTCCGCGCGCTCGTGGCGAGGAACGGCTTGTCTTTCGGGGTTGGGGATGACGAACCGGTCGCCATGATGGCGGGGGACCACATGGACGTGGAGGTGCGCCAGGTCCTGGTCCGGGGCGGAGTTGTTGTTGAAGGTGGTAGTGCCGGCTGCGCCGAATGCGGCCGGTGCGGCGGCGGCGATACGAGCGACCACCGTGAACAGCTCGCCGAGAAGCGCGGGATCGGCTGCAGGTAGCCCGACGATGTGGGCGCGGGGAAGCACGATGACCTGTCCGGGGTTCGAGCGCCGTTGTGTGAGTGTCGGAATGACGAACACCGCCGGTGTCTGCAACACGACCAGGTCCTGATCGATCAGCCCGCCCGCTAGCGAGCAGAAAGGGCAGGTTTTACCCACTTGATTCCTTCCCGTGCAGTGTCCACCCAGCGTCGCGTCGGGGTTAGTCGGCTGCAGCCAATCGGAACTGATGAACGAGTCGCCACGAGGCCGGCGCCAGGGAGCCCGCGATGAGCAGCACCTGGTCGATCCGGGCGGTGAGAGGCAGGTGCTGGCGTACCGACTGTTCGGCGTCGTGCATTGCGGCGGGCTCGGCGAGGCGGCGTTCAGCGATGGTGAGGTGCGGGATGACGTCCGGGTGTGCGCCACCGTACGGCGGGTGCTGCGGGAACATCCGCCACACGGCGTTGGTGAGGTCGCGGAAGCACCTGGCTGGATCGGGATCCAGCCACATGACGTCCTTGCCGAACCAGCCCGTCCGGTCGAATCGACAGTCGAACGCGCACACTGAAGCGAGAGCGCGAGCCACCGCGCCGATCAGCTCGTCAGTGACCTGACTAGGCACAACGAACGGGTACAGCACGGTGACGTGCGCGGGAACTCCCCACCCGGCTGCGGCATCGAAGCGGTCCCGATGGACACCAACGACCGCCTCCACCGCCGGCACCGGCACAATGAGCGCAGTCTGAGTTGGCTCCGGAGCACCAGCGGCCGGGCACAGATAGGGCACCCGCGCACGGTATCGCCAGGAAACCGCTACGCCCGTGTGCCAGCCCGTCTGACTCCATCCTGCGCTTGAGGCAACTCAGTCGGCGGAGCCTGCAAATCGTGGATGGCAGGATCGAGTCATGCCGATCGATCTGCTGTTGGAGCGGGCTCGCACTCTGTGGGAGGCGCTGGCCGCTGCGACGGTGTCGTTTCCCTCGGCTGGCGATCTGACCGTCGTCGCTTCGCCTGGCTCAAAGCTGTGTCCACCGTCGTGGGTCGGGATCGTGGTGTTGGGAAGTGCCGCGATCGTGACTGTGCCGAACGACCGTGTGGTGCAACCCGTGCGGCACGCACTGGCACAGGTTCCGACCGAGTCGCTCACCCGCCCTCAGACAGTTCGGGCCGCATTGCCCGTGATGGATGTATTGGGCCCGGCGACCTTGGGATATCTGTCGCGGGACGCCTTCAGTCCCGTGCCGACCGGCGCTGCCGTTGAACGCCTCACCCACGGGCATGAGGATCTTCAGGAGTTGTTGAAGTCAGTGGCACCCAAGGATGCAGACCGGAGCGGAATGAGTGAAATAACCTCCCCCGCGTTTGTCCTGCGGGAGGGCACGAGCATTGTGTCCACGGCGGGATACCAATCCTGGCCAGCGGCGACCGCGCACCTGTGCGTCCTGACGGCGTCCGCGCAGAGGGGGCGCGGACTGGCTCGGCGCGTGGCTTCGGCTGCAGTGGCCGAGGCACTCGACGCCGATCTGCATCCTCAGTGGAGAGCGAGGGTAAGTCCAGCAGAATCGCGGCAGGTGGCGCGGGCGCTCGGATTCCGTGAGCTAGGGGGCCAACTGAGCATCAGGTTGGACCTGGACAGATTCGCCACGCTCGACTGACCGCCCAGCCACGACAGCCGGAATCGGCCCTCGGGTATCGAGTTGCGTTGAACCCAACGGTCGCGGGCGGGTTGACCTCAACTCTAGTTCGGGTTTGATGATGTCCGCATGACGCGATGGGTCTGTGACGGATGTGGGCTGGAGCATCCCGACTTGCCTGAGCCGCCCGCTGACGGCTGCGTGTTTGAATGGGAGCGCCGCACCATTGAATCTTGCTCACTCAGGGAGCAGTGCGTGACGATGCCCGATCGGCACTGGCCAGACACGCTAGCGACCGACGAACTGCGGCTCCAGCTAGATTTTCTTCAGTTCCTACGGCAGACCGCGGTCGGCAAAGTCGCCGGGCTCACCCGCGCACTCGCCGCCGCGGCACCGCTCGCCACCTCACCCCGTACGACCGCGCTCGGTGTGATCAAGCACCTCACGGCCGCGGAACGGTACTGGATCTCGATCACCGCTGCCGGCGCCGACCTGCCCTCCCTGTGGCAGGGCAGCCCAGACCCCTCGTGGAACCTCTGCGATACCGACACACCCCAGACGGTCATCGCCGCCTATCAGACAGAGTGGACCCATTCCGCCGACGCGCTCGCCGACAAAGGACCGGCCGACCTAGCGGCGGACGGCCAACGAACCATCCGGTGGATCATGGCGCACATCCACCAAGAAACCGCCCGACACGTCGGCCACCTCGATCTCTTGCGTGAACTCGCTGACGGCGAAGTCGGCGAGTGATCCAAGATCACAAGGTGCGCCCACCTGATCTGGGGCCGGTAGGAGTGGTCGGCCCGCCGGTGCATTCCGGCTTGTTGACCTCGGCTGGCTACTGGTCGATCATTTTGCTGGCCACCAGTCGGTTGGGGTGCGGTATTCGCGTCTTGGCCCGGGCTGCGGCGGGGTCGCCTGCCAGGTGAGGTAGCCATGAGGGGTGCGGTCAATTCGATACGGCATGCAGGGGTGCTCCTGCTGCTGGTGATGCTCGCTGTGACCTCGTTGCGCGGATACCTGCCCGGTGTGGGCGAGTCTTCCGGGGGTGCTCGCCAGGCCGCCAGTAGCTCCGCGGTGCTATTGGTGGTGGTGTCGTGGTGTCTGATGGCAGCTGCGGTCATCCTTTTCTGGATGCTAGGCGGGCCGCGGCAGAAGCGTCCGCGGATGCCCGAGGAGACGTCCCGGATGGTCTGGCGTCTGTGGCAGCTAGTGCGGCAGATCGCGCTCGTCGCCGCGGTCCTCGTGGTGAGTGTGATCGTGCTCGGTGTGGCGCTGGTCTTCACCGAGTCGACGGGCACGGGGGATAAGGGGGAGCAGTCGACACTGGGGACCGCTCAACAGGAACCGAGCGGTCAGCCGACCCTGCCGTGGCGGCCGTCGCAAGTGAAGCCGACGGGGGAGACCGTCGTTGACCTCGTCATCGTGGCGATGCTGCTGGTGGGGATCGCGACGCTCGGTGTCGCCGTTTTTGCCCGTGGCAGGGTGTCGCCGAGCGGTGAGCCTGAGGTGCCGAGTAGCCCGTCGCCGGTGGTGTCCGACTCGCTCGTCCGCGCCGCCGAACTCGGTTTGGCCGAGGTCAGCGAGCCCGGGCGGGATCCGAGGGCGGCGATCATCGCGTGCTACGCGGCGATGGAGCGCGGGCTCGCCGAGGCGCCCGACGCGGCGCCCCTGGCGTCCGACACGCCATCAGAGGTGCTGGCCCGTGCGGTCGATCAGGGTGCCCTGCATCCGCATGCCGCTGCGCAACTGGTGGGGTTGTTCACCGAGGCGCGGTTTAGCCCGCACCGGATGACCGAGAAGCACCGCGAGTCCGCCGTGGAGTGGCTGCGCATCGTGTTGAACGACTTTCGGAGTCGACGATGACACGGTTGGCTGGGCTGGGTCTGGTGATTCTGGTCGCGATCGAGGCGTTCGCGGTGGTCGGCCACCTGCGCTCGCTGACTCTGGTGCTCAGCGGCGGCGTCGTCGCGGTGATCCTGTACGGGCTGCGCCGTTCGTTGTCGGCGGACAACCAGCCGGCGCAGGACAGCGACGATGACAGCCCGGAGGAGGCGCTGCGGCGGTGGCTGGCCCGCACCGAGTTACTGGTCAGATGGGCCGACCGGTCGCGCGGCGATTGGGACCGTTATCTACGCCCGCTGCTGGCACGCGAATTTCAGGCCGTGACCGGCCAACAGCGAGCCAAGAACCGAGCGTCGCTGGACGCGACCGGGCGGATGATGTTCGGCGCCGACCTGTGGCAGTGGGT
>Ga0137415_10006888_pt1 | contig 11278 bp, 13 predicted proteins | sample CZODoug3_1_1_16f_FD_183082 | JGI IMG/M metagenome (GOLD analysis project Ga0137415, IMG submission 183082) | Vadose zone soil fungal communities from Angelo Coast Range Reserve, California, USA - CZODoug3_1_1_16fungal (Hybrid Assembly) | ecosystem: Environmental > Terrestrial > Soil > Vadose...
CATCTGATGAATGATCTCTTTGAAATTGACACCTGTCAGTGTATCCTCTTCAATATTTTTACCGACAGGACTGAGCATTACATCAGCCACACCCTTGAGCTCCCGATGGAAAATGGCCTGGCTACAGGTGGCTGCAAATGCTTCCATAGCGGGTGCCGCTGCCTTCACTCTAGATTGTTTCGGAGCTTTCCACCAGTGCAAGAGGATGCCTGAAAGCTCTTTGCTTTGTAGCAGAGCTGATCTCTGGTATCGGATTTCTCCATCTCGTGTACACTCCTCAGTGCCCCATGATAGAGCATCCAAAAAGATAGGTACATCCAGGCCCACAGTTTTCATTGCCTTAAGGACATATTTGACCTTTGGAGCCAAATCCCCTTCTGCTAATCTGTTCTTAAGAACCTGAGTTCTACCAACCTGAATGGCTGGTGATTCATCCATTTCATCCTCATATTCTGTCTCCTCAATATCCATTGGTTCTAAGTCTGAATCAGAATGAGATGACTCATCTGCAGGAATGTATTCCTCTTCATCTTCATCCCTGGCACAGAACAAATTGCTCCAGTCCTCATTCAGGCCCTCTGCATGTAAGTTCCGAGGTAGTGCTGTTTAGTGATGTGCTGAGTCGGGTCGGGCCAAGAAGCCCGGGCCTGAGCCGGGTCTTAGTGAGTATGAGTCTGCTGAGATCTCAAGCCCGACTCAGACCCAAATAATGAGTCGGGCCTGAGTCGGGCCGGGCAAAAGCTCGGGCTTTTGGTGAAAAAAAAAGCCCAAACTCGGCAAAAGTGCTTATGAAGGCAGGGGGCACAAAGATATCCCATCTAAATAAATTTTACAGAAAGAACAAGCTCGAGACAGTACATATTACATAATTTATCCCTCTGCATCTACCTCCTCATCCAACAATACCATCTCATCCCATGATGATTCCGGCTTCAATTCATTCTCGGGAACATCCTCTAGGTCCGCAATCTCTTTCGCGATTGTTGATGTGGGGTCTTGTCGGAAAATCAGATTCTTTCGAATCATGCATTTGAGACACTGCAGAGCCTCAACTATGTCCCCTTTGAGGCGGTTACGGCGCTTGCTGATGGTAATTCCCGCAGATGAGAATGCCCGCTCACTAGATACTGATGACGCCATAACAGCAAGATAGTCGCGTGCAAGTGAAGCCCAAACAGGGTAACGGTGGGCATTGACCTAGTTCAAGATATCACAGGATTAGCATTAATTGACAAAGAGACTGGATCACCTACGCCCCACCACTGCACCAGGCTCTGCCCTTCAGGAATCTCATCCGTTGTATTGAAGTAGAGATTATATTCCCGCAGCCAAGGTTTGGCAGGGTCATAGGCTCCAGCAGATGGACTAGATTCGTTGTCGGAATTCTCGTCATCACTTGAATCGAGTTCTTGCAGCAGATTGTGGACCTTTGAGCCAGAGGCTCGAGGCGCCGTGGTGTTGTGGGGAACACTTGATGCATGTTGTAGCTTTTTGTAGCGAGTCTCGAACTACAAAGGTGTGAGCTACAACAAGATTGATCAAAGTAAACGGACCGAACAATTGTCTCTGCTGAAACACGGACACTCGCTAGCTCATTAGGCCAATGTTTGATAAAATGGCGCATTTTCATTTTGGGATGTAGAACTGCTCGGGGCATTAGAATCAAATATGTACTGCAGACGAAAAGTCGAAAATGAAACTGACGCATAGCAACAATAAAGGCATCAGAGCTTGCAGTTTTGTCGTAGTAATCTGCAATCATTGTGATTGCACTGTTAAGAGGTGCTTCAAATGCGGCAAACTTCGCTTTTTTTACTCGGGAAGTCCATGCCTTGTGTAGGGCTTCCAGGGCGGGTAACGCTAGATGCAAAGTTGGTCCATTGTCGGATGAAAAGGCTTGCTGAGCAGCTTCGGCATGCTTTTGAAAATATTATTAGATATTATAATTGGTGCGCCGAGCATTACTCACACCAAGCAAAGAAAGAAACAGCTGGACACGTTCCCACTCATCATTGGACAGCTGTAGGGCATCGAGTTTTGCACGTTTAGCACGGTCTAGCTCATCTCGAGCCATATGTGACACAAAAGTGTCAACAGCCTTGAATAAATTCATGTTGCGTCAACAAAATGAATTAGCAGTAAAAATAAATAGAAAAAAACCTCTCGCAAAGTAACTGCACGGTGGAGCATCCCATAAGTGGACGACCATCGAATAGGCATATCAAGTATGAGCTGCTTGACCTGTTCAATGGTCTCGTCAGGCTTACTCATACCCATTTTTATTTTCTCAGCAGCTTTGTCAACTTGAACCGTTCAAAAAAGTTCCTTGCGTTTCGTGGATGAACGTTCCTGACCAACATTCAGAATATATAGAATATATGCAGTCTGCACCTTCACTGCAATAGCTCTGACAAGCCCAATCTCATCCCGATCAATGCCTTCAGTGCTGGGAATATGTTCATCTGGTAGAGCGGGGTTGTAGTGTTTTGCCTTTGAATATCCTTTGATGAGTGCCTGTGTTGCTAAGTTGATGATATGTGCAAGACATCTTGGGTAGATTGCAAGTTAATTACACATCCGGACCATAAGGCAACTGTATTCACCTAATCCGGCGGTCTTTGTAGGGAAACGGTTTTTTAGTTCGTTTCTCAATGTATCTGGCAAAGAACTCCATCATAGTATCGTTGTTCAAAGCATTATCTGTGGTGACGTGGCCAATCTGAGATGCAGTATAAAATAAGATGCGATTTTGATTGTAGGAACATACCATCTTACCCTATCGGAAATGCCTAGCCGGTCAACAATCTTGAACAGGGCACCACCGAGACGTTTGCCATTATGCGAATTATTTAGTCTAGTGAAGCCGAGGAGGGCACTTTGAACCTCCCACACGCCCAGTCGCGGTTCCTCAATCCAATGGCCAGTGACGGCGAAGTAGCCGTCTGTGTTAGATGCCTGCCAGGCGTCACAGGTCAAGCTAATCTCACCTGTCACAGCCGAACTCTGAGCAAGAGTGTAAGTAATGCAACAGAATTAATAGGAGTATTTGACATACATTAAGTCGCTCTTTGAGCCGTGACATTTGGTTTTTGAACATATCCAGTATTTCTTCACGGGTGGCTTTGCGATTTGGAATATTGATGCCGTTTGTTGCGCGTGAAGCAACATCAATCATCTTATGAAATGAGGGATACTCAAGAGAGGCAATTGGCTATAATAAACATTTTAGTACCTGCCATAAATTGATATCAGCAAATGATTGCGTACCTGATCCGTGGCTATCAGCCATTCAATTGCAACCTCACGGAATAATTTGTCTGAATAAGGTATGACTCGCTCCTGCTGTGGTATCTTACGAAGATGACCATCAAGACTGCTCTGTTGCAACATATCTCGATCAATGTCGGCGGCTTCCTTGGCCTGTTTGACAGCATCGGGCAGTTTCGTCACAAAATCATTTGCCTTGCACCATTTATTGTATGCTGCCTTGGTCAATGTTCAGAATCATGATTAGTGATATAGAATCGTAACGCACTTCATGTTCTCTCTCAAGGTGGCGACGCAAAGTTGTCGTAGAAGTCACATAAGTTCTCCTGTTCCGGAGAATGATCATTTTCAGCATCCCGTCAGAACTCCCACAAAAGAAGAAAACCCACTTGCAGATTTTGCATTTGCGTGACTCTCTTGTTTTATCACCGGTGATATCTTTCACCTTGTCTTCAAAAAAGTGCACTAGGTCAAGGCCTCCGTCTGCACGTTGAACTTTTGATGTGTTTTTGGATATGCTAATTACATCAATATCAATCAAAACCCCGTCCTCGTCAACTTCATCAGTTTTCTTCAGCCTTTTGGCCCCTAAAAAGTTCTCAGTAACTGCACCGGAGTTGCCAGTAACTTTAAACCAACCCTTCTTTTTGGCCAGTACCTCGGATTCTTCATCGTCACTGGAGATATCAAGCACTGGGATGTCTGTTGGCGGGTTCCATGAGATGAAGGACACATAGTGGAGCGGTCAGTGACACTGACCTTGAACTTTTGATTTGCCTTTCTTGCGATAACCGATTTCTTCTTCCGAAGATGAAGATGACAGCGCAGCAGCTTGTGCGTCTCGCTTGCCCGGAGATGGAGTTCGGCTACCAACAGGATCAGGTATTGCAGCCAGCGTGGATGAACCAAAGCGACCCTCAAGTGCTGCTGCCACGGCCGCTCGCTGCGCATCAACTGCTGCCTGATGGGATGACAGTGCAGGCGCTTCTGTGTTACTCGGATCAAGCAACTTGGCTGTTGGGGCAATATTCCGCCTCGGACGAGACCCTGATGCTTCTCCACTGTTTAAGTTGTGAGTATTGGTTGCTGAAAGGAAATTAGTAAAGATACAAGATACAAGATGACGGATGACATGAATCCATATACCTGAGCCGCCAAGAAGATATGATCGGAGGTGAAAATGAGTCAGCGAACCAGCGCCAAGACTGCCCATGTGATCTGTGCCCGCTAGCCGACGAAACCGCGATGTTGATGTGTATAAGCTGTGGATAGTGTTGTGAGGGAGAAAGCCACGTAGCAAGAGCCCTGCTATCAAGTCATCCACGGTTGTCTCCGCAAAAACCACTAATAACAGAAGTGAGCATCTGAGTAATGAATACGGAGAGCACACACTCACAAATAGGTATTGATACTTCACTTATCCCCAAAACAAATATGGTGAAGGGCTCGTGGTGAATTAAGCTCTGCATCCGGTCTGAGTGCATATGGGAGATATGTGAGCGGTGATAGATGCGACATTTTGAGATGAGTTGTCCAAGAGCAAGAAATTGAGGAAGAATGATAGACGCTGCCCAGTCGGCCTACATAAGCTGGAAATAAATATATCTGTGATAGACATGAGGCTCACCGTAGCAAAATATCAGTATTTCGGCGTATGCATATAGCAGCACTGTGGCTGCTGGAATAAAGTGGTTATATGTAGGGCTGACAATCGGCGATGTGATATTAGGACGGATTGCAAAGATATATGCCACCATGGCCAAGACCGGAGGCAGAAACAGCATGCCAGCCATCGTTGCATACCAGGCCTTTGCGCGATAGCCAACATAGTGCGTGGTTGAACACACAAGTGTTGCTCGCGTTTGCCCTAATGAGTCAATTAATCAACGGGACATTGCAGCACATTTGTGACTCACGGCTATTGTGATCCCGAAAAGATAACATCACTGCACGAAATATGATCAAGTTTGAGAAAGTACGAGTGTTTAAATACCTTTTAAATCGCACTGACAAGACCGACTTAGCTCGTAGAGTCATATTTGCGTGTGCCTACCTAGATTTAGATGTGGTGCCGGTCCGATGGTTTGCAGGACATGGAGAGAGTTGGTCCATGGCGATTGTCCCGCAATACCATAGCTGCAGAATATATGATCAGGTTTTAGGATTGAGATGGCGCAATCATGTAAATACCTTGCTTATCCTGCAGGAATGCCTCAAAATAGATCTGGTGTCGGACCGATAATGATTACATAGCAGGATGTTGTTCCGCAGCCAGTGTGATTGATACAGTGCAATTCTTTTAATACCTTGATTGTTGTGCAGGTAATCAAAGGATGTCAGAAATAGATCTATCGCCGGTCCGATGAAATGATCTACAAGTCTGCGCAACTCCACAAGACACAGACACGAGGCGGCCAACCAAACAAAGTCACATGATATGTGATGCGTACATATCCAAATTTGGCAGGAAACACAAATCAAGAAAACAAATGTCCAGGCCCGGGCCAAGCCCTGAGTCTGGGCTTTTTGAATTCCCAAGCCCGACTCAGGCTCACTCTAGGCCCACCTTTGAGCCGGGCTGAGCTGGGCTCAAATGGGCCGGGCTTGAGCGGGCCGTGAGTCTGAGGCCCGACTCAGCACATCACTACCTATTGGTGCAGGTGGACCCTCCGAAATCTCAAACCGTCAAGCGCACATGGGAACCCTTTTTGGAGTCGATTATATGCATGTAAATGTCTATTCCTATCGGTTCAGAATGGCCCCAATGCCCTTGAGTGACCGTTCTTTTTGCATTTCGCTTTTCTTCACCTATTCTTGCACTCAGACCTTCACCACCTGCAAAATGCCAGTTCCTTTTCTTCCCATCTCCGTAAGATCGTATTGTCATCTCGAGTATTCACTGAGTTGATGGTTGGACTCCAAACCATTGATGACTATCTCCGGGATTACCACACTCAAACCTCTCCAATGTTCCATCTTCGAATTTCTCACGGAATTTCTTTCAGGCTCATTATTTCGGCATAGATCACTCGCTTCAGTCACTTCGTTTGCGTATTCTGGAGGAAGTGACTCAGCTGTGCGCTTTCACGCATAATGAATGGTCGCGGCTCATTGACAAGCGTGATCGTCTTATGTTAAAGATATATTCGCAGCTGGAACAGAATAAGTCTCAGTCTTCGGTACGAAGATGATATATTAAGTAATATGCTACCTGGAACAGAATAACTATAGCACTAGTTAATAACGGTAATAATGAATATAACGTAGGTACTCACGTCTCAGTCTTCGGTACGAAGATGAGACGTGTCAGTTAATCGTATACCAAATATGTAAGTCCGATATAATGCCTCCGAGTGGCTAACGAGTGTATCAATGGTAAAGAAATAATAAATGAATGTTTAAGAACGAGCTATACTCGTATATACTTCAACACTCCCCCTCGAGTTTGCGAGTCCAGGAAAAAACAACGCGAGTTTGTTGAACGTCACGTGACACATCACGTGCACGCGTTGCATCGATAATCGCGGCGCCTAACTTCATCGTCCACTCTCGATCTCCATCCGCCGCAACCCCAAGATCTCCACGAATCGTCGAAACTTCGCCTTCGGCAAAGCCTTCGTGAATATATCCGCGGGATTATCGTCAGTCGGCACATAGATGACCGATACCTTTCGGTCTTCGATCGCCTCGCGGATGAAGTGATATCGAATATCGATATGCTTTGTCCGCGCGTGAAATTTATTGTCTTTCGACAACGCGATAGCCCCTTGGTTATCGCAATTGATGGTAAGCGGCTGTGCATCCTCACCACGGAGTTCTGCAATAAAGGTGCGCAGCCATAAGGCTTCTTTTGCTGCATGGGCTTGAGCTATATATTCAGATTCAACAGTCGATAACGCTATGATCTGTTGTTTCTTAGAGCTCCAGCTTACTGCCCCATGCCCGATATGGTACGAATACCCCGAGATTGAGTGCCGATGCTTCTGGGTGCCCCAATCCGCGTCGCAAAACCCTTCGGCGAAATTTTGGGTCTTCCCACCAAAAGTAAGCCATAAATCCTTCGTAGATCCGAGATAGATGATGACACGTTTTAGTGCCTCCCAGTGGACTAGTCCCGGATTCTGGACGAATTGCGATAGGATTCCAACCGCAAACGCGGTGTCGGGTCTCGATATTATAACCGGCCACAGCACGCAGCCTATAGCCTCCGCATATGGGATGCCTCGCATGCGTCTCTCTTGTGTCGGTGTCGATGGCCCTTGGTCTTTGGTATACTGTGCGCCCGTTTCCATCGGTGTCGAGACCGGCTTCGCATTGGTAAGTCTGAATTTATTTACCATTGCCTCGATATAGGCTTGCTGATTAATCGAGATAGTGCGTGCCGCTCGGTCGCGCTTAACCTCGAAACCCAGGAACCAACTTAACTCCCCCTTGTCGCTGATCTCCCAGAAACGGCGAAGTTCGGACTTGAACTTTATGACGTCTCCCAATCGTTTCGAGGTGACGGCCATATCGTCCGTCGCCACAGCAACAATGGAATGTTCATCAGATGTTCGCCTGTAGAACACTGAATGGTCTACAGCAGATCGTTTGAACCCCAAGTTCGTTATGAATACTTTGGTAAGTTCTTGATGCCAAACTCGACCTGCCTGCTTAAGTCCATATAATCCTTTTAACAGGCGGCAGACCTTCCCCTCCTGACTGGGTTTGAGAACTCCACGCGGCGGTGTCATATAAACCGTTTCGTTGAGTGGCGCGTTTAGGTAAGCGCTCTTCACATCGACATGATGGATTTCCCAATTCTGTTCTGCAGCGTTTGCAAGAACAACTCGTACTGACGGCATTTTTACAGCTGCCGAAAAAGTTTCGCTATAATTTACGCCTTCGACTTGTTTGTGTCCACCTGCGACAATACGAACTCGATAACTCTCGATAGCACCACTTGGCCCTCTCTTCTCCTTCAAAACGACAGAAGAAGGAATGACGGTCTGTCCTTTAGGTAAATCTTCAATTACCCAGGTACCGAGTTTTTCGAGCTGATTAATTTCGTAATCAAGAGCAGCTTGCCATTTGTCAGCGTTCGGTCCTCGGAGTGCCTCATCTATTGATGCGGGTTCAGTACCCATGGCACCGACTGTGGCGAAATCTGGAGGTAACGCGGCAAAAGTGTCGTCGTCATCCTCTGGAATATATATTCCAATTCCGTCTCCATCATCTGGGTCTCCTAAGTAGGCGGCGTTCGCTTCGAGAGGTGGTAATGCGTTATGCATCCGGGAATAAGTTCCCTGGGGTTTCTTCGCAACGCGGTGGCCTCTACCCAATTTGGGCTCTTCGACAGGATCTTCCGCCACATCATTAGATGGTAGAGCATCAGAAATTTCTGGTGCGGATGGGAATGGTACAGTATTTTGGTCTTCAGAGTTTGCTTGTGCTCCGGAAGTGTTTCCGGGCTGAGGTTCGTCAACGGCGTTCTCGTCGATTTGATTGGTATTGTTCTCGGGGACTTGGATGATTTTGTCCTTTTCCCCCTCAGACAAATCACCGGGAATTACAGCAGTAGCATCCACTGTTACGTCGCCATCATTGAAGACAACATTCCGTTCGACAGATACTGACCGTTTTGATGGCCAATAAATACGATAGCCTTTAGACTCCGAGTCGTAACCAACAAACCGTCCGAGTTGTGCGCGCGCATCGAGTTTTCCGGCCTTAAGGTCCTTAACATATGCTGCTGCGCCAAACTCGTGGATACCCCCTAGATGAGGTACCTTTTGGTGCTTCATTTCGTATGGCGTTTTACCATCAAGAGCACTATGCGGAGATCTTTCCTTCACCCACTCGACGTGCTTCATGGCCTCTTCCCATAGGAATCTTGGTAATCCGGATGCAATTAGGAGGGCCCTCGCAAGCTCCGCTCGAGTACGCATACCACGTTCGGAAACTCCATTTTGGGGCGGGGAGTCATGGACAGTAAGTTCGCGAAGCGTCCCTTTGGCGTCCTGATGATCAATCATTTCCTTCGAAAGGAACTCGCCCCCACGGTCACTACGTGAGAACTTTATTCGGTTCCCCGATTGCGTCTCGATTAATGCTTCATCCCTTTTATAGGATTTTATAGTGTCGCTTTTCTTTGGCTGGAAGTAGAGTCGGTTTTCGCGGGTATGATCGTCGGTGCGCGCGGCAACATAATAGTTGCCATTAAGACTCTTCACTGATGCTGGTCCCCACAGATCCCAATGTACTCGCTCGCCATATTTGGTAGCTCGGGTATCTGACTTCTTCGGGAATGGCTCCTTAGACGACTTTGCCTTGACACAGGCTTCGCAAAATTCGGGTTTTGAATCCATGTCGAGGTCGATCCCAATAATTCGGCCACTTGATATTGCATGTTTTATTGCGGTATGGGATATGTGTCCGAGCTTGCGGTGAGCTTCGCTAATGGACATTTTACCAGCCGCTACATTTGCGTGTTCCGAGGGATTTCCCTTGTTCGGGTTGACCAAACGGTATAGACCATTGGCTCGAGGGATGGTAGCCATGGTCTGGCCTTTGGGATTCCTAATCGTGCACATGCCCTTTTGGAAATTGACCGAACAGTCAGCTTCGTCGAGCCGACTGACTGAAATTAGGGTAAAAGCCATATCGGGCGCAAATACTGCATTCTTCAGTAATGCAGGGGTTTGTTTGGACCCATTCGGGAGTTCAATGCGAACATCACCAACACCGACTGCCTTAAGCGAACGTCCATCCGCAGTCGTGATAATTCGGTCCTCGAGTGGCCGGAAATTCTGGAATTTCGTACGGTCCGGACAATAGTGGCTACTTGCGCCGCTATCAATGCAAGCGCCAAGTTTGTCCTTAGGGAGTCCAATAGCGCCGGCAACGGCAACGTAGTCTGAGGTACACGTAAAAGCGAATAGCTCTTGGTCCTCAGTCTTGGCTACAGCCGCCGTCTCGTTGGTTTTCTTCTCGCCCTTCTTGGACTTCTTCTGCCACGGTCCTTGACCCTCTTTTCCACCACCCTTCGAGTAACAGTCAGGCTTGGTGTGCCCATCTCGCCCACAGTTATCGCATGTCACATTCGGCTTAGGCTTCTGCCCTTTGCCATATTTTCCTTTCTTCCCTTTCTTTCCGTGCGCTGCCAGTGCGGAATCGCCATTCTTGGAACGTTCTGCATTAATAACGCGATGCTGTGCCTCCTCGATGAAGAAATTCATGAGGTCCTCGGGTTTCATCTTCTTGGTAGTAGATCCGCCCATTGCGGCGCTAGCCTGTTCCGCGGCGGTAATTGTCTGGAGTGCCGGTCTATAGGATTCAGGTAAGGAGTGCATGACTATAGTTCGATAACGAGAATCAGATAATACTGATCCCATCTCGATTAGGCTGTTTCGGCGCTGAATCATCAGCTGGAAGTGCTCTTTGAGCTCGGTAAGGTGGGTTTTCGGATCATCATTATCGCTCAGCTTCATGCTGGCGAGTTGGTCCTCTGCATCTAGTAAGTAAAGCGTGCTTTTTGTGGTAGCATCAGCCTTGACTAAATCCCACATCTCCTTTGCCGTTTTTAGGTCTTTGATCTTCGCGCCGAGACGCATCGAAGTGGTCGAAAGGATGACATGCTGCGCAAGGTACTCGCGCTTGTCGAAATCCATGATTCGGGACTCCTTCATCTCAATTTGTTCCTCCGTCGCTTGTGTTTTCCCATCGGATAAAACAGGAATACCATTCACTAATGCGTACGGTGCTGGCGTGACAGCAGTGCCTTCTACGTGTCTCCATAAGCCTTTTGACCCCATTGCCTTTTGAATTCGCGGTGCGTAATCCGACCAATTACTTCCGTCATCACGGAGTTTAGGTACAGCAAGGTTTGTCGAATCGGGATTGGAATTGAACGAGAGACTGGACATTGTGGGTATCAACGTCCGGGGCTCATAACCTGTTAAAGATATATTCGCAGCTGGAACAGAATAAGTCTCAGTGTTCGGTACGAAGATTATATATTAAGTAATATGCT
>Ga0137415_10006889_pt1 | contig 11277 bp, 5 predicted proteins | sample CZODoug3_1_1_16f_FD_183082 | JGI IMG/M metagenome (GOLD analysis project Ga0137415, IMG submission 183082) | Vadose zone soil fungal communities from Angelo Coast Range Reserve, California, USA - CZODoug3_1_1_16fungal (Hybrid Assembly) | ecosystem: Environmental > Terrestrial > Soil > Vadose...
AACCACCGACACGCGGATTTTCAGTCCGAGGACGAAAACGACGCAACCGATTGACACAACAAGAGTTTGTTCATCAGTGCTGTGAAATATTTTGGCGAGTTACGCTCGGATAGGTGGCTGAATTCTATAGATACGGCGACTTGATATTTCACACCTTGCGACGCGCCAACAGCAGTGACCTCGGGCGCCAATAGCCTGGGTTCGACCCCCCGTGTCGACGGCAGCTCTCTTCGCGAAACCGGTCATCGGCAATTCCTCGCGCTACTCACCCTTATGACCCGGAGCGGAAATCCGAGTTCCTACAAAGCGGTCATCGAAGCCAATGAAAGCGGACGTCCCGCCGTCGAGAAACTCGAGCCTTTTTACCCAGGATTAGTGGTGATAGTGGCTGTTCGCGGGAGTCATCTCAAAGGCGGTTTCTGTACACCCCATGTGCCCGTGTGACTGGCGATTCTGCGGTTCTGATAAGTGCCGCTGATAGAGGTCCCATCGAGCGATAGTTTTGCGGGGTAATCACCCAACTGGCCAGTGATTACGAGAGTTCCGGTTGCGTCTATTGTCCCGGTCCAAGACTCATAGTCGTTAATGTGAGAGGAACAGGTTGCCGGATCTTTTGCTATATCCCAGCAGAAAAAGCCAGTGATGGTTGATCCCTCCTGCGTTTGAACAACGAAGGATTCAGTACCGGTTGTGATGTTGTTTGCGTTCGTCCATGTCCCAGTCCACGTTCCGAGAATCGACAAGATTTTGCCGCTCGTACCGCCTGACCCAACCGCGCTATGAAGAACGACCGGCATCAGCGCTGTGGCCAGGAAAGAAATCAGCCCCGGTCGCCAAACCCTATATGCCTTGAACATGCCGGCCCCTAGAGTACGCGCCACTATGTTTACGCGACAAGGCCGTCGTACGGATCCGCACGGACATTCGCACTCGGTTGAATTACATGAAGCCGCATCCCCTTACAGGCATCCACGCTATGACGGGCCGTCCGCTAAGGAGAAACTCATCCCAATGGGGCCGTCGGCCGCTTCTGGCCGGCTGCGGAAGCTGGGCAAACTGGCGCTCCGGATCCCTTGGGACACAGCCGAGCACCTGCCAGGTAGTTGGTCAGTTCAGGGCACCTTGGCCGTCGGCTTTCACACGCCGCCAAGTCGTCTGGCGCACGCTGCGAGCTCTGACCCCGCCAACCCCTCACTTAGTGTGAGCGACTGAACCTCGGTGGAATCTCCCCCTTCTGGCAAATACCGAATGACCCGCTCCGTGCCGTTGTCATTGACTCGTAAGGCCATCTCGCGCATGGGGTTTCCCGTCTCACCCGCTTCGCGAGCGATAATTTTCATGCCATCGCGTAATCCGGCGCGGTAAGCGGCAAGACCTGGATTCACTCCTACAACAGTCCCGCCGCCCTGCCCTGTGGCAGCTAGATCGAAGCCAACGTCGAAGCGGGGATATGTGTCTGTAGAAATCACCCCACACGGCGCAAACGTGCCCGCCGCCAAGGCGATCGCGGCACCGTCATCTATGTACTTCCGGAGATCACCTTGGATATCGACGCCGTACCCTGCCAAAGCCGACACGAAGAGCTCGCGAATCGGTTGTCGCGCGGCCTCGAATCTCTTGTGCATGACGTGCATCACATCGTCGAGCGAAGAGGCACCTGCGGAGTTCTTCCGAAGCTTGTAATCGATGAATGCCGCGAACAGCAGACCGCGATAGTAGGGCAGTTGCTGAACAGGGTAGTTGGTCCAAAATTCGGCGGCGATCCGCGCATTGGAGACCGTCCGCACGGTTGAAGCCGCATATTGCCCGAGCACGTGATTTAACGCGTCAACAATCTCAGGTGCGGACCAGAGACCTGCGCGGCCCAGCAAGCGCAACGCGTAGTAGTCGTCGAACCCCTCCGAGATCCAGTACTCAGTTGCCTCGCTGACCCCCGAGGGCATGGCGCCGATTCGGTTCGGGATCCACGTGTGCAGCATTTCATGCGCGAACATGCGCGTGAGGCGCGGGGCGGCAACGTTGGAAGTTGCGAAACTCGCGAATGCCGCGCTGCGACCCGTGCCACCGCTGGAAGTTGAGCCAGCGGGCGCTTCAATCTGCAACAGCGTCACTAAATACGGTTCCGTGGGATCCCCCCAGAACTCGGTCTCGGCCGTCCATATCTTTGCGAGCGTGTCGACGAGTTCCTCATCGGTAAACGACCAGGTACCTTCAATCGCCAGTCGCAGCGGTGCGCCTCTTACGATCCGCGTAAGCACCCTAAAATCCCCTGCGACGATGATGCTGCTTTGCAGGTCTTTGAAAGTGAGATCGGATCGCTCGAGATCCGAGGCAACTGTCCAGGTTCTGGGGAAGCTTTTGAGGACCACCGCCACGGAATCGGCGTCGTCAGTCTTGTGCGGCGCGGCAAAGACCGTCGAGCCTAAGAGCTGCAGCCTTGAGGGCAAGATCATCGGTCGATAAGGGTTGCCCTGACGTGCGGCGCCTTCGTCCGCGTGGTGAACCATGTACCGCACCCGAATCCAAGCGCCGGCGCGGTGATGTACGACCCGCTCCCAGGGTTCGGCACCTGCCTGAATGCGGGAATTCGCGCCGGACACGGAAAAATCGGACAGGGCTTCGTAAAGCTTGGTCTTCCCACCCCACTCCTTGGGCAGATCGAGCACCGTGGTTCCAGTCGGAGACCCCTTGAAGCGGAGTTCCACGCTAACCGCTTCGAGCGTGTCCCCGTTCATCAGGGGCCGCACGGTGTAGGCCAGTCGCGCTCGCGAATGCGAGGACGGCTGTGCGGATGCGGTCATCGCCATCAATGAAAGCGCGAGCGCAAATCCCACAACAGGCCTCACCGAGGTCTCTCCTAATACGCCGTGTTCAGGGTTACGAGGATCCCGCGCCCCAATAGTTCCCCGACATGCGCGCGAGTCACGGCAGTCGCCGGCCCCAAGCAATGACCGCTTCAGCGCAGAAGGCGGGGCGATAAAAATTCAATCATGGAGGTAAAGCGAACTTAGGTCGCCCGGATCAAAACCGGGGCTGATAAATTTCATGCCCATATAGGTCGTACCCACATCAAGCGGCTCCCAGAGAAAATTTGAGACAACGAGCGCACCGCGACGCCTTCGTGTTGAGAACCCAACAAAAGTGTTGAAGCCACCGGTTAGGCCAGACTTCCAGGCGATTTCATCTTGTTCGTGCGATGAGATGAACCAGCCGAGCCCGGCATCCGTTCCAGTGACGTTCGTGGGCCTTCGCGTTTCAAGTAGTCGCGCGAACAACCCACTGAGAGGCGTATGCACAAGGCCCAGGCAGGCTTTGAGAAACAAAGTCATATCGTTAATGTCTGAGCGCGCCGCACCGGCCCCCTGCAGTGCCGGCAAAAACTGCCAGAGCAGTCTTGACCGCAGGGCGAGGTCGTGCCCCTGCGCCAAATACTTTCGCATGTCAGGCGAGAGAGTGATGCGTGTGCGTTCCAGGCCGAGCGGATTACAGACTCTCTCGACCAAAAGCTCCTCGTAGCTCTTCCCGGCGCGGCGTGCAAGCGCTATGCCTAGCAATCCGTACCCGAGACTGGAGTATGCGAAATGCGTAGCCGGTTCGTATGCCGGCACGTAGCTCGAGACAAACTCATAGAGCTTATCGGCCGTGTAATGGGCAAATGGATTCGGATTGTCCCACCAGTTCGGCGCGAAATTTCCAGGCCATCTCGGCAGGCCTGAACTGTAGCTGGCAAGGTCAAGAAGCGTGATCGGCCGCCCATGCTCATGAAGCGCCCCCGAAGGGGGAAGATATTTCGAGACAGCATCACCAACCGCCACCTCGCCGCGCGCGGCCATATCAGCGAGCATAAGCGCGGTCATCACTTTCGTGATCGAGCCGATCTCAAAGACAGTGTGGGCGTCCCAGGCGACATGGGGCACGCCCGAGCTTCCGTAACTGACGCTGCTCGTGTCGCCTTCATCGATTACGACGGCAACGGCCCCCGCGACCTTGCCGCGCGTGCCGACGGTCCGCTTTAGCGCAACGCGAATCGGCTCCATCTCCGGTGCCGCAATACAATCGCCGCCGAGAGCGACGATCCCCGCGCCAATCGTGCCCAATAAGCATTCACGCCGATTCAGCATGTCTCGCAATTCTCTTCGGTAGTCCCAATCTCGATGCCTGAAGAGGCCCGTCGGGATGCACTCGACGCCATTTCTATCCTAGACAAACCGATGGTTTCATCACACAGGTATTACCGCTCGCGAACGACCGCTTTGCAGCGAGGGTTTAAAGCCAGCGAATGTCTCAAAGTAGCCCGTGAGACGACACTGGTCGACGGCATACCGCTAGGGATCCGCTCATCGCCCAAGTCCAAGTTGGACTAGCCTTTGGGGATGCGGCAAGGTTGCACGCGGTGCTTCGGTCCGGTGCTCAGTCGCGTACCGCGGCTAGTTACCGATTGCGACCAAACACTTACGTCGGCAAACCTTCTCAGGTCGTGAAATATCTATCCCACGATGACTGGATATTTCACAGTTGATGTTGGCGTGGCAGGTCTAAGTTTTTGATTTGATGGTGGCCAGGGGCGGAATCGAACCACCGACACGCGGATTTTCAGTCCGCTGCTCTACCAACTGAGCTACCTGGCCGCCGGGGATGGAGGGCGCGTATTAGACCGGCCCGCGCCGGGGCCGTCAAGCAATCGCCGGCCTAACTCCTTGATTCCTTGAGGTCCTCCGTCGAGGTCGCGGGAGGGCGAAGTCTCCCCGCCCGCCTTGTCGCAATTCCGCACTCACTCATGCGAGGCAGTCGCACGCCCCCCGGCGGACACGTCGTGCGCTCTCCTGCCGATGCATATGCGGAATGTGCCCCGAGCACAAGAATGTCCACTCGGCGCTGACCCCACGGGCGGCGACGATCTGGTGGAACCAAAACTACGGACGGGAGAATCCATGCGCCATTCCTTTATATTGCTCGCCGCTGCTTCGGTGACCGCCTTGATCCTGAGCGGCTGCGCTCGCAACGAAGCGGCCGAGCCCAAAGCCGCGCCCCTGCCACAGGTGAGTGTGGCGCCGGTCATCTCGCGCAAGGTCACGGAGTTCGATGAGCTCACCGGTCGCTTCGAGGCGGTGGAGCGCGTCGAGATCCGGCCGCGCGTCTCTGGTTATATCTCCTCGGTCAACTTCACCGAGGGGAGCGAGGTCAAGAAGGGTGACGTGCTGTTCGTCATCGACCCGCGCCCCTACGTAGCCGAGCGCGACAAGGCGCGCGCCGGGCTCGCGCAGGCTCGCTCGCAGCTGGTGCTGGCGAAGTCCGAGCGTGACCGGGCGACGAGTCTGCTCGCCCAGCACGCCATCTCGCAGGAGGAGTACGACACCCGAACCGCCGGGCGCGAGCAGGCGCAGGCCAACGTCGAGGCCGCGCAGGCGGCGCTGGATGCCGCCGACCTCAACGTCACCTTCACGCGTGTGACGGCTCCCATCTCCGGGCGCATCAGCCGTGCCCTGGTCACCAGCGGCAACTTCGTCACCAACGGGCAGACGCCGCTCACCACTCTGGTCTCCCTCGATCCGATCTACGTGAGCTTCGACGGCGATGAGCAGGAGTACCTCAAGTACACCAAGGTCGCGCGCGACCCGGCACGCGGGAGCTCGCGCGACGCGCACAGCCCCGTGCTGGTGGGTCTGGCCGATGAGAGCGGCTATCCGCACCAGGGCGTCATGGTATTCGTCGACAACGCGCTCGATCCGACCACGGGCACCATCCGCAGTCGCGCACTGCTCGACAACCATGATCGGGTCTTCACCCCGGGGCTCTTCGCCCGCATAAAACTGATGGGTAGCGCTCAGCACGAAGCCGTCCTCGTCAACGACAGCGCGATCGGCACCGATCAGACCGTACGCTACGTGCTGGTGCTGAGCGCCGGCAACAAGGTCGAGTACCGGCCGGTGCAGCTGGGTCCGGTCGTCGACGGGCTGCGCGTCGTGCAGTCCGGACTCGCGCCCGGGGAGACCATCGTCGTGAACGGCCTGCAGCGCGTGCGACCGGGTGCGCAGGTCGCCCCGCAGCGCATCGCCATGGGCAAGCCCCGAGGTGCTGAGGACGCAGCCTTGCTGGCCCGCAATACCACCGAAGCGGCTTCCGGCACCGCGGCACCCTGATGAACATCTCCAACTTCTTCATCGAGCGCCCGATCTTCGCCGGCGTCATCTCGGCGTTCATCACCATCGCCGGTCTCATTGCGCTCTTCAAACTGCCCATCAGCGAGTACCCGGAGGTCGTGCCGCCATCGGTCGTCGTGCACGCCTCCTATCCGGGCGCGAATCCCAAGGTCATCGCTGACACGGTGGCAGCCCCGCTGGAACAGGCGATTGTCGGTGTCGAGGACATGCTCTATATGTCCTCCACGTCCACGATGGACGGCTCGTTGACCCTGACGGTGACCTTCCGCATCGGCGCCGACATCGATCGCGCCCAGGTGCAGGTGCAGAACCGTGTCGCACAGGCCCTGCCCCGCCTGCCGGAGGAAGTCCGCAGTCTCGGAGTCAACACGGTCAAGGCCTCCTCCAATCTCACCCTGGTCGTGAACCTCACCTCGCCCAGCGGGCGCTACGACTCGCTCTACCTGCGCAACTACGCGGTACTGAACATCAAGGACGTGCTGGCACGGCTGCCGGGCATGGGCGATGTGCAGGTCTTCGGCGGTGGCGACTACTCGATGCGCGTGTGGCTCGATCCGCAGAAGCTTGCCGCGCGCAACCTGACCGCAGGGGATGCCGTGGCCGCGATCCGCGAGCAGAACGTCCAGGTGGCAGCCGGGCAGCTGGGCGCTCCGCCCTCGAGCACCGCGGAATTTCAGATCGCGCTGAATGCCGCCGGGCGCCTCACGGATGAGCAGCAATTCCGCGACGTCATCATCAAGACCGGTGCCGACGGGCAGGTGGTGCGCCTCGGTGATGTCGCGCGCGTCGAGCTCGGCGCGCAGGCCTACGGCGTGCGCAGTCTGCTCGACAACAAACCCTCGCTCGCCATCCCGGTGTTCCAGTCCCCCGGGGCGAATGCTCTGGAGCTCTCGACCAGCGTGCGCAAGACGATGGAGGAGCTCAAGAAGAATTTTCCGGAGGGCATGGACTACGGCATCCTCTATGACCCCACGCAGTTCGTGCGCCAGTCGATCGATGCGGTGGTGCACACACTGCTGGAAGCGGTGCTGCTGGTCGTGCTGGTGGTGATCCTCTTTCTGCAGACCTGGCGCGCCTCACTCATTCCGCTGATCGCGGTTCCGGTGTCCGTGATCGGCAGCTTCGCGGTGTTGCTGGCGTTCGGCTTCTCCATCAACACCCTGTCGCTGTTCGGGCTGGTGCTGGCCATCGGCATCGTGGTCGACGATGCCATCGTGGTCGTCGAGAACGTCGAGCGCCACATCGCCGAAGGCCTCTCGGCACGCGAGGCCACCAAGGTCGCGATGAGCGAGGTCAGCCGTCCGATCATCGCCATCACACTGGTGCTGGTCGCGGTGTTCGGGCCGGTGGCGTTCGTCAGCGGCCTCACCGGCCAGTTCTACCGGCAGTTCGCGCTCACCATCGCCATCTCAACCGTGATCTCGGCGTTCAACTCGCTCACCCTCTCACCGGCGCTCGCGGCGGTGCTGCTCAAGCCCCACGGTGCCAGGCCCGACGTCCTCGCGCGGCTGATGAACAGCCTCTTCGGCCGGTTCTTCAAGCGCTTCAATCGCGGCTTCGCCCGCGCCGGGGACAACTATTCGCGCGTGCTCGGGATCACGATGAGGCACGGCGGCATCGCGCTCGCAGTCTACGGCGGGCTCATCGTCCTCACCTGGTTCGGCTTCCAGGCCGTGCCCGGGGGCTTCATCCCGGAGATGGACAAGCAGTACCTGGTCGCGGTCGCGCAACTGCCGCCGGCTGCCTCGCTCGACCGCACCGAGGCCGTCACGCGGCGCATCGCCGAGATCGGACTCAAGCAGCCGGGCGTGGCGCATGCGGTCGAGTTCGCGGGCATGTCGGTCAATGGATTCACCCAGAGCTCGAGCGCCGGACTCATCTTCTTCCCGCTCGAGGACTTCCCGCAGCGTAACTCGCGTGCCTTGTCGGGCCGCGCCATCGCGGCGGCTCTGAACGCGAAGATGGCCTCCATCCAGGACGCGTTCGTCATGGTGGTGACGCCCCCGCCGGTGATCGGCTTAGGCACGCTCGGCGGCTTCAAGCTGCAGGTGGAGGATCGCGCGGATGCGGGACCTGAGGCGCTCTTCAGCTCACTGTCGGAGGCCCTCGGCAAGGCCAACAAGGACCCGGCGCTCGGTGGTGCTTTCAGCACCTACCAGATCAACGTGCCGCAGCTGAACATCGACGTCGACCGGGTCAAGGTAAAGCGCGAGAACGTGAGGCTCTCGGATGTGTTCGAGACGCTGCAGGTGTATCTCGGCTCGCTCTACGTGAATGACTTCAACCGCTATGGCCGCACCTACCAGGTGGTGGCGCAGGCGGACGCCCCGTTTCGCTCCCAGCTCGATGACGTCATGCCGCTGAAAACGCGCAACGCCAGCGGCGAGATGGTGCCGCTGGGCTCGGTGATCAAAGTCGCCCACTCCTTCGGCCCCGATGTCGTGCAGCGCTACAACGCCTACCGCGCGGCCGACATCAACGGCGGCCCGGCGCCTGGCTTCAGCTCGGGACAGGCGCAGGCGGCGATGTCGAAGATCCTCGACCAGACACTGCCGCGCGGCATGTCGTACGAGTGGACCGACCTCGCCTACCAGCAGCTGATCTCGGGCAACACCGCGATTCTGGTGTTCCCGCTGTGCGTGCTGTTCGTGTTCCTGGTGCTCGCCGCCCAGTACGAGAGTCTCAGCCTGCCGCTGGCGATCGTGCTCATCGTGCCGATGTGCCTGCTGCCGGCGATCACGGCCGTGCGGTTCGACCATGGCGACAACAACATCTTCATGCAGATCGGGCTCCTGGTGCTGGTCGGCCTTGCCTGCAAGAACGCCATCCTGATCGTGGAGTTCGCCAAGCATCTGCAGGAGGACCGCGGACGTGACGCCAGGTCCGCCGTGCTCGAGGCCGCGCACCTGCGCCTGCGCCCCATCCTCATGACCTCGATGGCCTTCATCATGGGCGTCGTGCCGCTGGTGCTCGCCTCCGGCGCCGGAGCGGAGGTGCGGCACGCGCTCGGCGTCACGGTGTTCGCCGGCATGCTGGGCGTGACGGCCTTTGGCCTGCTGCTGACGCCGGTGTTCTACGTGTTCGTGCGGCGCGCCACGGCGCACTCGACGGCGCACGCGGCGGCGCCCGCTCCCTTGCCACCGCTCGCCGCCCCGGAGTCCTGAAGCATGAGCGCCGTGAACGTCATCGCCTTGAATATCCGGCGCGGGTCTGTGCTCCTGCTGAGCGCCGCGCTCGCCAGCTGCGCAGTGGGACCGAACTACGTGAAGCCCGACAGCAAGGTCGCGCCGAAGTTCGAAGGTGCCAGGGACGGCGCCTTCTCCAGCGCAGACGCCCAGGGGAAATTCTGGACGCAGTTCGGCGATGACACCCTGAACCGCCTGGTCGATGAGGCGCTGGATGCGAATCACGACCTGCGCATGGCGCTGGGGCGCCTGATCGAGGCGCGCGCCATACGGCGCGAAGCGCAGTTTGATCTCGCGCCCACGGTCACGGCCGCCGGCGGCTACACCAAGGAGCAATTCCCCGCGGTCGACAGTCCGACCGGCGCGCCGCTGGCGGGGCATTTCTACCAGGCGGGCTTTGATGCGTTCTGGGAGCTCGACTTCTTCGGCCGCGTGCGCCGCGGCGTCGAGGCACGGCACGCGGAAGTCGAGGGGGCGGAGGCGAGCCTGCGCGATGCCCAGGTGTCGGTCACCGCGGAAGTGGCGCGCACCTACTTCGAGCTGCGCGGCGCGCAGACCCAGCTCACCGTCGCACAGCGCAACGTCGACAACCAGCGCGAGACCACGGGCTTGACCCAGGTGCGGCTCGATGCCGGCCGCGGCACCGAGCTCGACACCTCGCGCGCCCGCTCACAGCTGTCCACCACCCTCGCCACCATCGGACCGCTGCAGGCGCAGGTGGCGCGCTCCATTCACCGCCTGGCGGTTCTCACCGGCCGCGAGCCCAACGCGCTCAATGATCTGCTGACACCGCCGCGCGAGCTGCCGGAACTGCCGCAGATCACGGCCGTCGGAGACCCCGCCGGGCTCCTGCGCCGCCGCCCCGACATCCGTGTCGCCGAGCGCTCCCTCGCCGCCTCCACCGCGCGCGTCGGTGTGGCGATCGGTGATCTGTTCCCCAAGGTCACGTTCACCGGCAATTTCAACTACGCGGCCACCGAGCCGGGTTACCTGGGTCAGGCGTCCACCCGCGGCTACGTGATTGGGCCTGCCATTTCCTGGGCCGCCTTTGATCTGGGGCGGGTGAGGGCGCAGATCGCCGGCAGCCGCGCCCGTGCGGATGTGCAGCTCGCCGGCTATGAGCAGGTGGTGCTGCGCGCGCTGCAGGAGACCGAGGATTCACTCGTGACCCACGCCCGCACCCGCGACAGTCTCAAGGATGCGCAGGATGCGGCCCGCGAGAGCCTCACCGCGGCGCGTATTGCGCGCACCCGCTACGAGGGAGGCATGGTGGACTTTCTTGAGGTGCTCGATGCCGAGCGCACCCAGCTCGCCGCCGAAGACCGCCTGGCGCAGGTGCGCACCGATGCGGCGACCAGCCTCATCGCCGTCTACAAGGCCTTGGGCGGTGGCTGGGAAATGGCGCCCGCGCCACGCTATGTCAAGCAGGCAGGTGGGTAAGTCTTTGATTCACAACAGGATCACAATCGTATGCGGCCGCATGTAGCCCGGGAAGCGCGCCCCGCAGGGACGCAGGCCGAGCCCTCCGCGCTCCCTCTTAAGATAGAGAGAGCGGTGCGTAGCGGCAGAACACGTGCACGGCGCGCTAGACTTTCCGACCTGCCCCTGGAAAGCCTGCGAGTACCGCCCGATATGAATGCGAACGTGGCCCTCCTGGAACCGCAAGCCCAAGCCGCCCCCTGTGCGGAAAAGCTCAGCGAGATCAACGAATCCCTGCGGGCACGCGAGCGGCTGCTGACCGCTTCCGCGACCGCGAGCCGCCTGCTCCTCGAAGCGCCCGACGTGCGCGCCGCGATCCCGCGGGTGCTGGGCCTCATCGGGGAGGCTGCCCACGTCGATCGCGTGAGCGTCTTGGAGACGCGCACCGGTCCGCAAGGCGAGCCGCTGCTGGTGGTGGCGAGCGAGTGGACGGGGCCGGGCGTGACGCCATA
>Ga0137415_10006892_pt1 | contig 11274 bp, 10 predicted proteins | sample CZODoug3_1_1_16f_FD_183082 | JGI IMG/M metagenome (GOLD analysis project Ga0137415, IMG submission 183082) | Vadose zone soil fungal communities from Angelo Coast Range Reserve, California, USA - CZODoug3_1_1_16fungal (Hybrid Assembly) | ecosystem: Environmental > Terrestrial > Soil > Vadose...
CGCAGCCGGGAGTTCTACCGCGACCAGCTCGGGTTGGCGATCTACCGGGAGTTCGGCACCGGGCCGGACCGGGGCACTGTGTTCCTGCTCGGCGGCGGCCTGCTCGAGCTCTCCGGCCGCGCCGAGCAGCCACCGGGCCCGTCGGTCGCGCTGTGGCTGCAGGTGCGCGACCTGCCGGCCACCCATCGCGACCTGGTCGCGAACGGCGTCACGGTGCTCCGGGCGCCGCGCCGCGAGCCGTGGGGACTGGACGAGATGTGGGTGGCCGACCCGGACGGCGTGCGGATCGCGGTGATCGAGGTGCCGGCGGACCACCCGCTGCGGGGGCGCACCGGCAGCTGACCGGGTGTCAGCTCAGCATCGAGCTGCGCAGGTGCGACCAGAGGAACGTGGTCGCGTCCAGCGGGGCCGGCGGGCGGATGACCCGCTTGAGCGCGTTTGTCGTGCTGGTGGGCCGCGAGCCGGGCCAGTCGTGCCCCAGCCCGGTGATCACCGCGAGCGTCACGTTGCGCTCCCCCGCGCAGGTCCAGGTGCTGATCCGGACCGGCTGCCGGTCGACCACCTTGGGCGCCGGCCCGCAGCCGTCGGCCGCCACGAACGGCGCCAGCGAGGCGGCCAGCGCGGGGTAGGCGTAGTGCGAGACGCTCTTCGGCCCGATCCCGCCGTTGATCGGCACGTTGCGGTCGGCGGTGCCGTGCACGGCGACCACGGTGATCGCCGGCGCCGGCTGGCACGGTGCCACCAGCGCGCCGGCCACCGGGCCGATCCCGGCCAGGTCCTCCGGGCGGGCGCAGGCCCAGGCGTAGGTCATCATCGCGCCGTTGGACATGCCCACCGCGTACACCCGGTGCGGGTCCACCCCGTCCTGCACGACGAGCTGCTCGATCAGGCCGTGCAGGAAGCCGACGTCGTCAACGCCCCGGTTGTGCGCGATGCCGCAGCAAAACCCGGCGTTCCAGAACTTGCCGAAGCCGTTCGGGTAGGCCACCTCGAAGCCGTCCCGGTCGGCCAGCGCGTCCCAGCCGAACGAGGCGCGGGTCTGCTCCGCGCTGCCGTAGGCGCCGTGCATCACGACGACCAGCGGCGAGTTGTGGGGCAGCGCGGCCGGGCGGTGCACGATGGCGTTGCGCGGGCCGACCGCCGAGGCCAGCGTGACCGTCCGGTTGGCCGAGGGGGACGGCGCGGCCGCGGCCTTCGGCGGCGCACTCGCGCAGCCGGCAACCAGCATGGCCAGGACGGCCACCGCTCCGGCCCAGCGGACCGCCGCCATGCGCATGGTCACCTTGATACCAGGCCGATGGTCGGGTTGCGGACACAATTCGCTACGAAGTGCGAACAGAAACTATCGGACGCCCGACCACCTGCCGACCCCGACGGCTGCCGACCCCGGCTCACCTGGGCATCCGCCGCCAGATCGGCCGGGGCAGCAGCCGCAGCATCGCGAACAGCGGGCGCAGCACCGCCGGTACCCACACCTCGCCTCGGCCGGCCCGCAGTGCCCGCACGGTGGCGTCCGCGACCTGGTCGGGCGTGCTGGAGAACGGCGCCGGCGACATGCCCTCGGTCATCCGGCCGACCACGAACCCGGGCCGCACCAGCAGCAGCCGCACGCCACTGCCGGCCAGCGCATCGGCCAGCCCGCTGGCGAACCCGTCCAGGCCGGCCTTCGCCGAGCCGTACACGTAGTTGGCCCGGCGCACCCGCAACCCGGCGACCGAGGAGAACACCACCATCGTGCCCCGCCCCTGGCCGCGCAGCAGGGTGGCCAGCTCGGTGAGCAGGCCGACGTGCGCGGTGTAGTCGGTGTGCACGACCGCCAGGGCGTGCGCGGCATCGCGCTCCGCCCTGGCCTGGTCGCCGAGGATGCCGAAGGCCAGCACGACGACGTCCAGCGCGCCGACCAGCCCGGTCACCTTCTCCAGCGCGGCCCGGTGCGCGGCCACGTCGTCGGCGTCGAACTCCACCCGGTGCACTGTGGCGGCGCCCTCGGCGCGCAACGCACGCTCCTGATCGTCCAGCGCCTCCGCCCGCCGCGCCGCCAGCACCACGGTCCTGGCGCCCCCGGCCACCAGCCGGCGAACCACGGCCAGCCCGATCTCGCTGCGGCCACCGAACAGCAGCACGGCGCCCGGCTGGGGCACACGTGCGGGCTCGGTCACCCCCCGAGGATCCCAGTCGGAGATCAACCGGCCGCTCCCGGGGTCGGCCGACGGCGTTCGATCAGGTCGTAGCGGTGGGCCTGGCGGCCAGGTCCTGGACGACCGAGCCGGGTTGGCTCGCCGGGCTGCGCCAGGCCAGCAGCAGGACTATCGCGAGCAGCTCCGCGCCGATCGGCACGAACAGCCCGGCGGTCACCCCGGTGGCCGAGGCGCCCTGGCCGACCAGATACGGGCCGGCGAACCCGCCGAGGTTGCCGATCGAGTTCACCACGGCCACGCCGACGGCGGCCTGTGCGCGGGAGATGCCGGTGGTGGCCATCGCCCAGAACGGCGGCAGGTAGGCGAACCCGCCGACGCCGGCCAGACACAGGCCGACCATCGCCACCCCAGGGCTGCCCCGGAAGACGACCACGACGGTCAGCCCCACCGCGGCCAGCACGGCCGCCGCGATCACGTGGTAGCGGCGCTCCCTGGCGACTCGGGACAGCCGGGCGTTGACCAGGATGCCGAGGGCGGCGAACACGAACGGCACGGCGGCGTGCCAGCCGATCGAGGTGGACGAGTACGACGGGTTGATCTGCTTGATGATCAGTGGCAGGAACAGGGTGAACCCGTAGCTGCCGGTACAGGTCATCAGGTAGATCGCGGCCAGGTGCAGCACCCGGGGGTTGCGCAGCGCGGCGAGCTGGGCGCGCGCCCCGTGCTCCGCCTCCGGTCCCTGCTCGGCGTCCAGCTGCCCGAGCAGCCAGTTCCGCCGCCGGGGCGCCAGCCAGGACGCGGTCCTCGGCGAGTTGGGCAGCAGCACCAGCGTGACGATCCCGATCAGCACCGCGGGCACCCCGGTCAGCACGAACAGCCAGCGCCAGCCGCCGAGCCCGAACCAGTGCGCGTGGTCCAGGATCACTCCGCCGAACAGCCCACCCACGATGAACGACGTCGGCTGGGCCAGGATGAACCAGCCCAGCGCCACCGAGCGGTCTTCGGCCCGGAACCACTGGGTGAGGTAGAAGATCATCCCCGGGAAGAAGCCGGCCTCGGCCACCCCGAGCAGGAACCGCAGCGCGACCAGCGCCGGGTAGTTCGTGACGAACCCGGTGGCCACCGTGATCAGGCCCCAGGTGACCATGATTCGGGCGATCCAGATCCGGGCGCCGAACCGGCGCATCAGCAGGTTGCTCGGCACCTCGAAGATGAAGTAGGCGATGAAGAAGATCGCCGCGGCGAACCCGTAGGCCGCCGTCTTGATGCCCAGCTCGGTACCCATGCCGAGCTGGGCGAACCCGATGTTGACCCGGTCCAGGTAGGCCAGCACGTAGCCGACGAAGATCAGCGGCAGCAGCCGGCGGCCGATCTGGACCACGGTGGCCCGCTGCTCGTCGACTGACATGGCGCTGGTGGTGTTGTCCATCCCCGGTGTCCCTTCGTTGGGCTCAGTGGTGGTGGGGCTCAGTGGTCGGGCTCAGAACGGGGTTCAGGGGGCGGCGGCGAGCACCTGGTTGACCACGTTGCGCGGCGCTCCGCCGTCCAGGACGTGGTCGACCGCGGCCACCAGCCGCCGGCGCATCTCCTCGGCGGCCGCGCGGGTGTACCCGGCGCAGTGCGGCGACAGCAGCACGTCGGCGCGCCCGCGCAGCGGGGAGTCCGGAGCCAGTGGCTCGGTGGCGAACACGTCGAGCGCGGCGCCGCCGAGCCGGCCGGCGTCGAGAGCGGCGGCCAGCGCGGCCTCGTCGACGATCCCGCCCCGCCCGGCGTTGAGCAGGAACGCGCCCGGCCGCATCAGCGCCAGCCGGTCGGCGTCCAGCAGCGCCCTGGTGGAGTCGTCCAGCGGCAGGTGCACGGTCACCGCGTCGCTGCGCCGCAGCAGCTCGTCCAGCTCCACCCGCTGCTGCCCAGCGTCGACCGGCTGGGCGTCGAACACCAGCACCTCGGCGCCGAACCCGGTCAGCCGCCGGGCCACCGCCCGCCCGATCCGGCCGAACCCGGCGATGCCCACGGTGAGCCTGGCCAGGTCCTGGCCGAGGTAGGGCGACCACTCGCCGCGCGCCACCCCGGCGCCCGCGAGGTCGGGCCGGCGCAGCAGCCAGAGCAGCGCGAGCAGGGTCCAGTCGGCGACCGCGTCCACGTTGAACCCCGGCAGGTTGGCCACCGGGATGCCCAGCTCGGCGGCGGCCAGGTGGTCCACGCTGTCGTACCCCGCCGCCGAGGCCTGGATCAGCCGGCAGTCCCCCAGCACGGCGAGGTCGTCAGCGGTGAGTGCCCGGTAGCGGTGCAGCGAAGGGATCACCACGGTGGCGCGCGCCAGCTCGGCCCGGCGGCGCTGGGCGTCCTCGGTGCCGTCGAGCAGTACGAGCTCGACGTCCCGGTGCGCGAACAACCCGGCCAGCTCCTCGGCGGTGAAGTCGTACAGGCAGACCACACGGTCGGGCATGAGCCGGGCCTCTTCTCGGTCGCGTCAGGCGGCGGTGCTGGAAGACGACTGAGGAACCGCGCCCGAAGGACGCTGGATACACCCTGACGAATGAAACCCATCCAGTCAACGGTTAACCGTTTACAGATTGACCAGGGCCGATCAGACTGGCCGCGCCACCGACGGGAGAGCCACGCCATGCCCGCACCCACCGCACCCGCACCTACCGCACCGCGGCCAACGGGATCCCCCGCCCTGCCCACCGGGCCGAGGATCGAGCGCCCGGTGGCGCTGGGCGAACAGGTCGCCCGCGCGCTGCGCGCCGAGATTCTCACCGGCGCCCTGTCGGTGGACACGCTGCTGGTGGAGGCGCCGCTCGCGGCCCGGTACGAGGTGAGCCGGGGTCCGGTGCGCGACGCGCTGCGCACGCTGGCAGCCGAGGGCCTGATCGTCAGCGCCGGGCGCAGCTACCGGGTGGTCGGGTTGGACGAGCGGGACGTCCGCGCGCTGTACGCGCTGCGCGAACTGCTCGAGGTGTACGCCTGCCAGCAGGCCGCCGCCGGAGACCCGGCCGCCTACCGGGCCGCCGCCGAGGCCGCCATCGCCGAGATGACCGAGGCGGTGCTGGCGGACGACGCGTCCGCGTTCGCGCGCGCCGACATCGAGTTCCACTCGGCGTTCTACCGGGCCTGCGGCAACGACCGGCTCCGCGCGGTCTGGGCGCAACACGTGCCGACGTTCTCGGTGTTGTTCCAGCTCACCGACGCGCTGGACGACAGGCTGTCGGTCTCGGTGACCCAGCACCGGGCGCTGCTGGACACGATCCTCGGCGGGGACCCGGCCGCGGTCGCGGCCAACGTGGCCGCCCACCTGGCCGCCGCCCAGGAGCGGATCGTCAACGCGCACCGGCGCATCAAACTGGAGTCGTGAGTGGCGATGGTCGCCATCGCGACCATCGCCACTCACGACCACTCGCTCAGTCGCGGTCGACGACGTCCAGGTCGAGGTTGAAGGGCGGCGTGCTCTCGCCGCTGATCCGGAACCGGCCCCACAGGTCGGGGTCGGCGAGCTCGGCGGGCCGCTCGCTGTGCGGCGTGCGCAGCACCACGTCGGCCCGGTTGCCCTTGACCAGCGCGTCCAGCTCCGGGTTCGCCGCGACCCGCCCGTACCAGTGGAAGAAGCCGTCGATCGGCTGGAAGTTGCCGCGCAGGTCGACCTGCACGGCGACCTCGGCGTCGCCGACCAGCACGGTGGCCGGCCCGACGTAGCCGACGTCGTCGTGCTCCTCCTCGACCGGGTGCCCGGTGTCGGCCTCGGTACCGGCTTCGGCGCCGGCCCGGATGTCCGCCGCCATCAGAGGTTGCCCATCGGGGCCCCGAAGCGCCGCGCGGCCCGCATGGCCAGCGTGTTGAGCCGCTGGTAGCCGGAGCCGAGCACGCGGGGCACGGCGTCCAGCACGTACGCGTCCGGGCCGATCAGGATCCGGGCCCGCTTGCGCTCCACCCCGCGCAGGATGGTCTTGGCCGCCTGCTCCGGGGTGGTCCGGGCGATCCGGGTGAAGTCGGTGGCGCGCTGCTGCGCGGTGCTGTTCTCCGGGGCGCGTGCGTCCCTGGCGATGTTCGTCCGGATCCCGCCGGGGTGCACGCAGCTCACCCCGACCCGCCGCTTCTCCAGCAGCATCTCCTGGCGCAGCGCCTCGGTGAAGCCGCGGACCGCGAACTTGGTGGCGTTGTACGCGCTCTGCGTCGGCACCCCGACGAACCCGAACACGCTGGAGACGTTGACCAGGTGCCCGTCGCCGGAGGCGATCAGGTGCGGCAGGAACGCCTTGGTGCCGTGCACCACGCCCCAGAAGTTGATCCCGACGATCCAGTCGAAGTCCTCGTAGCTCATCTTCTCGACTGTGGCCACCAACGCGACGCCGGCGTTGTTCACCACCAGGTTGACCCGGCCGAACTCGGCGACCACCTCCTCGGCGTGCGCCGTCACGGCGGCCCGGTCGGAGACGTCGAGCTGGTAGCCCTTGGCCTGCGCGCCGGCCTTCTCGCAGTGCGCGGCGGTGTCCGCGACGGCCACCGCGTCGACGTCCGAGATGGCCAGCCGGGCACCCCGCCCGGCGAGCTCGATGGCCAGCGCGCGGCCGATCCCGGAGCCGGCCCCGGTGATCACGGCGACGCGGTCGGTGAAGTCCTTCATGCCTGTGCTCCCTTGCTCGCCAGCGGGTCTCGGGCGGTCTGCCCGCCGGTCGGCCCTGAGGCACTCACCAGTTCGAAGTCGCTCGGTTCGACGTTGCGGGTGGCCAGCCAGTAGCGCCAGGTCTGACCGGGCCAGAGCGTCCGGTTCACGCCCTTGGCGTCGAGGTACCAGTTCGTGCAGCCACCGGTGCTCCACACGCCCTTGGCCAGCCGCCGCTGGATGTCGTCGTTGAACGCGGCCTGCGCCGACTCACGCACCTCGATGACGTCGGCGCGGTGCCGGCGGGCCAGCTTCATCGCGGCCAGCGCGTAGCGCACCTGGGACTCGATCATGAACACCACGGAGTTGTGGCCCAGCCCGGTGTTCGGGCCGAGCAGGAAGAACAGGTTCGGGAAGCCGTTCACGGTGATGCCGAGGTGGGTCTGGATGCCCTCGGCGCGCCACTGCGCGGCCAGGTCCCGGCCGTCGCGGCCCTTGATGTCCAGGTAGTCGAACGAGTCGGTGACGTGGAAGCCGGTGCCGTAGATGATCGCGTCGACCTCGTGCTCGACGCCGTCGCCGTCCACCACGCTGTGCTCGCGGACCTCGGTGATGCCGGCGGTGACCACGTCGGCGTGGGGGCCGTCCAGCGCCTGGTAGTAGGTGTTGGACATGAGCACGCGCTTGCAGCCCAGCCTGTAGTTCGGCGTCACCTTGCGGCGCAGCACCGGGTCGGTGACCACGCGCTTGAGGTACCGGAGGCCGAGCCGCTCGATGGCCTTCAGCAGCGCGGGGTGGCCGTTGAAGCCGACCGCCAGCGTCTCGTTGATCCAGTACACGCCAACCCGGTAGAGCTGCCGCGCCGGCGGGAACAGCCGGAACAGCGTCTTGACCCGCTGCGGCACCGGGCCGTCGGCCTTGGGCAGCACCCACGGCGCGCTGCGCTGGAACAGGGTGAGCGACTCGACCTGCTCGGCGATCTCCGGCACGAACTGGATCGCGCTGGCGCCGGTGCCGACCACGGCCACCCGCTTGCCGGCCAGGTCGTAGTCGTGGTCCCACTGCGCGGAGTGGAACGTCCGACCGGCGAAGCGCTCGATGCCGGGCAGCTCGGGGATGTTCGGGATGTGCAGCGCGCCGACGCCGGCCACCAGGAAGCGGGCCCGGTACTCCACGGCGGCACCAGAGGCCGACTTCGCGCGCAGCACCCAGCGGGCTGCCTCCGGGTCCCAGCGGGCGCCGGTCACCTCGACGCCGAACCGGATGTGCCGACGCAGCTGGTACTTGTCGGCCACCCGGCGCAGGTAGTCCCAGATCTCCGGCTGCGGCGAGAACAGCCGCGACCAGCCCGAGTTCTGCTCGAACGAGTAGGAGTACATGTGGGACTGCACGTCGCAGGCGCAGCCGGGGTAGCTGTTGTCCCGCCAGGTGCCGCCGACGTCGTCCGCCTTCTCCAGGATGACGAAGTCGTGCCGGCCGTCCTTGATCATCTCGATGCCCATGCCGAGGCCGGAGAACCCGGTCCCGATGATGGCCACCTCGGTGTCCACCGGCGGGGTCGCGGCGGCTGCCTCGACCGAGCCGGCGGCCTCGGCGATGGGTGTGTTCATCGTGGTCCTTCCCCTGGGGGCGAAGTGTGACGGGCGCTCTGGGGGTGACGAGCTCAGCGGGCCGGGCCGAGCAGGAACGAACGGCGCCAGAGTGCCTTCGTCACGACACCGGAGATCATGCCCGCTTCGGTGAGGAAGCCGACGATCCGTTCCCCCATCCAGCGAACGCTCTCCCGGTACTGAGGGTTCGCCCTGGCCGCCTTGCGCGCCTGCTTCGGGTCCAGCCCGACGGCGCGGTACACGCCCGGATCCAGCATCAGCCGGACCAGCGACGGTGCGGCCAGTGCCAGCGCGACCCGGTTCAGGGCCAGCTCGATCCGGCCCATCTTCGGCACCATCCGGTTCACCTCGGCGCGGGCGAACGAGATGTGCCGCGCCTCCTCGAGCACGTGGATCTTGTTGATCATCCGGATGGTCGGTTGGATGTCCTCGTCGACCATCGACTCGCGCTGCAGCCGGTCGGTCACCTCTTCGACCAGCAGCGTGCCGCCGTAGGTGGCCGGGCCGATCGGCAGCAGCAGGCTCAGGTTGAGCAGGCTCCGGAACCACCACGGCGCCAGGTAGGGGCCGACGCCGGACTGCTCGATGCCCTTGCCGAACATGGTGGAATGCCGGCACTCGTCGGCCACCTCGGTCAGCGCGTACTGCGCATGCCGGGAGGTCGGGTCGCCCTGGGTGGCCACCTTCAGCAGCAGGTGCATCAGCGCGACCTCGGCGTAGATGCCGAAACTGGTGATGCTGATGATCTCGTGCTTGCCCAGCTCGTAGCGCTGCTCCGGGGTCATCCGCTGCCAGAGCTCGGTGCCGTAGAGCGACACCCGGTGCTCGGGCAGGAAGCGCTTGTCCTCCTCGATCGGCGCCGACCAGTCGATGTCGACGTCTGGGTCGTAGGAACGCGCCGCCGAGGACCGCAGCAGCCGATCCGCGGTCTTCTCCCGCTTCGTCGCCCGGTGGGCCGGCACCTGTGACGTCTCTGTCATCAGAACTCGCCTCCTGACCTCGCGTGGTCCGCTCGATCGGCGTACCGCCCGGCGGGCCACGATGCAACAATACTGCTCTATAGTTGCATCGAGGCGCAAGCGCCGATCCCGCCGCTACTCGATAGGGTTGTCATGACACCAATCGCGACGACCGACCGGGAGGAAACACAGGTGGACTCCCCCTCTGTGCTGCCTCTGCCCGAGTCGATCCAGGGGTTCCCGCCGCTGCCCCCGGCCTCGCTCGACCCGTTCCTGGACGCCACCTCGCGCTGCTTCGCCCGCTACGGCGTGCGGCGCACCTCGGTGCAGGACGTGGCGCAGGAGCTCGGGGTCAACCGCACCACGGTCTACCGCCAGGTCGGCAACATCGAGCAACAGGCCATGCTGCTGGCAGCCCGGGACTCGCACCGGCTGCTCAGCTCGCTGCCCGGCCGGATCAGCTTCCCGATCGGCCCGCAGTCCGTGGTCGACCTGCTGGCCACCCTGGTCCGCGAGGCTCGAGCGCACCCGGTGCTGGCCAAGATGCTGGCCGACGAGCGGGACCTGATCGGCTCGTTCGTGGCCAGGGACGTGCCGGACCTGATGGAACGGGCCACCACGGCATTCGTGCCGCTGGTCAGCCTGGCCATCGGCACCGGCAACCTGGCCAGGCGGGACCCGGTGGCACTGGCCCAGTGGCTGGTCCGGATCACCGCCTCGCTGATCCTGATCGAGCCGCCCGGCGAGCTGACGGACTTCCTCGGCGAGCTGCTGATCCCGGCGCTGACCCCGGCCGCCTCGGCGCCGCCGTCCCGCCGCCGCCGGCTGCGCTGAGCTCCGGGCCGCCCGGGTGAGCACGGGTCCACACGCCGGCGGTCCTGGCCCCGGCGGTCCTGACGCCGGTGGTCCTGACGCCGGTGGTCCTGGCCCCGGCGGGCCGTACGCCGGTGGTCCGTACGCCGGTGGGCCGCCGGCCGAGGCGCTGCGGGTGCCCCGGCCGCCACTGGCCCGGTTCGGGCCGCGCGAGCTGGTCAGGATCGCGGTCGTCTGCGCCGTGCTGGCGGGTTGCCTGCTGCTCGCCGCGCTGCGCTGGCTGCTGGCCGAGGGGCGGCGCCGGGTACGTACCGGAGCCGGCGCGCGGACCGTAGCCGACGGACCGGTCGGGCTGATCGGGCCGGGGACGTTGGCGGAGGCACTGGCGGAGGCGCTGGCGGACGGCACGGTGACCGCGTTCGGCCGGCTCGGGCCGACGTTCGTCAAGCTCGGCCAGCTGATGGCGTCCTCGCCGGGCATGTTCCCGGACGCGCTGAGCACCTCGGCACTGCGCTGCCTGGACGACATGCCGGCGTTCCCCGCCGAGCAGGCCCGCCGGCTGGTGGAACGGTCCCTCGGGCGGCCGGTGGCGGAGCTGTTCGCCGAGTTCGACGACGTGCCGCTGTCCGCCGCGTCGATCGCCCAGGTGCACGCCTGTGTGCTGCCGGACGGGCGGGCCGCGGTGCTGAAGGTGCGCCGCCCCGACATCGAGCGGCGGATGGTCACCGACCTGCGGATCATGTACCGGCTGGCGCGGCTGCTGGACGGCCGGTTGGAGCTGGTCCGCCTCGCCAGCGTGGTCGGCATCGTGGAGCAGCTGCACGAGGTGACCTGCAAGGAGCTGAACTTCGCCCTGGAGGCGGCCAATCAGCAGCGGTTCGCCGCTTCGGTCGGCGCCTTCGACGACAACACCGGCGTGCTGGTGCCCGAGGTCTACTGGCCGTGGTGCGGCCCCGGGGTGATCTGCATGCAGCGGATCTACGGCTGCCCGCTGGACGACTCGGAAGCGCTCGCCGCGCGCGGCCTGGACGGTGAGCTGCCGCTGCGCCGGGGCGTCAAGGCCTGGCTGGAGGGGGCGATCCTGCACGGCCCGTTCCACGGCGACGCGCACGCCGGCAACCTGTGGATCACCGACGACGGGCGGCTGGCCT
>Ga0137415_10006894_pt1 | contig 11273 bp, 13 predicted proteins | sample CZODoug3_1_1_16f_FD_183082 | JGI IMG/M metagenome (GOLD analysis project Ga0137415, IMG submission 183082) | Vadose zone soil fungal communities from Angelo Coast Range Reserve, California, USA - CZODoug3_1_1_16fungal (Hybrid Assembly) | ecosystem: Environmental > Terrestrial > Soil > Vadose...
GGTCCCGGAGCACAAGCCGCTATCAGAATGCTCGCCCGCCACGGTTTCAGGATTGGAAGAATAGAAGACGTGACACCCGTCCCGCACGATGGAACCCGAAGGCCCGGCGGTCGACGCGGTCGAAGAGTCTAACCAACTAGGGTAGACTTTCAACGTCCTACGCGTCTCAGATCCGAAAGATCGTTGACAAGCATCAACGCTGGCGCGCAGAGGAATGCCTCAACCTCATCCCATCTGAAAACGTAACCAGCCATACAGTCCGCCAACTTCTCACCAACGACATGGGTCATCGCTACACCGCGTGGGACGGGTTCTACAAGGGGACACGTTTCATCGACGAGCTAGAGAGCCTAGGTGAGAAGCTAGCGTGCGAGGTTTTCGGATCTGAATGGGCAAGCCTCCGACCACTCTCCGGGCACATTGCCGACATGATAATGGTCTCCACCCTTACGAAACCCGGAGGCTCGATCCTTACTGTCGATCCTTCGAACGGTGGTTATGACGGACTTGGGAACCGGGGTTATCCCCCTTTCGTCAACGTGAAGAATCTCTTTTTCCCATACGATTCTGAGCGGATGAATATTGACGTGGAAAAGGCCAAGAGAATAATCGAGGACGAGAAGCCCTCTCTCGTGGTGTTCGGCCAATCCTATTTTCTCTTCCCTCACCCAGTCAAAGAATTGTCCGAGGCCTGCCGAGCAGCTGAGTCTCAAGTCGCCTTCGATGCGTCACATGTCTTGGGCCTGATTGGGGGCGGCCAGTTCCAGCGTCCGTTGAGCGAAGGCGCGGACTTGATGCTTGGCTCGACTCACAAGAGCTTCTTCGGTCCTCAAGGAGGAATAATTCTCGGAACCGCCCGACTGAAATCGCGGGTCAAGGACCAACAGTTTCCGGGCTTGGTCGATAACGCCCACTGGAACAGGATCGCAGCTCTAACATGGGCATTGGACGAGGTTCGCAGGAGAGGAATGAAATATGCGCCCCAAGTAATCGCGAACGCGAAAGCCTTAGCCAAGGCGCTTCACGAGGGAGGTCTGCCTGTCAAATGCGCAGATTATGGGTTTACCGAGTCGCACCAGGTCTTCCTCGACATTAACGGCGAAGAGAATGTGAACCGTTTTTCCGAGAAGCTGGAGGAAGCAAACATGATAGTTGACCATGGAATCCGACTCGGAACTAACGAGTCTACGCGGCGCGGAATGAAGGCGCGAGACATGGAAAGAGTTGCAGAACTCATCATAAGAGTCTACAAGGGCGAAGAGCCGAGCAGTGTACGCAGAGCCGCGATAAGACTGCGGAAAGAGTTCAAGACAATCGAATACACCTGAGTTCAAAGAGGAGTGAAGATCCTGCCGCTCTCCTCCTTCTCGATGGTATCCTTCGACGTCGACGGAACCATTTTCCGCAAAGCAGCTCTCACCCAATCCGCTCGATCTCTGGGAATCGGTGAAAAATGGGACTCTCTCGATCAAATGTACCATCATAGAAGGATCACCCTCAGAGAATGCCTGGTGTCTCAGTACAAGCTTCTCGAGGGAATGAAGCTTGCAGACATTCTTCGAGAAGTATCGAAGGTTGAGGTCATCAAGAACGTTCGGGAAACCGTAGAGAAACTACAAGGTCATCGAATTCGAGTTGTTCTCCTGACCGATAATCCGGATTTTCTTTGCGCGTACTTGATTGAAAGGTTCGGGTTCGAGGGTTATGTTGGATCCAAGGTTGGCACCAAGGATGGAATTGTCACGGGCGAGATAGAAACCCTGCCGGATAAGCGGCTTGGTTTGCGAAAATATTGCGCATGGACGGGAATCCCTCCATCAAGATGTGCTCACGTGGGAGATTGGGTCAACGATGTTCCTGTCTTCAGGATTGTACGCTATTCTGTGGCCTTGAACGCGAAGGTTCCCAAAGTGAAAGCCTCCGCATCTCATAGCATGGATACCGATGATCTTCTTGACGTATACAAGCATCTTCAAACTGTGGCCTAAAAGGGCGCTGGACTCTCAGTAGATCATACGGTTGCTGAGATTCAACCTTCTCTTGTCTGATAGGAATGCACACTCTTTGATTCCTTTTTTTCTGCCGAGAGAGAGCGCGAGTTGTTGAAGGTAGATTATAACCCTCAAACTCCGATTCACGACATGGCTATCTGGAAAGGCCAGAACTGAGGTTTGAAAGCCATCCTTGCGGAGCAATTCATACGTCTTCATTGCTTTGTCTCGTCGGGACGCGATGAAAACAATGACGTCACGTTCCTTGTCTACCGTGAAGAGTTTCGCGTGTCCAAGTTGTTCAGGGTATACGGCTTCCGCTTTGGCACCCAAGACTTCGTTTATTTTTCCCGCTCCGTAGAGGGAGAGTGCATAGTTTACTCCCGATCCTGTGAAGACAAAGGCTCCTGTCCCAGTTTGTCTCAAGTTTGCTGCCCACCGGGCGGTGTCAATGAGAACAGTCTTCACCTGGACCGTTCTTGGCAGGCTTCCAAGAAGTAACGCGCAAGCCAACAAGCTGGTCGTAAAACCGATTGTCCCAGAGGTGAGTATTCCCGCAGTTCGATACTGTAGCTGAAGAGTCTGGTCACATTCCATGGCCAGTGGACTCTCAGGGTTTGCGGTGATTGCCAGCGTACTTCTTGAAACACCTTTTGCCTTTCTGGCTAGCTCAATGTTGGTTTTTGTTCTGCCACTGACGGAGATAATGACGAGATTCTTCTCTCTGATTCGTGTGATGTTCTTCAGCAACTCGTAAGCGTCTGATGCCACGGACTCTCCTTGGGAGAGTTCTTGGGCAAAGACGGCTGCTGCGTATGAATCTCCTGACCCTGCAAAGATCAGAGTGGAGGGTTGGAGCTTTGGAACGCGCGTTTCTCGAAGCTGAGAAGCGAACCTTGGAAGGTCCTGGGTCTGGTTCGAGATCTCTTCTGCCATTGCTCGGATAGACATTTCGCTCTCAACCCGAGGTTGTGTCTGCGTGGTAGGTTCCGCCAGTGTAGGTCCATCGCTTGTGACATTTTCTGCATTGAAGTTTGAAGCCTGTCCGCCATCCTTCCGCGCTCCGACTCTCGCCCACAATCACTAGCTCTCCTCCACAGGAGCACCTCGGAACTAGACTGGACAAGGTTAGGTCGGAGGTTAGGAAGGATGGCTAAACTTCTTTCGTTGAGTGAGACCCTAGCTGTCTTCTCTGAGTTTCTTGATTCTACGTCTCATTTCCCAAGTACGCTCGAAACCATGCTTGAGGTAGACCTTGCGTCCCATCTTGCTAGCGTGCAAGCGGAGCTGGGAAAACCGGTTCTTCCTGCACCATTCTAACGCTTTCTCGACAACACCCGAGGCCACGCCAAGACCTCTAGACCGAGGCTCCGTGTACATTGACAGCAAATATGGCTGGATCATGAGATCGTATCCTGGTCTTGGTTGAACGGGCTGCAGCCACACGCATCCTCCACCGAGGACCTTACCATCATTCTCGGCCACCCAGCCCATCAGAGTTCCACTCTTCATCCTCGACCTTGCCCACCGCGCGTAGACTTTGTCAGCTCTATCCAACTCTCCCTGTTCTCTAGCCCCAAGGTCTCGCCACATCGCCCTGCGTTGGTGAACCAAGCTCGGAAGATCCTTCAAAGTGGCCTTGCGAACAGTGAACTCTGGTCTTCGGGGCTTCTTCGCTCGTTTCCTCTTCTTTGTTGCCAACTCGAACCCCGACAACGACCCTTGTCGTTAGATTAGTTAGATTAGTGCTAGTTGCTTGCCAACCTTTTCAAAAGCTGCCAGTGCCGCATCGAGATCCTTCCTTGTATGGGCACTTGTCACAATTGTCCTAACCCTAGCTTTGTCTCTAGCCACCATCGGAAAGACGATGGGAAGCACAAATATTCCGAGCTTGAAAAGATTGTCAGCTAGTTCCCGAGCCTTTCCAGCTTCTCCAACTATCACCGGCGTAATAGGCGTCTCGCTAGTCCCAGTGTCAAAGCCAATGTCTTTCAGTCCTTTCTTGAAGTAGCGTGTGTTGTCCCAGAGGTTCTTGACCAAGGACGGTTGTCTCTGGACGATCTGTAACGCCGCGATGCATGTACCTGCGACGGCGGGCGGATGGGACCCGGAGAGAAGGTAGCTTCGGACCTTGTTTTGGAGATATTTACAGAGGTCGTTCGAGCCGACAACATATCCACCGACGCATCCAAAGGCTTTCGAGAAGGTTCCCATGTCAACGTCCACCTTTCCCTCCAAATGAAAGTGATTGGTAATTCCACGGCCGTTCTCACCTAGGACACCGTCACCGTGAGCATCATCCACATATGTCACGGCATTGTGTTCCTGGGCTATCCGGACAATATCCTTCAGCGGAGCAATGTCTCCATCCATACTGAAGACGCCATCAGTAATGACGAGGACCCTACGGAAACGCTCCGTCTCCCGAAGCTGTTTTTCCAGATCTCCCATGTCCTTGTGCTTGTAGACCCGTCTCTCCGCCTTCGTCAGACGACAACCATCAATGATGCTGCCATGGTTCAGTTCATCGCTGATGATCAGATCCCGTTCGTCGACGAGAGACATGATTACTCCAAGGTTCGTGGCGTAGCCTGACTGGAAAGTGATCGAAGACTCGGTTCCCCTGTAATCCGCCAAAGCCTTTTCGAGCTTAACGTGAAGGTCCATGGTCCCGGCGATAACTCGTACCGATCCGCTCCCGGCTCCGTACTTTCTGGTTGCAGCAATAGCTGCCTGTTTGAGCTTGGGATGGTTTGCCAGGCCAAGATAGTTGTTTGAGCAGAGAACAATGACGTTCCTACCATCCACTTTGGCGTGCGGTGCAGATGGGCTTTGAAGTGTCCTGATACGCCACAATAAGTCCTGCTGGTCCAGTCCTCCAAGCTCTTCTCGCAAAGCATCTAGTAACGGTGCTCTCTGTAAACCGGACTCTTGGTTCATGCTCTCGACATTGAGATTTTCTCGCTAATCTAAAACGTTTTACAGCGCTCCCTGCGCCGCTAACAACCAGTTTCGAGGAAATTCGTTGAAAGAAAAGATGCACGCCGTCGTAAAGCCATCGCCAGCTCCCGGCGCAGTCTTCGAACAATGGCCAACACCCAAGCCTGGTCTTCGGGATGTTCTCGTTCGGATCGAAGCCACGTCGATCTGTGGGACTGACATGCACATCTACGATTGGCATGAGTCGATCAGGGACAAGGTAAAGCCTCCCATGGTAATGGGACATGAGTTCGCTGGAAAGATCATTGAGGTAGGTAAGGAGGTCTCCGACCTCCGGGAAGGCGACATTGTCTCGGGTGAGACCCATATCTTCTGCGGCAAATGTTTCCAGTGCAGAACGGGTAACGCTCACATCTGCGAAAGAATGCTCCTTAGAGGCGTAGACACAGACGGTTGTTTCGCAGAATATCACGTTCTCAACGAGCAACATGCATGGTTGAACGATCGCAAGATTCCGATCGAGGTGGCATCTGCTCAAGAGCCCCTCGGCAACGCAGTTCACGCCGCATCCGCGGCCGAGATCTCGGGCAATACTGTCGCAGTTTTTGGCTGCGGTCCAATAGGCGCTTGCCTTATCGGGCTCTGTAAGTCGTTCGGTGCGACAAAGATCTTCGGAGTCGACATTGTCGACTACCGGTTGAAACTGGCGAAGGACATGGGCGGAGACGTTCTGATTAACGGGTCTCAACAGGATCCCGTGAACGAGATCATGCGCCAAACAGATGGGCGTGGTGTTGATGCGTTCTTCGAGATGTCAGGCGCACAACCCTCCTTCGAGGAAGGGTTCAAAGTTCTACGACCCGGCGGAACAGCCATCCTCTTTGGTCTGCCCTCAAAGAAAGTCGAGCTTGACGTCGCCAACTGGATCGTCTTCAAGGACGCTCATGTCCGGGGCGTCTTTGGCCGTCGGCTATTCGGAACCTGGTACAAGACCGCCGCGGTCTTGAAAGCGGGGCAGGTTGACTTGTCGAAGCTGATAACTCACCGGTTCGACTTGGAAGAGTTCTCCAAGGCATTTGCGTTGATGAAATCAGGACGCTCAGGCAAGATCATCATCTATCCGAACAAGAAACACGGCTAGATCGGATCTATCGTCGGTCTTTCTTCGGATCGGCTGCTTGGGCTTCTTTCTGTCTGATCTTCACGATCTCTCCAGCGATCGATTTCAGCATTGCAACCTTCGGAGCGGTCTTCTTGACCGTAACATAGCCTGCCTTCTGCCAGTGAAGGCTGGGCAATGCCGACTTTTCCTTTGGTTCTGGAACATAACCCAGTATCGTCGCCGCTTGGACAATCTCCCTGAGGTTTGGCTGTTTGATCGCTCGTGCTATCGGAAGCTTTCGTCCTTGGCCTCTGGTCTTAGTGCTGTCGATATGGGATGGCCAGATGATAATGTGACCCGGGTTTTTCACCCTGGCTACACCGTTCTTTCCTAGGATTTGCTGGCTTGGGATACGAGGACGGCGTTTATGACTCCGTCCTGTCCCGGACGAGAGGTCACACGTGCCTGACCGAGTTCCGTGTCGACGATCGCGCCTTTCGTGATTACTCCCCGTCTCTGATAGTCCACGTTCGCGGGGTTCTTGACAACCCGTAGAAGTTTCGATTTTGACGACTTACCTGTCGACTTGTCGGTGACAACAGCCCAGTCGGCCGATGCCAGTCTTATTTTTTGAGCCCCCCCTCGGGTTCCAACTCTTCTCTGCTTGACTTTGCCAAGTGTTGTCTCGACTGGTTCTCCACCAGCTTCGTACGCGCGTTTTCCTCGCCATGGGCGTTTGACCCCGCCTGTGGGTTTCTTCTTGTGCATGTTGCCGTGGTACCGGGGCAATCGAATCGATTTCTGTCCGATGGACTCGACATATTAACCGTTCCCCGCACACAACCAATTTTCATTGTGCGCGGGCCAATTTTTCATCTTCGGCCCGTTTGAGTAACCGAATCTTTATTTGGTTCCAGAGCCGAATTTCCTCTTGAGGAGAAGTTTGCCTAACTATTGCTTGGAGTGCGGTGGAAACCTAAGTTATGACCCTGCAATCAAGCAATATGCGTGTAAGAGCTGCGGCTTAACCTTCACCCAGCAAAACCTTTTGGAAGGACGAGAGAAGATGCTTCGCACCGAAGAGTCCGCCGACGAAGAGAAGAAACGACGCCACAAAGACTACCTGAAATGGTGGCTCAGCGACAAGAAAAAGTAGCCCAGCCGTAGTTTTTCTCAGAAAGTGCTTCAGGCAGTATCCTGTCTTGGAAGCGGCGTCTTAGTGTGACAGCTCAAGTTCGAGTTCTAGCTCATCTCTGATCGGAATACCGTTCGCCGCCTTCATGGAAATCTGGGGCTTTAGCTTCCTGGAAGCTTCGAGCGCATCGGGGTAGAGGGCAGTGAGATGGAAACCTCTTTTCTGATAGAACCCTAGAGCGGTTAGGTTGTCGTTGGTGGTTATGAGCCAGAGACGTTTACAGCCTCTCGCCTTTGCCTTTTTCTTGACAGCCTGAATAAGGGCGCATCCAATTCCCACGCCTTCAACGGTGCTGTCTATAGTAACGATCTCGCAATCAAAGCCCTCTATTCGATAAGTCGGCAAACCAATTGGATCTTTCCCTTTGAAAGCCGCAAAACCATCGAGTTCAGCTGGACGAAGGACCCGGCGCTTGGCAACGACAATCTCGGAACCCCAGCGAGATCTAATCAAGGACTCGATCCAATCGCGATCTGACGTGTGAATAGACCTAACCACAAAATCGCTTCCGATGTCCTCTTCCTCTGCGAGTCTCGGCAGAGCCCCCCTCTATAATTTCTGCTGGTGAAAAGCGCGTGAAGGAGCATTGGTAATTTCTTGGGAAGAGTTAACTTTCCAATGGCGGGATCGCTGGGACAGTCGGATCTTATGCTTGCGGAGATGCTGGACAGGTGGCGTCGTGGAGCGAGAGGTCCACTTCCCCAGCTTACTCCCGTCCAGCTCCTAAACGCCCTAGTCCTCATCGACCAAGAGGGTCCTGTCGGACGCCGCGCCCTTGCCCAGGCTCTTCAGATCAATGACGGTGTCACTCGGGGTTTGTTGGAGAGGCTCGCAGAACAGGGCCTGGCTGAAGTTAGTGAGGGAACAGGCGTCAAGCTTTCCAGGCAAGGAAGAGAGACGCTGCAGAAGTATCTCAAACAGATAGCCGTGCGTAAGATCAAGACACTAGATGAGACAGAGCTCGTCCCCGGCAAAGTATCGGTAGGAATTCACCTGGCCAAAAGGTACAAGCCCGGAATCACAGGGGTCTTACAAAGGGACGAGGCCATCAAGGTAGGCGCGGAAGGGACCCTAACAATAGCAGTTGTAAATGGGAAGCTCTCGATTCCGCCTGACAACAAGAAGGTTGCCGAACTCTCTCCACGCGAAGACGTTCGGATTCGAGAACTCTTCCGTCTCGCGGAAAACGACCTCGTGATCATCGGGTTTGGAAAGGACGCGAACCGCGCTCTCTCCGGTGCACTAGCGGCCGTTCTCTCCTTGGAAAAACACTAGTCCCGGATCTCAGGAGCCTCGCTAGGTGAAGAAATTGCCGACCGCAGAGATAATCTCTGTCGGCAATGAACTCCTGATCGGACACACGCTGGACACTAATTCTCACTGGATCGCGAAACGTTTCACAAGGTTCGGTTGGACCCTCCAGAGGATCACCGTCCTTCGAGACACCCTCGCGGCCATAAAGGATGGAGTTAGAAGTGCTCTTCGAAGAAAGCCGGACCTCTTGATCACTCTAGGGGGTCTCGGGCCGACTCATGATGACATGACTCTGAAGGGCATCGCGCTTGCCCTGAACAAGCGGCTCGCGCTCAACCCGGAGGCCCTCGCGATGGTCAAGGCCCGGTACAGTGCCCTGGAAGCTTCTACCGGTCTAACCCGGTTTCGTAGGAAGATGGCTACATTGCCAAAGGGCGCAGAACCCTTGCCCAATCCCGTTGGAACAGCCCCCGGAGTCACGATCAAGGTTGGCACAACTAGCCTCATCTCGCTCCCAGGGGTTCCGTCTGAGATGAAAGCCATCTTCACCGCGTCCATCATTCCGATGCTTAGAGCGTCAAAGGGCCAGGCTCCGGAAGAGGTGTCCATTGGGCTGGTCGGAATCATCGAGTCAGCGCTCGCGCCTTCTCTAGATCGTACCCGCAAGGCGTTTCCGGGACTCTATTTCAAATCCCATCCACGCGGACGCGAAGGCGGAATTGGAAGCCTAATCCAACTCCACGTCTACAGCGTGAACGCCAGTTCACGTGCCAAGCTTGACACGGCCATTGCATATCTCCTCCGTGAGCTATCGAGATCGACCCGCTCTGGCAAAGATAAGGAAGAACGCTGACGAGAAGTGCATCAATCATAACTTTTCCCCTCTCGTAACTATTTTTTTTCTGTTAACTATTATGTGACCCCCGGGGGGTCTGTTTTTCCCGCGCCGCGCCCTTCGTGAAAACGCGGGGAATCGACGTTCACCAGTCCCTGCATATGCTTCCTTCCTCCGTGGCCCTTCGTGAAATGGTCCTGAACCCACCGTCAGAACCTTGGAGGACCCTTCAGTTACCGGTTGATACTTGCCAGGAGAAGCCTGTTGCAAATCCCGGTCCCTCCATATACCCTGTTAGAGCCCGCGCCAGCGAGGCCCGATGTCCAATCCCTACGACCGCCAGGACCTGCCCGGTTGTTGAGTCGATGATCCTTTTCAAGCGGTTGATCATGTACTCCTCGCGCGTGTCGATCAGTATCCTGCTCAAGACCGGGTATCTCTTCCGGAAAGCCCCGATCTGCGAGTCCATATCCTCAGTCACCTTCGACCAGTTTATCCTGCTAAATGGCAAGACCACAAGGCTGGCGAGCGCATCAACGACGAGCTTCGCCTTCTCCTTTCGAGGAAGCTTCCTCAACGCTGCACCAGTGCTTTGGATCGGCAGATCAATGAACTCCACTCTAGACCCCGCAGCCTTCGCCGCCTTCGCAGCCTCCAACATTTCCGTCCCTGGTGCAGACCCAGTCAACTGGCCAGCGAACTTCTCCAACAACGCCATTGTAAGAAACGACACTCCCGCGCCGCGTCCCCTCTGAGCCTTCGGATTCTCAAGAGCCATCATCCGGCCCTCATCCAGCTCCAACGCCACAACCTCCGGCTTCAACGCGACAATAGTATCCCTAACAGCAGCCGCGCTAGCAGGGTCCACATGCACCGTCCCGATCATGGACAAGCGACTACCAACACGCTCCAACGCCCACTAGCCTCCTCATAGATCTAACAAGTTGAACGTCTATAAGGCGGCTTCCCCAAACTACAATCAAACCCGTCAAGCTATCAAACGGGGATCCAGCCTATGACCAATCTCGACACGCTCGCAGATGAGCGCCAGCGGATCAAAACAGACGAAAAGAAACTCCTAGGAGCACTCGCGGAAGCAAGAAGCAAGCTCGACAAGACCCGTACAGAACTACAAGAGAGCAGGAAGACCCGTGACGAGCTCAACGAGACAGTCCGAGCCCTCAAGAAAACCCGCGACAATCTCCGCGATAAAGCTAGACAGAATATCACAAAGCTCAAGACTCTCCAAAAAACCGCGCCCAAACTGCTCCAGTCCGTGACTGCCGAACACGAACTGCAACAGCTCGAGTGGCAGGTACAAGCCGCCCCATTGGGCAAAGAGGCAGAGAAGCGTTTGATGATAAAGATCCGAGCCCTTGAGATCCAGGTGACAGCGTCCAAGAAGATCCTACGACTGCGAGACGAGGTCGCCAAAGACAACAAGGAAGCAGACGAGCTCCACGCCAAGATCCAGGAGCTAGCGGAGGAAAGTCAGAAGCATCACGAAGAGATCGTAATACTCTCAGAACGGTTCGAAGCACTCAAGATAAAACAGGACGATGTCAGAAGTTCCCTAAACCAGCTACGCGGAGAATACAAAGACACCGACGAAAAATACCAGGTTGTCAGAAAATCAATCGATCTAGCTGAGAAAATGACCCAGCGCCAAAAAGAAGAATCCCACAAACAGAACCTGAAGGAGGCAGCGAAGAAGAAGCTCAGCCAAGGCGAGAAATTATCGCTCCACGAGCTAGGCGCGCTCTACGAGGAAGAAGAATGAAACCGCCCATCGCCATCATCGGCGGCTCAGGAGTCAAATCCATAATCAAAGGCGAAGAAAAGATCATAGGAACACCTTACGGTCCAACCCCAACCCTGACTATTGGACAAGTCAAGGGGCGCGAGGCAATCTATTTGCCAAGACACGGCGAAGGACATACCGCTCCACCTCACAAG
>Ga0137415_10006895_pt1 | contig 11271 bp, 9 predicted proteins | sample CZODoug3_1_1_16f_FD_183082 | JGI IMG/M metagenome (GOLD analysis project Ga0137415, IMG submission 183082) | Vadose zone soil fungal communities from Angelo Coast Range Reserve, California, USA - CZODoug3_1_1_16fungal (Hybrid Assembly) | ecosystem: Environmental > Terrestrial > Soil > Vadose...
CGGGCGGCGATCACCGCCAGCAGCGTCCAGGTATCGAGAAACCGCGCCTGGTACGGATGATCCTGGATCGTGACGAGATCGAGCCCGACGAGTTCGGTGAGCACGGCGAGCTCCACCACGGCGTCCGCGTCGGCCGCCGACGGCGTGAGGAACGTCCCGAACTGCAACTCGTGCCCGTAGTCCACGTCGCCCATACTAGTTGAACGCGCAATAAAACGCGTCGGCAGCTGACCGACCGCCAAGCGTTGGCGTCCTTGATCATCTCGGGTCAATGGACCACCGATGGTCACATCGGCAGAGATCATCAAGAATTACCTAGCGGGCACCGTCGGAACGGGCACTCGGGCGGGCGGCGCCGACCGAGCGGATGAAGCGGCCGGCATGGTCCAGGGCGTCTGCCGCCTCGGGCAGGAACGACCAGAAGATATGGAAGTCGTGCGTGCCGATCGGATACAGCTCGAGCCGGGAGTCGCCGCCGTGCTCCTGAACGCGGTCGACGAGTTGGCGGGCGTCTTCGAGCACGGCGTCGCCGGTACCGGCCTGGACGAGCAGGGGCGCCAGCCCGGACAGGTCGGCGCGCAGCGGGCTGAGCAGCGGGTCGTCGAGTGAGTGCTCGCCGATGTAGGCCGGCGCGCACCGGCGCGCCGCCTGCATGGTGAGCATCGGCTGGGCGTCGCCGGGGGCCGCCTTCTGGATGGTGCAGCTCAGGTCGATCCACGGGCACATCAGCACCGCGCCGCCCGGCAACGGAAGGCCGTCCTGGCGAAGGCGCAGCAAGAGCGATACGACGAGGCCACCTCCCGACGAGTCGCCGACCACCGTCACCAGCGTCGGGTCGACGCCGGTGTCGAGCAGCCAGCCGTACGCGCGCACGGCATCGTCCAGGGACGCCGGGAACGGGTACTCCGGGGCGAGGCGGTACTCCGGCAGCAGGACGCCGGTGTCGGCCGCGATCGCCAGTGCGCCGACCAGGTGCCGGTAGCCGAACGCCGAACCCATCGCGTGGCCGCCGCCGTGCAGGAACAGAGTGGTGATCGGTCGCTCGGCTGGTGTGAGCGTCAACGCCGGGACGCCGGCCGCGTTGACCGGCGCGATCGCCACCTCGGGCGGAACGGGGAACTGCGCGTGCAGGTCCTCGCAGGCGGCCCGCAGTTCCGGCAACGAGCCGTCGTTCGCGGTCAGCGCGTCGGCCGGACCCCACAGCTTGGCGATGCGTTCGGCTAGCTCGCCGCCTACCGAACGGGTGGCCGAGATCGCCTGGTCCAGGCCGCGCAGCAGCTCCCGGGCCCGGTCGAGCAGCGCCTCGCCGGCGAGGGTGAGCTCGACGCGATGGGTCGAGCGGCGCAGCAGGTCGGGACCGACGAGTCGCTCCAGCGCCCGGATCTGGCGGCTCAGCGCCGGCTGCGAGAGATACAGCCGGGACGCCGCGCGGCCGAAGTTGAGCTCCTCGGCCACGGCGACGAACGCGCGCAGGTGCCGCAGCTCGATCGCGTCGGGCGCCGAGGGAAGCGCGAGCACCGATGCCTGGCCGTCGTCCACGGCGTCCAGTGTGGCCCACCGCGGCGCCCTCGGTGATGCAAACCGCGGCACCACCGTCATGCGCGACCGGCCTTTCCCTTCGCGGGCGCACCGATGCCATCGTCGCCACATGGTCACTGAAGAACGCGATATTCCGACCCGCCGCACCGCGGACGTGCAGCTTCGCGGCGGGGTGCACGGCCGGGTGTACTGGCCGGCCCCCGGCCCCGACCCGGCGCCGCTGCTCGTGCTGTTCGCCGCCGGGTACCCGCTGCCCGGCGTCGTGGTGCTCGCGACCTGCCCGGACACCGAGGAGCAGGCGATGGCCACCGTCGAGTGGGCGGCCGACCACGCGTCCGAGCTCGACGCGACTGCGACGCCGCTCCTGATCGGCGGGGATCCCGAGCTCGCCGGCGCTGTCCTCGCCCGGGCCGGCGAGCAGGGCTGGCCGCCCGTCGAACTTTTCTCCCCCGGCACCGATGAGTTCCGCCCCACCGCTACGTCCTAGCTACCGACGATGTCGAGAACGCAGCCGCAGCACCGACGTCCTCATCGACGACAACGAATCGAACAGGGAGTCCTGGACATGAAGACCGACCGATCCCGCTGGCTGGCCCTCTACGTGCTCTGCGCCGGCATGTTGATGATCGTGCTCGACGCGACGATCGTGAACGTGGCGCTGCCCTCGATCAAGGACGACCTGCACTTCACGCCGAACAACCTGTCCTGGGTCGTCAACGCCTACCTGATCGCCTTCGGTGGGCTGCTACTGCTGGCCGGACGCATCGGCGACCTCGTCGGACAGCGCCGGGTGTTCCTGAGCGGGTTGACCGTGTTCACCGTCGCCTCGCTGGCGTGCGGGATCGCGCAGGACCAGGTCACGCTCATCGCCGCCCGGTTCGTGCAGGGCGTCGGCGGGGCGTTCACCTCGGCCGTCATCCTCGGCATGATCGTGCGGATGTTCCCCGAGCCCAAGGACATGGCCAAGGCGATCGGCGTCTACGGCTTCGTGGCTTCGGGCGGCGGCTCGATCGGCCTGCTCGCCGGCGGTGTCCTCACCAGCGCGATCAACTGGCACTGGATCTTCTTCGTCAACCTGCCCGTCGGCGTCGCGACCGTGCTGCTCGCGCTGCACTTCGTCCCGAACCAGGACGGCCTGGGCCGCAAGCAGGGGGCCGACGTCCCCGGCGCCGCGCTGATGACCGGCGGGCTCATGCTCGGCGTCTACGCGATCCTGCAGGTCGAGCGCGTCGGTTGGGTGGCGCCCCGCTCGCTGGGGTTGGCCGCCGTCGCGGTCGCGCTCGTCGCCGCCTTCCTGGTTCGCCAGAGCCACGTCGCCAATCCGCTGATGCCGCTGCGCCTGTTCCGCTCACGCACGGTGGCCGGCGGGAACGTCGTCCAGGCCCTGGCCGTCGTCGGGATGTTCGGGATGTTCTTCCTCGGCGCGCTGTACCTGCAGCAGATCCTCGGCTACGACGCCCTGGGCGTGGGGCTGGCCTTCCTGCCGGTGACGGTCGTGATGGGCGCGGTGTCGCTGAAGTTCGGCGCCCCGATCGCCGCTCGGTTCGGCGCCACGCGGACCATGGTGGCCGGCCTGCTGATCATCGCCGCCGGGCTGGTGCTGTTCGCGCACTCGCCGGTGCACGGCCACTTCGTCACCGACATCATGCCGCCCATGGTGCTGCTCGGGCTCGGTGCCGGGCTGACGTTCCCCGTGACGATGCAGGTCGCGATGTCCGGTACCGCACCGGAGGACTCGGGGCTGGCGTCCGGACTGGTCAACACCACCGTGCAGGTCGGCGGCGCCATCGGCCTGGCCGTGCTGTCCACGCTGGCCGCCGAGCGGACGGACGGGTTGAAGGCCCGGGGGCACGAGGCGCTGAGCGCGCTGAACTCCGGCTACCACCTGGCCTACCTGATCGCGGCCGCGCTGACCGTGGCCGCGGCGGTCATCGCCGCGACCGTGCTGCGCACCCACGCGGGCGCGGAGCCGGACGCCAGCGTCGAGGCCGGGTCACCCGAACTCGTCAACGCCTGAGCGACATATCCCTCAAGCCGGCCGGCCCCCTCCCTCGGGGCCGGCCGGCGTCATACGGTGTGCGGCATGACCGAGCATGTCGAGGGCACCCTGTCGTCCGGGCAGTACTGGCAGGGCTTCACCGGCGACGTGCCGGTGAAGGGCGTCGTGGTGCTGGTGCACGGCGTCCACGAGCACGGCGGCCGCTACGCGTACGTCGCGTCGCGCCTGGTGGCGGCCGGGTATCCCGTCTACGCGGTCGACCACCCCGGGCACGGACGTTCACCCGGCACGCGCGGCAACATCGGGTCGATGGCCGCGACGGTGGCCGGGGTGGACGAGCTCGCCCGGCGCGCCGGGTCGCGGCATCCCGGCGCGCCGGCGTTCGTCTACGGGCACAGCCTCGGCGGGTTGATCGCGCTGCAGTACATCACCGGGACGCCCATCGAGCTGCGCGGCGCGATCCTGTCGGCGCCGGCGGTGGACGTGAGCGCGGCGAACGGCGTGCAGCGGGCCGCGTCCGGGCTGCTGTCGAGACTCACCCCGAACCTGGGCGTGCTCAAGCTCGATCTCACGGCCATCAGCCGCGACCTGGACGTCGTCCGCGACTACCGGACCGACCCGCTGAACTACCTGGGCAAGCTGCGGGCCCGCACCGGCGCCGAGATCCTGAACACCGTGATGGCGATGCGGCCCCGGCTCGAAGCGTTGAAGCTGCCGCTGCTGGTGTTCCACGGGACGGCCGACCGACTGGTACCGCCGGCCGCGACGACGTTCGTCGCCGAGCACGTCGGGTCAGCCGATCTCACCGTCAAGATGTACGACGGCTACTACCACGAGGCGCACAACGAGCCCGACCGCGAGGGCGTCCTCGACGACATAGTCGCCTGGCTCGACGCCCACAGCGCTTAGCCCACCGCCAGCGATCTTCCTGCACATACCGCCGCCCGCGGACGAATACGCAGGAAGATCCAGTTCCGCCAGCGATCTTCCTGCGTAGGCAGCCCTATGTGGCTGCTGGCGCAGGAAGATCACCCGCGGTTAGCTCAGCTGGTCGGCCAACCAGGTCATCTGGACGAGCTCGTGGAACGCCCCGCCGCCCTCGTGCTGGTTGTAGGCGTACTCGCGGATCTCCCTCGCCCCGGCGTAGGAGTTGTAGGCGGCGTACACCGTGGACGGCGGGCACACCTCGTCCATCAACGCCACCGAGAACAGTGCCGGCGCACTCGCCCGGGTGGCCAGCACCGCGCCGTCGAAGTAACGCAGCGTGTCGAACACGGCCTCGGCCTGATCGCGATGCGCCTTGAGGTAGCGGACGATCTCGCCGTACGGGTCCTTGTCGCTGATCTCGGTGGCGCGCCGGATGTCGCACAGGAACGGCACGTCGACCATGACGCCGGCCAGGTCGTCGACCAGCGCCGAGACGGCGAGCGCGATGCCGCCGCCCTGGCTGCCACCGACGATGGCCACCCGGGCCGGATCGACGGCCGGCAGGGATCGCACGGCGTCCACGGCGCGGGCGGCGTCGGTGAACAGGCGCCGGTAGTAGTAGGTGTCCCGGTCGAGGATGCCGCGGGTCATCACGCCCGGGTGCGCCGGGGCACCCTCGTTCGGGTCGGCCGTGTCGCCGACGGAACCGCTCGAGCCCTGGCCGCGAGTGTCCATGACGAAGTGCGCGTAGCCGGCCATCGCCCAGCGCGCACCCTCGTGGGCCAGGGCGCGCCCGTTGCCGTACCCGCGGTACTCGACGACGCCCGGCAGCGGCTGCGACGCACCCGCCGGGCGGTGCAGCCAGGCCCGGATCGGGTCGCCGCCGAACCCGGGGAACTCGACATCGTAGGTCTCGACCAGCCGCAGCGGCGTGTTCGCCGGCCGCAGCGACGGGGCGCCGCCGTGTTCGCGGGCCGCGGCGAGGGTGCCGTCCCAGAATTCGCCCAGGTCCGGCGGCGGTTCGACCGCGCTCTTGTACGTCCGTAATTCTGTCCCACTCAGGTCGAACATCGGCATGCCGGTGAGCATCGCACGCCAGAATGGAGCGATGCAGGCTTGGGTGGTCGACCACGTTGCCCCGATCGACGAGGGACCGCTGGCCCGTGTCGAGCGCGACCTACCGTCGCCGGGCGCCGGCCAGGTCCGCGTCCGGGTGACGTGTTGCGGGGTGTGCCGCACCGACCTGCACCTCGCCGAGGGCGACCTGGCGCCGCACCGTCCGGCCACGACACCGGGCCACGAGGTCGTCGGCCGGGTCGACGCCGCCGGGCCGGGGGTGACCCGGTTCGCGATCGGCGATCGCGTCGGCGTCGCGTGGCTCGGCGGCACCGACGGCAGCTGCCCGTACTGCCGACGCGGCGACGAGAACCTCTGCGCGGCACCCACCTTCACCGGCTGGGACGTGGACGGCGGGTACGCCGAGGCCTGCCTCGTCGACGAGCGCTTCGCCTACGCGCTGCCGGAGACGATCGAGGACGAGCAGGCCGCTCCACTGCTGTGCGCCGGCATCATCGGCTACCGGGCGCTGCTCGCGGCCGCCGTCCCGCCCGGTGGGCGCCTGGGCATCTACGGCTTCGGCGGCAGCGCGCACCTGACCGCCCAGGTGGCGCTGCACCAGGGCCTTCGCGTGCACGTACTCACCCGCGGGGCGGGCAACCAGGATCTGGCCCGATCGCTCGGGGTCGACTCGGTGGGCGACGCCGCCGACTCGCCCCCCGAGCCGCTGGACGGCGCCATCCTGTTCGCCCCGGCCGGCCTGCTCGTCCCGGTGGCGCTGCGGGCGCTCGACGCGGGCGGCACCCTGGCCGTGGCGGGCATCTGGCTCTCCGACATCCCGAGCCTGAACTACGACGCCGAGCTGTTCCGCGAACGCCGGCTGCGCAGCGTCACGGCGAACACCCGCCACGACGGTGAGCAGTTCCTGGCGCTCGCGCAACGGTTCGGCATTCGCGCGACGACGGTGCCCTACCCGATGGCCGACGCGCCGCGCGCCCTGGCCGACCTGGCCCACGGCCGCTTCAGCGGCGCCGCCGTCCTGCATACCTGACGCCGCTCCCCTACGAATGACGCCGCTCCCTTAGGAGTTGTCCGCGCGAAACGACGTCCTGACGCCGCGAAGCGCGGACAACCCGGAGGTGACACGGTTGCGCGCTTCTCAGCGGCGTCGTGGTATTCACTTTCTGTGACCGTAGCCGCCGATGCGCGCCACGCGCCGTATCCGACCGCGCCCACCGGCCTGACCGACGCCGAGGTCGCCGAGCGGGTGGCGGCCGGGCGCACCAACGCGGTCGAGAGCCACACCAGCCGCCCGGTCACCGAGATCGTCCGCGCCAACGTCTTCACCGTCTTCAACGGGCTGCTGCTCACCCTGTTCGTCATCATCCTGGCGACGGGACGCTGGCAGAACGGCCTGTTCGGCGGCGTGATCATCGCCAACTCGGCGATCGGCATCTTCCAGGAGCTGCGGGCCAAGCGCACCCTCGACCGGCTCGCCGTGCTCAACGCCCCGCGAGCCCGTGCCGTACGCGCCGGTACGGTCACCGAGCTGGCCGTCGAGGAGGTCGTGGCCGACGACCTGCTCGACATCCGCTCCGGCGATCAGCTGCCCGCCGACGGCGTCGTCACCGAGGCGAACGGGCTGGAGGTCGACGAGTCGCTGCTCACCGGCGAGTCCGACCCGATCGCGAAGGGCCCGGGCGACGAGGTGCGCTCGGGCTCGATCGTGGTGGCCGGGCAGGGTCGCTTCCAGGCCACCGCCGTCGGCGACGAGGCGTACGCGACGAAGCTCGCGACGGAGGCCCGCCGGTTCACGGTCACCCACTCCGAGCTGGTGGCCGGCACCAACACGCTGCTGAAGTGGATCTCGCTCGTCATGCTCGTGGTGGGGCCGGTCCTGCTGTGGAGCCAGTTCCGCACGAAGGACAACCACGGCTGGCAGGACGCCGTGACCGGTACCGTCGCCGCGCTGGTCGGCATGGTGCCCGAGGGGCTGGTGCTGCTGACCAGCCTGGCGTTCATGCTCGGCACGGTCACCCTGGCCCGCCGGCAGACGCTCGTCCAGGAACTGCCGGCCGTCGAGGGGCTGGCCCGCGTCGACGTCGTCTGCCTGGACAAGACCGGCACGCTCACCCACGGCGACGTCGCGTTCGACCGGATCGAGACGCTGGACGCCCACCAGGACGTGCCCGATGCGCTCGGGCTGCTCACTCAGGGCGACGACGTCAACGCCACCGCCGCCGCGGTGGCCACCGTCTACGCGACGACCACCTGGAAGGCGACCGGCAGCGTGCCGTTCTCCTCGGCGCGCAAGTGGTCGTCGGTGACCGCCGACGGGCGGGGCACCTGGGTGTTCGGCGCGCCCGAGATGGTGCTGCCGGCGCCGGCGGACGACGCCCAGCACACCGCCCGCGGGCAGGCCGACGCGCTGGCCGCTGAGGGGCACCGGGTGCTGCTGCTCGCGCGAGCGGGCAGCGAACCGCCGACCGGCGACGACGGCGAGGCCCGGCTTCCCGCCGACCTCACGCCCGCGGCGCTGGTGATCCTCGCCGAGCGGGTGCGTGACGACGCCGCCGACACGTTGCGGTACTTCACCGAGCAGGGCGTCGCGTTGAAGGTGATCTCCGGCGACAACCCGCGCACGGTCGGCGCGGTCGCGGCGCGGGTGGGTGTGCCCGGCGTGAGCGGCGCCGCCGATGCCGTCGACGCCCGCACCCTGCCCGACGACCTCGACGAGCTGGCCGAGGTACTCGAGGAGCGCAGCGTCTTCGGACGGGTGACCCCGCAGCAGAAGCGGGCCGTGGTGGCCGCACTGCAGAGCCGGGGCCACGTCGTGGCGATGACCGGCGACGGCGTCAACGACGCGCTGGCGCTCAAGGACGCCGACATCGGTGTCGCGATGGGCAACGGCTCCCCCGCGACCCGGGCCGTCGCGCAGCTCGTGCTGCTGGACGGCAAGTTCTCGCATCTGCCGGACGTCGTCGCCGAGGGACGCCGCGTCATCGCCAACATCGAGCGGGCGTCCAACCTGTTCCTGGTCAAGAACATCTACTCACTCGTGTTGGCCCTGATCACCGCGGTGACGGTGGCCGCGTACCCACTCGCGCCCATCCAGCTCACGCTGATCTCGGCGGTGACGATCGGCATCCCCGGGTTCCTGCTGGCGCTCGGACCGAACCGGCGGCGGTACGTGCCGGGCTTCCTCCGCCGCGTCATGATCTTCGCCATACCCACCGGTATCGTCACCGGTGCCGCCGCCTACGCCGGGTACCGGACGACGCGGCTCATGGAGGACGGCGCCACCGTCGCCGAGGGACGCACCACCGCCACGCTGGTCGTCCTCATCGTGTCGTTGTGGACGCTGCTGATCCTGGCCCGACCGCTGGCCGGCTGGAAACTCGCACTGGTCGCCGCCATGGCCGGGGGCGTCGCTCTGATCGTCGCCGTGCCCCCTCTCGGGCACAGCATCTTCCTGCTCGACACCACGCCGCTGCGGCTCCTGGTCGCGGCGATCATCGGCGCGATCGGCGCGTTCCTCGTCGAACTCTCCTCGCGCGCCGTCGCACTGGCTGCCCGGGAACTCGGACACGGGGAGTAACAACCCGGCGATTCAAGTTGCACAGCGAGCGTTTCAGGTGTGAGCTTTAAGTGAGATGGATCTTGCCATCTGTGACGGGGACTCGAGGGGGACGGACCATGGCCGGAGCATCCGCGATAGCGCTTGCACCTGTCCAGGGGGCGCAGCACGACCGGGACGAGCGGTCATGACGCTCGTCTGCGAACCGGATTCGGACGCCGCCCACCGGCTGGCGACCGTTGTCGGCGGCGAGGTGCGCACGGTCGACTTCCTCCCGAATGTGGCCGACCTGTTGGGCGACGTCACGCTCATCGTCATCGGTTCGGGCATTCCGCTGGGCAAGGCGCTGCAGTTCAGCATCCGGCTGCGCCTGGCCGGCATCGCGGGCGGAGTCGTGCTGCTGCACGACTCCCCGGACGCTGAGCTCCGCGCGCTGGCCGCCGCGGCCGGGGTGCGCGAGGTCGTGGCCACCGGTGACCGGGCCGGGCTCGCGGCGGCCTGCCGCCAGGTCCAGGACGCCTTGCCGATCAGTCCCGAGCCCCGAGGCGGCCAGGTGCTCACCGTCTTCGCCGGCAAGGGCGGCTGCGGCAAGACGACCCTGGCGACGAATCTCGCCGTCACCGTCCACGCGACCGGGCGGCGGGTGTGCCTGCTCGACCTCGACCTGGAGCTCGGCGATGTCGCGAGCACCCTGCAGCTCGTGCCGAAGCGCAATCTCGCCAGCGCCGACCCCCGGGCCCGTGGCCTGGACGCGGCCGGCGTCGCCGATCTCGTCACGCCGCTACAGCACGGCCTGGATTGCATCCTGGCCCCGGACGCCCCCGGCGCCGCCGAGCGCATACCGCTGGCGCTGATCGAGGAGTTGCTCACCGTCCTGCCCACGATCTACGACTGCATCATCGTGGACACGCCGGCGCGGTTCTCCACCCACGTGCTCGCGGCGCTGGACCTCTCCCACCATCACATCCTGCTGACCACACCGGAGAGGCCGGTCCTGAAGGCCCTGCGCCTCACGCTCGACAGCCTCAACCTGCTGTCCTACCAGCAGCGCACGCGCTCGATCGTGCTCAACCGCAGCGACCCGCAGGTGGGCCTCGACGGGGCGGACGTGGAACGCGCCATCAACACGCCTATCAGCGTGCAGGTTCCGTCCAGTCGTGACGTTCCGGCCTCGATCAACCGCGGGGTGCCGCTCGCGGCGAGCGACCCCGATCACCCGGTGAGCCAGGCCGTACAGCGCTTCGTCGAGGAACGGGTACCGGCGGTCGACCGTACGGCACAGTACGGAGCGACCACCCGGCCGTGACGCCTCGCCGACCGTGCTCGGCGGCCTCGCGCTGATCGGCTGGCTGGCGTTCGCGCTCGACTGATCAGCAGCCGGACTGTAGAACCGCTTTGATGTACGCCCCGGTCTGGTAGAGGTACTGGTAGATCCATGTGGCCGGCCCGATACCCCGTCGGGCCGCGGCCATGTACAGCTTGCCGCTGAAGCAGCGCTGGAAAATCATCCGGGCGCGGGAGACGTGGTACGTCGACGTCACGACCACGATCGAGGTCCAGTTGTGTTGCTGTGCGAGGCGACGCATCTCCTCGGCCTCACCGCGCGTCGACGAAGGTTTGGGCTGAAAGCACGTGACCGTAACCCCGGCCGGAGGGTTCGTGCATAGGTGGTAGGCGTGCCTCTGGTCGGTGGAGTTGAGCGAGATGACCAGTTGGGTGCTCACGTGCTCTGCGAGGAGACCCTCGGCCACCTCGATCCGGGCGTTGTTCTCCGGCGAACCGAGGATGATGACCGCGTCCGCGTGCGCCGGATGGTCGACGCGTGGATTTCCGATTACCAGCCAGGCGAACGTAAACCACGCGATGAACAGCGCCAGGAAACTGATGCCGCTGACCAGGAGAACGCGCTTCCACCGTGTCGACGGCCACCCCACCCGCATCGCCCTAGCTTACGAGGCGACCACTAGGGCGTGCGCCGGCGTAGGGTTGCCGCCCCGAGCGCCAGCGCCGCGAGGGCGCAGCCCACGACCACGAACAGGTCGCGGACGTAGTCGCCCCCGACGTCCGACGACCGAGCCACCAGCTGCAGCGCCTCCACCGCGTAGGACACCGGCAGCACGTCCGACGCCCAGCGCAGGACCGTCGCCATCTCGTTGCGGGGGTGGAACAGCCC
>Ga0137415_10006896_pt1 | contig 11271 bp, 9 predicted proteins | sample CZODoug3_1_1_16f_FD_183082 | JGI IMG/M metagenome (GOLD analysis project Ga0137415, IMG submission 183082) | Vadose zone soil fungal communities from Angelo Coast Range Reserve, California, USA - CZODoug3_1_1_16fungal (Hybrid Assembly) | ecosystem: Environmental > Terrestrial > Soil > Vadose...
ACACCGGCCAACCCGCTGCTTCCACCCGCCGACCTGGCCGCTCAGCTCGCCGACTCCGGCGCCACGCTGGCCGTCAGCTTTGAGCCGGCATCGAAGGTGTTGGCCGCGATCCAGGCCAAGACCGCCGTCCGGCGGGTGGTGCTGGTCGGGGACGACTTCGAGGAGTTCCTTGCCGGGCAGCCGGTCAGCCACCTCGAGGTCGGCCTCGACCCGGCTATCGACCTGGCGCATCTGGCGTACACCGGCGGCACCACCGGCCGGTCCAAGGGTGTGCGGATCTCGCACCGCAACCTGGTGGTTAACGCACTGCAGTACGCCTGCTGGGGATCCGGCGCAACGCCGAAGCTGGATTCGGGCGGCGGCCTTTGGCTGGAGCAGGTGGGTTCGCCTGAGGAGTACCCGGTTCGCCTCGGCACCGCGGTAACGATCAACCTGACGCCGTGGTTCCACGCCATGGGGACCGTCGCAAGCCTCAACATGGCATTCTTGTGCGGCATCACCCAGATCCTGCACCAGCGGTTCGACCCAGGGCGCTACCTGGCCGACGCGGAGCGTCTCGGGGTCACCACGATGACCGGTGCGCCGGCGCTGTTCGGCGCGCTCATCGCGCACCCTGAGTTCGCCAGCAGGGATCTCGGCCAGGTGCGCACTATCAGCTCGGGGGCGGCCCCGCTGGCCGTCGAGATGATCAACAGCATGGTCAGCCGATTCGGCCCGGACGTGGTGATCAGCGAGGCCTACGGTCTGACCGAGGTGACCATGGGTGCCACCGCGGGCCCGGCCGCACGTTCGGCGGTGCGCAAGGTGGGCACAGTCGGGCTGCCGGTGTACGACACGCAGATCAAGCTGGTATCGGAGGACTCGCCGGACGGTCCGGAGGCGCCGTGGCCGGTCGGCGAGCACGGCGAGGTGTGTATCAAGGGGCCGCAGGTGATGGCCGGCTACCTCAACCGGCCGGATGAGACGGCGGCCGTGCTGGTGGACGGCTGGCTGCACACCGGCGATATCGGTGTGCTGGACGACGACGGGTATCTGGCCATCGTGGACCGCAAGAAGGATATGTTGATTTACAAGGGATATAACGTGTATCCCCGCGAACTTGAAGAAAAGCTGTTCGCTCAATCAGGGGTCGCCCAGGCCGCGGTGGTTGGCCGGCTGGATCCGGCGGTCGGTGAGCTGCCGGTGGCGTTCGTTGTCGGCATTGGTCTGGACCCCGACAAGATACGGACTACCGTGAACGCCGATCTGCCACCTTACAAGCGCCTGCGTGAGGTGTACGTGGTGAAGTCCATCCCGGTATCCGCGGCCGGCAAGGTGTTGAAGCGCGAGTTGCGGGATCAACTACGGCAATAATGCCCCGTGTCCCGCACAAAGGCGCGGAGGAACCGTGGAGGCTCTCAGCCGTCCGCCCAGGATCCGGTGGGCCTAACGGTGACCTCCCTGGACACGGACTTGACCGGGGGAGCCTAACCGGTCCTCGGGAGTTCAATCCTGATGTGTCCGGCATCGAGCACCCCGGTTCTCCGTACGCGGCGTAAGTTGGATATGCTGGTGCAGCATTCCCAGGGAGATCTGTGGTCAGTGCGCGGCAGCAAGGCCGGAGTCCGCGACAGTCTCGATCCACTCCAGGTGTCTAATCATCGCGGCACGTGCTTGCTCGGGCACTCTGGTTCGATAAGCGGTGATCAGATCGAGTTCGGCCAGATGCAGCTGGTCGGTCTCGGTTGCGCAGTGGTCGCCCAACTCCGGGCTGGCCCGTAGGTACCTCTCCGTTGCGCGCCAGAGGATCTGCAGCATACGCGACTCCCATGTGGTGCCTCCTGGGAGAAGGAGGATCTGCAGCAACTCCCGATGAGCTTCGTGGCGTTTGCCAGCGTCGGTCTTTCCTCGTGGGGCCACCCCGCTGCGAGACTCCCACTTCTCCAGATCGGATGGTGGGATGCGCGGGGACGCCATGGCCGCGAGTTCCGGCTCGATACGGCGGCGGAGTTGGCAGATACTGTGCAGCTCCGCTGGATCTAGCGGAGCCACTGCGGCGCTCCGGCCAGGACGGTTAATCAGAAGTCCTTCGGCCTCCAGGCTGCGCAGCGCTTCACGCACCGGAATAAAACTAACTCCTAACTGTCGGCCGACTTGGCGCAACGAGAACATTTGGCCAGGGTACATCGTGCCGTCGAGGATGGCGCGACGAAGTACATCTGTGACCCATTCGACGGTTGATATCTCGTCGATCTCACGGTGGACGAACGGCGAGCTATTCATCCGATTAGCTCGCCGGGGCCGCGGCGACAGAGTGACGATGCCGGAGTACACGAAGGTCCCAAGGCGCGGGAGTAAGTGGTGATGCGACTCCCGCCTCGAGCGGACAGTTGCTTGACGTCATGGTAGGTGGACTCTCCTTAGGTATGGACCCGTTTGCCGGCCTCGGACGTAGCGACCTCCTGGCCACAGAGCTTGACGCAACTCCGTGTGTGGTGGCCTACGCTGATGGCCCGGGGCTTCGCCATTTAGGACACGGTCTAGTTCACTAAACGTGCACTCTAGCAGTCCCCGGGTGGTGTGTCCCCGTGGACAGGCATCGATTGGGACCATGAACTCAGTGGCGCTGGCTCGTCGAGAATCGAGGCGTCAGCGGGCCGGTGCGGACCTATAGGTCGTGATGCGTCGGTTTCAGTCGTCGTGTCGTGGGCTTCTACGGTTCGTCGACCGAATATTGACGTGATTTCTACTCCTCGCGAGCAAGATCACTGCGGGCCACACCGTTCGAGTCATGCCCTCAGGAGGACACGAGATGAATGGCCGCGGTAACGCGCAATACCACTACATTGTGGTCGGAGGTGGTTCCGCCGGAAGTGTGTTGGCGGCGCGCCTGAGCGAAGCCCCTGAGAGGCGCGTCCTGCTTCTGGAATCCGGCTCAGCGGAGGCTCACCCACTCGGCGTGAACCCAACCGCCTGGCCTGCACTGTGGGGCTCACCGGTCGACTATGCCTACGTCACCTCGCCACAGGCAGCGATGAACGGTGCGGAAATACCGTGGCCGCGCGGCCACACGCTGGGCGGAAGTAGCGCCATCAATGGAATGGTCTATTTGCGCGGACATCGCCACGACTATGACCGCTGGGTGCAGGAGTATGGCGCCAAGGGATGGTCCTATGCCGAGGTTCTGCCTTATCTTCGCAGGATGGAGACAGTGCCGGGCGCTGACCCATGCCTCCGGGGGCAGGATGGCCCGATGCTGCCGGGGCGGGCCGTCCACCCTCATCCGTTGTCAGAGCTGTTCCTGACGGCAGCCTCATCTGCCGGCTATCCTCTCTCGGCGGATCTGAACGGAATAGACGCCGAGGCCGCCGGATGGAATGATCTCGCGATCGTTAATGGGCGCAGGCAGAGTGCGGCTGACGCCTATCTCACTCCGGTGTTGTCTCGAGAGAATCTGACGGTGTCCACCGAATCGCGCGCGGTGCAACTACTGTTCGACCGCGACATGTGCACCGGAGTCCGGTACCAGCGTGCAGGTCAACTGTTGGAGAGCCGCGCGGAGGCAGAAGTCATTCTCTGCGCCGGAGCGGTGGATTCACCCAGACTGTTGCTTCTCTCCGGAGTTGGACCGGCCGGTGAGCTGCGGGCTGCCGGAATAGAGGTACACCACGACCTTCCGGGAGTCGGGAGGAACCTCCAGGACCATCCGCTCACCAGCGTGGTCTACTCGGCGCGACGCGCAATTCCGCCCGGCGAGAACAACCTTGCGGAGGTCTCCATGTCTTGGCGCAGCGACGGCGAGCTCCCAGGGCCGGACATGCAGATGGTCTTTTCCCATGCCCCATTCCACCCGCCTGCACTGCAATCTCCGGCGGACAGCTTCACGTTCTGTGTGGCTACTGTGCCGAATAGCGTCGGCAGCATTCGGCTGCGCAGCGCGGATCCTGTCCAGATGCCTGTCATTGACCCCAACTATCTCGGCGAGGAACGGGACCTGGACCGCCTTGTCGACGGAATTGAGGTGATCCGTGACTTGGCGTCGCAGAACTCTTTCGACGAATGGCGGGGTCAGGAGGTGCATCCTGGTGCTGGCTCAACGACGCGGAACGAGTTGAAGGAGTTTATTCGACGGGCGACCGGGAGCTACTTCCACCCGGTAGGCACCTGTGCGATGGGTAGTACCGACGAGGCGGTTGTGGCGCCTGACTTGACGGTGCGAGGTCTGCGGAACCTGAGAATCGTGGATGCCTCGGTTATGCCCAAGCTAGTCAGCGTGAATACAAACGTCGCCACCACCATGATCGGAGAATACGCCGCCGATTTGGTCCGTCATCGTGACGCGATGTAAGGAAACCGTATCGGGCGCGGCTGTCCGCCACTACCAACCAGCTCGGTCATTCGACTTGATCTCAGCTCGCTTCGAGGGCTCTCAGCGCCGCGAATTTGGCGGCCGTTGTCAGCGTATCTCTCGGTGTGCGCTGGGAGGGGTCTGAGAGGTGGTCGAGGAGTCGTTTCATCGCAGCGGCTCGATCGGGGCTGGTTCGTGCGAGCCATTGTCTTGCTGTGTCGGAGTCGTTAAAACTCATGCCGTCGGCGAAATCGTTGACACCTTTTCGCGGCAAAGGCGGTTGGGTGTTGATCGCTCGGCGCGCGTTGCGCTCAGTCTGGAGATAAAATCGGCACAGACGCTCACGGGCGCCATCACACGCGGCGCCCTGACCGGCGGCCCGTGCTTGACTCCAGGTTACCAATCTGACAAGTTTGGGAAATTCGTAACATCCGTCTGGCAGAGGTTCGACCAGATGTGCATCGATCAGAGCATCAAATGCTGCGATGGCGAATACCCGCGACACGCTAAGGGCAGCCGATGCTGAATCGGGACACCACACCGTCACCTCGGCTATGGACGCGAGCCGGAACGCCTGCCGCGCGTTCTCACCCAACCTGCGCTCGGCGCGCCAAATTGAACGGCCGACCGCTTTTCCGTCCTCATGCAAACTCCCCCCTGGTAGCTGAAAGACGTCATCACAGATTTGCTGGGTGATGCAGGCCATCGTCCAGTTCGCCTTAGTCAGAATCCTGGCTGAGAGTAGCCGGATGGCCAGGGGGTGGTACGACGATCCGGCGAGCAACCTGTCACAGGTCTGGGGCTCGTTGTCGTAGCGCTCTCGCCCGATGATTGCGGTGAGAAGCCCGACAGCATCAGGAGGTGTCATAGCTGTGAGCTTGCGCCAGCTCACTGCCGGTAGTTCGGGCATGCTCCGTGGACTCGTGATCAGTGCTGCTGAGCCAGATCGGGGTGGAAGTAGGTGGCGTACCTGGTCGCTGCTCTCAGCGTCATCGAGCATGATCAGCACTCGTCGTTGATCGAGCACAGTTCGCCACAGCGAAGCTCGCTCCTCCAGCATCTCGGGAAGTTCGGTCAGAGGAACTCCCAGGGCGCGCAGAAACCTTCCCAAGATCACGAACGGGTTGGCGGGGCGGCCGGTCCCTGCTCCGAGATCGGCATGAAGTTGGCCGTCTGGAAAACGATCGCGCAGCAGGTGCGCGGTGTGTAGGGCCAGGGCGGTCTTACCGATGCCTTCCAGTCCGGTCAGTCCTGCGATGTTTGGTTGGACAGTTCGCTCAACTATGTCGGTAATCCAGGCGATATCAAGGTCGCGTCCGACAAAATCTGGGATGTCGGTCTCCAACTGTGCTGGCCTCCAGGCCGGTTGCGGGCAGGTGGTGGTCGGAGGAACCATCTGTTCGCCCTGAGCCTGCGTGTTCGAGATCGGCTCAGTCTGAACCTGAGTGTCGGGCGATGAAGCTGTATTCGGGCAAGCGGATGCGGGCGGGGGTGAGTTGGGCGGCGTGATCGAGGGGAGAAGCCCAGGGGCGGACTGTAGGATCTGCTGGTGCAGCGTTTGTAGGCCCGGGCCGGGGTCGATGCCCAACTCGTCGTTCAAGAGGAGCCGGATGTGCTGGTAGGCGCGTAGCGCGTCTGCCTGCCGACCGGCTCGGTAAAGCCCGAGCATGAGCAGCTCATGCATGCGCTCACGCATCGGGTATGCCTTGACCAATCCCGTCAGATCAGGAACTAGGTCATTGTGCCTGCCTAGCTCAAGATCGAGACTGATTTGTTCCTCAAGGGCGGACAGGCGGACTTGCTCCAACCGCGCGCGTTCGTGCTCCACGAAGTCCCCGTGTGCGCCCGCTAGCGCAGGGCCTTGCCACAGTGACAGGGCCTGGCGCAGCAACGCCGCGGCCAGTTCGGTATTGCCTGCGGCCCGGGCGCCCTGCGCTTCCTCAAACTGCCGTCGGAACACATCGAGATCGAGCATGTCGTTCGTCCCGATCGGGATTCGGTATCCACCGGCGGTTGACAGAATCGAGCCCTCGCCGTCTTCTTGCCCAAACGATCGACGGAGCCGCGAGACGTAGGTGCGCACCGTCACTCGCGCGCTTGCCGGAGGATTCCGTGCCCACATCTGGTCGATCAGATCGTCAAGCGACACAGGCATCCCTTCGCGAAGCAGCAGAAGTCCGAGCAGCGCGCGCTGCTGGGGACCACCCAGTTGAACCTCCTCCCCACAGCGCCATGCCTGAACTTCCCCCAGAACTGAGAACCTGATCCCCACCTTCCCACCCCCTCCTCAAATCCGACATATCCGACAGCAAATCTGTCGGCATTTCGGCGCTATGATTCGTCGTATGGTTAGAGAAGTCAACTTGTCCGCGAGCTGATGTCCTGTACATTTAACAAGCTGAGCATTCGACGAGCGGATTCCTCGAGTTCGTATCGGTTTGAACCGTCGCAAGCCATGACGGCGAGTCCGTGTCGGAATGTGCACACTAGGCGAGCTAAAGATGTCGCATTCTCGCTGGGTAACAGATCTCCATCTGTCTGAGCTCTTACGTAGCGTGCGTATAGCTCCTTCTCCGCCGCGGACCGCAGTTTAGCCATGTGTTGTGAGATGTCGAAGTTTTCCGCGCCGCATGCCAGTGCGGTTTGGAGGACGAAACAGCCTACGGGCCTATCAGGGTCGGTAACCTGCTCGACCGTGCGAAGTAGATACTCCTCGGTCACACGTCGCGCGGTCGGTTCATTCAATGCCTGAAAGGTGTGAATGGCATCGACCGCGTAATAGTGGTCCACCGCGCGGAAGAAGAGCTGTCTCTTGCTGCCATACGCTGAGTACAAGGCTGGTCTATTGATGTTCATGGCCTTGGTCAGCTCAGTCATCGACGCCCCCTCGTACCCCCGTCGCCAGAACACCTTGAGCGCGGCATCCAGCGCCACCTCAGTGTCGAAGGCCCGTGGTCGTCCGATGGTTGGCATGTCCCGCCTCGGCGCTCATACTGTATGTAATCCGTACGCTACGAGCCCGACCATAGACTATTTTCCGAACTATCGGTTGGAAACTCTCAGCAACCTGTCAGATCTATCATCCTGGTAGGACAACCAGTCGCCCCACCACGTTCGATCGCCACCCATGGATCTGCATGCCAGAGGCATGGGAGCTGATAAGTCGACTTGTACGTCGACGTGCGCGCAAGAATCGACGCAGATCGCACCGTGACGTGGGCGCCTGGGTTGCGGGAGATTCTCCGCGTAGTTCGTCACGACTGTGGTGGTCGACGAATTCTAGTACGGATCACCGGGGTCGCGGTGCGGCGGTGGTGGGTTCTGTCAGCTGCGTGACGTCCACTGGCTACCTCGCCGAGGATGAGTTCGTCTCGGCTGCCTGAATCGCAGGTGACGGCGAAGCGGATTGCCGATGAACGGCGTTGCGGAGCTTAGCGACCATGCCGCCTACGACCTGATCTGGATGCCTGCGCCATTTCTGGCTCTCATTCTGTCGATTGGGATGCGGCTCCGGTGTCGGACGCGCTGGCGTGCCCTGGCCAGCGAGGAGTTCGTGCGGCGCCTGTCCTCATCAAGGGAGGCGCCTGTTGGGCAGGTTGCTCTGGGCAGACCGCGGGTGACGGCTCATCTGCCCCTTACGCAACTCACGCAGGACCTCGTGAATACGGTGGTCGTCGACGATCTGGCTCTCCGCGAGCGAGGCCACGATCATCGCAAGGGCAATCTCTTCGAATTGCCGGGCGGTGATGACCGGTTTGCCGGCGACCGCCCGCTCGAACAAGTCGTCGGCGGAGCTGAGGAATCCGCGCATCGCGGTACGCAGTAAGGGTGGCGGATCCCCGCGGATACCGATGAGATCTAGGATGTAGCGCACGGCGACTCACCGAACGTTCTCGGCCAATTCGTCGATCTCCGGGTCACGACCTAGCCTGGTCATGGCCAACATCACCTGCGGGTGCGTTCTGTGGTATTCGCCAGTCCGACGGTTCCTGCGGTCCTCGGCGACCTCAGGAGGAGAGACGACATCGGTACCCAAACCCAGGCCGTGGTTTGTGCTTTTCTCAGTCGATGGCGAAGGAACACCGTGGTCGTTTTCGGAGGGAAGCCCGACGTTGCTGTGTGGCCGCAAGATGGGTAGCAGCACCTCGGAGACGCTCGCTTGGACATCCGAGAGAGTGACCCGACCCTTTTCCATATGCTCGCCGATCACCAGCCACGCGCCGACAGCGGCGATCCGCGGTGTGACCGCCTCTGGCGCGACCTCGCCGCGTTCCACCCCGGCCCGCAAGATCTGCAGTACGAGTTCGAGCCGGGGTTGGACCAGCAGCCTGTGCACCTCGGCGTACAGCTCGGGGTGGCGCGCGCGTTGGGTCATCAGTGGACGCAGCGCTTGGCCGCGCGGTTGGTCGAGCATCCGGGCGAAACCGTGGAGGCCCGCCAACAGGTCGGTGCGCAGCGAGCCGGTCCCGGGTGCCTTCGGCGGGTGCCAACCGACGGACGGATCGGTCAGCGCCTCCAGCACGAGCTCCGGTCGGTTACGGACCAGCTGTCCGGGCGCCGGTATCGCCTCCGAGAGCACGGACCAGGTCGTGGTGACGATCTTCGTCGACCAAACGATCACCAACGCCACCGTCACCCAGCCGCGACGCGACCGCAACCGCGTCCTGGTGACCCTCATCCCACACGACCACCGGTGGCTGGTCAGCAAGCTTGAACTGATGTCGCCCTCACCACCGCCGCCGACAGGTCCGCGAGCGGGCTCTACCGCGCAGGGCCTTGCCCCACTCCCGATGGCTGAAGTACGGTTCGCTGAACCGTACTGTGCCCATGCCGATCGAGGTGACATGTCGTCCGTAGATTCCGGGGCGCTGACCGAGGAGTTCGACCGTCGCCGAACATCGGCTGCCGGTTCTGGAGATGGGCGAACCGGAACTCGCATCTTGCGATGACACTCAACGCCGATCCTTGAGCGACTACCTAGTGCGGGAGTGAGCTGGCAGTGGCGCACACACATCAAGGCGTGGACGTTCCTGGTCGCGTGATCAACCTGGACCGGGCGCGTGGCCGGCATGGAGACAAGGCCGACCACATGGTGACGATGCTGGCGGTGGGTGACCAGCTGGCGGACGAGGTCATCGTCGAGCTGGACGCGCTCGGTCAGGAAGGCCGTCGCATCCTCAACGCCGGTCTTGCCGACGGCCTGGAGAGCCTGACCGAGCGCCCGCCGGCCATCACCGCGTTGTTGCGGCAGCTGGAAGAAATGCCTGGGTGGGTGGACCCCGACATGCTCGGGCGCGGCGAGGTCGCGGCACTGTCCATACCGGGGCTGTGGTACGCACTGTCCGCCATCCCCTCCGCCCTAGTGCACACCTACTCCTCGCCCGCCATCGCCAGGTTGCTGACCCAGACCGGACGGCTGACCACCATGGCGTCGCGGCGCCTGGCCGAAACCGGCATGTGGGCAGGGCAGGCCACACTGCCCGGCGGGCTGCTGCGCGGAGCACCCGGATACCAAGCCACCGTCCAGGTGCGGCTGCTGCACGCCCGCATACGATCCAGTGCCCTCAAACATGGGTGGGACACAGCAGAGTGGGGCGAACCGATCGGCCAGGTGGATCTGGCCCGCACATGGTTGGACTTCACCCTGACGACCTGCCGGGCCCTGGCCGCACTCGGCTTCACACTGACCGAGGCCGAGCAGAACAGCCTGTACCAGTACTGGCACTACATTGCCTATCTCCTGGGACTGGATCACAGCTTCTACCGCGACGTCACCGATCACGACAGCGCCCGGGAGCTGGAACACCTACTTGACTCGACCATTGCCGAGCCCGACGAGAATTGGCGGGCCCTGACCGCCGCCATGGTCGGCGCGCAGGTGGAACTCCTGGCCTCGGCGCCGCAACCGCTCATGCCGCGCGCTGAACTGTCCGATCTCATCAACGGCGTGCTCAGACGCTCCTTCGGTGACGACCGCGCCGACCAGCTCGGCATTCCCGTCTCCTCCGCTGGCCTATTCCTGGAGTTGATCGCCCTGGCCAACAGCCAGGCACGACGCTGGCAGACCTCCACCCCCCAGTCCGCCACGCAGGCTCTTCAGGAGAACACTGACGCACGGCTATCGGACGCCAGATCGGCTGACATCCCGGGCGGCCGACCTACCAGCGGCACGCACACACCGGCGCCGTCGGCGGCTGAGTCACGCGTTCCGTAGTTCGCCGAGGACTCGATCGACATCCGGGTAGCGGTCGGTGAGCGTGCTCAGTGCCGCGAGCAGCATGGTCATCGACAGATGAGTGACCTGATCAAGATCTAGATCGTCGCCGGTAAGCAGCGCTACCGTGGTCTCGTCGTTGAACGCGGCCCAGCCTCGGAGCGCGGCCGCTCCGGACGCGTCGAGTTGAACTTCGAGCCCGAGATGGCCAAGGATGATGCCCGTCGATTCTTGGCGGGCCGCTTCAAAGATTGCATCGACATCGGGGGTTGAAGGGCTGCGCCGCATCATGCCGAGGAATGTGTGCGGATTCATCTTCAGGTACTCGAAATGTCCGTAAACCACACCGCGTATGCGTTCTAGCGTCGTCTCTCCCTCCTGCCGCGCGCGACCCCACAGATCCAGTTCGACCTCAACCTGGCGCTGGACCGCGGCCATATACAGACCGCGTTTGTCGCCAAAGTAATAGAACAGAAGCCCATTCGCTACGCCCGCCTCACGGGCGATCTCGTCGGTGAAGATCTCCTCATAGGGATGTTGGCGAAATAACCGAAGCGCCGCGTCGAGAATCATGGTCCGCCTGCTGGACCTGCTCGAGCTCGGAGAGGGCCCGGGACTTTCGCTGCTGTGCTCGGTCCTCTTCATCGGCATAAGGCGAGGTTACTCGCGTGTGTGCAGAGCCGGTCGACCCGCGGTCCGATGCGAGGTCGAGAGGTTACGGCGGCTGGTC
>Ga0137415_10006897_pt1 | contig 11270 bp, 4 predicted proteins | sample CZODoug3_1_1_16f_FD_183082 | JGI IMG/M metagenome (GOLD analysis project Ga0137415, IMG submission 183082) | Vadose zone soil fungal communities from Angelo Coast Range Reserve, California, USA - CZODoug3_1_1_16fungal (Hybrid Assembly) | ecosystem: Environmental > Terrestrial > Soil > Vadose...
TACTGCGATCCTGTTGCGACCGGAGTGTTGCAGGCTACGAACGCGCGCGCGATGGCGAACTCAGCGTCTTCCGGACGGATGTCCGTGCCCGCTGTGTTCACGCTCGCGGCGTTCAGCTTGTTGGCAACGACCACGGGAAGAGCGACCTCGGCGGAGGTTCCGAGAATCAGACCCGAGGTACCCGGATTTGTGGTGGGATAGGCGATTGTGCAAGCCGAACCGTTAAACAGGCAGCGGTTGCCGACCACGGAGTCGGTCTGCAGGTAGGCGTAGATGACTGAGTTTGTGCCAGGGGCGGCGCAGGTTCCCGTTCCCGGAGTCCACGCGACCCAGGCATTGCCCGAGTCTGTAAGGCTGGAGTTTGTGGCCACGACACTGTTGGCGACGTTTGTGCTCCAGACGCACGTTGCATTGATGGGACTGCCCGATGCGGCCAGGCCGAGCTGAAGGAAGAGGGCGGAGGAACCGAGTCCATCCACGTTGACGGTTTGCGCGTTGGCATGTGTTGACAGTGAAGCGCTAGCGATCACAACAGCGAGCGAAACTTTCAGCAAATTCTTCATGAGTGTTGCTCCTTGATGCTGTTCCAGTTAGGGATAGTCCGACTTACATCTCCACGACGGAGCTGAAGCCGAAGCCACTTTACCCGGCTTGCGCTCGAACCTGAGAATAAGGAGCGCTTGCTGAGTGCTTCTACACAGGCTGAGGAAACCCAATATGTCGTCATACGAAATACCGGAAGCGTTGTGGTGAAAAGCATTTTTTTATCTTCTGTCACGTAGACGGAGAGGATGGGCCAATCCCAACAGTGCTCCCTTTGAATTCATCGCAATGCAACAGGAGATTCACGCAATCTGCGACGAAGCATATTTTTACTGTGGTTTAACAATGTGAGAAGACCATCTGGCACAGAAAGATTCGCGCTATCGATTCTTGTGTAAACGGATCGCATGCGACGATGGAGCGTCTCGTTACGTATTCGCGCGGCTGAGATGGTGCATTAGAGTTTCCGGTTGCTGCACAACAAATGCAGCACTCCATCAATTTATGTTTTTTTAACGCGAACGGGTCATTACGGCGTGTCAAAATCAAACCGCTTGCAATAGAACTGCTTCGCGCCCCCCTCGCGTTCAAGAGTGCTATTTCCTTGTGAGACGGTAGACTCTTTTCCCGGCAAATAAAGATAAGAATTTTTTAGCGAGATGCCGTTGAGAATCGTTCGGCTCAACAGTCACTAAAGTGCGGGTAGCACTTTTTTACTCCTGCACAGAATTTCATGCGAGCAGCCAGACTCACATGTTGCTCCGAATAGCGATAACAAGGCTGTATTTCAATGGGGGTCGTACGCGGTATGTCTAAGAGGGTTGCAGGGGGGGCGATAGCCCTGGGTCTGGCAGTGTTGGTAATGGCGGGATGTGGCGGTGGTTCCTCCTCCTCTTCTTCGGACAAAGTAACCGCAACGCCTACTTTTAGTCCCGGCGGGGGGACCTACAACACATCGCAGACGGTGACCATTGCGGACACGACCAGCGGCGCAGTACTCTACTGCACCACGGATGGGACGGCACCGACAACCTCTTCGCCCAAATGCGCTCAGCCCACTACGGTTTTTCAGACGGAATTCCTCCAGGCGATTGCAGTTGCTCCCGGTAAGAGCGCGAGTCCGGTTGCGGCCGCAGCATACACGATTGACCTGAGCGCCGCGGCGACACCCACGTTCTCACCTGCCGGCGGCAGCTATACGTCAGCGCAGCAGGTAACCATCGCCTCCGCGACTTCTGGCGCAAACATCTACTACACCGCCGATGGCACCGTTCCCACCGCATCTTCAACGCTGTACACCGGCCCGATTACGGTTTCCAGCAGCCAGACCCTCAGTGCGATCGCGGTAGCGTCAGGCCATACCAACAGCGGAGTTGCCAGCGCAACTTACGTCATTAGCCAGTCAGTGGCTGCACCGGTCTTCTCCGTTCCCACGGGAAATTACACATCTGCTCAGACAGTGACGATTACCGATGCCACCCCGAACGCAACGATTTACTATGCGATCAACAGCAGCACGCCATCGGCCTCCTCGACACAGTACACCGGCCCAATCACCGTCTCCCAGACCGAGACCATCAGCGCGATCGCGATCGTCTCTGGGAGCAGCAGCCCAATTACGACCGTAGCCTATACGATTACCACCGCCCAGCCTGTCCCGGTGCCCACGTTCTCTCCTGCAAGCGGCAGCACGGTAACGGTGGGACAGACGGTGACGATTGCAGATGGAGATGCCAATGCAATCATCCACTACACGATTGACGGGAGCACGCCTACATCCAGTTCTAGTACATACACTGGGCCGATAGCGCTCTCGACGCCGGGCCCCGCAACCATCAACGCCATTGCCATCGATGCCGGGACTAGTAGCACAGTAGCCACGGCAACTTATACGGTGATCGCGGCGGGCGTCGCTGCGCCCACATTCTCTCCCGCAAGTGGCAGCACGGTAACGGCGGGGCAGACGGTGACGATTACAGATAGCGATGCCAGCGCAACCATCTATTACACAATCGACGGCAGCGCGCCGACATCCGGTTCTAGCAAGTACACTGCGCCGGTTGCGCTCTCGACACCGGGCCCAGCAACCATCAAAGCCATCGCCATCGACGCTGGGACCAGCAGCACTGTAGCCACGGCAACCTATACGGTGTCAGCCGCCGGCCCTCAGCTCAGCGGCAAGGTTATGAGCGGGACAAAGCCGGTCAACGGCGCCCAGGTGCAGTTGTATGCGGCAGGGCAGTCCGGCTACGGATCGAACGCAACGGCGCTGGGGAGTGCTGCTGCGACGGACAGCAGTGGCGCGTTTACCGTGAGCTATAGCTGCCCCGCCTCGCCGGGCGACCTGGTATATCTGGTTGCCACCGGCGGCGATACAGGCAGCGGAGCCAATTCTGCGCTCGAGATGATGACTGCGCTGGGACCCTGCGGAGGGCTGACTTCAGCAAGTACGGTCGTAGTCAATGAGGTCACCACGGTGGCTTCGGCTTATGCGTTGTCGGCGTTCATGACCACGGCACCCAATGTGGGATCTTCTTCGACCAACTATCAGGGACTGAGCAGCGCTTTCGGCACGGCCAATAATCTGGTGGACATCACCACCGGAAACGCGCTCACTATCACACCAGCTTACAAGGCAAATCCGGTCGTATATCTCAACACCAGCACGGTTCCGCAGGCCCGCATCGATACGCTGGCCAACATTCTGAACGCGTGCGCGGACTCGAATGGCGCAGGCGGTGGCTGCTCCAATCTCTTCAGCGCGGCGACGCCGGTTTCCGGCACGGCGCCTGCCAACACCTTGCAGGCCATCCTGGACATTGCCCAGAATCCGGGAAAGAATGTGTCCTCGCTCTTCGGCCTGACCTCTGCCACCGCGCCCTTCCAGTCTGTGCTCGCTTCCGCGCCCGGCGACTGGACGCTGGCACTGACATTCACTGGAGCGGGTCTGGGTCTTCAGGTCATGCCCAATCCGGCTTCAGCGCCTGCGGTCATCAACACATCTATGGCGATCGACGCTACCGGGAACATCTGGGTCACTGCCTACGGCGATAGTTCCCCCACATCTTCATCATTCGGTAATAGTGTTGGCACATTGCTTGCGAAATTTAACAACCTCGGCGCGCCCGTCACTCAAGCCACCAAGTTGAGCGCTGCCTCACCTGGTGCGACTCTTGGCGGCTTCCAGCCGGAGTCAGGTGCAAGCATTGCGTTAAATGCGATTACTATCGATCAGGCCGGGAACCTCTGGCTGGGCGATGGTCCTGGGGGAAACCTATTTGAAGTCAGCTCCAGTCTCTCCGTGTTGCTGACTCCTCAGGCACTTGGTCAAGTTGTTCAAGGCATGGCTATCGACAGCAGCGGCAACGTTTGGGCGAGTAGGCAAGGTTCTGTATTCGAACTCCAGAACAACGGAACGCAGATTTTATCGTCTGACGGTGTAGGTTCCGTGAACGTTTTTGGATATGGGATTCTACTTAATCTCACCTTCGACGCGAATGGGGGGCTGTGGGGTACGGATAGCCTTACTCTCTTTGGCACTCCCGACATCTATCAGATCAGCACCTCGGACGGGACCATCACCTACGATCCGTTCCTGTATTCAGGTATTGGCAATACAACTTTAGCAACCGATAGCCAGGGGAATATCTACGGCTGCGGAGAGCCAGGCGGTCAAACCCTGGATGTCTTCAATTCAGGGGCCATAGCGAATACCTATCCGATCGCGAGTGGAAGAGGCTGCGGCACCCAGTTGGTGCTGGATGGGCAGGGGCATCTCTTCGCGATACTCAACTCTGGAGGGGGCAACCCGGCCGGCAAAACCATCGACGAGTTCACCACCAGTGGTGTGGCTATCTCGCCCGCGAATGGCTACACAGGAACCAGCAGCGGGGAATCGCCCACTCTTAACCCTGACCCCAATATCTTCGGGTCTGTGCCTGGGACCGGCGCGGTCATCGACGGCTCCGGCAACCTCTGGGTTCTGAATAGCGATACGAACGGTTCTTCTTCGCCGGGCAATGTACTGGTGGAGTTTGTCGGAATTGCCGCGCCGGTAGTTACACCCACCTCCGTCGCCCTCCAGAACGGCCAACTGGGAGTGCGTCCGTGACGTGCGCGGAAATTTTATCGAAAAGAAACAAGCTGGAGAGGACGTGGACATCGTGGCTGCGTTAGACACGTATGTGAAACTCGACTCCGCGTTAGTGACATCCCCTCATACCCGTGTTCCGCATCACGGGCATGAGGGGGAGACGGCATCTGTCCTCGCGCGAAAAAGCAGAGGGCTCAGGCTCAAGCTCAAGGTGTGTCCTGCGGGCAGAAGAGGAGTTGCAAGGATGGATATCTGTCCCGGAACAGAGCTGAATACTGGGGAAGACCGCAATCCAAACTCTTCTGCCAGGCAGGAGCTGCTGGCGGAAGATGCGACAGACCAGATACTCAATCTGTCGCAGGATTGCAGCGTTTCAGAAAGTAAAGCATGGGAGAGGAACCAACCGGTACTCGGTGACAATCCACGGGAAAGGATCCTCGCACTTTATGACGAGTATCGTCCCAGGCTCTTCCGCTATATGCGCAGTATGCAGCTGAGACGGGATTCCGCTGACGAAGTGATCCAGGAGACATTCATGCGCCTCACCATGCAGCTTCTCAAGGAGAACGATATTGAGAATGTGCAGGGATGGATCGTCCGGGTCGCCCATAACCTTGCAGTGGATCTGCTGAAAAAGGAACGAGGTCCCGTCATTGCCGCCGAGAGTGTCACTTTTGTCATGGAGAATCGCGTAGATCCCGCATTAAGTCCGGAAGAAGCCTATTCGAAGAAGGAGCGATCCAGAAGAATGAGCGCTGCGCTGTCAAGCTTGAAGCCGCTACATCGCCAATGCTTTCAATTGCGGGCACAGGGTTTCCGTTATAAGGACATCGGCCTGACTCTTGGAATCAGTCAACAGCGAGCCGCCTTCATCGTGAAACAAGTGGCGGTGCGTCTGGCGGCGATCTGTGGGTAGCAGAGAAGGACAAGTGGTCGAAAGACTTTTGCGGCGTTTCATTCCGGGCTTGGACGATCATCTCTCTGACGAGAGAATGGCGGATTTGTTTTGCCGTGAGCTGCCGCTTATCGAGAGGTGGATTGCGCGGCGGCATCTGACGCATTGCTGGTATTGTCGCATCCGGCAGGAGGATCTTGAAGGGCCACGCGCGCAGAGCATGCTGCAGCTCTATCATGACACCATCGGCGACGGGGATATGGAGCTCCCGGAAAAGCCCCGGGCTGCCTTCGCCCAGTGGCTGGAACTTCACATGCCACAGGTGATTCCACAGAAACAAGAGGCTTCTCTTTTTCAGGTTACTTCGCCGTCCAGGCGTTCATTTACGATTCCAGCGGTTTCGATCGGAGTGGCGCTTAGTTTCGCCGTGGGAATGTCTGTCTTCTCTCTCTGGTGGCGGAGCGTGCCCAACATCAATGCGGATACCCTCCTCGTGCAAGCAAAGAAGTGGGACCTGCCCAGTGCAGATGCCGGCCAGGGTGTCGTCCATCAGACGATTCAAATCAAGACCGCCAGACAGAAAACGGAGCGGTCCATCTATTGGGACCTGCAAGGAAAACGCCAGCCTAAGCACGTGACATTGCCCGATAGCGGAGAACAGCTCTGGTCGGCGCTCAGCCGCGCGGGAGTGAATTGGGACCGGCCGATCTCTGCGTCCGCTTATCAGGCCTGGCACGAACAGCAACTGGCATGTGCTGACCGCATCACCCGCACTGGAGCTCATTTGCTCACGCTTACAACCACAGTGCCAGACGGCTTTGTTTCGGAAGAATCGCTCACAGTGCGTGATACGGATTTTCATCCTGTAGGAAGAACGGTTGACTTCCGCGACAACGAAACAGTGGAGATTGCCGAATTGGATTTCAAAATACTGCCGTGGAGTGCCGTGGACACTGATGTCTTCGAGTCGATTGGGACCGTGTCGCACGCTGTGACAACGGTTCTGCCCAATAGCCTCTCACCCCTCCATCTTCCGGAAGCGCCGAGCCTCGAACAACTCGATGAAGCCGAGCTCGCCGCGAGGCTCATTCTCAACCAGCTTCATGCGGATACCGGGGAGCAGATTGAGATTCACAGGTCTCTGCAGGGAGTTGAGGTGAATGGCCTGGTCGAGACGGATGAGCGCAAGCGCGAGCTGAAGGATCAGTTGATGACAGTGCCACGAGTGAAGGTCTTTCTCCAAAGCTTGACAGATCTGAGCAATAATCCCGTCTCGAGCGATGAGGTAGTCAGTACCGGGACAACTTCGCTGCCGGATTATCCATCGGCGCTGGAGACATATCTGCGTGCGCGCGGGCGTAGTGTAGCGGACATCAACACGCTGGCGCAGCGGCTCTTCAACAGCGCACTGAAGATTAGCCAGGAAAGCAAAGCGATTGCCGACCTAAAGACGCGCTTCGTTCCCACAGCGCAAATGTCTGTCGTCGTGTCAGCTACGCTGGCCGATCTGCTCTATAGCCATCACGAACGCCTTGAGACCTTGCTGCGACAGGAACGCACGCTGCTGGCCGAGGCAGAGGGTATCCCGGCTTCTGGTGGAGAAACCCGTGATCCGTACGCACTCTCGCTCGCGGATGCGGCGGCCAGGAATCTGGCGCTCCTGAAGGAGCTTACAGAGACCAATGTTCCTGCTCCGAGAGGCGCGGAAGCGATCTTCGCCGATATGTCTGCGACCGTGGATAATCTCGCCGCCACGGCACATGAGATATACGAGAAGCCTCAAGAAAATTCCGTCCTGAGCAGGAAGAGGTAAGAAAGCTCCATGCTGACCATGCTCACTCGAAGATTGCCGTTGAGGTTTACACGTTGTGCACGAGGCTTGCGAAAATCTGACTCGCTGGCAAGGGGTGGTTTTTGGAGTGTCCTGTGCATGGCAGTGCTGGGCTTGACGATCTCTGGCTGCGGCAACAGTTCTTCCTTGGCAAAGGCAGGTCCTATCTCCGTTATCGATTCAAGCGGGGCGACGGCAAATGTCAGCACGCTTGTAGTGGCTTCCACGCTGAAACTCAGCATGATGCCGTCCGGCGACAGGACCAACGCGGGTGTCGATTGGATTGTGACCTGCGGCGGCAATCCGGTTACAGGCAGCATCACCAATGGCGCATGTGGCACGCTGGCTCCAGTCCATACAGCGGACGGAGCGCCTACCCTCTACACCGCGCCATCCGTGGTTCCAATCGGCACCACGATCACTGTTACTGCGACGGTAACCAGCAATCCATCGCAAAGCAGCAGCATGAGCCTCACGATCATTCAAACGCCCATCGGCGTCTCGCTCACAAGCACGGTGCCAAGCTCTCTGGATATCAACACTTCAATAAATCTCAGTGCCCAGGTCACCAATGATCCAGCAGGCGCGGGCGTGATCTGGACGGCAACCTGCGGTTCGAACGCCTGCGGCTCGTTCAACCCAACGGTGTCGACAGCGCCGACATATACGGCCCCCTCCGTTGTGCCAGCAGGGGGCACAGTCACGATCACGGCTACCTCGCTGACCGACACCAGCAAGTTCGCAAACGCAACACTGACAATCACGACACCAACGCCAGTGCAGGGTATTAGCGTCAACATCCTGCCCGCAAGTGTTTATGTTCAGCCCGTGGGGTCAGCCCATACGGCCCGTCTCACCGCTGTAGTTTCCAATGATCCAGCCGCGGCCGGCGTCGATTGGTCAGTGAGCTGCGGCGCTTCAAGGTGCGGAGCAATCACGGCACACACACAGAGTGGCGTTGCGGCGGTCTATACAGGGCCTTCTGCTGTGCCAACAGGCGGGACGGTCACGATCACGGCGCAGTCAACAACAAATCCAGCGACATCGGCAACGGCCACCGCGAACGTGGTTACAGCCGCTCCGGTTGTTGTCACGATCTCCTCCGCGCCTCCAGCAACGCTGATGACCGGATCTCAGGCCACGCTTGCAGCCACTGTCGCCTCCGATACAAGCAATCTCGGTGTGGACTGGACAGCGAATTGCGGCAGCGCGGGTGCATGCGGCAGCTTTAATTTCTCACCTGCACATACCGCGAGCGGAGGGCAGATCATCTACACCGCACCCTCTGCAATTCCGGACGGCGGTGTAGTGACGATCACGGCTTCCTCTCCCGCTACTGCGTCAAACCCCGCCGTCGCCATAACGACGATCATTGCTCAGCCGCCATCTCTCTCGTTCACGCAGGCGCCGCCGGCCACAATGATGGCCACAACGCAGGCGCCTGTGAGCGCCACTGTGACGAATGATGTTTCACCTGGAGGCGTCACCTGGTCAGTGCAGTGTGACAGCACTGTCCCCGGAGGATGCGGCTGGGTTGGTCCCGCTCAGACAGCAAGCGGCGCAACAGCGATCTATACCGCGCCGCCGGTGACATCGGCGGGAACTTCAGTGACGATCACGGCAACTTCGGCCGCAGATCCGAGTGTGAGCATCAACTCCAATGCAATTGCGATCACTTCGAATACGACGCTCTCCGTCAATTTCATTCCGTCGCTTCCATCGAAGATACAGGCGAACGCCACCGTGAACCTGACCGCGGCGGTTGCAAACGATGCGAGCAATGCCGGTATCGACTGGCAGGTCTGCGCGAGCGGTTGTGGCTTCTTCACCGTGAAGCCTGCGCAACCCGAGATTCTCGCCACGGCGACGACACAGTATGTTCCTCCGGTTCCGGCGGTCACGGCGACAACCGTCTCCGGCTGGTCCAATGGCTTGCCAATTCCCTATACCGCGCCATCGCAGCAGCCCTCATCTGGAGTTGTCGCGGTTCTGGCGTCGGCTCATGCGGATGCAACGAGAGCCACCTCAGGCACGATAGCCATCAGCACTGATTCGAGCGGGTCGGCGCTGAGCGGCTTAGTACGAGCCGGATCGCAACCGGTCGTGGGAGCTTCTGTCTCCTTGTATGCTGCTGGGACAAGCGGATACGCGTCCGCGTCTTCGCAGGTCGCGTCATCCACCAGCGACAAGAACGGCAGCTTCACCGTGCCTGCCGGCTATACCTGCCCATCCGCTTCCAGCCAGATGTATCTTGTAGCGACGGGCGGCAAGGTGGGGACGAACGACGCCAATCCCAATCTTGCTTTGATGACCGCGCTCGGAAACTGCAGCAATCTTGGCTCTTCTCCGGTTGTCGTAAATGAGGTCACAACGGCTGCTTCCGCATTCGCGACGGCACCGTTTGCGGCCAACGATGCGCTCTACGGCAACAGCAGCTATCTCTACCTCGGTACGAGCAGCGGAAACCTGTCCGGTCTCGCGAATGCATTTGCCTCTGTGAACAATTTGGCTGATATCTCCACCGGCCAAGCGAGGTTCACGACGCCTGCGGGCAATGCGGTGGTGCCCTACGTGGAGATCAATACCCTCGCCGATATGCTCAATGCCTGCGTGGCGACATCAGGTGGCGTAGAAGGGGATGGAAGCGCCTGCAGCACTCTGTTTACCGCAGCAGACGTGCTCCCACAACATTCCCTCTACAACTCCATCGCTCCAGCCGATACGTTGCAGGCTGCCTTCAATATCGCGCAGCATCCGGTCGAGAACTATGGCTATCGATTGGACATCACCAACCTTCTGCCGCTTTTGGGGCTAGTAACTTCGGACTCTCCCTTCCAACCCATCCTTACGACGTTACCTCATGACTGGTCAATATCGCTCAACTACGCCAGTGGTGGTGGCCTCTCTGCCGCGAGCATAGTGGGCTCGTTTGCGGTCGATGCGACGGGTAATCTCTGGATCACGGACACCAAGACTGGCAGTGTCATCGAGTGGAATACCGTTGGTGCTGCACTCTCGTCTTCAACAGGCTTTCCGGCCGGTGGCGGTCCCATCGTTATTGACGTAGCCGGGAATATATGGATCTCAGGTGACGGTGCCCTTACCGAACTGACAAGCCTCGGCGATCCTATGCCGGGAAGCTCCTTTGGTGGCGTAGCTGGCGGCGGCAGTGATATGGCCATCGATGCGCAGAGCAATCTCTGGATCGCCAATGGCGCGGGCGTGAACGAGTTTTCCAGCCTCGGTGTCGCAATCTCGCCCCTGGATGGCTTTATCAACGATAACGTTACCGCTATTACTGCCGTGGGAGTAGACAGTTCCAACAACGTTTGGCTTGGAAATATCAACAGTGCAAATCCGATTTTCGCCTACTTTGCCGAACTGACCAATCCAGGTGGCCAATTGATCGTCAATGGTGGTAGTTCCAGTGGCGCGGTGTTGCCGGAGATTGCCGCCAACAATGCGGGTGATCTATGGGGCGTGACTAGAGGCTATGTGTGCGAAGTGACACCCTACGCTGGAAAAGGAAGCACACTAATACCATCATGCTTCGTACAAGAGAACGATCCCAACAATTCTGGTGTGCTTCCGTTTTACAACGCTCAGGGAGTTGCAGTGGATGGTGCAGGAACAGTGTGGGTCGCCAGTAAAGGCGGAGGACCCATCCCAATTTCACCCAGTGTGCTTCCCATCGCTCCTCCGAGTCTCTCGCCTACTAACTATTTAGTATCTCCAAGCCTGGCCGCTGGTCCATTGCGTATGGCCGTAGACAGCTCGGGCAATGTCTGGGTGCTGCTCGCCAATAACACAGTCACTGAATACATCGGAGTCGCCACTCCAGTGATGACCCCCATTGCTCTGGGCTTGAAGAACAAAAAGCTGGGGGCGAAACCATGAGAGGTCCAATG
>Ga0137415_10006898_pt1 | contig 11270 bp, 12 predicted proteins | sample CZODoug3_1_1_16f_FD_183082 | JGI IMG/M metagenome (GOLD analysis project Ga0137415, IMG submission 183082) | Vadose zone soil fungal communities from Angelo Coast Range Reserve, California, USA - CZODoug3_1_1_16fungal (Hybrid Assembly) | ecosystem: Environmental > Terrestrial > Soil > Vadose...
CGAGCACGACGTAGTCGTAGCGCCGGCGCGCCTCCTCCAGCAGCTCCTCGAATCGCGGCAGCTTGAGCGCCTCGTAGGGCGCCACTGCGCCCAGGCCCGCTGGCAGAACCGAGAGGTTGAACTGGGCCAGACGCCGCACGCCATCCGCCATCGTGAACTCGGGCTGCAGCAGCACGTCCAGGACGCCCGGACGCCGATCCTCCAGCCCGAGCTGGCGCGTCAGCGCCGGCCGCCGAAAGTCGACGTCGGCGAGCAGGACGCGGGCCCCAGGGGCCTGGGCGAGGGCACCAGCGAGGTTGATCGCGGTCGTCGTCTTGCCGTCAGCCGCCCCGGGACTCGTGACCGCCACCACCTGGAGCTGGGCATCCTTGTGCATCGTTTCGACGGCGTGGCGGAGGACCCGATACCGCTCGGCCTCGAACGAGGTCGGCCGGAGGAGACTCGCCAGGCACTCGTCCAGCACGACCCGCCCCGCCGCCGAGGCGGGCAGCGCCGCGACGTCCGTGCTCATGGGACCTTCAACGGTCAGACCGTGAGGGGCGGGCATCGGCTTACGAGGCGCCTCGCGACAGCATCCGGACCAGTTGCTCGTTTCCGTGCGCGAAGTGGTAGGAGGCCAGGACGACGAGCGCCAAGCCGAGCGGGACCGACACTGCCGCCAGCCTGAGCCGTCGCCGACGCTCGGTCGCGTCGGCCGCGATCAGCATGCGAGGGATCGTCGCCAACACGGGGATTCTCGAGAATGCCCGGAGGTCGTCGACCGTATGGAAGGAGGTATCGAGATGCTCGGCCAGGGCCACTCCCGCCGCCGCCGCGCCGAGCGCGACGAGCGCGCCGAGAAGGGCGAGCCGATTCCGGTTCGGCGCCGACGGCGCGCGAGCGGGGATGGCCGCGTCCAGGAGACGAAACTCCCCCCCGCTCTGGCTCCGTTCCATGTCTTGGGCGATCTGGGCATCCTGATACCGTTTCAGCATCGAGTCGTAGAGGTCCTTCGTGGTCCGGTAGTCCCGCGACATCTCCTGGAGCTCTTGGTCGCGCTGGGGCGCGACCTCGATCCGGCGCTGGTAGTCGGCGATGGCCCGCCGCAACCGCTGCTCCTCCGCCTTGAGGGCGCTGAGCTCCGGGTCCAGGAGGCCAGGGGACGTCTGCGGCGCGGGACTCGCCCGCTCGGCGGAGGCCGGCGGCGGGGCCTCCGCAAGCTGCTGCTGGGTCGCGGCGATCTCCGCCTTCAACCGGATCACGTCCGGGTACTTTTCGCTGAAGAGCCGTCGCATCTTGGCCAGCTCGAGCTGGAGGAGGTAGAGCCGCGCGGCGGGGTCCATGCTGGCGGCCGCCCCGGATGGCTCCGCCCCGGCGAGCTGCCGGGCGAGCGCGGCCCGCCGCTCCACGGCCCGCAGCTGGCTGTTGTCGTTCAGGGTAAGCTGGGCGTTCAGCCGTTCCAGCGTCGCCATGTTTACGGCCACCTGCTCGGGCAGCTCGCCGAGATGGCTCCGCTTGAACGCGCCGATCCGCTGTTCCTCCACGTCGAGCCGGCTCTTGGTCTCGTCGAGCTGGGCCTTGAGGAACTGGGCGGTGTCCGTCGCCTGCCGCTCGCGGATCTGCAAGTTCTCCTGGACATAGAAGGACGCGAGCGCGTTGGCGACCTGTGCCACCGTGTCCGGATCCCGCCCACGGAAGCTCACCGCGAACGCGATGGTGGCGCTCCGTCCCCCCGTCGCCTCCACTCCCTTGAGCTCTACCTGGATGTCCCGCCGCGCCTGCTCGACCGCCGCCTCACGAAAGCCCGGCCTCCGCCTCAAGTCCGGGTAGAGGTTGAAGCGCTCGACGAGGGCCTCGAGCCGCGCGCGGCTCAGAATCTCCTGGCTGATGGTCTGCAGCCGGGCGTCCAGCTCCCCAGTGACCGAGCTTCGGACGAAGGTCTCCGCTACCTGCTGGCGCTGCACGAGGATCGTCGCCGCCGAGCGATAGAAGCTCGGCAGCGACGCCGCGACGGTCAGGGCGCCGGCGAGGGTTCCGGTGAAGATCAGGAGCGCCAGGAATTTGCGCCGCCTCCACATCGCCAGCGCCAGGTCCAGGGCCGAGGCTCCGTGCGCCGAACTCGGCATCGTTCGCCTCCCGGTCAGACCCGGCTCACGGCACCACGACGACGTCGCCGGGCTGGAGGAACAAGTCCTCCGGCGACGCATCGGGCGCGATCGCCTTGTTGTAGTTGAACGACACCCGCTTGACGCTCGTGCCGTTCGGACGGAGGATCACGATGCGCGAGCGGGCGGCGAACTCGGTGAACCCGCCGGCGAGCGCGACCACGTCGAGCACCGTGGTTCGGCTCTTCAGCTCGTACTGGCCAGCCTTCTTCACCTCGCCGAGCACCGAGACCTTGAAGCTGTGCACTTCCTTGACGATCACGGAGACTTCCGGCGTCGGCATGTAGTCCGTCAGCTTCTTCGCCAGCGCCTCCCGGAGCTGCATCGGAGTGAGGCCGGCCGCCTGCACGTCGTTGAGGAGCGGAAGCGAGATCTTCCCGTCTGGCCGCACCGGGACGGCCCGGCTGATCGCCGTGTTGTTCCACACGGCGACGTCGAGGAGGTCCTCGGGGCCGATCTTGTAGTCGCCGGGCACGGCGAGTGCCCCCGGCGGCGCCGTCCGCGGCGGCTCCTCGGCCCACGCCCACACCGCGCTGACGAGCAACACCGCCGCGACCGCCAGAATCCGCCGTCCCGTCGCCATCGATTCCTCTGCCTCCGGCTCTACGCCGGCGTTACGCAGGTGCAGTCCACTTCGACCGCCACGCTCCGCCGCAGGAGCTCGATCGACACCACCAGCAGGCCCTTGGTGGGCCTGGTCCGGAGCAGGATCCCCTCGACGTCGGCGAGCGGCCCTCGGCAAATTCGCACCCGCTGGCCTTCCTGCAGATACGGGTGGGCGAGGACCGGGATGCGGGCGTCCGCGATCCGGTGGATCGCGTCGATCTCGCCGTCGGGGATCGTTGGCAGCCGGTCCCACCGTTCCCCGAGGACACGGACGAGGCCCCGGACCTTCAGGACCTCGACATAACTCGGCTTGTCCATCGCATGGTGCAGGAAGAGGTAGCCGGGGAACATCGGGCTCCGCGTGAGGTGCCTGAGGCCGCCGCGGCGCGACCAGATGTCGATCGTCGGCAGGGAGGGCCGAAAGCCCCGCGCCGCCAGCTGGTCGTGCACCAGCTGCTCGCAGTGGCTTCGCGTCCAGAGCGCGTACCAGGCCGGTTCGGTCGCCGCGATGCCACCCGCCTCCCAGACCCTCGGAGCAGCCAACTCCACCTGCTGTGTCCCCCCCTCGACGTTCACTGGCAAGGCTTCGCCCCCTTTGGTTCGCGCCCCTCCCCGAGGCCGAACCACCTACACCCGTCCCGGCGACGGAATCTCCGCGGGCGGGATTCCCCGTCGGCGGCCTCCCGCGGCCGCTTATTCGACCGTGACACTCACTCCCTCGGCCGATCCACGTCGCAGTGCCGGAGGCCGGCCGTGCGGTACGCCAGGAGCTGAGGCGGTATCGCGAAGAGAATCGGCGACAGCAGCTCGAGCTTCGGGAGAACGCGGAGGACGTGGTCCGCTCGGGTCACGATCTCCTGATCCCCGTCACTGGCCAGCGCGACGACAAGGCCGTCCGAGCCCTCGCCTCTTCGCCACCTCGACTTCTATGTCCTGCAGTCACGATAGGCGGCGGCCCCGATGCACTCAATCCACGCAACCCCCGAATCGGGAGGAGGTAATCACCCGAGGCCCTGAGGAGGTCTTCACCCGGGCGGCCCTTAGATCTGAATGAGACCCTGACGGATCGCGTACCGGACGATGCCGGCCGTGTTGTGGGTCTCGAGCTTCTTCATGACCCGCATCCGATGGGCCTCGCTCGTCTTGACGCTGATGCCGAGGAGCGCGGCGACCTCCTTCGTCGTCTTACCCTCGGCGACGAGCCGCAGCACTTCTCGCTCCCGCGGCGTCAGCGGATCGGGAACATCCGACTTCGCGAGGTACGCCTGCACGACGGTCCGCGACACACGCGGGCTCAGGTAGGTCATGTCCCGCGAGACCTCACGGATCGCGCGGACCAGATCCGCGGACGCCTGGGTCTTGACGATGTAGCCGCTCACTCCCGCCCGGAGGGCCTCGTGGACATAGCGATCCTCCGTGTGCATGGTAAGGAGGATCACCCGCGCCCGCGGACACATTCGGAGGATCTCGCGGGCCGCGTCGAGGCCGTTCAGGACCGGCATCGCGAAATCCAGGACCGCCACGTCCGGGCAGTGGTCGCGAGCCAAGCGGACGGCTTGCTGGCCGTCCGCGGCTTCGCCGACGATTTCGAACCCCTCTCGCTGCATCAGGACCTTGAGGCCCTGGCGGACGATCAGGTGGTCATCGGCTAACAGTATGCGCACCGGCACTTCAGGACTCCTCGTGTTGCCCCTCGCGCGCCTAGATTACGGTCGCCATACGCGGAGGGTACCGGCCCGTCGCACGGCAGGGGAATCGGGGCAAGCCCTCAATTGGGGAGGGGAAATCCCTGAGGGGTACTGAGGGGTACTGAGGGGTGCGAGCGAAGCGCTAGGGCTGGATCAGGCCACGCCGAACCGCGTAGCGGACGAGGCTCGCCGTCTCGTGGATCTCGAGCTTCTCCATGATCCGGGTCCGGTGAGACTCCGCGGTCTTGACGCTGATGCCGAGGAGCTTGGCAACCTCTTTGGTCGTCTTGCCTTCGGCCACGAGCTGCAGCACCTCCCGCTCGCGCGGCGTGAGCGGGTCCGGCGGCACGTCCGACTTGGTCAGGTAGGCCTGGACCACGGTCTGCGAGATGCCCGGGCTCAGGTAGACCATCCCCTTCTGCACCTCGTTGATCGCCCGGACCAGGTCGGCCGCTGCCTGCGTCTTCACGACGTAGCCCTTGATGCCGGCGCGGAGCGCCTCGAGCACGTAGTGGTCCTCCGTGTGCATCGTCAGGAGGATCGCCTTCGCGCGCGGGCACGCCTGCAGGATCTCCCGGGCCGCGTCGCACCCGTTGAGGAGCGGCATCCCGAAGTCCACCACGGCGATGTCGGGGCATCGTTCGCGGGCCACGCGGACCGCCTCGTGACCGTCTCCAACCTCGGCCACGACCGCAAACCCTTCTCCCTCGAGCAGGGCCTTCAGGCCCTCTCGCACGATCAGGTGGTCATCGGCGAGCAGGATTCGGGTCGGCATCTCACGCTTCCGCCGGCGTCGTGATGATCAGCTCGGTCCCACTCCCCGGGGCCGAGTGGATATTCAGGGTCCCGCCCGCGGCGTTCAGGCGCTCCTGGATGCCGATGAGGCCCAGGCCGCGCGAGCCCCGCCGCGTGGTCGCCGCGAGGACGTCGAAGCCGACCCCGTTGTCTCGGATGGAGCAGCGCAGGAGCCGGCCGTCCCGCTGGAACCGAATGCGCACACGGGTCGCTTGAGCATGCTTGGTCACGTTGGTCAGCACCTCCTGGACGATCCGGTAGAGGGCGGTCTCCGTGGCCGCGGGCAGGCGTTTGTCCGGTGACCCTTCGACCGAGATCAGGAGCCCCGTCCGTCTCGAGACGCCGTCGGCCAAGAACTCGAGCGCGGGGCCCAAGCCGAGGTCGTCGAGGATCGTGGGCCGCAGCTCGTGGGAGAGGTGCCTGAGCTCCTCTTCGATCTTGTCGAGGAGCCCCCTCACCTCCTGCAGGCGCCGCGAGGCGTGGGGCGGCAGCTCGCGCGCGAGGTCGGCCAGGACGATATGCACGGAGGCCAGGAGTTGCCCCGCCTCGTCGTGGAGGGCGTGGGCGATCCGCCCGACCTCCGCCTCCAGCGCCTCGTTCAGGTGGAGAAGCGCCTCCTCGGCACGCTTGCGATCTGTGATGTCGCGCGCGATCCCGAGGACGCCCACGACGCGCCCGCCCTCGGTCTGGGACGTCGCGACGAACTCGCCGGGGATGTAGCTGCCCGACACGGAGCGGATGCGCAACTCGAAGGTCGGCGGCGCCTGGCCATGCAGGACCGCCTGGAAGAGCGCGGTCGCGCGCGGGAGGTCATCGGGATGGATGAGACGCACGAAGTCCTGGCCGAGCCAGTCCGCGCCGGACCAGCCCGTCATCGCCTCGAAGGCGGGGTTCAGCGACCTGATGGTTCCGTCGGTGGAGAGCGTGTAAATGACGTCGCGCGCGTTCTCAACCAGGTCTCGGTAGCGCCGCTCGGACTCCCGCAGCGCCACGTTGACCTCCTGGATCCTGCGGTGGGACATCTCGAAGGGCAGCAGGCTCTCCACGAAGAACTTCTTCACCGCCCGGAGCGTCTGCGACCCCTCCCGCGGGGTGTGGGCCTTGAGCAGGCATTTCACGAGCGCACGGTGCTGGATGGTCGCCATGTCCAACACACCCAGCCCCTTGGCGAGGGTCTTCCGCCCGACGTCGTACGCCTGCTGGAGCGCGATCTCCCCGCGCCCGTCCAGGTAATCCCGCAACGCGGCCGTGTACTCGGTCGCCAGTTCTTCGAGCACCGAGTTCATGCGGCCGGCCCCAGGTAGCGCGCGACGAGCACAAGGGTGTCGTCGGTGCGGGTGCCCCAGTCGGCGACGATCCGGTCGGCGAGCTGCTGGGCGGGGCCGCCCGGGACGATGCGCTCGGCGAAACCGTTCCGAACGCCGTCGGTCGCCAGGATCAAGGTGTCACCCCGCACCACGGGGATGATCGAGGCGAACAGCGCCGGCAGGTGCACGCCAACCACGCCGCCGCGCAACAGAAGGGACTCCCGGCGGGGGCTCACCGTCGAGTGCGCGCGCAGGAGCACCCCCTCGACGGTGCCGACGCCAACCCACGTCATCGTCTCCTCACGCACGTTGAAGGCGGCCACGCTCATCACCGCACCCCGGGTCGCGGCCAAGCGCCCGTGACAGCTCTGGATCAGCGAGATGACCGGCTGGCGCGCGTCGCGCTCGAGGCACCTCACGGCCGCCAGGGCCGCCCCGGCGGCCTCGGCGCCGTGCCCCAGCCCGTCCACGACCGCCACCAGCGCGCCGTCCGGGGTCGGTGTGACCAGATACCGGTCGCCCGATTCGACCTGCCCCGGCAGGACCATCTCGGCGACGGCCCACTCGATCACCCCGGTCGTTACCGTCGCCATTTTCTCACCGTGACCGTCGTCCCCTTGCCGAATCTCGAGACGATGTCGAACTCGTCCATCAGCCGGCGCACCCCGGGCAGACCGAGACCGAGGCCGCCCGACGTCGAGTAGCCGTCCTGCATGGCGAGCGGGACGTCGCTGATCCCAGGGCCGTCGTCCGTCGCCACCACCTCGATGCCGCGCTTGGTGCCGTTGTCGACCGCCCGAAGGACGATTTCGCCGCGCACCGCGTAGCGAACGATGTTCCGCGCGAGCTCCGAGATCGCCGTCGCGACGACGGCGAGATCAGTGGAGGACAACCCGCACTGCGCCGCGAGTTCGCGCCCCTTTTGGCGGGCGGTGACGATGTCGACGTCAGCGCCGACCGCCACCCGCACTTCAACCGGGATCGCGACGGCCTTCACGCCCGGACGCTTTTCCCGGCCGGCCGAGGTACGCGAGTCCCTCCTCGAGGTCGAGCGAGGTCGCCACGCCTTCGAGCGTGAGCCCGAGCTTGACCATCGAGAACGCGACCTCCGGCTGGATGCCGACGATGACCGTCTCCGCGCCGCGCAGCCGAATCATGTGAGCCACATCGCGGAGAGTCCGGGTGGCAAACGAATCAATCACGTCCAGCGCGGTGACATCGACGATGACGCCGCGCGAGCGGAGATGTCCGACCTTCTCGACCAGGACGTTGCGTAACTCCTTCAGATCGTCGTCCGTGAGGGCAGACTGAACGGTCGCGATCAGGTAGGGGCCCTGCTTGAGGATCGGGACCTGCACGGCTCGTCCTCGCTTAGGCGGGCTGTGCTGCGGACTCCCGCGTCAGGACTACCTTGTATCCCAGCAGCCGCTCGGCCTCCTCGATGCCACCCTGGAGGTCGCCCACGGTGTTCATCTTCCCCAGGTCCACGCCGATGTTGACGAGCGTCTGAGCGATCTCGGGCGACAGGCCGGTGACGATCACGATCGCGCCGAGGAGCCGCGCCGCCTCGACCGTCTGGACGAGGTGGTTGGCCACGGGCGAGTCGATGTACGGGACGCCCGTGATGTCCAGCACCACGACCTTGGCGCGGTTGGTGCGGATCCCCCGGAGCAGCTGCTCTGTGAGCTGGCGCGCGCGCTGCGGATCGATCACGCCGATGATCGGCAGGATCAGCAGGCGCTCGCGCACCTGCAGGACCGGCGTCGACAGCTCTCGAATGGCCTCCTGCTGTTCGCGAAAAATTCACTCGCGCTCCTGGACGAACCCGACGGCGACCGTGATCGCGATGCGATTCGCGGCGGGTTCGTACGCGTCCAGGATGCGGTTGAGCTTGGTGAAATCCTCGTGGTACTTCGCGAACAGCGAGCGCGCGAGCACGTCGCGGAGGAGCAGCACGATCCCGACGACCTCGTGCGTTTCCACGCCACGGGGAATGATGCGCTCGGACAGGTTTCGCGCGTACGCCTGCAGCGCCTCGTACGTCCCCGTCTCGAGCGCCTCGACGTAGTTGTCGTAGACCGAGGTCGCCTCGGCGAAGATCTCTTCTTTCGTCATCGCCGTCAGCAGCTGGGCCTCGGTGATGAGCCGCGCCCACTCTTCGCGCAACTGGGCGCGTTGCTGGCGCAGGTGCGCGACGAGCTCGCGGAGCCGCGAGGCCGTGGACTCGACACGGGGTTCAGTGGCGGTCGCTTGACCCTGGCCGTTACTCATTCCAGCACCTCCTGCCATTCACCGGTCATCAGGGGTTTCCCGGACCCCTCCGTGGGCATCGAGAGCGTACCGTGCGGGGCCCGTCTGTCAAGAGACCCCCGGGTGTCTCGGGTGCCCGCCGGCGAGCCGCCCCTCTAAAGGCCCGCCGAACTTGCCGAAAGCCGTTAGGGAGGACGACAAGCCTGAGCGCGTTCAGTCTAAATCGGGAGGCGGCGGAAGTTATATCAGGCGATCACCCGATTTGATGGGGGGAATATCCCCCGCTTTCCTCGCCGGAACTTCGGGACCGGGCCCGGGTGGCTGAGAACCCTCGGGCGGGCCGGCGAGCCTGGCGCGGCCGGCTCAGGACTTCCGTGGCGGCAAGCCGCGAAGGCGTTCGTCGCCGCCTCTGGGCGGGCCGGAGCTTTCAGCCGGGCTCCCCCCGCGCCTGGGCGTCGAGGCAGCGTCTGAAACGTCATCCGCAAGAGTTTCCGGTCAGATAGACTCGACCCTCGTCCACAGAGGCCCCTCGCCTGTGGCTCGACTTACTGAACGACGACCTTGACGACGGTTATTTTGCCATCGCTCTCCGCGAGCGTGAGTGTTCCCTTTCCCTTCTTTTCTTCGCCCTTGACCATGACGGTGATGTCGTCGACCGACACACCGGTGACCGCCCCGCCCGTTCGAACGGTGGACAGTCCCTTGAACGGGAAGACCAGCGTCACGTCGGTCTTCTTTGACGTGACGTCGATCACGGAGTCCTTGCCGTCGACGCTCACAATCACCCTGTCGGCGGCGACGGTCGCGAGCTCCTCCCAGTTTCCCCGCCCCCATGCGGTGAGAAACTTCGCGGCGGTGTCGATGTAGCCGGCCGCCTCGACGCTCGTGCTCGCCACGAGCAGTGCGCAACACGCCACTAGCCCTACTGTCTGTCGCTTCATTCGCCTCCCCCCTCCCCGCCCCCGACCGACCAGCCCCTCACCCGCCTCAACAAGCAGGCGGACCGACGGCGGGCTTTCTTTGGTGAAGTGCGGTCGTCGGCATCGATTAGTTCGCGTCTCCCCCCATAGCGCCCTTGTGCGGCGCCACGTCGAGGGGCCTGACGACGACGTCAGCCAGTGCCTTTTTCCCCGTCCACGCATTGACGTGGTTGCCTGGGCGCACGCCGCCGAGAGCGATGACCCTGTGCACCCCCCGGGATCGGCTCGACGCGCGAGACAACACCGATCGCGGGGACGGCGACGAGGATCCAGCTGCAGCTTCAATCAGCTCGGGAAAGCTCGACGGGAAGGGCGCGGGCACCCGCGTTCCGAGCTGCCCCGGAGGACAGCGACACGTCCCTCCGGCCATGCGCGCGACGGACATCCGTCCACCGGCTCGATTCTATCACCGCCGGCCACGAGATCCGAGGACAGCGCAATCGTACGGGGCCGCGGAGACCCGGGCGCCCCGGTCAGCGCCCTTCCTCGACCCACGCGCCGCTGGCCACCCGGTCGCGACCTGCGTGCTTGGCCCGGTAGAGCGCGGCATCGGCCTCCCGGAGGACATCCTCCCAGGTCGAGCCGTGGCCGGGAAACGTCGCGATGCCCATCGACAGCGTGACGGGCTCGAGGGTAGGCTCAAGGATGCGGAGACGTTTGAACTCCCTCCGCAGCTCTTCGGCCCGGCGCCGCGTGACCTCGAGCGACGCGCCCGGGAGGATGAGCGTGAACTCGTCGCCTCCGTAGCGGCAGGCAATATCGTGCCCGCGTGTGCGGGTTCGCAGGAATTCCCCGAGGGTCCGGAGCAACCGGTCTCCCGCCTCGTGGCCGAAGCGGTCGTTGAAGGGCTTGAACTGGTCGACGTCCAGCATGACGATCCCGAGCGGCGAGCCGCTGCGCCGAGCCCGGTGCGCCTCGCGCTCGAACGACTCGGTCATGTAGCGCCGGTTGAAGAGGCCGGTGACCGGGTCGCGGACGACCTGATTCCGCAGCATCTCCTGCAACCGCAGATTGCCGAGCGCCGGCGCCACGTGCTCGGCCATGCCGGTCGCCAGGCGCCGTCGAACCTCTCGCCCGCGGTCCAGCCTGCTGGCTGAGGTCCCCCCGTCCGGTTCATCTCGAAGGTGCAGGATCCCAACCGCCGCGCCTTGCGCGACCAAGGGAAGGCACAGATAACCGGCGGCCGGCGGGGACCCGAGATGCTTACAGAGCAGGGCGGATTCAGGCGCGTCGACCACGTGGGCCCGGCCGCGGCGCAGGGCCCAGCACTGGTCAGCCGCGAAGACCGCCTCTGCCGGTGGAGGCCCGCCCCAGTCGGCGACCACTTCCACGAGGGTCGTTGAGGCGTTCAGCACCGCGACGACACCGGACCCGATCGGAAAGAGTCGCGGGCCGAAACTCCGGACCACGCTGTAGGCTTCCTCCGAGGTGTGGCAGCCCTGAAGTAACTCGCCCATCTCGCTGAGCAGCGCCATTTCGCGGTTGCGCTGCTCCAGGTCG
>Ga0137415_10006900_pt1 | contig 11269 bp, 13 predicted proteins | sample CZODoug3_1_1_16f_FD_183082 | JGI IMG/M metagenome (GOLD analysis project Ga0137415, IMG submission 183082) | Vadose zone soil fungal communities from Angelo Coast Range Reserve, California, USA - CZODoug3_1_1_16fungal (Hybrid Assembly) | ecosystem: Environmental > Terrestrial > Soil > Vadose...
ACGCCGCCGAATTGAAAACGCTTCCACCAATCGGGGTCAACCCCTGGTGCCTGGCTCTGGCCCCGCTTGCCAAAGAGCCGCAGCTTTTGCGCCGGCGTAACAGGCTGCATGGTCAGTCGAGCGTCGCCGAGGCATACGCCTGGATCACCTGCGCGGCCGCCGGCGTGAAGGCGCCGGTGGCAACGAGGATCGCATAGAGGTCCATTGCGCCTTGCCCTGCGATCAGCGGCAGCGGCGACAATGCCGGTGCGCCGTAGCTTTCGATGAGATTGGAACCGCCGCCGCCGATCGTCCAGGTGGAGAAATCGACCGTTCCGAGTTTCGACGCGTCGTCGACAAAAAGCGTGTTGAACGTGCCCTGATCGACAAGCCCGTTCGCCGCCGTGGGGCTTGCATTGAACAGATGCGCCCGGATCGTCCCCATGTTGCCGGTGGCAATGCCAGATAGGCTCGCGATGACGCGCAAGCCTGTCAACAGCGCGCTCCCTCCTCTCGTGCGGAAGAAGCCGGTAACTTGAACAGCGCCGAGCCCGATGATCCGATCGCGTTGTTCGCCGCATATGCCGTGGTGTTGCCCGGGCGGGTCAAAGACTGGTCGGCCGCCTGCCAGACGTTCGAGAGCCCACCGACTTGGCCGACGAAATGCTGCCCGAAAAGGCTGCTCTGGTTGGGGAACTGGGCCATCACAAGCCTCCGCGCGGCGACATCAATCGCCAGCGATCTCTGCTGCCTTGATAATTGGAGAGGGTGGCGATGTTGACGGGCTCAACCTGATCCGGATCGAGCCCCGTCAGGCGTCAGCCGCCTGAAGATGTCGCCAACAACGATGAGTCGCACCGGCGTGTCAATACCATCGGTGGTGCTGGCCTTGATCTTTTCAATCGCGCCTTGAATAGTGAGCATGAATGCGCGGTTTCTGCTGCTCTCTTCCAGCTTGGCAGGTGGCGCCCGGTGGGACTTTGAGAGCTTGGCGTATTCGGTCACTCGCGGCGCCGGCAACCCGGGCTCGCGATGAGGAGGACTCCCCATGGACAATGCGCGGCGGAATGGCATCGCTGGCCGGCGCGGGAACTTGCGCCGGCAATTCCTGCGGGACGTTGTTACAAGTGGCGTCTGGATGGTGGCGGCGGCGGCGCTGCCCGCCGGCGCGCAGGAAAGAGCTGAGCTGCCGACGGGGCGAAACGAACCACCGGCGACGGGCGGCCCGGTCGCGGAGACGCTCGCCGACTTCGCCGTCAAGCTCCGCTACGAGGACTTGCCGGGGGACGTCATCCGCACGGTGAAGCGCACCATTCTTGACACGATCGGCTGCGCGATCGGCGGCTACGACGCCGAACCGAGCCGGATCGCCCGCAGGCTCGCGAGCCGCGTGAGCGCCACACCGGCAGCGACGGTCCTTTGCAGCGGCGTCAAGACAAGTCACGATCTTGCCGTGTTCGCCAATGGCGTCATGATCCGGTATCTGGATTTCAACGACGGCTACATCACGCCGAAGGGCGGCGGTCATCCGAGCGACACCATCGCGGCCCTGCTGTCGTCAGCCGAAATCGCGGGAAGCAGCGGACGCGATCTTATCCTTGCCACCGCGCTGTCCTACGAGGTCTTCTGCAAGGTCGCCGATGTGCTCGATACCAGAGGCCTCGGGTTGGATCAGTCGACCATCCTTGGGCTCGCGAGCCTCGTCGGCGCCAGCCGGCTGATGGGGCTCAGCAAAGAACAGATCGTCCACGCCATCGGCATCACCGTGGGCGGGAACACCGCCATCAATCAGGGGCGGGTTGGCACGCTGTCCAACTGGAAAGACTTTGCCAGCGCCGAAGCGAGCCGCAAGGCGATCTTCTCGGCGCAGCTCGCCCAGGCCGGCATGACCGGGCCATATCAGGTGTTCGAAGGCCCGTTGGGGTTCTTCAACACCATCAGCCATCGGGCCTTTGCGGTGCCGCCCCTTGGCGAACCCTTCGGCATCATGAGGGCATTCACCAAACGCTTTCCGCTCGGACAATATTCGCAGACCGTGGCGGAAAGCGCAGCGCAGGTGCGGTCGGTCTTTGCCAGCGCGGACGAGATCGACGAAGTCAACATCCGGGTGTCGCGGAACGCCATCAAGGTGATGGCCGACAGTCCCGATAAATGGCGGCCACAAAGTCATGAAACGGCGGACCACAGCATGCCTTATGCGGCCGCAGTGGTGCTGATGTTTGGCACGATCGACGATCATTACTACGAAGATCCGTACCTGCACGATCCGCGGCTGCTCGATCTTGTCAGCCGCGTTCGCTGCATCCCGTCGGCTGAAGCAGATGTGCACGAAAAGGATTACAATCTCTGCGATTTCGAGGTTGTCCTCAAATCAGGAGAGCGCAAGGCAGTCCGGGTCGAATACCATCGCGGGCACCCGAAAAACCCGATGACCGACGCCGAAATGGAAGAGAAGTTTCGGTCTCTGGCGCGCCGACATCTCGCTGCCGATCAGACCGATGCGCTGCTGCGGCAGCTGTGGGCGCTCGAGAACATGCCCAAGGCAGGATTGCTGGTCGAGATGACCAAGGTGTAAGGGCCCTCGCTCCGTCGGGGGAAGTGGTCCGCTTACTGAGGTTGACTCGCCGTCAGTCTTCGCCGTCGGTGGGGCCGGTTGTGACCCATGGCTGCCTTCGAAGTCGATGATCAGTGGCTCGGCTCCACCAGCATTGTTTTGATTGACAGCCCGAGTAGTCATTCTCCATACTTGCAATTGGGTCGATACACCCGCCGCCTGCACCCCTTGGGGGATGGTAAACGTATCAATCTCTTCCGCACCCTCGCCGTTGGCGAACGGGTCGGCAATGCAGGCCCCGATCGTTTCCGTTCGCCGATGAAGAGGTGCTCTCATGCGCGATTTCCGCGATGCGAAAGCTATGGCACGCGCGCTGCGCGATGCCTTGAACGCAAAATCTGTCGAAACCACACATACCGAAGCGCTTGAGCTGATCGCGAAGGCGTTCGGCTACGACAATTGGAATATTTTGTCCGCCAAGATTGAAGCCGCTGAACCGGCGACAAGCGATGGGGTCGCGATCCGGGAGGAGGTGTCTGCTCCCCGCAACAACGCCCACTCGCCCCAGTTCCCTACCACCGCGACTATGCACCGCGCACTCCATTACGCTATTCAGCGGAAGCACCAGTACGAGACGCTGGAACACCTCCTGCTTGCCCTGACTGATGACGTAGACGCTTCCGCGGTGATGAAGGCCTGCAAAGTCGATCTTGGTGCGCTAAAGGAGAAGCTCACCAATTATATTGATAAGGACCTGAAGACGAATGTAATCAACGACGGCGGCGAGCCGAAACAGTCCGCTGGCTTTCAGCGCGTCGTTCAGCGCGCGGCCCACTATGCAGAGGGGCGGGGCCGTCCCAACCGGACCGGCGCAGAGCTTCTTGTGGCGATATTCGCCGAGACAGAGAGCCCCGCAGCGCGGCTTCTCGGTGAGCAGGACATGACCCGTCAAGACGCAATCAACTTCATCATCCACGGCGCTGCAAAGGGTGGCGTGGAGACCGCAGTTTAGCCGGTGTCGCAATTGAAGCTCTGACGTTTCTTGCTGGCCCCGACCCGGACGGCCCCCGACCCGTGGCTGTCACAATTCTGTAAGCGTTATGTCTATTATCCGACTAATGTCGTCAGTCTTAATGGATAGGGTCGCGGAGTTGCGCGTCTCCGCCAAACAGGTGAAACGGGGACAACATAAGTCACCATGATTTCCCGCATTAAAGTGCCGGGCCGGCTCAACACATCGCTGCGTCTGGTCAGCAAGTTGGTCCCGGTATTGAAGGCCTATAGCGGAATTCGGGCCACCGATCGCAATGCCAAGAGTCTTGCAACCCTGGGCCGGCTCGGCACGCTTGAAGTCCGGCTTGCCCGCACGTCGGCGGAAATCCGCCGGGCCCAGAAATTGCGCTACGATGTCTTCTACAAGGAGATGTCGGCGGTCGCCGACACGGCGTTATCTTTCGCGCGGCGCGACATCGACCTTTTCGACGCCGTGTGCGACCATCTCCTGGTCATCGATCATGGACCGCAAAAGCTGCGAAAGGCACCCGCGATCGTCGGCACCTATCGATTGCTGCGTCAGGACATCGCAGAGCGAACGGGCGGCTTCTACAGCGCCGGCGAATTCGATGTCGGCTCCCTCGTGGCGCGCCACCGCGATTTGAAATTTCTCGAACTCGGCCGCTCCTGCGTGCAACCGCCATATCGCAATAAGCGCACGGTCGAATTGCTGTGGCACGGCATCTGGGCTTACGTCCTGGAACATCGCATGGACGTCATGATCGGCTGCGCCAGTCTTGACAGCACCGATCCGGATCGTCTGGCATTACCGCTGTCGTTCCTTCATCACTACGCGCGCGCCCCCGAACCTTGGCGCACCATGGCGCTGCCGCATCGCTACCTCGAGCTCAATCGTATGCCGAAGGCGGCGGTCGCTCCCAAAACGGCGCTGCAGCTTCTGCCGCCGCTGATCAAGGGATATCTGCGGCTCGGCGCATTCGTCGGCGACGGCGCCGTGATAGACCGTCAGTTCGGCACCACCGACGTGTTGATCATACTGCCGGTGTCAGCGATCCGGGCGCGCTATCTCGCGCATTTCGGTGCAGGCGCCGAGCGTCATGCAGCTTGATACGAAGTGTTGTAGGGGCGACCCTTGTGGTCGCCCGGTTTGTGCACGGCGTCCGCCGGCAACGGGGCCACAAGGGCGCCCCTGCAATTCACAGCTTGCGCAGCGCGACTTCGTGAACCGCATGATTTTTCTGCTTCGTAAGAATGAGATCGGCGCGCCGGCGCGTGGGCAGGATGTTTTCGTGCAGATTGACAAGGTTGATCCGCCGCCAGATCGAGGCTGCGGTGGTGCTTGCGTCGGCGTCGGTCAGCCGTGAATAGCGGTGGAAATAGGATTTTGGATCACGAAAGGCGGTTTCCCGCAGGGCAAGAAAGCGCTCAACGTACCATTGCATCAACACGTCTTCGTCGGCGTCCAGATAAATCGAAAAGTCGAAGAAGTCGGACACGAACGGGATCGCCTTGCCGTCGCGCGGCAGCCGGCCCGTCTGGAGCACGTTCAAACCCTCGACAATGAGAATGTCCGGCCGGTCGATCTCGATCTGCTGGTGGGGCACCACGTCATAGATCAGATGGGAATAGACCGGCGCCTGCACCGGGCGGCGTCCGGCCTTGATGTCGTAGAGGAAACGCAGCAGCGCAGGAAGATCGTAACTGTCCGGAAAGCCCTTGCGCTCCAGCAGGTTATCGCGCTCGAGCACCGCGTTGGGATAGAGGAAACCGTCGGTGGTGACGAGATCGACCTTGGGCATGTTCGGCCAACGGGCCAACAGGGCCTGCAGCACGCGGGCGGTTGTCGACTTACCGACCGCAACTGAACCGGCAACCCCGATCACGTAAGGCGTCTTGGCGTCCTCGGTGGAGAGAAAGCGCCGTTGAGCAAGGAACAGCCTTTGGGTTGCAGCCACGTGTAGCGACAACAAGCGCGACAGCGGCAGGTAGATCTCCTCGATTTCCGCGATGTCGAGGCGATCATGCAGCGAGCGCAGCCGCACCACCTCATCAGGCGTGAGCGTCATCGGCGTGTCTTCGCGCCGCGCCGCCCACTCGGCACGCGAGAAGACATGATACGGCGAAAGGCCAATCTCGGTACGCTGCTCCATCATTACATCCGCATCGTGACATGCGAGAGCGCGCCGAATCAACCGCCTTTGCGCGAGGCCTTTTCCGCAAGGCCCGACTGGCTGGCGCGAGCACCGAGTACTGCCTCGACCTCCGTGAGCTTGATATCGCGCGCCTTGAGTACCACCAGCAGGTGGTAGATCACGTCGGCGGCTTCCTCGATCAGCCGTTCGCGGCCCTCGCCGACCGAGGCGAGCGCAAGTTCGACCGCCTCCTCGCCCAGTTTTTTGGCGCATTGCGCCACGCCGCGATCCAGCAGTTTGCGGGTGTAGGATACTTCCGCACTGGCAGCAGCGCGTTCGTCGATGCGCCGCTCCAGATCGTAGACTGAAAATTGATCCATAACCCTGCCAATATCATTTCTGGTCACGGGCCGGTAGACGGTCATGTCGCGAGGCGCATCGCGAGGCCAGCGGCTGCCATATGCCGCTTCGCGTCCGAAATGGTGAATTCGCCGAAGTGGAAGATAGAAGCCGCCAAGACCGCCGCTGCGTGGCCATCGCGCACGCCGGCGATCAAATGTTCGAGATTGCCGACGCCGCCCGACGCGATCACCGGTACCGCGACGGCATCCGCCACCGCACGGGTGAGGCCGATATCGAAGCCCTGACGGGTGCCGTCACGGTCCATCGAGGTGAGCAGGATTTCGCCAGCGCCCAAAGCGACGACCTCGCTGGCATAGGCGACCGCGTCGAGCCCGGTCGGCTTGCGGCCGCCATGGGTGAAGATTTCCCAAGCGTCCGGCTCGCCCGGCTTTGACGTCTTGCGGGCGTCGATCGCCACCACGATGCACTGATCGCCAAACTTTTCCGCCGCTTCCTTGACGAAATCGCGCCGGTTGACTGCCGCCGTATTGATCGACACCTTGTCGGCGCCTGAGCGGAGCAACGCACGAATATCGGCGACGGTCCGCACGCCGCCACCCACCGTCAATGGCATGAAGCACACCTCGGCGGTCCGTCGCACCACGTCGAGGATGATGTCGCGGTCCTCATGGCTCGCGGTGATATCGAGAAAGCACAACTCGTCGGCGCCGGCCGCATCGTACGCAACGGCAGCTTCAACCGGATCTCCGGCATCGCGCAAATTGACAAAGTTGACGCCTTTGACGACGCGGCCGTCCTTGACGTCGAGGCAGGGTATGACGCGAACCTTGAGCACGCGATCCTCATTGCACCCGGGCGTTACGGATCAGCCGCAACGCCTCACTGGCATTGAGCCGTCCATCATAGAGTGCGCGGCCCGCAATGGCGCCCGCCAGCTTTTTTGCCCGCGGCTCCAACAACTCGCGGATGTCGTTCATCGAGGCAAGGCCGCCTGACGCGATGACCGGGACAGTAATCGCATCGGCTAACGAAACGGTGGCGTCGAGATTGAGGCCCTTGAGAAGGCCGTCGCGGGAAATGTCCGTATGAATGATTGCGGCGACGCCGGCATCCTCGAATCGTAGCGCAATTTCAAGCGCCGACAGATCGGAAGTCTCGGCCCAACCTTGGACGGCGACACGGCCGTCGCGCGCATCCAGCCCGACGGCAATGCGGTTCGGCCAGTCGCGTGCGGCCTGCTTTACCAAGTCCGGGTCTTTCACGGCTGCCGTCCCGATAATGACACGATCGACGCCCTTTTCGAGCCACGTCGCGATCGTCGCCCTGTCGCGAATTCCGCCGCCAAGCTGCATCGGCAATGGTACGCTTTCGAGGATCCGCTCGATCACTCGGTCGTTGACCGAACGACCGGCGAATGCGCCGTCCAGATCGACCACATGCAAATATTCGAACCCTTCGGCCTCGAAGCCCATGGCCTGGGCGGCAGCGTCACGGTTGAACACAGTTGCTCGCCCCATGTCGCCCTGCTCCAGGCGCACGCACACGCCGTCTTTAAGATCGATGGCGGGAAATAGGATCAAAACTCTTGCCTTTCTTCACTCATACGGAGGCGCCGTGGACATTCACGGCTTCCACCTGAGAAAATTTGCGATCAAGGCAAGTCCTAGCTTCTGGCTCTTTTCCGGATGAAACTGCGTACCGGCATAGTTGTCACGCCCAACCAGGGCAGTGACAGGTCCACCATAGTCGCAATCCGCCACCAGATCGGCCGGGTCCTCGACCCGCAGGTGGTAACTATGGACGAAATATGCGTGCAGGCCGGCAGGCCCCAATGGAATGCCGTCGAGGAGGGGATGCGGCCGATGGGCTTCGAGCGTATTCCAACCCATATGGGGGATCTTGAGAGCCGGATCATTGGGGTTGATGCGGCGAACCTCCCCGCGGATCCAGCCCATTCCATCGGTTACCGCATATTCGCGGCCGCGCTCAGCCATGAGCTGCATGCCGACGCAGATGCCGAGAAAGGGCCTGCCGTTCCGGCAGACCGCCTCATCCAGAGCTTCCATCATCCCGGCCACCGCATCTAGGCCGCGGCGGCAATCCGCGAAAGCCCCAACCCCCGGTAGCACGACGCGATCGGCCTTGCGCACCGCCGCGGGATCGCTCGTTACCGCAATCGGCTGCGACGCACCGCTCTCGCGTACTGCCCGCTCAAAGGCCTTGGCGGCAGAATGCAGATTGCCGGAGCCGTAGTCGATGATGGCGACGCTCACCGCCCGCCCCCGGGCTCCGGAAACAGCCCGATGATATCGGGATGGGCCGGCCCAACCTGAGTAGCGGGAAGCGGTCCCGGCGACAACATCGGGGCCGGCCTGGCCGCGAGGCGGAGTGCCGTGCGGCTATCGAAAAAACGCCGCTCGGCCATATCGAGGTCGTCGGCGATCACAACACCGCACTCCCGCCATCCGTGTCTGGCACGCGTCCACCGTACGAGGGTCGTTGCCTCAAGACCGACCAACAGATGGACGAGCGCAAAAACGACGGCGACCACAATCCAACTTGCGCCTGAGACTCGAAGGCCATATGCGATTAATCCCATTCCAATCAAGTAGAAGACCAGAACCAGCCACAAGCGGTGCCGTATCATCCACAGAGGACCGAACAAAAAAGCTCCGGGATTGAACTTCTCATGCAAGAAGATGAACCGGTCGGCCTGTTCGATCGCCGTCTGTCGGTACTGCGGCGGTTCTAATATCGCAAAAGTCGGCATGATTTTGTTTGTACTCCCGATCGCTTAAGTCGTCCGCAGCGCGGCGCCCCCTCCCTACCCTCCCCCGCGTGCGCGGGAGGGTAGGGAGGGGACAGGTTCGCAGCTCTGACAAATGGCCATCAAACCCGTCGGTGTGCGGTCAACCGCCCAGCACACCTTTGGTCGACGGCACCTCGTCCTTGGCTCGCGGATCAATCGCGACCGCCGCCCGCAAAGCGCGTGCAAGCCCTTTGAAACATGATTCCGATATATGATGATCATTGACTCCGTAAAGGGTCTCGACGTGGAGCGTGATCCCGGCATTCATGACGAAAGCCTGAAACCACTCATTGACCAGCTGGGTATCAAAACTCCCTATCTTGTCGCGGCTGAACGCCGTTCGAAACACCAGCAAGGGGCGCCCCGACACGTCGATGGCGACGCGCGTCAACGCCTCATCCATCGGCACATGCACATCCGCGTAGCGGGTGATGCCTTTCATGTCACCGAGCGCCTCTCTGACCGCCTGTCCGAGCACAATCCCGACATCCTCGGTGGTATGGTGGTGGTCGATATGCAGGTCACCGGCTGCTTTGACAGTGATGTCGATTCGGGAGTGCCGGGCAAAGAGGTCGAGCATGTGATCAAGAAAGCCGATTCCGGTCGAAATCGATGCAACTCCGCCGCCGTCAAGATCGATTGCAACCGTGACGTCGGTTTCCTTGGTAGCGCGCTTTACCGCTGCCTTGCGCATATGCAGTCTCTCCGGGCCAGATCTTAAGGGCGCGTTCTAACAGGGGTTGGAGAATCCCGCTACCGGCCCGACGCCGCCCAGGCAGCGGTTTCCCGTTCGTCGGCACCTCGTTTTGACGAGGACCGTAGCCCGGATTGAGCCACCGGGTCCGGCCTCAACACAGTAGCACCGTAGCCCGGATTGAGCGCAGCGAAATCCGGCCCTGCCTTGCAACGCCGCAACGGTACCCGGGTTTCGCTGACGCTCAACCCGGGCTACGAGTCCGGGTGCAAATCCAGATTTGCTTTGAAGCGTCTGAGTGCATAGATCAAGGCTCCAGCGATCGAGCGATGCCCCATGCAACCCCAAAATTTCGATCTTTGGCACGGTACCACGGTTCTCACGGTCCGTAAGGCCGGCGCTGCCGTGATCGGCGGCGACGGCCAAGTCTCCATCGGCCAGACTATCATCAAGGCCAACGCCAAGAAGGTGCGCAGGCTCGCCAAAGGCGACGTCATCGGCGGATTCGCTGGCGCGACCGCCGATGCCTTCACGCTTTTCGAACGCCTGGAAGGCAAGCTCGAGCAGTATCCGGGTCAGCTCATGCGGGCGGCCGTAGAACTTGCCAAGGACTGGCGGACAGATCGCTATCTCCGCCGCCTTGAAGCCATGATGCTGGTTGCAGACGCTCAGGTCACGCTCGTGCTGACGGGCACCGGCGACGTGCTCGAGCCCGAGAATGGAGTCATGGGGATCGGCTCCGGCGGCAATTATGCCCTTGCGGCCGCACGGGCGCTTATCGACACTGACATGGACGCCGAATCAATCGTGAGGAAGGCAATGGCGATTGCGGCCGACATTTGCGTCTACACCAACCGCAGCGTCACGGTCGAGTCGTTGAAGACTGTTTGAGCTTGGCGAACATGCAAACGTTCTGATGGCACGTTATCCATGACCGATTTTTCCCCCCGCGAGATCGTTTCCGAACTCGACCGCTACATCGTCGGCCAGGGCGATGCCAAACGTGCGGTGGCGATTGCATTGCGCAATCGCTGGCGCAGGCTGCAGCTCGACGAGAAGCTGCGCGAAGAGGTGATGCCGAAGAATATCCTCATGATCGGCCCAACCGGCGTCGGCAAAACTGAAATCTCACGCCGGCTGGCTAAGCTCGCCGGAGCACCTTTCCTCAAGGTCGAGGCGACCAAGTTCACCGAAGTCGGCTATGTGGGCCGCGACGTCGAGCAGATCGTTCGTGATCTTGTCGAAATCGGAATCGGCCTCACCCGCGAGAAGAAACGCAGGGATGTGCAGGCCAGGGCTCACCTCGCGGCCGAGGATCGGGTTGTCGACGCGTTGGTCGGCGCCACCGCCAGCGCCTCTACGAAGGAGACCTTCCGCAAGAAGCTGCGCGCCGGCGAACTCGACGACAAAGAGATCGAGGTTGAGATGCAGGCCGGGGGCGCCGGCATGCCGTTATTCGAGATACCCGGTCTGCCGGGCGCTCAAATGGGCGCCATCTCGATCGGCGACATCTTCGGCAAGCTCGGCGGCGGCCGCACCAAAATGCGTCGGGTAACAGTGAAAGAATCCCATGAACTCCTGGTCAACGAGGAATCCGACAAGCTGCTTGATCAGGACCGGCTGGTGCAGGAAGCCATTAAGGCGGTTGAGAATAATGGCATCGTGTTTCTCGATGAGATCGACAAGATTTGCGCCCGAGACGGCCGCATTGGCGGCGACGTGTC
>Ga0137415_10006902_pt1 | contig 11265 bp, 9 predicted proteins | sample CZODoug3_1_1_16f_FD_183082 | JGI IMG/M metagenome (GOLD analysis project Ga0137415, IMG submission 183082) | Vadose zone soil fungal communities from Angelo Coast Range Reserve, California, USA - CZODoug3_1_1_16fungal (Hybrid Assembly) | ecosystem: Environmental > Terrestrial > Soil > Vadose...
TGATTGCGGCGTGTGAGCATGAGATCGGGTATGCTGGCGACGAGTTCCCATTTCACGACAGAAGGATGTCCAGAGAACCGTCGCGTAATAGCCTGGAAGGACGTGCTGGCGCATTTCTCGCTGTGCTCCAGCCTCGAGGACAGTGAGGGCACGCATGCGAGTGCGCGCTGGATTGTTTCGCCGCTCGGGATTTCATTTCTTCGTATCAGCGCTTCGCCGCAGGAACTCTCGGGCATCTCGCAGAGCGGAAAAGACGGCATATGGCTGGCCCTTCACCTCGAGGGCAGAGCACGGCTGCGCGCCGACAGTGGTGAGATGCCGATCGCTCCCGGTGACATCGCCTATGGGTCCTTGAACGCATCGTTCGACATCTGCTGCCGCAGCAACTTTCGACAATTCATCGTCAAAATTCCGCACGCCGCTCTTGACACCCGACTCGTCTCGCTATCGACGTTGCCCATTGGTTGCATTCCAGGGCGAAGCGGATGCGCACACGTCCTCGCGGGCATGCTGGGATCGATCGCGGAAACGATCGACAAGCTTGAACCCGAACAGTTGCGACCGATCGAGCTCGCATTGACCGAGCTGCTTGCGACCTGCATCTTCAGCCAGGGGTCGGAGGGGGGCCTGCCCAGCGCGACAAGTACGCAGAGGGCCATGCTCAATCGTATTTGCCAGCTCATCGAGGCGCGCCTCGGCGCGGATGATTTGAGTCCCGATAGCGTGGCAGAGGCGGAGGGCGTCTCGCCGCGGTACGTACATAAGCTATTCGAGAATGCCGGTCAGACCTTCGCCCATTATCTGCGATGCCGGCGGCTCGAGCGGTGCCGCGCGGAGCTTGTCCATCAACTCTATGCACATCTGTCGATCACGGAGATTTGCTTCCGTTGGGGCTTCAACGATTCGTCCCATTTCAGTCATGCGTTTCGTGGGCAATATGGAGTTTCGCCGCGGGATTACCGCAAGACGATGCGTGCTCAGGAGGAGGGTTCGCGATAACAGGCGCCCGCTTTAGGAGTTGAAGGGGTCTTTCGTTCGACAGCACGTCAAGGCTCGCGGCACGTCGGTACACGCGAAGAAGGAGCCCGGCGGTTTTCCGCCGGGGTCATCAGCTTGAGTCCCCATGCGACATCAGGGGACGATGTCGCGTTGGAACCGGATTTTGAAGCCGATATTGTCCTGATCGGAGATTGTGTAAAGACCGGTTGGCTTGGCAGTGCCGGTTGCCGCGGTGTAACGCACGATTGCGCCTTCCGATGCAGAGTGGAGTTTCTGATAGAACACGTCAAAGCCCACATAGAAGTACGGTGTAAAGTTGTACTGGGTACGGCTGCCCACGGCCCACCAGCTCCAATTGCTGTTGCAGCCACCCGGGCCCGAAGCTCCCGGGGCGGTGAAGCTGATCGTGCCCGCCGGGTTGGCCGCGCCTGTTTGCGTGCTGCAGATCGCGGTATTTGCGGTCGCATTGTAGCGGATCGTGTCGTAGTAGCCGTAGATCGACGTCCTCAGGTCCGGCCGCCAAAAGTGATCGTAGGCGGCGTTGATGCCGAACATCGTGGTCAGCTGAACGTCACCGGTTGCGAGACTGTAGACGCCGTCACTGAAGAAGCCGTATCCCAGGTTGGATCCGCTGAACTCGACCGGAGCAAAGGCGCCCGCCGGAGTGACGTTCGCGTAGCGGACAGCCCCCTGCGTGTAGTTGACCTGGAACTGGAAGTACGATCCGCCAAAAGTGTTGAGTTTGGCGCCCGCACCGACAGCCCAGCCCAGCTTGTCGGCGGGATGGCCGTTGACTTCCGAGCCGGTCAATGTCGTGCCGTAGTATCCGCCGCTAGCGTCGTGCGCAGCGAACATGACCTGAGCACTGCCCCAGGCTTGGTCGACGCGAAAGTTCGACACCAAGTCCGGGAACCGCGTGCCCGCCCTGTCCGGCGTCGCAAGTGCCGCGCCGGCATTGTTCAGTGTGAAGATGTTGCCGAAATCAGTATTGATGACGCCGGCATTGCGTGGCTCCTCGATCGACACAGTGGACGACACGCCATTGCCCCACTGGGACGTGTAGGCGAGGACCTTCCAGCCGCCGTCGCCGGTATCGGCACCGGGCTGGCCGTAGTACGAGACCGCCGCCCCAGAGTATATTTCGTAGAACGACTGCGCCGTGCCGATCGTGAACCCGGAGAACTGGATAAACGCCCGGTTCGCGTTGAAACTCGTGCTGGTAGTGGTCGGACTGTCGTAGTTCACACCGACCTGAAAGTAAGTGCGAAGCGTGCCGTACTCGGTCTGCTGCCGGCTGTCGAACCACGCATAGGCGCGGCTCCGCATCGTCCAGTCCTGACCGTTGGTCCGGGTCTGGTAGCCGTTCGGGCTCGCGAACGGCCCGTTGGTCAGGTTCGCGCCGTAATTGTAGGCGTACTCGGCTCGGATGTAGCCGCCGATCTTCAGGCAGATATCGGTGCCCGGGATGTAGTAAAAGCCATCCCCGTAGAGCGTGCAGATCTTCACATACTGCACCGGCTTCGCCTTCACGGGCATGTCGGCGGCCTGCGCCGCGGCAGCCATGGCCAACCCCGCAGCCGTCCCAAGGAGAAGACTTCTCACCGTATTCATCTTGGTACCCCCCGCCTTCTTTGTGCATCGATCCCCCAAGCCTCTGTACTTGCTCTGTCACGACACGGCAAAGACGACGGTCGCGAGAGAGATTCCAATGGTGCGAGGTAACAACCAGCAAGGCAACGGGTCTTGTGTCGGGGTGTACAATTAGTTGTTTGCGGGCCGAAGGGTGTTGCAACAATACTTCACCGGGTCATTGCACGTATAATCAAGGCCAAGCGTGCTCAGCAGGAATTGGGCCCCCCCGGAGAGGCTCTATCCAGGTAGGCGCCGGAAAAAGAAAAGCCCCGGCGGCTCTCGCCGGGGCGCCGCAGTTGCTCAGACATCAGGGGACGATGTCGCGGTGGACGCGGACGCGGAACTGCCAGTTGTCCTGGTTCTGGATGGTGTAGAGAGCAGCAGGTTTCGCGATGCCGGCCGCCGGGGTGAAGAACACCACAGCCCCGCTCGAAGCCGACTCGAGCCTGGTGTACAGCGCGTCGAAGCCGACGTAGAACCACGGCGTGATGTTCCACTGGGTGCGCGAGCCGATGCCCCACCAATTGAAGTTGTTGTTGCAGGAGGGGAGGCCCGACGCGCCCGGTGCCGTGAAGTTCAGGGTGCCGGCAGTGAATGTCGTCTGGGCGCTGCAGATCGCAGTGTTTGCAGTCGAGTTGTAGCGCACTCCGCCCCAACCACCGTAAAGCGAGGTCCTCAGATCCGGCCGCCAGAAGTGCTCGTAGCCCGCCTGGATGCTCACGGCCGTGGTCAATTGGATGTCGCCTGTGGTCAGGCTGTATACTCCGTCGGAAACGAAGCCATACGCGAGATTACCTCCGTCGAACGACGTCGGGCTGAAAGCTCCCCCCATCGTGAAGGCGGCATAGCGCAGGGCGCCCTGCGTGTAGTTGCCCTGAATCTGGAAGTAGTCGCCGCCGAAGGTGTTGATCTTGGTGCCGGCACCTGCCGCCCAGCCTAGCTTGTCCGCGGGGTGGCCGAGGACTTCAGAGCCAGTCAAGGTCCCACCCACGGCGCTTGCATAGTAGCCGCCGCTCGCATCGTGCGCAGCGAACATGACCTGGGCGCTGCCCCAGGCCTGATCGACGCGCCAATTGCTGACGATATCGGGGAAGCGCTCCTTGGCGCGGTCGGCATCTGGGGCGTTGGAGCCGAGGACCAGGTTGCCGAGGTTGGTATTGATGATGCCACCCGTGTTGTCGACCGCCGTTCCGTAATTTCGCGGCTCTTCGATCGAGACTGTCGCCGACACACCATTGCCGAACTGTGCCGTGTAGGCGAAGACCTTCCAGCCGGGATCGCCTGTGTCGGATTGCGGGTACGTCGTAATGTAAGACGACGCCGGGCTCGAATAGAAATCGTAGAACGACTGCGCTGTGCCGATCGTGAAGCCGGCGAACTGGATGAACGCGCGATTGGCGCTGAAGCTCGTGGTCGTGCTCGCCGGACTGTCGTAGTTCACCCCCAACTGCAGGTACGTGCGGAGCGTGCCGTATTCGGTCTGCTGGCGGCTGTCGAACCAGGCATAGCCGCGGCCTCGCATGGTGAGGTCCTGGCCATTGACCCGGTCCCCGTACGCACTGTTGCTTGCCCATGGACCGTTCGTCAGGCTTTGGGCACCGTTCGGCGTCCCATAGCCATATTCGGCACGGACATAGCCACCGATCTTCAGGCAGATGTCGGTGCCCGGGATGTAGTAAAATCCATCCCCGTAAAGCGTGCAGATCTTCACATACTGCACCGGCTTTGCCTTCACCGGCATGTCGGCGGCCTGCGCCCCGCCGGCTAGGGCCAATCCCGCAGCCGTCCCAAGCAAGAGACTTCTCACCGTATTCATTTTGTTACTCCCCGCCCTCTGTGTTCGTAGATCCCCCGCAGCCTTCTGTCCTTGCCCTGTCGCGACACAACAAAGACAACGGTCGCGAGAGACATTCCAATGCTGCGAGGACAGGCTAACAACGAGCAAGGCAACGGGTCTTGCGTCGGGGTGTACAATTAGTTGTTTGCGGGCCGAAGGGTGTTGCAACAATGCTTCACCTGGCCATTGCACGTATAATCGTATTGTGCATAATATCAGTAATCGTCCATGTTCATGCTATGTGCGCATGAGTGCGACCGCCTGCGCGTCACGGATCCGTTGGCGGTCGTTGAGGATCGGTGCGGTCACAAGAAGAGAGTGATGAACGTGAGCCATGAATGACCTCACAAGAGCAATGGTGTCTCCCACTCGCGCCAACATGCAGCCCGCCCACGAGGATGTGCGTGATCTGCTGGTAGACTTCTCGCGCATGGGCGAGCTCGTCGAAATCGATGGAGCTGACAGCCATCTGGAAATGAGCGCACTCGCAGAAACAGTCACCGCGCGCTACCCGGGCGAGGAGCCGGCGCTGCTCTTCGACAACATTCCGGGGTTTCCAAAAGGCTTCCGCGTGCTGTCGGGCGCCGCGAACTCCTATAAGCGTCTCGCCCACGTGCTGGGGCTGCCCCAACCCAACGGCCGCATGGACCTTGTGCGGGCGTACAAGGCCCGAATGAAGGAGACGTTCGAGATGAGGCCGCCGCGAGTAGTGCCGGCAGGTCCGATTCTCGAGAACATATGGCGCGACGACGAAGTGGATCTCAGCAAGTTTCCTGCTCCTTTCGTTCACGAACTCGACGGCGGCCGTTACATTGGGACGGAAGACATTGTCGTCATGCGTGATCCGGAAACCGGGTGGATCAACGTCGGCACCTACCGCATCGCAGTGCATTCAGAGAGGACGGTCGGCATCTGGATCTCGCCGGGAAAGCATGGGCGGCTCATTCGCGAGAAGTATTTCTGCCGGAACGAACCGTGCCCTGTCGTCATCTCCTGCGGCCAGGACCCAATTCTTTTCCTCTGCGCGAATGCCGAGATGGCAGAGGGTATCTCGGAATACGATTACGCCGGCGGCCAGCGCGGGCGACCGTATGACGTGGTGAAGAGCGAGCTCTACGGTCTTCCCTTTCCCGCCTCGTCCGAGATTGTGCTGGAAGGTCGGATGTATCCTGGCGAAACCCAGCTCGAGGGGCCCTTTGGCGAGTTCATGGGATATTATGCAAGCGAAGCAAGCCAGCAGCCCGTCGTCCACATAGAGCGCGTCTATTTCCGCAACAACCCGATCATCATGCTCGCCATTCCATCGCGACCCCCGTCGAATTTCACTTTGGCGCGCGCGGCGGTGAAGTCGTCCATGATTTGGGACGAATGCGAGAAAGCGGGTCTCGCCGGCATCAAGGGCGTTTGGTGCCACGAGGCAGGTGCTGGGCGGCTATTCAACGTGATCTCGATCAAGCAGCAATATCCGGGGCACGCCAAGCAGGCCGGCATGTTGGCGGCGAACTGCCAGTCAGGCGCCTATGCCGGCCGCTGGGTCGTGGTGGTGGATCACGACATCGATCCCTCGAATATCTTCGACGTGATATGGGCCATGTCGACCCGCTGTGATCCGCCCAACGACATCGATTACATCCGCCGGCACTGGAGCACGCCGCTCGATCCAATGCTTTTCCAGCCGCCGTGGGAGAACAATCGCGCCGTCGTCGACGCATGCCGGCCCTGGGGCATGCTCACGAAATTCCCTGCGGTAGCGGAAGCGAGCCCCGAATTGAAAGAACAGGTCATGTCCAAGTGGCCGCACCTGTTCCAAGCGAAACATTAGGAGAAGGTAGTGCACATCGCGATCGCCGGTGGCGGGATTGCCGGCCTTTGCCTCGCGCTCAATCTGCACGAGAAGGGGGTCTCCTGTCGCGTCTACGAGCGCGCACCCGACATCAAGGAGCTTGGTGTCGGTATCACATTGCTGCCGCATGCAATGCGGGAGCTCGCCGCGCTCGGCCTCGAGCAGGAGTTGGAAGCGGCCGGCATCGAAAATCTCGAAAGCTGTTTCTACAACCGCTTCGGCCAACTCATCTACGAGGAGCCGCGCGGACGTTCCGCAGGCTACCACTCTCCCGAAGTTGGCATTCATCGCGGACGCCTGCACCTCATCCTGCTCGCGGCGGCGCGCAGGCGCCTCGGCGAGGACCGCATCGTCACGGACCGCAAGGTGATCGGTTTCACCCAGGACGCGAGCGGCGTCGGCGTTTCGCTCGAACAGACCTCGACCGGCGCCCGCCTGCCCGACGCGAGGGCCGACGCCTTGATCGCCTGCGATGGTATAAATTCCACAATCCGGAAAGCGCTCTACCCCAATGATACGGTGGCCTTCGCGCGCATCAACACTTGGCGTGGCGTAACGCGCCACAAGCCGTTCCTCACCGGGCGCAGTTACGTGCGGGTGGGCTCCATCCGGACCGGCAAGATCGTGATCTATCCGATTGTCGACAACCTTGACGGCACGAGTAACCAACTCATCAACTGGATGGCTGAGATCCAGTGCGAGACGCTCGAAAAGAACGATTGGAACGAGGCCGGTGAGCTCAAAGACTTCTATCACATCTATAAGGACTGGACCTTCGACTGGCTCGACGTCGCAGCCCTGATCCGCAACGCTGACCAAATCCTCGAGTACCCGATGGTCGACAAGGACCCGATCGAACGCTGGACTTTTGGCCGCGTGACCTTGGCGGGCGATGCAGCGCACCCTATGTACCCGCGCGGCTCCAACGGCGCGGCGCAGAGTGCGATCGACGCGCGCACCCTTGCGGACTGCTTCGCGTGTGAAGGCGATATTGAGGCCGCGTTGCGGGCTTATGACGCAGCGCGGGTAGGGCCCGCGAACAGGGTCGTACTGACCAATCGATCGAACCCGCCCGATTTCATCAACGTCAAGGTCGAGGAGATCGTTGGAGATCGGCCGTTCGATAACCTCGATAAATACATCACGCGGGATGAATTGCGCCGACTGTCAGACGACTACAAGATGGTTGCGGGCTTCGCCTTGCCGGTCGATCGGCGCGAGCCGCATCGCTCGCGCACGTAAGCGCGGCCGTCGGCCGCAAGCGAGCTCGCGATAGGGCGCACGGCGTGTCCAACCGGATGCCCGAGCCCGCCGCCGCTCGATATCTTGGCGTGAGCAAACCGCATTTGCCCGTTACCGGCCGAGCCAACCAGTCGTCACCAGCAACTATCCGGTGATGTTCGGAGAAATGCGTTGCGCAAAAGGATAGTTTATGCATAAATTTATCGCGATGGTAAGGTCGAGTTCATTGCGCATTCTTAGTTGACACCGAAGCAATTACCCAGGTAGCGCCAACACAGCCGCCTGATGGAAAGGTCGATAGCAAATGAATGCATACGACACACAGACGGCGGCCCTGGGGAACGTCGATCTTACGGTTTCCCTGGCCGAACGAGCTTACCGTTCATTGCGTCAAAGGCTTCTACATGGAGATATCGCGCCTGGTGCCAAGCTGAAAATAGAGGCGCTGGTCCGAGAATACGAATTCTCGAGCAGTCCCCTTCGCGAAGCGCTCAATCGTTTGGCCGCGGAAGGGCTCGTCATCATCGACGAGAATCGAGGCTTTCGGGCGGCGCTGATGTGGTCGGGAGACCTTAAGGACATCACTGCTCTGCGGCTGATCGTCGAGCCGGCGGCTCTTGCAGCCGCAATCGGGGCCGCAACCGACGAGTGGGAGGCCGGAATCGTCGCGGCGTTTCACCGGCTGAAGCGCACTCAAGAGCGCTTGCCTCGGTCGAAGTATCAGTTTGATGACGACTGGACTGAGCGGCACAAGAGCTTCCACATGGCGCTGTACTCCACTTGCTCGTCTCAGCGGCTATTTACGCTCTGTTGGAATTTGTTCGATCACGCTGAACGGTATCGACGGTTCTGCGCAATCAATCGCCAGCAGCCCCGCAATACCGCCGGAGAACATCGCGCCTTGATGGAGGCGGCTCTCGCGCGAGACGCGGATCGATCCGCAAAGCTGCTACGCCAACATATAACCAGAACGTCGGAAGACCTTTATGCGCTGTTCTCAGGCGGAGTCATCGCGGCAGAGGGCGGAAGCCTCCTTCCCCCCGAGCCGAGGCGAACAGACCAATCGACACTCCAAAGCGAACAGAACCAACGAAAAGCGCCACGTAGGGGACGCAATTGATCAAGGTGAAACGGCTTGGGCACGCAACGTTCAGTACACCGGATCTCGAGCAGCAGATCGACTATTGGACCCGCGTGATTGGGCTTTCGGTCGTCGCAAGAGGTGCCGACAATTGCTTTCTCGCGACCAAGCTCGGCGAGGAGGCGATTGCCTTGGAGCGTGGGTCCGAGAAAGGATTCTTGCGGCGCCTGGCCTTCCAAGTAAAGCCGGGAAGTGATCTTGGAGAGCTGGCCGCGAGACTCTGCGATGCGGGCGTCAAATCCGAGATGCGCACCGACATTTCGCCTGGCGTTCACGAGGCGATTGCGTTCCGTGACCCGAAAGGGACATTGGTGGAGGTGTACGCGGATTACGCGTTCGCGGCTGAGGACGACAGCGAAGCGAGCATCTCTCCGATAAAGCTTGGACACGTTGCGTATCGCGTCAATGACGTCAAGAAGATCAGCAACTTCTACTGCGAGATCATGGGATTTCGGGAGTCCGATTGGATTGCTGACCACTTCGTCTTTTTGCGTTGTGGCGTGGATCATCACACGCTGAATTTCGTCAACTATGAAGACGAGGCTCTGCACCATATTGCCTTTGAACTTCGTGATTGGGGCGCCATCCATGACGCTTGCGACTACCTTACCAAGAGGAAAATCCAGCTTGTGTGGGGCCCACTCCGCCACGTTGTCGGTCACAACATCGCTGCCTATCACCGCAATCCTGATGAAATCCGGGTTGAGCTCTTCGCAGAACTGGATCTGATGATGGACGAAGATCTTGGGTATTGGGAGCCGCGGCCTTGGCACGAAGAGCGTCCACTGCGGCCTAAGGTGTGGCCCAAGGGTACGCTTCGAAGCCAATGGGGATTTGGCTCTTTCGGGACGTTCCCCGGATATCCGTAGCGCCCCAACCATGTGACCGTTCAATCGACTGCGACGTCATCTGGAATTGGCCGAGTCTCGAATGCTCTCCTAGTCGACGGCCCGTTCACATTAGCGCCATCCGCAGGGGTGTAGGCCCTCGGCCCACGATCAACCCATTTGAGCTCCGTCCAATCACCGAGGGCCAAGCCGTGAAGAGTAGGTCAATAGCTTGCGTCGCCGTCCTTCTCCTGTCGATGCTGCCATCGCTCGCGGGCGCAGAGCCCGTGGTCCTGCGATATGGCGTAATTGCCGCATCGACTCACCTTTTTCAATCCGTCGCTCTTTATGTGGCGCAGCGAAAGGGCATGTTGGAGCGCGAAGATCTCGTACTGGATATCATTCCTCTTCCCGGCGTTGAGCATATGATCAACGAGCTCGATAAGGGGACAGTCGACATCAGCTCAACGGCGACGCCTTACCTTGTTCAAGCCGTGTTGAGCGGCTCTGACACCGTTGCCGTGGTGGGCGGACCGGCCAATACCATTCAAAGTCTCGTTTCAAAGCCCGGGATCACGTCGTTCGACCAGTTGAGAGGGAAGACCGTCGCCGTATCACTTCCGATTGACGTGATCTCGATCGGAACCCGCCAGCTGCTCGCTAAACACGGACTTCGGGAAGGCGACTTTACTGCAAAGGAGCTGATCGGGACACCCAAGCGTTCGAACTGCTTGGAGATGGGCGACTGTGCTGCTGCGCCGCTCGGCCAACCGGAGGACATCGTATTCTCCCGCAAGGGCTTTCATATCCTTGGCAATTCCCACGAAGTCATCCCGGCCATGCAATTCACAATCGTTGCGGCGCGTCGGACTTGGGCAGCTCAACATAAGGATGCTCTTGTACGGTTTGCGCGCGCCATGGGTGAGGCATATCGTTTCACGCACAACCCGGACAATCGCGACGAGGTCGTCGCGCTCGCCGCAAGCACAACCGGCACCTCGAATGACATCGCGCGCGAGATTTACAGGCTCTACTATGAACCTGACCTAGGTGTCATGCCGAGGCAGGCGGAAATCAGCATTTCCGGCTTTTCGAAGATCATCGAGCTGCTTGGTGACGCCGGAGCCCTTCGGCGCCCGTTGCCGCCGGCCGAACGATTCGTTGACCTGCAGTTTCTTCAGGCAGCCGGGATGCAATGAGCGGAGCGTCGTCGGTTTCGTCCGCTAGACAACGCGCCGTTTCCCCAATTCGCGAAGAGACCAAGGCAGCCGGTGCCAACGGCGCCTGTGTAGAGGGAGAGACTATAGTGTCGGTCAAGACCATCGTCGGAACCGTGGCGGATGCGTATCTGGAGATCCTTGCCGACCGTGGGGTGGAGTATCTTTTCGCCAATGCGGGCACCGATTTCGCGCCGTTGATCGAAGCCTATTCGAAGGCTGAGGCGAATGGGACCAAGGTTCCCAAGCCTATCACGGTGCCCCACGAGAATGTCGCGATCTGCATGGCCATGGGTTACTACCTCAAGACCGGTAGGCCGCAGGTCGTCATGGTGCATGTGAACGTTGGCACGGCCAACGCCGTCTGCGGCCTGTTGAACGCATGGCGAGGCAACATTCCGGTGATGCTCAGCGCCGGCCGAACACCCTTCACCGAGAACAGTGGCCTGGTGGGTCAACGCAGTGGAGAAATCCATTGGCCGCAGGAAATGCGCGACCAAGCCGCCATGGTGCGCGAGGTGTACAAG
>Ga0137415_10006903_pt1 | contig 11264 bp, 10 predicted proteins | sample CZODoug3_1_1_16f_FD_183082 | JGI IMG/M metagenome (GOLD analysis project Ga0137415, IMG submission 183082) | Vadose zone soil fungal communities from Angelo Coast Range Reserve, California, USA - CZODoug3_1_1_16fungal (Hybrid Assembly) | ecosystem: Environmental > Terrestrial > Soil > Vadose...
CGAGCCCTTCCTTAATAAACGGAAGTAGCACGCGATACTCCTCCTCTACGCCATGAAAAAACGCGCAGACATGGCGATGTTTGCCGAGCGTCGCATTGGCAAACCGCATCGGTTGGCTGCCCTCTTCGCGAGATTTAGTGTTGTCTTTAGTCGAATCCATAGGGGTTTTTCTTTCTATAAAGATTTCCAGACTGCTCCGAAGCCGATGAATCGTTGACCGATCACTCTCGAGCTGGATTTCATGACAAGCTGTCGTTGTTGGCCGCGTCTGATTTAACTCAACCCAAAAGTCTAACAGGTGGCCGCGCACTCCGCCAGCGTTACATCCTCCCTCGAAAGAGGGACTACAAAATCCCGCGACTGCTTCGTGGTGGCAGACCGCAGGCCTGTTAGCGTTAGAGACACACGAAAAATATCACAATGAAAACTAAACAACGGGAAAACAATTTCTGGCGCAGACTGCACAAGATTTTTCGACGACGCGGGCGCAGGCACGACCGGATGCTCGTGCTCAACATGTCGATCTTCAATTTAACCGACGGCTGGAGCCGCACGTTTTCGAAATATGAATACGCGCGGTTCTGGGCCTGACAATCCGCCTTCGCCGAGGCTACGGCGCGACAAGGAGCAAATGCTGAAGAACGACAACACACGAAATGCGATGAACGCGGCGCAAGGATCGATTGTGGTCAAGGCGCCGGTCACCGCTGTCTACAGGCGCTGGCTGGAGTTTGAAGACTACCCAAAATTTATCACTGTGATTAAACGGGTGCGGAAATTGGACACGAACCATTTTGTCGCGTCGCTCGCTTTCAACGGAAAGCAATATGAGACGATGCTTGAGATGATGCTGCGCGTTCCGGATCGAAGACTCGCCTGGCGAACTCTTGCCGACCACAACGCTCGCGACCACCTCGCTGCGGGTGTTGTTTCTTTCGCGTCGCTTCATGACCAAAGCACGTGCATTACCCTGAAACTGACCTCGAGCTTTGGCGGTGCTGTCTCGCGTCGGGTGGACAGGTATCTGCAAAATTTCAAACAGTTAATTGAGACCTAGTGAGATCGAAAAACGAGGGAAAGTCCTGAAACGATCCATGGAAATGTTGCCTTATTCCAGCTTCGATCGCACGCTTTGGGTGTAGCGAGCGGAAGTTCATGGCAAAGAAACGAGTAGCGGACTTGCTGGTCGAAACTCTCGCACAAGCAGGCGTGGAGAGGATTTACGGAGTTTCAGGCGACTCACTAAACGGGATCACCGACTCGCTTCGTCGACAGAAACAAATTCGATGGGCCCACGTCCGACACGAAGAGTCGGCTGCGTTTGCCGCGGGCGCGGAAGCGCACCTCACCGGACGGCTCGCGGTCTGTGCGGGAAGTTGTGGGCCCGGCAACTTGCATTTGATCAACGGGCTTTACGACTGCCACCGCAGCCGCGTTCCCGTTCTCGCCATCGCCGCGCAGATTCCAAGTCAGGAAATCGGCAGCGGCTACTTTCAGGAAACGCATCCGGAACATCTTTTCGCCCAATGCAGCCATTATTGTGAACTGATTTCGCACCCGGAACAGATGCCGCGCGTTTTGGAAATTGCCATTCAAACCGCGATTGCGCGCCGCGGAGTTTCAGTGATTGCCTTGCCGGGCGACGTCGCTTTACGCGATGCGGTCCAGGAATGTCCGCGGCTGAAGTTCCCACCGCCGACACCGAGCGTCTCTCTTTCGGATGTTGAAATCGACACGCTGGCCAAAATTCTGAATGACTCGGAAAAGATCACGATACTCGCCGGTGCGGGCTGCGCCGGAGCGCACCCAGAGTTAATTGCGGTCGCCGGCAAACTCAACGCACCCATCGTGCACGCCATGCGCGGAAAGGAATTCATCGAATACGACAACCCGTTCGATGTTGGCATGACCGGCTTGCTCGGATTTTCCTCCGGCTATCACGCCATGATGAACTGCGACACGTTGCTGATGATCGGGACGGACTTTCCATATCAACAATTTTTTCCGGAGGACGCAACCATCATTCAGATCGACATCCGTGGAGAACAACTCGGCCGCCGGACAAAAGTCGACCACGGTTTTGTCGGTGACACCACGACGACGCTTCGGGGGCTCTTGCCAAAATTGAAACAAGCTGGCGAGGACAAGCATTTGAAATCTGCGCTCGAACATTATCGGAAAGCACGGAAGACGCTCGATGAATTGGCGACGGAAGGACGTGCAGGAAAAGGAAGCCATCCTCAATTTGTTGCCCGCCAGCTCGACGAGCTGGCCGATGGGGACGCGATTTTCTCTTGTGATGTGGGCACGCCGACGATTTGGGCCGCACGCTATCTGAAGATGAATGGGAAGCGCCGGCTGCTCGGCTCCTTTAGTCATGGTTCGATGGCGAACGCGCTGCCTCAGGCAATCGGTGCGCAGATGAGTCACCCGCGACGCCAGGTGGTTTCGATGTCGGGAGATGGCGGTCTCGCCATGCTCATGGGCGATCTGCTTTCACTTCGGCAACTGGAATTGCCTGTCAAAGTAATTGTTTTCAAAAACGACGCGCTCGCCTTTGTCGAACTGGAAATGAAAGCAGCGGGGATCCTCGAATTCGGAACGGATCTGCACAATCCGGACTTCGCAAAGATCGCCGAGGCCGCTGGGCTCCTTGGTTTGACCGCTGAATCATCGGATCAAGTCCGCCCAGTGATTGCGCAAGCGCTCAAGCACAACGGGCCCGCTTTGGTTGAAGTGCTCGTCCATCGACAAGAACTCTCTTTTCCTCCGACCATCACCCTTGAACAGATGACCGGGTTCAGTCTCTTCGCCCTCAAAGCAGTTCTGAGCGGGCGCGGCGACGAGATTGTCGATCTTGCGAAGGTGAATCTGCTGCGGAGATGGTTCACGTGAAAATATGGAAGTGGGAGAGAGCAAATCTACCCTCCGTTAACCATTCCGCGCGCACGGCGGTCGCGGCGACCGTTTCGTTTGTAGTCGCGCGGTTATTTCGACTGCCGGAAGCATACTGGGCAGCGATTGCGACCGTTGTAGTCATGGAATCCACATGGCGAGCGACATTAGCCGGTTCATTGCAGCGTATCGTAGCGACGGCGCTTGGTGCTGGCGCCGGAGCTTTGGTGGCGACTTACTTCGGCGGGTCGGCGCTGGCATTTGGCATTTCAGCTTTCTTAATTGGATTGCTCTGCTGGCTCGCGCGTTTGGAGAAAGGGGCATATCGCTATGCTTGTGTGACGCTGGCAATTGTCATGCTCGTTCCGCGCCTTACGACCCCGTGGGCAGGAGCAGTGCACCGGTTCTTCGAAGTTTCTTTGGGAATCGCCATCGCTCTCGGGGTGACGGCGGTTTGGCCAGAGCGCGAATCCGGCGGCAAGCTTTTACGCTTTACCGCTGCACATGAAAAAGGTAGCAACGAAGACCGAGGCGGTTGAAACGATATGGCGTCGCTCACTGGTTTGCTCTCAAAATGGCCGCTCGTTCGTCAAATCCGCGAGCGCGCGGCCAGCTCAGGCATTGAGGAGATAGGAAAAATGTAGTTTTCTGCGATGCACGCCTCAAATGCTCTGGATCCGCAGTCGCCACAGGCACGCGCGATTTACGATTTGGGGATTATTTCAACGGTTGTCTTTGTCCTCATTTTCGTCGCCGTGACGGGTGCGATCGTCTACGCGATCTTTCGTTTCCGCGGGCGTGAAGGCGAGCCCGACCCGGACCAGTTCGCGGGAAGCGAGAGAGTAGAAATCATCTGGACGGCGATTCCGTTCCTAATTGTCGTGTTCCTTTTTGTGCTGACGCTGCGCGGAATGAATCGCTCCGATCCGCCGCCAGCGCCTTCACCCGATTTAGTTGTGACCGGACATCAATTCTGGTGGGAGGCGCAGTATCCGGCGTCTGGCGCGGTGACGGCGAACGAAATCCACATTCCGATCGGCAAACCTTTATCGGTGCGGTTGGATTCGAAGGATGTGTTGCACGAATTTTGGGTGCCGGAATTGGCGCGCAAGATGACGACGGTGCCGGGCCAGCCCAACCACATCTGGCTACAAGCCGATAAATCCGGCGTTTACATCGGCACTTGCTCGGAATTTTGCGGCGCGCAACACGCGTGGATGCGCATCCTGGTTGTCGCGGAAGAACCTTCGAAGTTCGAAGAATGGCAACGGGCTCAATTGAAGCCAGCCCAGGCGACGAACAGCGACGCCGCCGCCAAAGGGCTGGCATTGTTTCAGACATCGACCTGCATCAATTGCCATGCGATCCGCGGCGTGACCGGCGCCGATACCCGCGTGGCGCCGGATCTGACGCACGTCGCCAGCCGCAGACAACTCGGCGCGGGCATCCTGGAAAATACTCCGGCAAATATGCGCCGCTGGCTCAAGAACCCGCAGCACATTAAGCCAGGCGCGCTCATGCCGGATTTCAATTTCACCGATCAGGAGCTCGACGAACTCGGAGAATACCTGGAAGCATTGCGATGAATGCGGCGACGGCTACAGCGACCCTGGCAACGGTGTTAGACCCGGCTGAGCGGGGGCATCACCGGCTGGCGTGGCTCTCCACGGTCGATCACAAACGCATCGCCATTCTCTACCTTCTGACCGGTTTGTTCTTTTTCGTGATCGGCGGGCTCGAGGCCCTCTTGATGCGCCTGCAACTAGCTGTGCCGAACAATCATTTTCTGCAGCCGGATACCTACAATCAGCTCTTCACCATGCATGGCACGACGATGATTTTTCTCGTCGTGATGCCGCTGTCGTTCGGCTTGGTGAATTATTTTCTGCCCTTACAGATCGGCGCCCGCGACATGGCCTTCCCACGTCTGAACGCGCTTGGTTTCTGGTTGGTCCCGTTCGGAGGAATTCTTTTGCACTTCAGCGTGCTCGCGGGCGGCGCTCCCGCGGTCGGCTGGTTTTCCTACACGCCTTTAAGCGAGACACCGTATTCCTCAACTCTCGGCGTCGATTACTGGGCGGTCGCGCTGTTCGTGCTCGGCATCGGATCGATCAGCTTTGCCATCAATACCATCGCGACAGTTATCTCCCGGCGGGCGCCGGGAATGACGATGCGGCGTCTTCCGCTCTTTACCTGGATCAATTTCGTCAATGCTTTCATCATCATTCTCGCGTTGCCGGTTTTAAACGCCGGGTTGGCGATGCTTCTGATCGATCGACAGCTCGAGGGCCATTTTTTCCTGCCCTTCCATGGCGGTTCGGCGGTTTTGTGGCAGCACATCTTTTGGGCATTCGGTCATCCGGAGGTGTACATCATGGTGCTTCCGGCCTTCGGGATTGTTTCGGAAGTGATCCCGGTTTTCTCCAGGAAACCGATTTTTGGCTACGAGTTTGTCGCCGGCTCAACCGTGGCAATCGCGATCCTGAGCATGAGTGTTTGGGGCCACCACATGTTTACGGTTGGGATGGGCCGTGCAGCCGATTCGTTTTTTGCCATCACTTCCCTGCTGATCGCGATTCCAACCGGCGTGAAAGTGCTCAGTTGGACGGCAACAATGCTCGGCGGGCGGATCCGCTTTGACGTGCCGATGCTCTGTTGCATCGCCTTTCTCATTCAATTCCTTTGCGCCGGGATAACCGGGATCAGCCATGCCGTCGTGCCGCTCGATTGGCAGACAAAAAACAGCTATTTTCTCATAGCGCATTTTCACTTCGTTGTCGCAGGCGGGATCCTCTTCGCGCTCATGGCGGGCGTCCAATATTGGTTTCCGAAAATGAGTGGGCGGATGCTCTCGGAGCGGCTCGGCAAATGGGCTTTCTGGCTGATGGTCCTCGGGTTCAACATGACGTTCATTATTCAGCATTTTCTGGGTCTCTACGGGATGCCGCGCCGCGTGTTCACTTATCCGGACCTGCCGCACTGGGCTTGGATGAACATGCTCTCGACCGCCGGCGCTTTCTTTATGGCCGCAGCATCGCTCATTCTCGTTTGGAACCTCGTTGTCTCGTTCTTTCGAGGAAAAATAGCGGGCGATAATCCCTGGAACGCCTGGACGCTGGAATGGGCTACGACTTCGCCGCCGCCGCATGAAAATTTTGACGCGCTGCCGCCGATCCGCAGCCGCCGGCCGTTATGGGATATCGCGAATCCTGACCGGCCCGACCCTGTGGTCGGCAAGGACACCTCGGAGATCGAGAGTCCGGACAAGAACAAGGTTGGCATTCTTACTTTCATCCTTTCCGAAGCTGGGTTCTTTGCGGTTCTCCTGCTCGCGTATTTGTTTTTCTACGCCCGGCCGCAGCCCGGTCCCGGTCCGAGGGAACTTGCGGTGGAGCGGACGCTAGTTTTTAGTCTTTGCCTTTTCGCGAGCAGTTTCACTTTTTGGCGCTCCGAGATTGCCCTGAGCAAACGGCATCGCGGCTCCATGCTTGGTTGGCTCGCGCTCACTATCGCGCTCGGTGGCGTCTTCTTAATTGGCCAGGGAATCGAGTATTGGAAATTGTTTCAGACCGGAGTCGATGTCAGCACAAACCTTTTCGCCACTACATTCTTCACTCTCACCGGGTTTCACGGCTTACACGTGCTTTTCGGTCTGGTTGCACTCCTGATTTTTCTCTGGCTCGCCTGGCAAGGTGATTTTGCTTTGGGCCGCGTATCCGCGTTCGCAGCCGCGGGCTACTACTGGCATTTCGTCGATATCGTTTGGGTTTTTGTTTTGCTCACCGTTTACATCCTTCCGCTCCTTCGATGACTACATACCAGTTCTTCACTACCGCTTGGAGGTGGAATTCCACTCTCCTGCTTTTTTGCGCGCTCGCTCTCGTGGGATATTTTCTCGCCTTCCGGCGACGGGGCCGCCCCGCCTATGTTGGCGCCGCGCTCGTCGTATTTCTCTTCGCCCTTATCTCGCCGGTGAATGCGTTGGCCGATGGGTATCTTTTCAGCGCGCACATGGTTCAGCACATCCTGCTCGTGCTCATCGTTCCCGCGCTTTTGTTGTTAAGTTTACCGCGATCGTTTGCCCTTCCGCGCCCACTCACAGCCTTCACTCATCCGTTTATGGGTTGGATCGCCGGCGTTGGTGCGATGTGGCTCTGGCACGCGCCCGCGCTCTGCAACGCTGCAACAACGTCGAGGACGGTCTCCGCGATTCAAACAACTTCGCTCCTCCTAATGGGAAGCGTATTCTGGTGGCAGGTGCTCGCCCCGCACGACGCGGAACGGCTCTCGCCGGCTGCGGGAATTGTTTATCTGTTTACCGCGTGCACCGCCTGCAGCATCCTGGGCATCATTCTGACCTTCGCGCCGGTTTCGATTTGCTCGGTTTACCAACACCCGGTCGATCGTTTGGGGATGCTTGGCACCATCCGCGGCAGCTGGGGCCTAACGAGTGAGAGGGACCAGCAAATCGGCGGACTGCTGATGTGGGTTCCGATGTGCTTGATTTATCTCACCGCAATTCTGGCGCAGCTCGCTCGCTGGCATTCGGATCCAGTCCCACAGACGGAGGAATCTAATGCCTGACGAACAATCACCCATTGCCCACCCAAATTGGGAGCCGCTGCCACCGGAACATCTCCCGCGGCCAACATATTTCCCCGCCGGTTTGGCGATGGGAATCGCGTTTCTGTTTTGGGGCTTAATCACTTCGTGGGTCACGTTCGTTGTCGGCCTTGCGCTCTTCATCGCGGCGCTCGCTGGGTGGATCACGGAAATTCGTTATGAACGAAAACATCACTGACCACTCTTTGGCCCGCGTCGAATCGCCTGAGATCCTCAGCCGTCGCCGTTTTTTGGAGAAGCTCTCGATCGCCCTCGGCAGCTTTTGCGCCGCCGTCGTAGGACTCCCACTCATTGGTTTCGTGATCGCGCCGTTGTTTCGCAAAGCACCGGAGCAATGGGTGACTCTCGGCAAAGTCGGCGACTTTCAAATCGGCAAGACAGTGAGCGTTACCGTGCTCGATCCCTCGCCATTGCCGTGGGCTGGTATCACCGCCAAGAATGCCGTGTGGTTGCGACGCGAAAGTGAGATCACCTTCATCGCATTCTCGGCTAACTGCACTCACCTCGGTTGCCCGGTGCGCTGGATGGAGGGTGCGGAACTGTTCCTCTGTCCCTGCCACGGCGGCGTCTATTACAAAGATGGAAACGTGGCCGCTGGTCCGCCACCGCGTCCGCTCTTTCGCTACGACGTGCGCATCGAAAATGGCGACGTGAAAATCAACTCGGTCGTCGTCCCAATTTCTACCACGTTATGAAGCGGCTTTTCACGGCAGCGTGGCTTTGGCTCGATGATCGGCTGGGGATCAGCGTGCTGCTGAAGCCGATGAAGCATATTGCGCCGCAAGACGCCAAATGGTGGTACGTTTTTGGAACCGCCACGACGATTGCCTTCATCGTCCAAGTGGTGAGCGGCGTGGCTCTGGCATTTTCTTTCATTCCTTCATCTTCGCAGGCCTACGAGACACTGGTCTTCATCACGAACAACGCGCCGTTCGGCCGCTTTCTGCGCGGACTCCATTACTACGGCGCGTCCGCGATGGTGCTGATGATCGGGGCGCATATGGCGCAAACTTTTTTGTTCGGTTGCTACAAATTCCCACGCGAGATGACCTGGTCGACCGGCGTGCTGTTGCTTGGTTTCACTCTGGCTATGGGATTTACGGGCCAGTTGCTACGCTGGGATCAGACCGCGGCGTGGTCGGTAGTAGTAGCGGCCGAACAAGCCGGTCGCGTTCCCTTGATCGGCGATTGGCTGGCGCGCTTTATTTTGGGAGGCACCACGATTGGGGGCGCCACCTTGAGCCGCTTTTTTGCGATCCACGTCTTCGTCATTCCCGCGATCATGTTCGCCTTCATCGGCCTGCATGTCTGGCTCGTGTTGCGCCACGGTATTTCGGAGCCGCCGGTCGCCGGTAAACCGGTCAACCCAGAAACCTATCGCAAGGAATATCAGGAACTACTTGAGAAAAGCGGCCGGCCATTTTGGCCAGATTTAGCCTGGCGCGATGTCATCTTTGGCACAGGGCTGATCCTGGCCATCGCCCTGTTTGCGTTCTTCATCGGCCCGCCGGCGCTCGACCAGCCCCCTGATCCGAGCGTGCTTAACGCAGATCCGCGTCCGGACTGGTATCTTCTCTGGTACTTCGCACTGCTCGCGTTGATCCCGGCCAAAATCGAGGGCTACCTCATGATTCTCATGCCAGCCCTTATCGGAATCACGCTGCTAATTATTCCCGTGCTAAATAATAAGGGCGAGCGCGCTGCGTCTCGGCGCCCATGGGCAATTGCCGTCGTCTTACTGTCGGTGATCATGATCGGCTCGCTCTGGGTTGCCGGACAGCAATCGCCCTGGTCGCCAAATTTTCAAGCGTTGCCGCTCACCGAAAAAGTTATCGGCGCGACGAGCGGACCGGTCTTTGAGGGCGGGCAGCTTTTTCACGACAAAGCCTGTCTCAGTTGTCATCTCATCCAGGGCTATGGCGGTCGTCGCGGACCCGATCTCACCTACGTTGGAGACAAACTGACGCCAGATAATATTATCATCCGCATCGTCAACGGCGGAGGCAATATGCCGGCGTTCGGCAGCTCGCTCAAGCCGCAGGAGATCGACGCGTTGGTAGCTTTCCTGCAATCGCGCAAGCGCCCAATTCGACCTCAAGATCAATCGCCGCTGGCACAAAATTAAGTCTTTCAAACGATGGTTGTACCCCAATTTTTTCGCGCTTTACCGTTGCCCATAAAAAAGGTAGCAACAAAGACTGCCGCTCAAGCGATTAAATATATATGACGTCACTCACTGGCTTGCTCTCAAAATGGCCGCTCATTCGTCAGATTCGTGAGCGCGCCGACGGCACTGGTCTCGAGGCGATGTCAGATAAAACGCGGGCGATGCACGCGCGGATCGACGATGCGCAAGTGGCGCGATCGATTTGCCCATACTGCGGAGTCGGTTGCGGACAACTCATTTTTCACAAGGATGGGAAACTGATTTCCATCGAAGGCGATCCGGAGAGTCCGATCAGCCAGGGGAATCTTTGCCCGAAAGGCGCGGCCTCGTATCAATTGCTCACGCACGATCGGCGCGAGACAAAAATGAAATATCGCGCGCCGCGCGCGAAAGAGTGGACGGAAATTCCGCTCGATCGCGCAATGGACATGGTCGCGGACCGCGTCTGGGAGTCGCGCAAGCGCACATTCGTGCACAAGAAAGACGGCGCGACCATCAATCACACGACTGCGATCTGCCATCTCGGCGGCGCCACGCTTGACAACGAAGAAAATTATCTCATCCGAAAACTGTTCACTCTCGGCCTGGGGATGGTCTGCATATCCAACCAGGCACGGATATGACATAGCAGCACGGTGCCCGGTCTGGGCACCTCTTTCGGCCGGGGCGGAGCTACGACTGCGCAACAAGATCTCGCCAACGCCGATTGCATTTTGATCGAAGGCTCGTCCATGGCCGAAGCGCATCCGGTCGGCTTTCGCTGGGTCATGAAAGCGAAGGAACGGGGCGCGACCATCATTCATGTCGATCCCAGATTTTCACGCACGAGCGCGCTTGCCGATATCTGGGTGCCGATACGCGCGGGCGGCGACATCGCGTTTCTCGGCGGCCTCGTCAGGCACATTATCGAGAACAATTTTTTCTTCCGCGATTACGTTGTGCACTTCACCAATGCGTCCTGCATTCTGCGTGAAGATTTTCGCGACGCGGAAGAAGGAGCGACCGGCTTTTTCTCCGGCTGGAACGAAGAGGAACGCAGCTACGCGAAGGAAACTTGGGAGTACGAGGGCGAGCCCAAGCTCAGTTTTCCGAAACGAGATCTGACGCTGCAACATCCGCGCTGCGTGTTCCAAACGCTGCGCCGGCACTTTGCTCGATATACGCCCGAGATGGTGGAGAAAATTTGCGGAATTTCGCCGGCACTCTTTCACAAAGTTGCGGGTGCGCTCGTCGCCGCATCAGGTTCCGACAAGAGCGCGGCAATTTGTTATGCGCTCGGCTGGACACAACATTCGAAAGGCGTTCAAATCATTCGCACCGCGTCGATCTTGCAACTGTTGCTCGGCAACATCGGGCGTCCCGGCGGGGGCATCCTCGCGCTGCGCGGTCACGCATCAATCCAGGGCTCGACCGACATTCCGACGCTCTACGATATTTTGCCGGGCTATCTGGCGATGCCGCGCGGCGACGGCAGCGAGGAAACGTTGCGCGACTACCTTGCGCATCAAACCAAGCCGACTGGTCTCTGGAATAATTATCCTAACTACTTCATCAGTTTGTTGAAGGCGTACTACGGCAA
>Ga0137415_10006904_pt1 | contig 11264 bp, 11 predicted proteins | sample CZODoug3_1_1_16f_FD_183082 | JGI IMG/M metagenome (GOLD analysis project Ga0137415, IMG submission 183082) | Vadose zone soil fungal communities from Angelo Coast Range Reserve, California, USA - CZODoug3_1_1_16fungal (Hybrid Assembly) | ecosystem: Environmental > Terrestrial > Soil > Vadose...
CGTGGCGCCGAGGATGTGCACCATGACGGCGAGGCCGTAGCCCTTGTGTCCCCCGACCTCCCGCGCGCCACCGAGCGGCGTGATGCCGCCCTCCGGCCGCTCGAAGACGTAGCGAAACGCCGCCTCCGCATCGGTCACCGGCTGGCCGTCGCCGTCGACGACCCAGCCCCGCGGGAGCGGCTGATGGTTCAGCTTGTAGACCTTGACCTTGCCGGCGGCGACCGTCGTCGTCGCCATGTCGAGCTGGAACGGCGGGTTACGCCGGGCCGGTGCCGCGAAGGCCAGCGGATTGGTGCCCATGACCGGCTCCGCCGCGAACGTCGGCACCATCGACACACCGCGGGTGCCCGAGGTCACGAGGCCGATCACGCCGCGATCGGCGGCGAGCCTCGAGTAGCAGCCCGCCGCACCGAAGTGATGCGAGTTGAACACCGCCACCACGGCGACGCCCGTCTCGCGGCACTTGTCGACGGCGAGGTTCATCGCGTACACGGACACCGGGTGACCGAGCGACGCGTCGGCGTCGATCAGCGCCATCGCCGGCCCCTCGCGCACGGTCTTGAACAGCGGGCGCATGTTGAGCCGGCCCGCGCGGAACTCGCGGTCGTAGGTCGGCAGCATCGAGATCCCGTGAGAGTCGACGCCGCGTAAATCGGTCTCGAGCATCATGTCCGCGGTGACGTCGGCGTGAGCGTCCGACATGCCCCAGGCGCGGCAGACGGACACGAGCTGCTGACGGATCTGCGGCGCGGGAACTCGCATCGCCGGACCTCCGAATGCGGCGGCTACGCCACGGCGTCCGCGGGCCGAGCCGGCTCCGGGAACGCGAGGCTGACGGGCGCATTGGCCTCGAAGGGGCTCCAGAGCCCGAGCTCCTTGCCGATGTCCCGGAGCGCAGGCAGCACCTCCTGCCCGAGGAGGCGGATGCACGTCTTGGCGTCGGCGTTCGAGACGAACCCATCGGACGCCCAGAAGCCGAGGATCGACGGGCGCGTCTCCTCGAGCAGGCGGCGCAGCTTCGGGATCACCGTCTTCGGCGTGCCCGCGACGATCTGCTGGTCGCGGAGCTGGTCCTCGAAGTCGGCGCCGCGCGGGTTCGAGCGCCGCCCGACCGCGTACTCCACGAACGCGGTGCGGTACGACGGCGAGAAGTACCCGGACGGGCTCGACCACACCGGATGGGCGAGGCCGGTGAACTCGCCCTGCATCCACATGAACTGCCGCGCGTTCGCCAGGGCCTTCTCCTCGGTCTCCGCGACGTGGCACCGCTGCAGGTACCCGCGGTACTCGGGGCCACCCGCGTACCCGGTCTCCGCCGCGACCTGGTCGTAGAGCTCCCAGATCTTCTTCGTGGCGTCGATCGCGGTGCTGAGCGCGATGTAGGGGTAGCGCTTCTTCGCCGCCCAGACGATCGTCTCCTTGCTCAGCACCCCGGGGATCCACACGCGCGGGTGCGGCTTCTGCAGTGGCACGGCCCACGGGTTCACCACGCGATGCTGGTAGTGCGTGCCCTCCCACCGGAACGGCCCGGGCTGGGTCCAGGACTTGACGATGAGGGCGTGCGCCTCCTCGAACCGCTCGCGGTTGTACGCCGGGTTGACGCCGGCCGCGAGCTGCTCCTGGCCCCCGCCGCGCACGAAGCCCGACACCAGGCGCCCGCGCGACACCATGTCGATCATCGCGAGCTCCTCGGCCAGCCGCACCGGGTTGTCGGCGAGCGGCAGCGGGTTGCCGAGGAGGACGAGCTTCACGCGCTTGGTCGTCGCCGCCAGGATCGACGCGAAGATGTTGCACTTGGCCTGCATGCAGAAGGGGGCGTTGTGGTGCTCGTTCAGCATGATCCCGTCGAAGCCTACCTCCTCGGCGATCCGATAGTGCTCGAGGTATTCGTTGTAGAGCCGGCTGCCCGCCACCGGGTCGAAGAAGCGGTTGGAGAACATCAGCGCCGTCGCGCCGAAGTCGCGTCCCTCGGCCTCCGGATAGGCCGACATCGGCTGCTCGGTGAAGTACATGAGGTGCATCGCGTCCCCCTGGGGTCAGGCCCCGGTCACGAATCTCGCGACGAGCCCTGCCAGCTCGTCGGGCTTCTCCATCTCGACGAAGTGTCCCGCGCCCTCGACGATCTCGAGCCGGGCGTGCGTCAGCGCCTTCAGATAGCGCTCACCGCATTCGAGCGGGACGATGCGGTCGTCGCGCCCCCAGACGACGAGGGTCGGCGTCGCGACGCCGCCGAGCAGGTGCGGCAGCGTGGGATTGTACATGTACGGCTTCCACGCGATCCGGAACGTCATCTCACGGTTCAGGTCCCACTGCTCGAGCGTGCTCGTCGGCGGCTCGGCCCCGAAGATCCGATCGAACGCGCTCTGATCGGCGAAGCCCCGCCGCACGTAGTCGATGTAGGACAGGAGCGCCTGATCCGCGATCTCGCCGCGTTCGGGCTTGATCCCCATCGCCCCCACGAGGACGAGTCGCCGGAACGCCCGCGGCGCCATCGTCGCCATCTCCGCGGCGATCCAGCCGCCAAACCCGAGTCCGACGAGCGAGACCGGGCCGTGGTCGCGCGTGAGCTCGTGCTCCCCGAGCAGCCACTGGTACACGACGGCGACGTCGCGCACACTGCGCATCCAGTCCGGGCGCTCGGACTTGTCGTAGCCTGGATGCGACGGCACGAGCACCGTGAACCGCCGCGCCAACGCGTCGAGGAACGGCGGGCGCGCGAGGCCGCCGATGTCGTGGTGTAGCACGAGCAGCGGCGCGCCGGTGCCGGCGCGTGCGACGTGAAGCGCCGCGCCTGCGATCGGCACGGTCTCGGACTCCCAGGCGATCGTCGTGGAGGTCATGCCGGCGTGATTCTAACAGCAGCGCGCGGTATGCTGCTCGGGCGTGTTCTTCCCGAGGTGCTCCTCCCATGACGCGTGATCCGGCCTCGATCCAGTGCTGCGTCGCCGGAGGCGGGCCGGCGGGCATGATGCTCGGGCTACTCCTGGCCCGCACCGGGGTCACTGTCCGCGTGCTCGAGAAGCACGCGGACTTTCTGCGCGACTTCCGTGGCGACACGATTCACCCGTCGACGCTCGAGGTCATGCACGAGCTCGGCTTGCTGGATGGTCTCCTGCGGCTGCCGCACCAGGAGGTGCGTGTGCTGGCGGCCCAGATCGGCGACGTCATCGTGCCGATCGCCGACTTCACGCATCTACCGACGCGGTGCCGGTTTCTCGCCTTCATGCCGCAGTGGGACTTCCTCGACTTCCTCGCCCGGGACGCGGCTCGGTACCCCGGATTCCAGCTGCAGATGCGCTCTGAGGTCACGGGGATCCTCGAGGAGTCGGGCCGCGTGGTCGGCGTCCAGGCGATGACGGAGGCCGGGCCCATCACGGTTCGCGCCGACCTCGTCGTCGCCGCCGACGGCCGACATTCGCTTCTCCGCGCGCAGGCCGGCCTGCGTGTGGAGGAGCTGGGCGCCCCGATGGACGTGCTGTGGTTCCGGCTCTCGCGTGGGCGGCAGGACCGTGGGCAGACCATGGGCCGGTTCGACGCCGGCCAGATCTTCATCATGCTCGACCGCGGCGAGTACTGGCAGTGCGGCTACGTGATCCCCAAGGGCACGTTCGACGACATCCGCGAGGGCGGCCTCCAGGCCTTCCGTGAGCGCGTTGCGAGGCTCGCGCCGCCGGTGAGAGAGCGGGTCGGCGAGCTGCGCACGTGGGACGACTTGAAGCTTCTGACCGTGCGCGTGGACCGGCTCTCGCGGTGGTACCGTCCGGGGTTCCTGTGCATCGGGGATGCCGCGCACGCGATGTCGCCCGTCGGCGGCGTCGGCATCAACCTCGCCATCCAGGACGCCGTCGCCGCCGCGAACATCCTGGCCGAGCCCCTGCGCCGCCGGTCGCTCGCGACCGAGCATCTGCGCCAGCTCCAGCGGCGTCGCGAGTGGCCGACGCGGGTGACGCAACGCCTACAGGTGGCCATTCAGAAGCGTTTGATCGCCCCGGCGCTCGGCGGCTCGCGGCCGCTCAGGCCACCGCTCGCCGTGCGGCTCCTCGGGCTGATTCCGCTCTTGCGCCGTATCCCGGCCAGGCTGATCGGGATCGGCATCCGCCCCGAACACGTCACGGCGCCCGCGGCGCCCGCGAGCGAGTAGACACGCTGGGCGGCCCCAGAACCGCTATCGGCTTGCGGCCTGCCGCCAGTCGCGGATCTGAGCCGCGTGCTCTCGATAGTGGGCTGGGCCGGTGCCCACGAACAGATCTCGGGCGGCCCCGCCTGGTACCCAGTGCGGCTCGGGCACTGCTGCGGCGGTGCCCACGAACCCCCGGTGGGATGCCTGGAGCTCTGCGAGGATCTCCGCGGTCTTCACGCCGGCCTTCCGATCGACGAACCGGGCGTTCCACGCGTCGGAGTCGTCATAGGTCCCCTCCGGGTACGGCGGCTCGCCGTGGGCGATCCGTTGGAGGGCGGGGATCATCGCTTGGTGCCAGCCCGAGATGTGGATCAGGATCTCCCGCACACCCCAGGTGCCGAGCCACACGCGGCCCATCTCGTCGTCCTCGATCCCGTCGATGGCCTGGCGCAGCTCGGCAAACGCCTCCTCGGCGTCACGCAGCAAATTGGTCTTGTCACTCATCGAACCCTCCCGGCCGCGATAGTATGACCTTGAGACCCCGGCCGGGGGCGATTGTGAAATCCGGGATCGGACCTACCGGAACGCCGGGGCGATCTCCGCGATGAACCGGTCCAGGTCGCGGCGCAGCTCGGGCAGGGGTCGGAACATGGTCGGGATGAAGAGCACGTCGGCGCCGGCGGTCTGGAGCTGCCGGAGCTGCTCCTGAATCTGGTCCGGCGTGCCGGCAAGGCAGGTGTCGCGCGCGTCGGCCGCGTGGCGACCCATGCGCGTGGCGATGGTCTCGGCGAGGCGTTCGATCTCGTCCTTCTTGTCGGTGATGAGCAGCGCCATGTTGGTCGAGCGTCGGATGCTCTTCGGATCGCGGCCGACGGCGGCGCAGTGCGTGTCGAGGATGGCCCCCTTCTGCGCCAGGACCCTCGGGCCGCCCCAGACGTTCCAGTGGTCGGCGTGCTTCGCCACGATGCGCAGGGTGACGCGCTCGCCGCCGCCGCCGATCATCAGCTCGGGATGGGGTCTCTGCACCGGCTTGGGATCGAGCGGGGCATCCGAGAGCTGGTAGTGGCGCCCCTTGTAAGTGCTACGACGCTCGATCCAGAGCGAGCGGATCACCTCGCACGCCTCGTCCAGCCGCTCGAGCCGCTCGCGCATCGTGTAGAACGGGATGCCGTAGGCCTGGTGCTCGTTCTCCTGCCAGCCCGCGCCGAGGCCCAGGAGGAGCCGGCCGTTCGAGATGATGTCGACCTGAGCCGCCATCTTCGCCACCACGGCCGGATGGCGGTACGTGTTACCCAGCACGATGGTTCCGACGCGCATGCGCGGCACCAGCGCCGCCAGGGCGCTGAGGGTGCTCCACGACTCGAGCATCGCGCCCTCGCGCTCCTTCGTGTTGGGCATGAAGTGGTCGGTCACGCAGGCGATGTCCCACCCCGTGGCCTCGAGATGCCGCCAGAGGTCCAGCACGCCCGACCAGGTCTGCATGCCCATGCTCGTGAACAGGCCGAAACGCATGTCATTCTCCTCCCCGGAGGACAGCCATACTATCGCAACGGGCTGGTTTTGCCCGCGACTTTGGCGTACCTTGCCTGGAAGGCCCGAGTGGACGAGCGGAGCCACCGGAGAGGAGACGCGCCATGCCGAAGATCAAACACATCGCCATCTCGACCCAGGACGTGGACAAGACCGCCAAGTTCTACATCGACGTGTTCGGCATGAAGCAGATCGCCCGGGTCGACAGCCCGGGGGCCACCGGCTACTACCTGAGCGACGGCGATCTGAACCTGGCGATCCTCAACTTCAAGAACGACGCGGTAGCCGGCGTCGAGCGCGGCCGAGACTGGAACGGCATCCACCATATCGGCTTCGAGGTCGAGAGCCTGGAGGAGATCACCGAGAAGCTGGCCGCCGCCGGGTCGAAGCCCAGGAACGACGTGAACGAGGCCCTGGGTGTCGGGCACGGTCGCCGGTACGATGGCAACGTCGAGGTGAAGTACAGCGGCCCGGACGGGGTCATGCTCGACGTCTCGGAGACCGGCTGGGTCGGGACTTCGGGGTTCAACCCCAAGTAGCAGCACCACGCCGCCGCTCTCGATCACGCCCTCCGCCTGCCACCGCGCGAGGTCAGCGCGTGATCCAGGTGTCCCGTAGAATGCCGTTCCGAGGGCACGATGTCATTCCTCCACTCCCGCACCCGGTCGGCGCGTCAGGGCATCGGTAAGCCGGTTCGGCGGACCGAAGACGCGCGCCTGCTCGCCGGCAAGGGGCGCTACAGCGACGACTTCAACCTGCCGGGCCAGGCCTACGCCTGTCTGGTGCGTTCGCCGCACGCCCATGCGCGCATCCGACGAGTAGACACCGCCAAGGCCCTGGCGGTGCCGGGCGTGATCGCGGTGCTCACCGGTGAAGACGCCGCGGCCGACGGGCTCGGACCGATCCCCCACCGCCCCGTGCCGACGAACCCGCACGAGGTCCCGCTCCGGAGCCGCGACGGGACCGACTTCTTCCTCGCCCCGCATCCGCCGCTGCCGGCGGACCGCGCGCGCTTCGTGGGCGAGGCCGTCGCGATGGTCATCGCCGAGACGCCCGCGGCCGCAAGAGACGGCGCCGAGCGGGTCGTCGTGGGCTGGGAGCCGCTGCCCGCGGTCGTCGTCACCGCAGAGGCGGCCGCCGCAGACGCGCCGCGTGTCTGGGACGGAGCCGGCTCGAACGTGTGCGTCGACTCGCACGCGGGCGACGCCGCCGCCGCGGACGCCGCCTTCGCGGACGCCACCCACGTGGTGCGGCTCGAGGCGCGCGTGAACCGTGTCACCGGTGTGCCGATGGAGCCGCGCGCGGCGCTCGGCGTCTACGACGAGGCCAGCGGCCGCCACACGCTCTACGCAGGCTCGGGCGGCTCGGTACGCATCAAGAGCGATCTCGCGGGCACGCTGGGCGTCCCGGAGAGCACGGTGCGCGTCGTGGCGAGGGAGGTCGGCGGCAACTACGGCACGCGCAACGCCTTCTATCCCGAGTTCGCGCTGGTCGCGTGGGCGGCGAAACGCCTGCGCCGCCCCGTGAAGTGGACGTGCGAGCGACGCGAGGCGTTCCTCACCGACTACCATGCCCGCGATCTCGTGTCGCACGTGGAGCTCGCGCTCGACGCCGAGGGCACCTTCCTCGCGCTCCGGGGCACGAACACGAGCAACGTCGGCGCGCACGCCGTGTCGTTCATCCCGCTCGCCAAGGGCATCGCGGTCCTGCCGAGCGTGTACCACATCCCCGCCGTGTCGCTGGTCGGCCGCGCCGTGCTCAGCAACACGTCGCCCACGTACCCGTATCGCAGCGCCGGCCGACCCGAGGTGATGTTCGTCATCGAGCGGCTGATCGATCTCGCCGCGCGCCGTCATGGATTCGACCGCGTGGAGCTGCGGCGGCGCAACCTGGTGCCGACGGGCGCGATGCCGTATCGCAATGCGGTCGGTCTGCTCTACGACAGCGGCGACTATGCGGCGACGCAGGATCGCGCGGTGGCACTCGCGGATTGGGCCGGGTTCGAGGCGCGCCGCGCCGCGGCGCGGCGGCGCGGTCGCTATCGCGGCATCGGCCTGGCCAACTACCTCGAGCTCAACACCGGTGCGCCGCGCGAGCGGGCGGAGATCACCCTGCGCCCCGAGGGCCGCATCGACGTGGTGCTCGGCACGCTCTCGGCCGGCCAGGGCCACGAGACGAGCTTCGCGCAGCTCCTGGCGGAATGGTTCGACGTCGGGGTGGATGACGTGCGGTTGATCACGGGCGACACCGACGTCGCGGCCGTCGGCGGGGGCTCGCATTCCGGCCGCTCGATGCGCCTCGGCGCCGTGGTGATGGCCAAGGCGTCGGACGAGATCGTCGACAAGGGCAAGCGCATCGCGGCCTGGTTGCTCGAGGCGGCCGACGCCGACATCGACTTCGCGCGGCGGCGCTTCACGGTGAAGGGTACCGACCGCTCGGTCGAGCTGTTCGAGGTGGCAGCCGCCGCGCTCAGGGCGGACGCGCCCGAGGCGCTGCGCGGACCGCTCGCGGGCGTGAGCGACGAGACCGTGAGCGTGCCATCGTACCCGTACGGCTGCGCCGTGTGCGAGGTCGAGGTCGATCCCGAGACTGGCGCCGTCGAGATCGTGCGCTACACCTCCGTCGACGACGTCGGCCGCGCCGTCAATCCGATGATCCTGCACGGCCAGGCCCACGGGGGCATCGCGGCGGGCGTGGGACAGGCGCTGTGGGAGTGCTGCCACTACGACGCCGAGAGCGGTCAGATGCAGTCGGCCACGTTCATGGACTACGTGGTGCCGCGCGCCGATACGCTCCCGGCGTTCACGACGGAGCTCAGCGAGGTGCCCTCGACATCCAACCCGCTCGGCCTCCGCGGCGGGGGCGAAGGCGGCACGACGCCGGCGCTCGGCGCCGTGGTCAACGCGATCGTGGACGCGCTGGCCGAGCTGGGCGTGGAGCACATCGAGATGCCGGCGACGCCGGAGCGCGTCTGGCGCGCGCTGCGCGCGGCGCGAGGGCCCGGACGCGGCTGACGCGAGGCGCGCCGGGCTACCCCCGGCGAGCCGTCTCGAGCGTCGCCGTCTCGTCCGCCATCCGCCCTCCGAGCGGCACGTGACGAAGCTCGGCCCAGACGCGATCGACCTCGGCCAGCACCGCCTCGTCGGGCTGATCGATGTCGATCGGATTCACGGTGGGCACCCAGCAGGGCCGGCCGGTGACCCAGAACACTTCGGTGCGATTGCCTTCGGGATCGAAGAAGTAGCAGCCGATGGCGCTGGCATGGTTGACGACCCCGTCGATGCGATAGCCCTCGGCGACCAGGCGGCGATGGAAGACGCGAAGGTCGTCGAGGGTGGCGACCCGCAGCGAGATCTGCTGAATCAGATGGGGATCCTCCGCCGAGGGTCGTCCGCGCATGAGCGCGATCTCGTGGTCCACCGCCTCCGGATCGGCGCTCAGGAAGACGACACCGGCACGCCAGTTCTGCTTGGTGATCCGCATGCCCATGACGTCCCGGTAGAAGGCGGCCATCCGCTCCAGGTCGCGCACGTAGATCCCGACGTGTCCGAGTCCCGTCACACGTGCCATGGCTTCCTCCCCGTGGGGCTGCATGGGCCGTGGCCCCGTGGCCCCGAGGATACCCTAAGCGCTTGTCGTCGGAGTCGCGCCGCCGGGAGGTTGAGGCGCGGGCGAGAGCGCGAGCGCCACGAGGTGCTCGAGGCGGGCGAAGTCGAACGGCTTGGGCACATAGGCGAAGACGCCCTCGCTCAGCGCCTCGGCCGCATTGCGGATATCCTGGTTGGCGGTGATCATGACGACCGGGACCCGGATGTTGAGGCTCCGCATCTGCTTCAAAAGCTCGAGGCCGCCCATCCGTGGCATGTGCATGTCGAGCAGGACGAGGTCGAACTGGCCCAGGAGGAGCTTCATGATCGCCGCGGCGCCATCGGGCACCGCCTCGACCTCATAGGTGAGTCCAGGCGGGGGTTGGCTGAGGAACTCCTGCAGCACCCCGATGACCGACGGCTCGTCCTCAACGATCAGCACCCGCTTCGTCACACCCGGTAGTATGCAGCCTACACCGGGTGGGCGCACAAGAGGTGCCGGTCTCGGTTTCCGGAAAGATCCCTTGAGCGCGGGCCTAGTTTCTTGGGGTGAATCGGGGGTTTGTTCTTTAGGATCGGGTTAATGGCGGCGCCGTCCAGGAACGCGGACGTACCGAGGCCGAAGACCCGGTCCAAAACCCTCCGGCAGGCCGCCTCCCTTGTGTTCGCCGTCACCGCCATCCTGCCGCTCCTGGTCTTCGTCTGGACGGTGTACTACCTCGGCGCGCTCTCCAGGCTGTCGGTTCAGGTGGGTCTCGGCGTTGCCCTCGCGACGTCCCTCATGGGCTATTACGTCTTCCGCGGGCTCATCGGGCAAATGTCCGACCTCATCGCGGTGATCGGGAGGGCTCTGCAACGGTCGCCCGCAGGGCCGATGGCGAGCGCCGAAGCGCCGGGAGCCACAGTCAGCGTGCGTGCACCGACAAGCTTGTAGCCCAGCTCCGTGCCTGCAAGGAGTAGATCAAGCGCCTTGCGGACGCTCATGCGGCCAGTAATCGCGGGCGCCGGGCGGTTGGGAAGCGTTGTCGCCGAGAAGACGATCTGGTAGCTCGCTTGCTTCGAGAGCTCCAGCAGCGCACTTTCCAGCGACTCCGCGGGAATTTTGAAGTCGACGGCTTTGTCGAGATCGTCCGCGCGCGCAGGTACTGCGGCGATCGCCAGCCACGAGGCCCCGACCAACGCAGCCCAGTAGCGTTTCGCAGTTGTGTGAGTCATCTCAAGTCCCCTCATCATCCGTTTTTGCTTCGACGAGGACTTAAGACGTCAAACTGCAACGAAACTGCAATCCTTTTAGTGATCGGCCAAGATTGCTTTCCCGCGGAGCCTGACCACCCAGTGGTCGTTCTCCTTCTCAACCGCGACGGGGGAGACTTCCGGGAGCGCCACGACCCACTCAGGGATCCGATCCTTGAAGACGGCACCGCTGAAACGCAGATCCCCGGCAGTGTCATCGACGTCGACCCTCAAATCCGTGTAACGGGAAAGATCAGCAATCACGTCTTTGAGGGTCTCATTGCGATAGATCAGCCACCCCTCCCTCCATCGACCGGACTCGTTGGGGTCGATGTATGTCACCTGAGGCTCGTCATGCTTCGCGGAGTGCGCATCGCGCCCGTAGATGAGCTGCTCGCCGGGCGCCACGCGAACGATGTGTGGGCGGGCGGACGGCTTGGCGGTCGAGTCGCCGGGCACCAGATCATCCACGCTCACCGTGCCTTCGCGCACAATCACCGTGACGCGATTGCCGAGGGTGCGCACATCGAAGGCCGTACCGACCGCGGTGACCTCGCCCTCGAGGGCGCGGACGCTAAAGGGTCTCCCGGGTTCCTTGTAGACGGTGAAGAAGGCTTCCCCGCTATCGAGCCGCACCTGGCGCACCGTTGGGGTAAAGGCGATGGTGAGCTGCGAGCGAGCGCCCAGCGCGACGCGCGAGCCGTCGGCCAGGTGCAGATCCAAGTGCTCGCCGGTTCGCGTCGCGAAGGTTCCCAATGAAATCCCCGGCCGCTCCCCGACATCGAACTTGTGCA
>Ga0137415_10006905_pt1 | contig 11264 bp, 11 predicted proteins | sample CZODoug3_1_1_16f_FD_183082 | JGI IMG/M metagenome (GOLD analysis project Ga0137415, IMG submission 183082) | Vadose zone soil fungal communities from Angelo Coast Range Reserve, California, USA - CZODoug3_1_1_16fungal (Hybrid Assembly) | ecosystem: Environmental > Terrestrial > Soil > Vadose...
AGGGGCGGGAGGCGTTCCGCAAGCACGGCTACGACCTCGGCGAGGGGTTCGTCGACGTCCTTTCCCAGTACCAGACGCTGGAGCACGCCGCCCGGACGGAGCGGGTGAGGGACCTGGAGGGATTGCTGCGGGAGCTCAACAACTCCGCGGGCTAACGCCTGACCCCTCTGTTCGGGTCGCACGGTTTGTCGGCGCCTATTTACAGTCTTATTAACCTTCCAATTCGCGAGACCTCGATGTACCATGCAACGAATTCCGGTTTCCAATCGTTATACAGGTCGAGGTTTACGTCAGTGCAAAGGTCAAAGCTGGAGTCGGACAAGGGCAAATGCGCCTGCGGTAGGCGCCTGACAGACGCCGCGGTCTTCACCTACCGCTCCCACACCGACCGCTTCCTCTTCCACCGCTGCGAGTGCGGCGCCGAGTGGACGGAACACCACCAGGACATCGATCCCACCGACCCGGTCACCTCGGACGAGGTGATCGAGGTCCACCGCCAGCTGGCCAAGTTCGAAGGTTCGATCGCGGAGCTGCTTCAGCCTCACTCCGCCTGACGGCTTCCGTCAGTAGGCGTACAGGATCACGCAGGGCTTCGCCGGATTGGTCGCCACGCTCAAGCTGTATTTGGCGCCCTTCGGCGTGTAGATCCAGTCGCCGCCCTTGAGCTCGATGCCCTTGTAGAGCAGCTCGCCCGAGAGGACGATCCGAAACTGGGCGACCTCGTGCTCGTGCTCAGGCAGGATGGAGCCCGGCTGAGCCACCTGCAAGAAGAAGAAGGTGACGTCGGAGCGGAGAAAAGCGGGCAGCTGCCATGACTGCCAACCCGGGGGCTGCGGCTTCCTCAGCTCATAGCGGACCATGTCAATCCCCACGTCGCGAGAGGTGAGGATGCCCTCGAGGTTGAGACCCTGATGCTCGAGGGCGGCTTGCACGGCTCTGACGCCCTTCTCGCCTTTTTCGTCCAGGTGCGAGTCTTCTGGCTTCCATTCGGAACTCATCGACTACCCCTCCCGGTAAACGTCGTGCCGACGGCGGCTGTGGCCCGCTCGAACAGTACTCATGACCGACAACTTGTCAAGGCTGGAGAGGCCCGAGTCCGTGGGCCACGGCCCAGGTCGCCACCTCTGTGCGCGAGCGGACGCCAAGTTTGTTCCGGATTCGCTCGACGTGGCCTTCGGCGGTCCGCTCGGCGATGAACAGGCGAACCGCGATCTGGCGGTTGGTCAATCCTGTCGCCACCATGGCGGCGACCTCGCGCTCCCGGCGGCTCAGCGGACCCGCGTCCGCGGCGACCTCAGCTGCGTGCCTCTCCTCACCAAGCGCATACTCCAGCGCCCTCGCGCTGTTCATCCCCTGGCCCTCGTTCCAGATCGCCTCGCTCTTGCGCGGCCCCAGCTTTTGTTTGATCCGCTCGATCGACTCGCTCAGCTGGTTGACCCTGAACGACCAGGTCGTGAATGAGAATTCGCGTGACAGCCGATCGACGATCGCGGTGAGTCGCAGCGCGCGTTCATCGTCGTTCCGGGCCGCCGCAACGATGGCCAGCCCCCCGAGGGCCCAGATGATGCCAAAGGGGTCGTTCAGGTCCCGGGCGAGGGCGAGCGATTCTCTCCAGCTTGCGGCGGCGCCCTCGACGTCGTCGGCGCCCAGCTGTGCGTTCGCCAGGCTCTCGAGGTAGCGCTCCAGGGAGTCTCGGTCGCCGCTGGACCGGCTGTAGTCGACGCATTCGCGAAGAATTTCGAGGGCGGTGACAAAGTCGCCCTGCTCGTTCGCGATCAGGCCGATCTGGTTTTGGACATCGACCGCCAACCGACGGTCCGCCGATTGCTCGAGCAGCGCGAGAGCTTCGTCGTACATCCGCCTCGAAACGTCCATCTGACCGGAGGAGTGATAAACCACCCCCGCGCCACGAAGTGCGTTCGCGATCAGCTCGGGATCGCCCAGCTCGCGCGCCAGTGCGACGCTTTCGTCGGCGAGCTTCCGGCCGCTGGCATGGTCGGTCTGCCTCGACGCAAGTCTTGCCGCGACATTGAGTCCCCTGGCGCGCACCGCATCTCGCGCCGGCGCTCGCTCGAGCCGCTCCATGAGCAGGGTGCGCATCCGGGCCTGGTCCGAAAACTCGGACTCGGCGAGCTCGACCGCAAGGCCCAGCCCGGCGTCCTCGGTGTTTTCCCGCGCCCAGTTGACCGCCGCCCAGAAGTTGGCGGAATCGCGCAGCCTCCACTTCTGCGACGCGAAGTAGTCGTAGTGGCGGCGCTGGAGGTCATCGCTCTCGCCGGACTCGCGGAGCTTTTCGAGGGCGTACTCGTGATGTGACTCCAGGAGTCGGTAGCGGGTGCTGCCGTCGTCCAAGCGCTCCGGCACAACCATCGACTTCTGGACGAGCGCGCCAAGCGAGGCGAGCACGTTGCCCGCGCCTGGCTCGGCGCACACAACCCGGGCGGCCTCGAGCGTGAATCCGCCCTGGAAAACAGCCAGGCGCTCGAACAGGCGAGCTTCCTCGGTGGTCAAGAGACGGTGGCTCCAGTCGATCGCGGCCGCCAACGTCTGCTGCCGATCGGGCGCGGTCCGGCTCGCCGAGGCAAGAAGGCGAAAGCCATCGTTGAGGTTGGCCAGGAGCTCGCGCTCCGACATGACGTCGAGGCGGGCGGCGGCCATCTCGATCGCGAGCGGGAGGCGGTCGAGGCGGTCGCAGATTGCGACCACCGGCTCTCGGTTGGGCGAAGCCACCTTGAAGTCGGGCGACACGAGCCTCGCCCGCGCCTCGAAAAGGCTGAGCGCGTCGGGGTCGCCCATCGACGACACGGGCCAGCGGACCTCGCCCGGCACGCCCAGGGCCTCCCGGCTGGTGGCGAGGACCGTGAGCTGGGGGCAGCGCTCGAGCAGGCCCTGGGCGAAAGCGGCGCACTCGGCGACGAGGTGCTCGCAGTTGTCCAGGATGAGGAGCGCGCGCCGCGAGGCAAGCCATGACGAGACGACCTGCTGCGGGGAACCCTGTCCTGGCAGCTCGAGGTTGGCGACCACGGCGCCGCCGACGTCGCTCTCCGCCGCCAGCTCCACCCACCACGTGCCGTCCGGCCATACATCACGGTTTGCCCTCGCAACCTCGGCGGCGAGCCGGCTCTTGCCAGCGCCGCCCGTGCCGGTCAGCGTCACCATGCGTGCGGATCGGACCAGGGCTTTGAGCGAGCGAAGCTCGGCCCCGCGCCCTACGAAGCTCGTGAGGTGCAGAGGCACGGCGGTCATCGCCGTATCTTCCCGCAGGAATGGAAAAGAAGGGAGAGAGGGTTGTGACCTGCCCTCTCTCCTCGCGAAGCACCCTGGGGATAGGGGGTGCCATTGTCGGCTTCTTAGGGAAGCTGCTTGTGGTTGCCCCGGTTCCACAGCACTCCACCGGTGCCGTCATCGACCGACTGGCTCTTCGTCGCGTTCTGCGCGATGAAGTACGGGTCGTCCGTGGAGATCCGGTTCGGGACCTGCGGAAACTCGTTCTGGATGTAGGACGGGAGCTCGGCCGGGCGGGCCGAGCTGTCCTGGCGAAGGACGCTGCCGGGTGCCGCGTGGACGGTGGAGTTCTGGGTTGCGGCCGCGCCGGTGCCGGTGAGGCCCTTGGCGACGTAGCCACCCATGGCTCCGAGACCCAACGCGACCAGGACGAGGATTGCGGCGACGAACGTTTTCGAAACTGACGCTCCGTTGAATGACGCTCTGGCTTCCATCTCTCTCTCCTCAGACTTGTTTGTGATTTCGGCTGCTCTCGCAAACCGTTGAGTTGAGAGTAGGAATCAGGGGGTGGTGCTCATAAGGCTGGAAACACCTGAAACGAGGCGGGGCAGGTACCTGTTTTCAGGTACCTGCCCGGGTGGTTCTAGGTCTTATGAAGCCGCCGCGTGCACCTGGGCCAGCAGCGCCCGGCCTTGCACGATCAGCGAGTGAACGCTGCTGTCATCGATCTCATCGCCCGAGCCCGGCGCGGTTGGGTCGAGCCGGACGATCATCTTTGCGGCGAGCGTGTCCCTGGTGTGGTTCCAGCCCGCGATCGTCGCGTCGGCGTTGAGGTAGGTCTGGTCGCCGCTGGTATTGCTGTTGATCGCCTTTGTCGCGAACACGACGCTGTCGAGGGAGAGCTGGCCGACCGGCGCGTTGATCTGCTTGTAGACGGCGGCGAGCTGGTTCAGCCCTTCGTCGCTCTCTTTCATGATCTCGGTGATCGGCCGCCCCTGGTGGGCGTAGTCATCCTTCAACCCCGTCAGCGCCATGAGTGTCGGCCGGATGTCGGAGTGGTCGGTCCAGAATTTGCCTGTAACCCCCAGGTGGCGCACGTCAGGCCCGACCATGCCCAGCCACGTCGTGTTGATGTCAGGTGAGATGTCGCCGTGGTTCCAGTCAAACCTCTTGTCGATCGAGATGCAGGGCGTGTTGCAGTTGGGCGCGCCCGCGAACAGGAAGTAGTCCGGCTTGGCGAACATCGTGAAGGTCGGGTTGCGCGCGGCGTCCGCCGACATCATGTGCATCAGCTTCATCTGGGCCTGGTCGGCGAGGTAGTTGTCGACCTGCTCGGTGGCGCCGCTGTACGGATTGAGAGCGATCACGGCGCCCACGGCTCGCTCGAGGGTCCGCGTGGTGGTCGCGGTCTGGTCGGGGTTACCGGTGATGTAGACATTGGGCGCCGAGTCGGAGTGGACGGACCAGCTCTTTGTCGCGCTGGGGAATTGCGTGGCCACCAGGCCTTTCAGGTTGCCGGACACCTCACCGAACTTGGCGTAGGTGCAGGCGACATGGATGCCGTCGCAGTTGGACGGGGTTGGAGGTCCGGCGATCAGGTGGTCGTTCTCGTCTGAGGTGAAAGCGAACACGCTGTTCTTGCGGCTGATGCCGTCTTTGGCCAGCCTCGAGAAGAAGGCCGAGAAGGCCTGGTCGTACTCCTTGAGCTGGGCGACGTAGTCAGCTTCGCCGGGACCGAACGGCCGGTCGGCGAAACGGCCGTGGCCGGCGTGCGCGTCTGAGATGTATCCGTACACCACCGGCACGCCGTGCTCTTGCAGCTGCGCGACGTAGCCGAGAGTGTTGTTCGCCGGCATCTGGTCGAAGCCGGGAAAGCCGTTGATCGCGGTGCCGTCCATCGCCTTGATCCCGCCGACCGCGGGTCCGACGTACTTGTGGCCGAACAGCGCGTTGTATCCGGTGTACCCGCCTGGCTCCTGCGCGAGCAGGTCGGGCAGTCCGCCGTTCGCGGTGCCGCAGAGCGCGTTGTTCTTCGCGCAGTGCACAGCGATACCGACGAAGTCAGCCGTCGCCTGGTCCGGATGGAGGGCGGCTTCCTGGGCTTGTGGTGAGTTGGGGCCGAAGACGGTTGGGATGTCGATGCCGATGTTCTCCATCTCGATATTCGCGGTCGACACACCGCCGACATTGCAGCCGGCCCGGGTGAAGGGCACCCACGGCGCGGGCGTGTTCTTGCCCTGCGGCGTGATCATGTTGAAGCTCAGGTCGCTCTGGTGCGGCGGGTTCGTGAAGTCGAACACCGGCGCGGTCCAGTAGGCGAAGGAAACACCCGGGTTGGTCGTTCCGTCGGGATTGAAGTACCGGTAGGTGTTGGACACGGGCACCCCCATACCGTCGCCGTAGAGGCCGGTGAGGCTGGTGAGAATGTCGGTCGCTGTGTGCGCGATCAAGGGCGTGTGCTCATTCGTGAGAAGCGTGCCCTGGCCCTTGAGGAAGTTGAGCAGTGCCGGCATCTGCTCGAGGTCGGAGGGGACGTTCGGATTGTCGCGCGTGAAGTGGACGTTATCGAAAACGATGTTGAAGACGTGTTTGACGTCGTTGCCGAGATGGCAGCTCGACGATTCCTCGTTCGAGCTTTCGCTTCGTCCGTCGCTGGCATGCGCGGGTACGGCCGCCACCCAGCCGATGGAAAGCGCAGCCACCACAGCGAGCCGGATCAGCCGTTTCATGCCATACCCCCTAATCGCTAGCAAGCCGACTGCGTCTGGGCGAGCCGACGCCCCTCGAAGCGACGATAACCCCTGGCCCGTTATCCGGAGGTTAGCTCGACGTTATCGGCGCCCGAGCCTCATGTCAAGCAAGCGCCATCTGCATGTCGCGGGCCGCATTGTCCAGCAGCGTCTGCAGCTGGTCCTTCGCCATCGGCTGGCCGCCGGCGATCACTGCGTCCCAGACCTTGCCGAGGTCGGGGGCCAGCGCCTCCTCGATCCTGGGCCAGGCCGCGTACGTGGGGAACGAGCGGCCGTCGCTGAGCTGTTTCTGGAATGCGCCGGGCTGTGCAGCGGAGGCCAGCGCGGGGTACATGCCGAGCTTTTGGACGTAGCCAGTCTGTGCTTCGCTGCTGACCAGCCACTTCACCCACTCGTAGGCCGCGCTCTGGTGCTTGCTGGTTTTGGCGATGGCGAGGTTGCTCCCGCCGACGTAGACCACGTGGCCCGCGTGGCCGGATGGAAAAGGCGCGGTGCCGAACTTCACGTTCTGCAGCTTTGCCGCCAGTCCTGGTCCGCTGATCGTGACCGCGAACTTGCCGGCCGCAAACATCGCGTCGACGCTTGCGCTGTCCTGCTGCAGCACAGTGGGGTCCACGTATTTCGCGCCGAAGCGCTGAAACTCATCGGCGCCGTCGACTGAGCGGGGCTCGTTGATCGTGGCCCGCTTGCCGTCGTCGCTCATCAGTGAGCCGCCGCCCTCCCAGATCCACGGCGCGAAGGCGCCGACGATGTTGGAGTCTGTCTTCCCGGCGATGCCGAAGGGAGCGATCTTGCCGGAGTTCTTGATGGCGTCGAGCGTGTGGTCGAAGGATTCCCAGTCGTTGAACGCGCCGGCGGGGTCGATGTTGAGCTGCTGCAGTACGTCCGACCGGTAATAGACGGCGCGCGTGTCGATGAACCAGGGAATCGACGTCTGGCCGGTGGGGAGCTGATAGAGCGTGTCGTTGGCGGCGAATTCGCCCAGCCAATCTCTGTTGATCTGCATCACGTCTGCGGCGTTAGCCCCCAGCAGGGCGGAGAGTGTGTTCGGAATCTTGGTGCCCTTGACCTCGATGTCGGGGTGCTGGGCGTGGAAGGCCCTCGCGGCTTCCTGGAAGTTCTGGTCGGGCTGGTTGCCGACGGCCAGGTAGGTGAAGGCGATCGTCGTGGTAGCGGGGGCGGGGCTCGACGAGCTGCAGGCGGCAGCCAGGATCAGCGCGGCAGTGCCCGTGGCCAGCCACCTCACCTTCTTTCTAACGTCAATTCTGCTCGCGACCTGTGCGGGACGGTCTGAGCACGGCGAGAGCCGTCGCCCAGTAGACGAAGGTGATCAGCCCGCCGATGACGAAGATCTGCGCCGGGCCGACTTTTTGGATGGCGATCGCGGCCAGCACCGGAGCCACGGGACCGACCAGGAACGAGCCGAAGAAGTCGACGCTCGTGACCCTCCCGATGAGGTTGGCGGGCACGTACTTCTGCAGGGCCGAGTCCCAATGCGTGTTCGAGCCGACGATGCAGAACGAAAAGGCGAAGGCGCCTAATAGCACGACGGGCAACAGCGGGGCCACGCCGTAGATCGCGAACGAAAGGCCGAGCAGCGCGCTGAACACATAGGTGGCGACCACCAGGCGTTTGATGTGAAGCGTGCCGACGAGTAGGCCTCCGGCCACCTCGCCCAGGCCACCCGCCGCGCCGATGAGGCCGTAGATCGCCGCGCTTCCGTGCAGCACTTTCAGCACGAGGATGGGCAGTGCGACTGTGAAACCGGCGAAGAAGAATCCGTTGGTCGCGGCGAACCCGACGATGGAAACCCAGATCCAGGTCACGGAGAAGGTGAAGGCGAAGCCTTCTTTGATCTCGGCGAGGAGGGGTTTGCTCTGTGGCTTCTCTCGCTTTGGCTGGCTCGACAAAAAGAAGACGCCGAAGCTGAAGGCGAAGGTGGCGGCGTCGATCGCGAACGCCCAGGGAGGGCCGGCGGTCGACACGACGAGCCCGCCTACCAGCGGGCCGATGACGCGTGCGGTCTGGCTGGTCATGCCTCTCAGGACATTTCCCGGGACCAGGATGTCGGTCGGGACGAGCTCGGGCATGATCGCGCTCATCGCCGGGGTATAGAAGGAAAAGGTCGCGCCGAAAAAGGCGCTCAGCACGTATAGGTGAGAGATCTCCAGCCGGTGCGCCAGGCCGAGGACGGCGACGATCGCAACCACGACGGCGCTGAGGAGGTCCATGGCGAGAATCACGCGCCGTCTTGGCAGGCGGTCGACCAGCGCGCCGCCCACGAGGATCGTGACCAGCTGCGCGCTGGCGAAGATCGTGAACCCAGCGCCCAGCTGGAGGGCCGAACCTCCCAGCGCGATGATCTGGAAAGGCAGCGCGACGAAGTAGAGCTGGTTGCCGACCATCGAGACGGTCTGCCCGATGAAGAGCAGGCGGAAATCGCGGTGCTTGAGCGGCGCGAGGAGGGCCAGGCGCATGCCGTCACCAGATGGTGACGGTTAGGCGTTTATTCGGTCAGTCTCGGGGCGTCGCCGGCCACCAGCGGGTTGCGCGCTCTGCGTCGACCGGTCGCGAATCGACGCCCCAGCGCACCGCCAGCACGGCCAGCAGAAGCGTCAGCAGCAGCACCATGAGAACCTCCATTTGCCTCTTAGTTTTCCCAACTTCAATCTCCGAAGCAACATTGATTTTCCTGATAAAATATCGCCATGCCGGATAATTGGTCGAGCGTCGAGCTCAAGCAGCTGCGGGCCCTGGGGGCGATTGCGACTACCGGGTCTTTCTGGGCCGCGTCGGAGCGGCTGAACAGCTCGCTTTCGACGGTTTCCGACCACGTCGCCGCATTGGAGGCGCTGGTCGGGCAGCGGCTGATCGAGCGGTCGAGGGGCCGGCGCACCGTCGAGCTGACGGAGGCGGGACGGCTGCTGCTCGGCCACGCGGAGGCGATCGAATCGCGGCTGCGGGCGGCCGAGGCCGACTTTCGCGCCTACGCGTCGGGCGTGTCGGGCAGCCTGCGGGTGGGCATCTACCAGAGCGTCGCCAACAAGGTGCTGCCCGAGGTGATGCGGCGGTTCAAAGCGCGGTGGCCGTCGGTCGAGGTCCGCGTGTCGGAGGAGGTGCGTGACGACCAGCTGGAAAACGCGGTCGAGCGCGGCGAGCTTGACCTGAGCTTTGCGGTGCAGCCGATCGCCGCCGGCCCGTTCGAGGTGCGCGAGCTGATGCGCGATCCATATGTTGTGGTGACATCCGCTTCCTCACCCCTTGCCGTTTTGGGCCGCCGGCTTTCGGTTGCGGACCTCATGGACGTGCCGATGGTGGGCTATCAACCGGGGCGGACCGAAGACCAGGCAGAGGAATTTCTGTTGGGGCGAGGCGTGCGGCCGCGGATCATCTTTCGGTCCAACGACAACGGGACGGTACAGGCGATGGTGGGTGCGGGGTTGGGCGTGGCGCTGGCGCCGTTACTGGCTGTGGATGAGACCGACCCGAAGATTCGCGTGCTGTCTCTGTCGGAACCCATTCCGCCGCGCGTGCTTGTCGTGGTATGGCACCGCGACCGGTACCGTCAGCCGGCGGTCGCGGCGTTCGTCGAGACAGCGACGGCGGTGGCGACGGGGATCGAGCGCGCGCATACGGCGTTCATCGCTCGATCGCAAAAACGAGCTCGAGGCCGTCGACCTCGTCTTCCTGTGTCCCGACCTGCCTGAAGCCGAGGCTTTTGACGACGGCGAGCGAGGGGGTGTTGTCTGGAGACACTGAGGCGAAGACTTGTTTCTCGCCCTGGTCGAACGCCCAATCGACCAACGCTCGCGCCGCCTCCTTGGCGAAGCCCTGGCCGCGAAATTTGGTGAACACCGTGTAGCCGATCTCGGCGCGGCCGATGACTTCCGGCGGTCCGTGGAAGCCGCAGTGGCCGGCGGCCTGTTTGTCTCTTGTCATCATCAGGCGCGCCAACCACGCGCGCTTGTCTGGATTTACTTCCATGCGGTGGAGCTGGATGGGCAGGAATCCGCCTCGCTCGTCTGCGGTGGGAAATTCTTTGGGCAAAGTGACGTTCATCGCCTGCTCTGCCTTGGCCCTCTCGCCTGCGATCAGGTGCCGCATGGCTTGGGGATCGAAGGGAACGAGCTCGAGTCGGGTTGTCTGGATGGAGTCAGTCACTGTTCCTCGCGGCGGCAGCATATCGCTGGGCCAGCGTGCCCATGCGAGCGACGAGCTCGGGTGGCTCGGTCACGGTGAAGTCCGCGTCTAGCATGCCGAGGTAGAGAGCCAGCATCTCAACGGAGTTGGATTTTGCGAATACGACACATGTCTCGTCGTCGATCGGCTCGATCAGCAGGTCGCGCGGCACCCGTTCGGCGATCACTTGCGCCGAGGCTTTGACGATCACCTTTGTCTCGTATTTCATTGGCGCGGAGCGAATGCTGCGCGTGACGTAGGCGGCGATGTCTTCGGCGGGCAGGTCGCGAGGTGTGAAATGCGGACCGGTCCGTGGATTTACTTGCATCCGGTCGACTCGAAAGGTTCGCCACGCGTGTCGGTCGCGATCCCACGCGACCAAATACCAGCGTTTGCCGAGGTGGACGAGGCGATAAGGCTCGACGGAGCGCGTCGATTCGGTGCCGTCGTGTTTCTTGTAGTCGAGGCTGAGCACCTCGTTGTCGCGGCAGGCGGCCGCGATGGCGGCGAGCACGTGTGGATCGACAGTTGGTCCAGTGGGTGACACCGCGACGGTGTAGGCCTGCAGCGCGTTGACGCGCCGGCGCAGGCGGGTGGGGAAGACCTGCTCGAGCTTGACGAGCGCGCGGACCGATGTTTCTTCGATCCCCGACACACCGCCGCCGGCGGACGATCTGAGCGCGACCACGACTGCCACGGCCTCGTCGTCTTCGAGCAGGAGCGGGGGCATTGCCGCACCGGACGCAAGGCGATACCCGCCCGCGACACCGGGTGCGGCCTCCACCGGATAGCCCAATTGTCTTAGGCGCGCGATGTCGTTGCGGATGGTCCTGGTGCTCACTTCGAGGCGCTCCGCCAGCTGGCCACCGGACCACTCCCGGCGCGACTCGAGGAGGGTCAGGAGGCGGAGGAGGCGGGCTGAGGTGTTCAGCATCTGGCTTCTTGATGTTGCATCGTATTGCGGAACGAATCCTGCCGCAATGGCTTCCAAACTTGGTTTCGTCGCAGGACGTCTGATATGGAGGTTTTTGCATGACCCAGGGCGCATCTAAAACGCAGGTAGTTCTGGCCACGCTGGGCGTGGCCCTGGCGCTGTTGCTGGCCGCGCTC
>Ga0137415_10006906_pt1 | contig 11263 bp, 11 predicted proteins | sample CZODoug3_1_1_16f_FD_183082 | JGI IMG/M metagenome (GOLD analysis project Ga0137415, IMG submission 183082) | Vadose zone soil fungal communities from Angelo Coast Range Reserve, California, USA - CZODoug3_1_1_16fungal (Hybrid Assembly) | ecosystem: Environmental > Terrestrial > Soil > Vadose...
TCCGTCACACTCCTGGCCGTGAGCAAGGGGCAGCCGGCCAACAGCATCCGCGCGGTTGCTGAAGCAGGCGTCCGGGACATTGGCGAAAGTTATGTGCAGGAGGCCCTGGAGAAGATCGAGCAGCTGCGCGACCTCGCCGTGACCTGGCACTTCATCGGCCGGCTGCAGGCGAACAAGACACGGCTGATCGCGTCCAATTTTGACTGGGTCCACGGCGTCGAGCGCCTGAAGATCGCCGAGCGGTTATCAGAGCAGCGGCCATTCCATGCTCCGCCTTTGAATGTCTGCCTGCAGGTGAATATCGCGGGTGAGGGCTCAAAAGGGGGCGTCACCCCAGCGGAATTACCCGCGCTGGCCGCCGCGGTGGCCGTATTGCCGCGATTGAAGCTCCGCGGACTCATGTGTATCCCACCGGATGAAGAGGAGCCTGCGCGCCAGCGTATGTGGTTCGCAGCCATGCGCCGTGCGCTCGAAGAGCTGAATGCTGCAGGAGCGGCGCTCGATACCCTGTCGATGGGAATGAGTGGTGACTTCGAAACGGCCATTCTCGAAGGAGCCACCGTGGTTCGCATTGGAACAGCGCTGTTCGGCGCGCGGCGGCTAAGTGCAACAAATCCGACGGCACCGCAGCCACAATAATCAGGAAGGGCGATACAATCGGTCGCTCATGAGTAACGGGCAAATTGCGTTTTTAGGCGGCGGCAACATGGGCCGCGCACTCATCGGCGGCCTGCTCCGCCGTGGCACACGGCCGGAACACATCTCAGTCGGCGAGAGTTTCGCCGCCGCGCGAGACGCGCTGTCGGCCGACTTCGGCATTCAGGCCACCGATGACAACGCCGCCGCGGTCGAGGGGGCGTCTGTAGTTGTAGTCGCAGTCAAGCCGCAGATCGCTGGAACGGTTCTTACTCCGCTACAACCCGCGCTACAGCGGATACGTCCCCTGGTTATATCGATCGCCGCCGGTATCCGTATCGCGGCGATTGAGACTTGGTGTGGCGCTGGTGTACCCGTCGTCCGCGCCATGCCTAACAGGCCGGCGTTGGTGGGCGCAGGCGCAACAGGCCTTTTCGCCCCACCAGACGTCTCCAGCACGCAGCGCGACGTCGCCGCGAAGGTCATGCAGGCCGTTGGCGAAGTTGTATGGGTCACCAGTGAAGACCATCTCGACGTGGTAACCGCCTTGTCAGGCAGTGGGCCAGCCTATTTTTTCCTGCTGGCAGAGCTCCTGACGCAGGGCGCAACCGATCTCGGTCTCGAGCCGGCTGCAGCGCGACGTCTCGCAATTGCCACTCTGCACGGTGCAGGCCAACTCGCGCAGGCAGGTGACGGTGACCTCGCGCGCATGCGCGCGGAAGTCACTTCGAAAGGTGGCACGACGGAAGCGGCCGTCAGATCACTGGAGTCAGCGGATCTGCGCAGCATCGTCGCTCATGCCCTGGAGGCTGCCACCCGCCGCAGCCGTGAGCTCGCTGAGCAATTTGGTGCTTCCTGACTAGGGCCTCCTACGGTAAATGACATGAACGCGCTCATTTTTATCGTCGATACACTGCTGTCGCTGGCTTTGTTTGTCGTATTGGCACGACTTTTGTTGCAGTGGGCGCGCGCTGACTTTCGCAATCCGATTGCGCAGGCGATCGTTCGGCTCACGAATCCCTTGATTCTGCCCTTGCGGCGCATTTTGCCGCCTATCGGCAAAGTCGACACGGCCTCGGTGGTGGCTGTTGTGCTGGTCGCGATCATCAAACGCGGCATCCTGTTCGCGATGACCGGATACGGCACACCCGGCCTCGAGCTGTGGATAACCAGCGTTGCCGTCGAGCTGGTGCAAGCCCTTCTGCGTACTTACTTCTACGCCATCCTGCTGTATGCATTGCTCGGTCTGATTGCGCCAGGCGGTTATTCACCACTGCAATCGGTGCTCGCAAGCGTCTGCGAACCCATACTGCGACCGTTCCGACGCCTGATTCCACCCATCGCGGGCATCGACCTGTCGCCGCTGTGGGCGGTGATCGCCATCCAGGCCATTTTGCTGCTGTTGCCATAAAACGCTGTCTTTCCAGGCTCCGCGCGCACCCTCAGAAGCGGCGCGAACTGTTGTTGAAACACACTCTTAGCGCAACTTTAGAAACACAAATTGAAGCCGCCGCGCGCCGCTACACGTGTGAAGAATCGTTGCGAACCGGCTACCCACCGCGACCAAGGTTGCGCAAACACTGAAAAAAAAGGCATTTGCGCGCCAACGCAAATGAAAAAATGCTTGCGATTGCGCGCTGGTGTGCTATTTTTCGCGGCGATTGACACCTGCGCGGCGGCACCGCGCTCAGACAACATTCGAGGAGTAGCGGAATATGGCGAAAAAAGGTGGCGCACCGACCAAGTCGGAAGTCCTGACTCAGATTTCCAAGGACACGGCCCTGTCACGCAAGCAGGTTTCTTCTGTGTTCGATTCGTTGGGCGGCGTGATCAAGAAGAGCTTGCGCGGCAACGGTCTGTTCACGTTGCCGGGACTGATGAAGTTGAAGGTTGTGAAGAAGCCCGCCACGAAAGCGCGCGAAGGCATCAACCCCTTCACCGGCGAGAAGATGACGTTCAAGGCCAAGCCCGCCAGCAAGAAAGTGCGCGTGCTGCCTTTGAAGAGCCTGAAGGCCATGGTGAACAGCTGATCGTTCAGCTGTAACCCGATAGAGCTGACTGCCCAACGACTGCGAAGGGCCATTGAACCCGGCCAGGAGCGCTCCTAGCCGGGTTTGTTTTTTTGGGTTGAGAGTCGCCGGGCCGCGGTGCGGCTACTGAATCTTCAGCAGCTCGATGTCAAACAGCAGCGTGGCGTTGCCTGGAATGACGCCGCCCGCACCGCGGGCGCCGTAGCCCAGTGAGGGCGGGATTACGAGCTGGCGTTGGCCGCCAATCTGCATTCCCACCACGCCCTGGTCCCAACCACCGATCACCTCGCCACCACCGACGTTGAAGCTGAACGGATCGTTACGATCACGCGAGCTGTCGAACTTCTTACCCTTGTGGTCTTTGGCGGTCGACTCATACAGCCAGCCCGTGTAGTGAACTACAGCGGTCTGGCCGGCCGTGATCGCTGGGCCCGTGCCCGTTTTAACATCAGTCTTTACGAGCTCTGTAGCCACTGTGTCATTCAAAGCAGTCTCCTTGGAGCATCCGAGGGTGAGGCTGCTGCCTGCAATGAGCAGTGCAGCAGCCAGCAGGGGTTGCAGGCGCATGTTAGTGGCCGGCTTGCGGCGCGGTATCGGACAGGCCCGCAAGCCGGACCAGCAGGCGGTTGAGCCGCTGCACATAGTCCGCTGGGTTCGCGATCTGTCCGCCTTCCGCAAGTGATGCCTGATCATACAGAAGCTGTGCCAGCTCCTTGAATTGATCCGCATCGCTGACACTATCGAGATACTTCACGATCGGATGACCGGCGTTGATTTCGAGCGCGGGCTTCGACTCAGGCACCTTCTGGCCTGCCGCCGCCATAATGCGCCGCATGCTCGCACCCATGTCGTGCTCTTTCAGCACGAGAATTGCAGGCGATTCGCGCAGACGTACGCTGGTGCGGACCTCTTCCACGCGTTCACCCAACGCATCCTTCATACGCTTCAGGAGGCCTTCACTCTCCTTTGACGCTTCTTCGTGCTTCTTCTTCTCTTCCTCGTTTTCCAGCGGTCCCAGCTCCAGGTCGCCGCGGGAAGCGTTCTTGAATTTCTTGCCTTCAAACTCGTCGAGCTGGTCCATCACCCACTCGTCGATCCGCTCAGACAACAGCAGGACTTCCAGTCCATGCTCCTTGAGCTGTTCGATGTAGGGACTGGAGCGCGCGGCGTCGAGGCTCTCGCCAATGAGGAAGTAAATGCGTTCCTGGCCAGGCTTCATCCGCTCCACGTACTGCGCGAGGGTCGTGGTGGGCTTGTTTTCGGGGTCGTGGGTGCTGGCGAAGCGCAGCAGGGGCAGGATCTTGTCCTTGTTGGCATGATCCTGTGCCAGTCCTTCCTTCAGGACCGCGCCGAATTCCTTCCAGAAGGTGGCGTACTTCTCGGGCTCGTCCTTCATCAGCTTGGCCAGCATGTCGAGGACGCGCTTGGTGAGGCCACCGCGAATCGCATCGACTTCCGGATCCTGTTGCAGCAGCTCACGCGACACGTTCAGCGGCAGGTCGCTCGAGTCGACGATGCCCTTTACGAAGCGGAGATATTGCGGCAGGAACTGTTCAGCGTCGTCCATGATGAATACGCGGCGCACATAAAGCTTCAGGCCACGCGCAGCGTCACGCTGCCAGAGGTCAAAAGGGGCACGGCCGGGAATGTAGAGGAGGCTCGTGTATTCGCGCTTGCCCTCGACCCTGTTATGACTCCACGCGAGGGGATCGGTGTAGTCGTGGCCGATGTGCTGATAGAACTGCTTGTATTCCTCGTCCTTGATGTCTGCCCGCGGAAGGGTCCAGAGGGCCTTCGCTTCGTTGACTAGTTCGTAGTCCAGAGAAGCTTCGCCTTCTTTCCGCATCCGCACAGGGAAGCCGATATGGTCCGAGTATTTGCGGATCAGGGAGCGCAGGCGCCAGCCGTCGGCAAACTCCTTGGCGTCTTCCTTGAGGTGAAGCGTAACGGCAGTGCCGCGTTCCGCGGCCGTGACGGTTTCCACGGTGAAATCGCCATCGGCGCTGGATTCCCAGCGAACGCCGGTTTCGGGGGCCGCGCCGGCGCGGCGCGAAACAACTTCGACGCGATCGGAAACAATGAAGGCTGAATAAAAGCCGACGCCGAATTGGCCGATGAGCGCGGAGTCTTTCTGCTGGTCGCCGGACAGGGATTTGAAGAACTCGGCAGTGCCGGAGCGGGCGATGGTGCCGAGGTTGGCAATCGCATCCTCGCGTGTCATGCCAATGCCGTTGTCACGGATGGTGACGGTGCCAGCCTTGGAATCCGCGTCGATTTTGATTTCCAGGTCGGCGTTTTCTTCCAGGAGTTTAGGGTCTGCAATTGCCGCGAAACGCAGGCGATCGTTCGCGTCTGAGGCGTTTGAGATCAGCTCGCGCAGGAAGATTTCCCTGTGGCTGTACAGGGAGTGGATCATCAGTTTCAACAGATCGCGGACTTCCGCCTGGAAACCCAATGTCTGTTTTTCTGTGGACTTTTCTGCCGTGGTTTCTGTGGTCGACATGCTCGCTTCCTGAGGGGGAGCGCCTTCCTGGCGCGGGAGCGGGGGATCTTGGGAATTTCTCAGGGAAATTCAAGGGGAATTTTTGGATGGGGGGTGGTGGGGACGCATGCGTTGGGGGGGGCTATCGAGAACTAGGCGGCGGCGCGTCAGGAACCGCTCCCGAAAACAGAACCTCCATCGAGGCACCGCCGGTTAGGCGTGCGGCGTTCGCGAATAAAGCTGGAGCGAGCTCGGGCGCCGGAGTTGGGGGGCGCGAGTCGGTCAGACTCGGAGAGGGGAGAGTCGGAGAGGGATCGGAGAGGAAGGAGAGAGATCTTGAGATGGGGAGATCGAGAGGGCCGTGCCACGATCGAGGGGCGAGATCGAGAAAGGACTGAGAGAGATCAGGCCGAGGTCGTTGTTGGGGAGTTAGGGCTTACAGGCGCAGGAGGAAGAACGTGGCTACGGCGGAGAGGGCCGTTGCGAAAGGGGTTCTGGCGGCTTCCGCTACTTCGGAGATGGCGGAGGTCGCGAGATGACGACAGGCGTGGGTGAGATCGTCGAGGTCGTCCCACCAGAGCAGTAGAAATTCCATGGGGACGAAGCGTACGGGGCGTGTGTGACACTTGGCGTGCTCGGTATCACAGAGATGGAATAGCTCAATGCAGCTGTCTTGCGCAGGATACAGAGGCTGCGTAGGCTTGCCCTGAATCAGGTCAGTACCTGACAAACAAGGTCACTAATGAAGCGCATCGTCGTCATGAATCCCAAGGGGGGTTCGGGCAAGACGACCATCGCAATCAACCTGGCAGGCTACTTCGCCTCGCGCCAGCAGAAGCCGGTCCTCATGGATTTCGATCCGCAGGGATCTTCGCTGCGCTGGGTCAAGAAGCGGATGCCATCCCAGGCGCACATTGGCGTGATTGCCGCATTCGAGAAGGACAACCGCACTACGCGGGCGTTCCAGCTGCGCGTGCCTGATGATTCGACACATGTGATTGTAGACACCCCGGCCGCTGTGGATTCCAAGCAGTTTCCCGAGATCACGAGGGATGCTCACAAGATCCTGGTGCCTGTTCTGCCGTCAGATATAGACATCCATACATGCTCGCGCACGATCAGAGATCTGTTGCTCGTGGCGAAGATTCGGCGTGATGACGACCGGATTGGCGTCGTGGCGAACCGCATTCGGCGCAATACCCTCACCTACCAGACGTTGATCCGCTTCCTGCAGTCGCTGGGTATTCCGATAGTCGCAACGATCCGCGACTCGCAGAACTATGCGCGAGCTGCGGAACAGGGCATCGGCGTGCACGAGATGAAGAGCTACATTGCTCGCGAGGATGTGGAGCAATGGGAGCCGCTCGTACAGTGGCTCGATCAGACGCCGGCGCCGCGCGAGTCGGCGCATGGGCCGCCGACTCCCGTCATCGTCGGCGCCTGAAGAATCAGGGCTGACGACCAGCGTGAGTGCTGCTCAGCGCTTGAAGGTTGGCGGCTTCGGAGCGCCGTTGACGCCGTCCGGCTTGGCCGGGGCTTCGTCTTCGAAAGAATCCTTCATGCGGTCCGCCCAATTCTTGTAGTTGGACCACGTATACAGGTTCTTGGTGATCGCCGCGTGACGCGCCCGTGCGCGCTGCATACGATCCAGCCAGTTTGCATACGGGTCGGCGGCGTCCGCAGGACCGGGTGTTTTGGCAGGAGGAGTGAGATCCGGACGCGAGCCCGGCATGTCACTTCTGCCCCTGTCTGAACTGCTCATTACATGCTCCTAAAAAGTTAGGAGCAGATTACGTTGTGGCGAAAAACACGGGAGGTACTGGTTCACATGGGTGTCGCAGCTAGCATACGGTGCGATGTGGCTCTCGCGATAATGCAGCCGTCTGCGAACTGTGCGCAACGTTATGTCACGCGAGATGAGCAATGGGTCACGGCGATAGCGCCGTTGGTCTCACCGAAGGTGCTTCAGGCAACCAGGCGATATACAGGTCGGTAGGTCGTTCCGGGCAACTTCATCCGCCGCTGCGCGACAAATTCGGCCAGCAGATCGTCCAGCAACTTCATGATTGCGGGGTCGCCGGCGATTTCATACGGGCCGTATTTTTCAATGGCCTTGATACCGTATTCCTTCACGTTGCCGGTCACGATACCGGAGAACAGGCGGCGCAGGTTGGCGGCGAGTTGATGGGCCGGCTGCTTGCGGTCGAGCTCCAGGGCTCGCATCGACTGGTGGGTCACTTCGAATGGGCGTTGGAAGTCTGGTTTGACTGACAACAGCCAGTTGAAGTTGTATGAGTCGTTGTTGTGGCGACGGAACTCGCGGACGCCCGCCATGTTGCGCACCATGTGTCGGGCGACCTCAGCGGGATCATCTATAATTACAGTGAAACGGCGCGTGGCCTCTTCCCCAAGAGTCGCGTGTATAAAGTTCTTGATGTGATCGAAATAGGCCGCACTTTCCTTAGGGCCTGTGAAAACTATGGGGAAAGGCTGCTCGCTGTTGGCTGGATCCAGCAACATGCCGATCAGGTACAGTATCTCTTCTGCTGTGCCGGCGCCGCCTGGGAAAACAACAATGCCATGTGCCAGGCGCACGAAGGCTTCCAGACGCTTTTCGATGTCCGGCAGGATTACGAGCTGGTTGACGATGGGATTGGGCGGCTCGGCGGCGATGATGCCGGGCTCGGTTACGCCGATATAACGACCGTGCTCGATTCGTTGTTTGGCGTGGCCGATGGTGGCTCCCTTCATCGGGCCCTTCATGGCGCCGGGGCCACAGCCTGTGCAGACGTCTAGTCCGCGCAGGCCCATCTCGTAACCCACCTTCTTGGTGTATTTGTACTCGTCGTTGTTGATCGAGTGGCCGCCCCAACAAACCACCAGGTTGGGGCGTGCTTTGTAGTCCAGGACTCTTGCGTTACGCAGCACGTGGAATACTGCGTTGGTGATGGAGGATGAGTCGGCTAGATCGAAACGGCCGCTCGCTATGATTTCGTTGGAGATGAAGACTACATCGCGCAGGACGGCGAACAGGTGTTCCTTGATGCCGCGGATCATTTGGCCGTCTACGAAGGCGGCGGCGGGGGCATGCTTCATTTCGAGCTTCACGCCCCAGGCTTGGCGCAGGATTTCTACGTCGAAGTCTTTGTAGCGGTCGAAGATTTCTTTGGCGTTGTCGGTGTCAGCGCCGCTGTTCAGGACTGCGAGGGCGCATTTGCGGAACAGGGGGTAGAGGCCGCCCTGGCCGGAGTCGAGGAGCTTGCCTATTTCGTCCTGGGAGAGATTTTCCAGGCTGCCGCGGGGGCCGACGCGGGCGTCGACGAAGTCGGAGACGATTACGCTGCTATCCACGCGAAGAGGCCTGGCTGACTAAGGGACGACCCAGCACGGAGGTCGTCGTCGGCCCCTTAAGGAAGAATCTCGATCGGGGCGTTGTCCTGTACCAGGAGCCAGATTTCCAGCATGTCGGAATTTGATACGGCAATGCAGCCATCCGTCCAATCGCGGCTCTCATAGTAGCTCGGATCGTGCTTCAACTGGTTGGGGAGGCCGTGGATCATGATGGAGCCGCCGGTATCCCAGTGATTGCGCTTGGCGTGTTTGAGGTCCGTGTCGTTGGGGTACGAAACCTGCATTGAGAGGAAGTAGTCGCTGCGCGGGTTTCGGCGGACCAGGCGGTAGGTGCCTTCCGGGGTGCGGAAGTCGCCTGAACGTTCCTTCGTGCCGATGGGATTCAGGCCGAGGGCGACTTTGTAGGTCCGAACGACCGTGCCGCGCTGCAGCAGATCAAGCTTACGTTCGGCCTTGTGGACGACGACCTTGTCGACAACGGGGAGGTTTTCGGTGGTGCGCATCGTCACGCGCTCGGTCTGCGGCAGGGTATCGGCCTGCGTAGCGAACGAGACTGTGGCCAGCACAGCTATGACGAGAAGCTTTCCTGAAATAGACTTCATTGGCCGGTCAAACAAGCACTTACACACGTATAGCAGATTATAGGCGCGGAAGGTTTGCCGGGCGATGTACATTCGTCACAGGTGGCGAAAGTAATGCAAAAGCGTCGTAGAACGCGGACGCGGAACTGGGGAGACACTCAGTAGTTCGACTTGGGGTCACGGTTTAGGTTCGGCTTTACGGGGATTTCATAATGAATAATTTGGTTGGTTTGAAGGGTCTCAAGGTCAGTGGTGGACACGCGCGGGGTTGGCGATTGGCCGGCGCGTCGGTTTCGGGGCTCGCTGCCGCTGTGCTTGGAGCCTGTGCCGCGATGCCGCCCAGTGAGCCGGTCAGCGAGAAGCTCGACCCGGACACCGCGACCACTGTGACTGTGCTCAGCCAGCCGATCGAGCTGTATTCGCAGAGCAGTCACAGCAAGCAGACGGACCCGTTTGCATACATTGCGCCGTTTGAGACCAATCGGATGGGGACCCGGGAGTTGTTCCTGTGGGTCTCGACCCCGCAGGCGCAGGGGCAGCTGACGCAGCCGCAGGTGATGTGTAACGGTCAGCCTTTGAGCCTTCAGCCGTTGAACCAGGAGGCTGGAGCCGGGATTGCCCAAGAGGCTGGCAAGGGGGGCGACTTCGCGGGTGTTGGGCCGGATGGCGCGGCTATCAAAGTTGATTTGTCGAAGCTGAGTTTGTCGCGGGCGCCTTATAGCGCGCCGGTGCCTTGGGGGACGCAGTGGTATTTCAAGCTGTCGGCCGATGGGTTGAAGTGCCTTGCTGACGCGGAGGGGATTTCGCTGCAGGCTAAGGCGGCTGATGGGAATGCTGAGCAGTTTACGTCGACTGGAGGCAGGAAAAGTCTTGCTTCGTTGGATGCGTTTGAGCGGCGATAGCCGGTTTCAGTCGAGTGTCGTGTTAGCGCGGCGCCTCGAGGCGATACCAATCGCGCGATGATTGATGAATCGAGCGCCGGCTGTCTGACTGACACGCCGGCGCCCTGCTCTACCTGCGAAGCTCAGCCCGGACCGGCGACGACGTTCTCCACGCGGGGCATCACGATCTGTGTGCCAGGCCTCAGGTCAGCCAAATCAACGTCAGGATTGTATTGCTGCAGCAGCCAGATGGGCAGCTGATCAAATCGCTGCGTGACATTCCACAGCGCATCGCCGCGCCGCACAATGTAGACCTCCGTGCCGATGATGCGGTGCTCCGCGAAGTAAGTCGCCTGTAGCTCGACGTGGTATTCGCGGCGCTTTTCTTCGAACTCCTCACGCGTGACCCGCCCGAACTCCAGTTTGAGCTTATGGCCGATCAACACCGGCTTGGCGAAGCTCATTTTGTTGATCTGGCGCAGTTTTGCCGGCGAGACACGCAGCCAATCTGCGTAGTGACCCAGCGTTTCCGCAGCGGCTACGCGGATGGTGTTGTCCTTGGCAACGGAGTAATCGGTTGGGTCAGCACTCTGCTGGGTGTCTGAAGACGGCCCCAGCGACGGGCTGAGCTCTTCGGCCTGAGCCGCGTTCACAGGCTGTGCGTTTTCGGAAGGCACTTCAGCCTTCGCGACTGCCTTCGCCTCCTCCACGCTTTCAGCCGCTGCTTGCTCAGCCGGCACAGCGCCTGCAGCCACGACCGGCACCGGTGACGTATCGATCGCGGTGTTGCCCGCAGAGGCTCCGGCGCCTGGTTTGTTGGTGCTGGGGACGGCAGTACTGGCGACTGGTGCGCCTGTTTTGCCACCCTCAATTGACTTTGCAATCGGGGCGCCAGAGGCGGCGCTGTTGGAACCACCAGTTGATGCCAGCACCGACGGCGGAGTAGCCGTGACCAACAACTGCTGGCCTTCGAAGATGAAGTCGCGATTGCGGATGCCGTTGAGCTTCAGGAGCTGAGCTTCGGTCATGCCGAATTTGGAGGCGATGTCCGCGAGGGACTCGCCTGTCTGAACGACGTACACGCCTGAGGGCGAGGAAATGATGCCGCGACGTGGGCCGGGACCAGTGGTAGTTCCAGCGGCACCCTTCTCCGTACCTGTCGCGCTGGCAGCCGATGACGCACTCGATGCACTTGATCCACCGAGAAGCCCACCCGTTGCGCCCGCGGAGCCACCAGCAACTAGTCCATTGAGAACGTCCGTGCTTCCAGGCACTGCGCCCGCAGCCGCACTGTTTGCGCTC
>Ga0137415_10006907_pt1 | contig 11263 bp, 10 predicted proteins | sample CZODoug3_1_1_16f_FD_183082 | JGI IMG/M metagenome (GOLD analysis project Ga0137415, IMG submission 183082) | Vadose zone soil fungal communities from Angelo Coast Range Reserve, California, USA - CZODoug3_1_1_16fungal (Hybrid Assembly) | ecosystem: Environmental > Terrestrial > Soil > Vadose...
TTTTCTTGGAGGCTCGTCTGGGATTTGGCACGGTCAAAATATGGATTTGTTGTCGAACTCAAACTTCGACCCTTTTTATCGATGAAAACGAAATCTGCCCCGACTCCCTATTAAGGGTGTCAAAACCCGACAACCGGAAAAATCGTAACGAGATCATCTTTCTCCGCGACACAGCCTCGACTCGACGAGAAAAGACGCGGAGTCTTGTTTTCCTAGGCAGCCACAGTCGACCTGTCCAATATTTTTCTGTTGAACAGGAGCATCCAGAAGCCGTGTCAGGCCTTCCTACTAGGTCCTGGTTTTCAGAAGAGCGGTTACAGAACGACTATGTTCACTGATACCGTCGAGCACGTCAACGAAAGATGAAGACGATCAAGCAGGATGAATCTATCTCAAGGAGCCGGTTCGTTGACTGTCCTGTCTGCAAGAATCACACGATGAAGCTGAAGCGGACGGTGCAGGTCGGCCGGTGCAAAACCTGCAGCGAGTCATACAAGATCATTGTAATTTACGTAAAGACTGGAAAACGGGCAAAGACTCCGGCTGCAACCGATTCTCAGAAGGAGGAGAAGCCGCAGCCCTCTCCTGAACCAGCACTACCAACTTGGCAATTGCCCTCCGACACTTCTCTCTTTGGCACGTCCGCGGAGAGCTCAGCTGGATTTTCCGACATAGGTTTCGAGTACAATGAGTCTGATCATACTGGCGAGTCTGAGTCGACGAGCGGACAATAGATCAACTAGCATAGCGACCAGCGGACGGCCGCTGATTCCGTGGGGAGTTAGTGGCCCGGCTTATTTCGTGTCTTTCTTCTTGAAGTCGAGAGATAGCGAGTTTACGCAGTAGCGCATTCCAGTCGGCTGGGGGCCGTCGCCGAAAACGTGACCTAGGTGACTGCCGCAGTTCTTGCACAGGATCTCAACCCGTGCCATCCCGAGTGTACGGTCAGGGACCTCGACGATATTGTCTTTGGCGAGCGCGGTCCAGAAGCTGGGCCAGCCGGATCCAGAATCATACTTTGTGTCGGATGAGAAGAGTTCTGCTCCGCATGCGGCGCAGACGTAGATTCCATTCTCTTTGTTGTGAAGATATTTTCCGGTGAACGCTGGCTCTGTTGCTTTCTTCCTCAACACCCTGTACTGTTGAGGGTCAAGCTCTCTCTTCCACTCCTCGTCCGTCTTAGCGACGACCATGAGAGTATGATCGCTCAAGCGGTATTTGAACGCCTCACGCCAACCCGATTGTTGAGAGCTGAGGTTCCTTTCAGAGGAGCACTCGCCCGTCGTGAGAAAAAAATTCTTGACCCCTTTTTTCGTGAGTGCTCTCGCTAGCTGGGAACGTTTCTCGGCGAGGATTCGCGTTTGCAACGCAGAATGCGCTTGGATGATGATCTTCGAAACGGTACTCTTCCCCTTGGGAGAAGGGTGGAACAAACGTGGTCACAGGACCGCCTGTCCAGATTCCGGATCAGGGCTATTTCTGAACGATTCCTATTTTCAAGAGAAATGTTCTGTTTCGACCTATTTTGCCTTCCAGGTAAAAGCCTTCACGGGCTGGAATTCGGCCAGCGCGTCTGTGACCCAGCCATACTTCTTCTTCTGAGCCTCCAACACCTTCTTGGCTATTCCACTGGTCATGTCTAGAAACTTGGCGTTTCCTTCGAGTATCGCCTGGCGTTTCGAGCCGTCAGCCAGCATTATGGTAACAGCAGGATTCGCTTTGAGGTTTCGATAACGGGCTGTCGCTTCGTCCACCCCGAGATAGAAGACCCCGTCAACAGACACCAGGTCGGTCGGTGAGAGGTGAGGTCGGCCGTCAAGTCTGACGCTTGCGGCGATTGTTAGGACTCGACTATTGGCAAGCTCGAATACTTCGCTGGCCGTGAGAGGATTCTGGCTGTACACCTTCCTTGTATGAGAGCTGGCCCGGCTGAGCGAGTCTTTGATGATCGAGTCTAGGCTGGACAATGATGTCTCGGATACGGAGACATTGATGGGACAGATAAGATGGTTTACCTGATCTGTAGCCTTGCGGCTTTTCCCACGAATGGGTTTGCAAGCTTCTCATCACCGATTGTAGTCTCAGGTCCATGTCCAGGATAGACAGTGGTGTCATCGTCCAGCTTGAAGAGCTTCTCTCTAATCGAACGGATGAGCGTATTGAGGTCTCCTCCCGGAAGATCTGTTCGTCCGATGGACTGGTTGAAGAGAGCATCACCTGTCAAAACATAGCCTTCTCCGGCCAGACTGATGCTTCCTGGTGAATGACCTGGAGTGTGGAGTATCCGAATGGTTTCCTCTCCTATTTTGAAGGAGTCTCCGTCTTTGAGGTAGCCGTCGACCTGAGGAGGGGGCGGAACCTCGAACCCCATAATCTGGCGAACGCGTGCTTGCATCGATTGCAACATTGATAGATCGTCTTGATGGATCAGGAATGGGGTCTTGGTCGCTTCCCGGACTCCGTCAACACCTAGCACGTGATCAAAGTGGGTATGCGTCGCGACGATACGCGTAGGCCTCGCGTTGATATCTTTGATAAAATCTATGATTCTTTGTGGCTCGTCGCCGGGGTCAACAATGATGGCCTCTCTTTTCGACGTGATAACATAGCTGTTGGTCTGCAGCCGGCCCACTACTAGGGTATGTATCTTAGCCATTCAGTAGACCTACTCGACGGCCTTCTGCTCTGGTTAAGAACTTGAATTCTCGTCGATCCTCAACTTTCGAGACTTGGTCTTGTCACAAGCAAAGCCCCGGGCATATCTACGGAAGACTGAGAGTAAACTATGAAAACGAAAAAGAAGAAGGGGGAGTTTGCTTTGACCTAAGCGGGTACCATGCCGTGATGGCTTGGCGAACTTGGTGGGTCGACTCTAACCCAGTATGGAACGCTTAGCGGGACCGTTCCGCCAGTCAGCTGTATGTCTCCGAAATAGTCACCGTTGGGCAAGCTTGGTGAGAGCGAGAGGGTCACTGTAACAGTACCTGTCCCGCCGGCAGCGACTGTCAAAGAGGTGACTGATGGAGTGATGCTTGGTCCAGCGGAAGCTGCCAGTACTGAGATAGAATACGTCGCTGTGGATGTTGAGACTGATGTGACTGTAATGTCGAAGCTTCGAGTTATCCCTGACGAGGGCAGTTCGCCGAAGCTGAAGCTAGCTTGACCATTACCGTTACCAACGGTAGATGGACTAGTCTCTAGTGTAGCAGTGACCTGGGAGGCAGCCGCAAGATCAATTCGACCGCCACCTCTAACCATCGGGTTCTGCAGCGAAGCACCCGTGCCGAAACTCTTCACGGGACGATGGGCCGAGTTGACGAGCGCTGATTTGATCTGCTCTGGAGACCAGTCTGGGTGTAGCTGTATTAGTAGCGCAGCTGAACCTGCAACGTGAGGCGTGGCCATACTGGTTCCCTGGAAGAACGCGAAGCAGGGTGGAACCGCACAGCCAAAGCTTGGAATTGAAGAGTAAACGTTCACACCAGGAGCAACCACGTCGGGCTTGATCTTGTCCTGCGGCTGTCCAAGACCTACTCCAGGTCCCTGGAGTGGAGGTGGTCCGATTGATGAGAAGGCCGCGAGAATGTCAGCGCTTGGACCATCACTGAAGAATTCTTGTGGATTGGTTCCGTCGACAGTTGAGGTAGATGGGGCAGCAGCGGCCATGGCTAGACCGTTCGGGCGCGAGACCATGACTGCTGGGATCGTGGGCTGACTGGGGGTTCCGTCTTGGGCCATTGCGATCGGGTCACCCTGTTGACTGTTGTAGACGATGACGCCTATGGCTCCTGCGGTCTGCGCGTTGCGTATCTTGGTGCTGAATGTGCATGTTCCCCTAGCGATGAGGGCTATCTCACCAGACAGACTTCCGCTGATCGCGGTGCAACCGTTTGCGGGACTGGTCTTCACAAAAGTGGCTGTTACAGCCGGAGCGAAGTTGGCGAACTGGCCGATCGCAGCTCCGAAGGTGCCGATGCCCGTTACTGTAACTGGGATGCCGATAAAGTGCGGGTTGGTTGAAGCTCCTACGGTTATGACTTTGTCAGCTATTCCAGGCGACTCGACGGTTCCAGGTCCTGGGCCTGCATTGCCTGAGGCGATGGCTACGACGACTCCCGCATCGACCGCGGAGTTTACTGCGTTGACCAAGACGTCGTTCGGTTTGGCCGTTCCGCCGAGGCTTAGGTTGAGCACGTCCATTCCGTCAGCGACGGCTGCGTCGACTGCCTTGGCAATGTCGTGGCTAGCAGCGTTGAGAACGTTGCCTGGAAATACATTGTAGTTGCCGAGATAGGCCTTTGGCGCAATTCCGCTGAGGTTGCATGCGGGCACGAAAGGAGCACAAGTATTCGCGACCCCTGCAGCTATTCCAGATACATGCGTGCCATGTTCCTGGGCCGCGTGACCGTCGAAGTTGGTTAGGGTCTCAAAGACCTTCGCCACAATGACCTTGTTGCTCACGAAATTGCACGAAGTGTCGGCGGTGCCGACTGCGGAGTCGATGGCGTCACACTTTGGAAAGCCTGCGAGGGCGGGTAATGTGTTGTCTGTGAGGAATGGGTGCGTCTGGTCGATTCCAGTGTCAATGATTCCTATTTTCACACCCGCTCCCGCGTTGCTCTGTCCTCCAACAGCATTCCAGAGTACCGGTGCACCGATGAGCGTGGGAGACCTGTTCATTTCTAGGTGGAAGAGATAGTCTGGGACGATCCAGTTGGCTCCAGGCGCATTGAGCAAATGACTCATGCTGTGACCGTTGAGCTGTACTGCGATAGCGTTCAAAACGACTGAGTATTCATCGATGACTTGGACCTCGGGAGCGTTGTTCTTTAGCCAGCCTTTTGCGAGTCCTCGGCCGTTGGCTAAATACGTCGAGTAAGACTGCGAAGCTGCCGAACTCAAGTCGAGCTTGTGGCCTTGTGCAGGCATCGTTCTAGCATAGCCTTGAACGTGGCCATCGTAGCTGGACAATGGTTGGTCTTTGAGTACGATGATGGCATTGTTCGTGAGGACGCCATCAGGGGATGGAGTTGCATCTGATCCTGTGTAAATGGCTCCAGTGAATATTGGGGCAAGAGAAAGCACTGAGACGAGAATTACAGAGAGAAGAATCTGTGTCTTCATGGGTATTTTCGGAGCCGTTTCTAGGTGTAGCGATTTTAACACTTGCGGTAGCATACATGCTCAAACGCGAAGGGCAAGACCATGATATCATGAGAATTACCGAGCATTCTGGAACCGGAAAGGGATAACTGGTCGATCTGGGCATTTGGACAAAGCTCGTCAACAGGGATGAGACACATTAGTAGATTCCAGAAAATCTCTATGATCGGGTGGTCCACACAAGTCATAGTCTATCGTCTCCTCCGGGAGGATTTGGCAATTGTCAGAAGTTGACGTTTGTCCGGTCTGCGGAGAACCCGTCAAACGGAAGAACCTTGTACGTCACTACGGGAAAGTTCATCCGAAGCGCGCATCAACACTTTTCCGGCCAATAGCCGCGACCGAATCACCTAAGACTAGAAGAATTCGAAGGCCAAGGAGAATTCTGCTTTACGCTCTAATCGGTATTGCTGTCGTACTAGTTTCTGTAGCAGCCGCCGAGGTCGTGAACGTTAACACTATCCGTATGCATATACATCCGCAACTCTCGATACTCATACGCGGCGCATCGGTAACTCTCCCCCCGGGCATAGGAATTGAGGGCGGCCTGCGGAGGGACCGTTCTCTTGACCGTTACGGCGTCAATGGATTGTCCCCTCTTCTCACGAAGGATAGCTCAGGCACTATCCATGTAGAATCAAATACAGTCCGAGACTTCACGCTGTACCAGTTTCTTGCGGTCTGGGGAGAATCGATCGACTACAGCCAAGTAGTTGGCAACCCGCTCCAGGCAGGCGAGTCCGCCTGCATATTCGTCAGTGGACAATCGTCCCCACTATCGAGTGATGTTGTGTTTGTGGATCAACAAAAGATAATCCTCGAGATCCCGCCGAATTCACAGGCTTGCTCCGCGATAAGCTGAACACGCTCAACCTGTAACAAATCGGAATCCGATTTCCAATATACCAGAAGGAAGGGCGGCACGAGTTGTCCCGGCTCTCCTAGGACTGAAGCGTAGTAGCTGGGGCTAAGCTTTTCATCTCTCAGGTATCCGTGTCTATCTTCGAGAAGCCAAGAACTTATATTGATAGCAGGCTTCAAGCCTGACCATGAAGAAAATACTCGCAATAACAACTCTAGCTATTACTGCCCTAATGCTTGTTCCCGTCGGCGTTGTTACCGTAACCAGCACTTTCATTTACACGCCAAACCTGAGCTATTCACTCCTTGGCCCGTTAACAACCCAACCTAATGGCCTTCCACTCTGCAAGAGCGCTAGCCTCGGCAACATCGTGTGCTACTCACCATCCTTCATCAAGAAAGCCTATGAGTACCCGTCCACCGCCACCCTCGATGGTACTGGACAGACAATCGTCATAGTGGATGCGTTCGGAAGCCCTACCGTTGCAAGCGACCTAGCACTCTTTGACGCAGTCTTCGGGATCCCAGCTCCGCCATCATTCACAATATTCTGCGGCAACTCTCCAACACCTTTCGACCCCACAACATGTCCACAAGTAAACATCAATAACAATCCAAAACATGGCGTGTTCAGCTGGACGATCGAGACAAGCCTCGACGTGCAGTACGCCCATGCGATGGCCCCAGGTGCCAACATCGTTCTCGATGTAGCCTCGACATCGTCCGGCAACGCTATCAATAATGCGGAAGCCGCTGCCATCGCTGCATTTCCAGGCGCCATCTTCTCGCAAAGCTTCGGCATCCCAGAGATCTTCCTCACAGGCAACGGAAACCCCGGACAGGTTACCCAGGCCCAAAACAACTATGCTAATGGCGTTGCTGCGGGTGACACATTCTTCGCTTCAGCAGGAGACACGGGCGCAGACTTTGGTTTCGGAGTCGCCATGTCCAACTTCCCAGCTTCCAGCCAATACAACACCGCCGTAACCGGAACTCAAGGACTGCCCTACAATGCAACTGGGACATTACAACCCTGCCCAACCTCCACGCCGTTCTCGTGCACTTCAGGACTATCCAGCTACCATGGACCATGCGTGCTAGGCCGGACGACCAAACCAAGCTGTGTAGCCGATGGCTACGGTGGCGAACAGGTCTGGAACGAACCTAGCTTCGGCGCCGCAACCGGCGGTGCCCAAAGCTTACTTTTCGGCGTCCCATCATACCAGAGCGGCTTAGGCCTCTCCACTAGAGGACCTGACGTCGACTACAACGCAGCCATTAACGGAGGAGTCCTAGTTGTCTACGGAGGATTCGGCAGCCCAGTCCTGTTCATCGTCGGAGGAACCAGCGCGGGTTCTCCACAATGGGCGGGCATTGCAGCTCTAGCAAACCAGGCTCGCGCCATGGCGTCCAAAGGACCTATCGGGGGCAACCTGAACTCAGTCCTCTACGGCATATACCACAGCGCTCGCTACGCGACCGACTTCCATGACATCACAGTGGGCAACGACCAACTGGTAGGTTCTCCAGTCGGCTTCTCGGCAAGAACGGGCTACGATGTCGCATCAGGCATCGGCTCGCCTGTCGTAGACCAGCTGATAGTTGACCTAGCAGCGGCATAGGCCAAAGGCCAATGTGGGGAGGCAAGTCCTCCCAAACCCTTCCTTTTTCTTCTCTCTTGATAGAGAGACCAAGACGTTCTCCTAGAGACTTCGCGCTGAGACAACCAGACAAGGAGTAAGTCTACAGTGCGCGTCAGAAGTTTCTAACGCATTGCTTCCTAGCTGAGGACGAACTTATCTTTGTCAAGACGCTGCATGAAACGCAGCCTCGAATCAAAGGCCGAGGCGCAAGTAGGCTCGAATCAGAGTTGGCATCACATAGCCCACGGACGGTGCCCGCCACCGCTAGCAGGTTGGGAGGATCCAACCGCAGAAGCGAAGACCTCAACCCGATTATTGCTAGTCCCCGACGGGTTACCAGTATCCGCAATGTAGATGCTCCCTGAGCTGTCGACGGCAAGCCCGTTTGGGTCGACAAGTTGTCCGTTTCCCGACCCCATTGTCCCGAAGGACGCCAGAAACGTGCCGTTGCCGGCGAACTCCTGGACTCGGTTGTTGAAAGTGTCAGCTATGTAGAGATTGCCCGCTGAATCTAGACTTAGATGACCAGGGACGTTGAATTGCCCATTTCCCGGACCGCCGGTCCCCCACGCAGTTAGAAACGTTCCCGAGTTAGTGAATTTCTCAATCCGATTGTTGGACGAGTCGCTCACATATACGTTGCCCGAAGCGTCTACGGCTATGCCCGTTGGATTGCTGAACTGGCCATTGCCTGGACCAGATGATCCCCATTTCAGTAAAAAGTTTCCTGAGCTGTCAAACTTTTGAACCCGATCGTTGGAGTAATCCGTCACGTATACGTTGTTTGAACCGTCGATCGCAACACCGTACGGATTATAGAATTGCCCATTGCTTATCCCAAAGGATCCCCAGGCTCTGATGAACGTACCATTTGGAAGGAACTTTTCGACTCGATCATTGGGGTCCGAGTCGGTGACATACACATTCCCACTGTGATCGACCGCTATTCCAAATGGTCCATCGAACTGCCCATTTCCTGAGCCTGTTGTTCCCCAAGCCAGTTGAAATGCTCCCGCGACGGAAAACACTTGAATCCTATTGTTCCCCTGGTCGACGACGTAGATGTGGCCAGAACCGTCCAGAGCAGCATCACAAGGGCTGGCGAAAAATCCAGGTCTTGGATAAGCGAGACTTGAAAGGTAGTTTCCTGTATTAGTTGAGAATTTCTGAACCCTATAGTTACTTGAGTCCCCAACCAACACGTTCAACGCGCCATCTAGGGCGACACCCACGGGACCGTTGAACTGTCCTGGGGACGAGCCCGCGGACCCCCATGTGAGGAGAAGATTGCCGGTGCCTGTCCCGAACTTTTGAACACGATTAAAGGAGAGATCGGTGACGTAGATATTGGATGCGTTGTCGACGACCATCATCGCAGGTGCTGCGAGAGTGCCTCCTGAATTGACACCTCCCCAAGCGAGAACAAAACCGCCAGTTTTCGTAAATTTGGTAATGTTTCCCGATTTAGGTGCATTGTCGCTTACATACACGAACCCTAACGAATCGACGGCCACGCCGTAAGGCGTTAGGAATTTGCCAAACGTCATACCGGGGCCACCGATTGAACCCACGTAGGCTCCATTATTCCTGAAGATCTGGACCCGCTGGTCTCCCTGGTCGACTGCATAGACGAATCCGGTTGAGTTCACCGCGATCCCCAGAGGATTCTTGAGCACGTTTGTGTTATTCCAGGAATTCCAAGAAATGATGAAAGTGCCGGAGCTGGTAAACTTCTGAATGTTGTTGTTTACCGAGTCGGAAACGTACACGTTGCCCGAACTATCTAGGGCGACCCCTTGAGGACTGTTGAAGTGGCCCGGCCCAGTCCCTTGGGATCCCCAGGCAGTTAGGAAAGACCCATCTCTTGCCAGTTTGTCTATTGCGTAGTTCTTGGCATCGACGATGTATACGTTGCTTGAGGAGTCCACTGCGACCCCGTTGGGAGTCATAGGCCCGCCGTAAGAGCCCCATTGCGATGCGTAACTGAAAGAGGGGCCTCCAGTGAGAGAAGCCGAACCGCTTGCTCTTACAGTTGCCTTCGTAGAAATAGGGTTAACATCGAGAGTAGCTAGGGAAAAAATTAGGAACAGAAGGATCGCGCCTAAAACGCTCTGCATCTTCTTTTCTGCGACACTCTCTTTCGAAGGATGCTTGTGACTCTCTCGTTTACAAGAACGATACCTTCGTGAGCGACGATCACTAGAATCGTGTTGAACCTGGTTACTTGATACTCCGTCTCGTGCGCAGATTATGAGAAAAGGAAGCGACAACCGGGCTCTTGTGACGAGACACTTCACCTCGTAAAAAACGCTTTCTCATGTTCATATTCGTCGGGAAGACGGAAAATATCTCCGGAAAGCCGGTTCCTGCTCCGTGTTTCTCAAAGCGGGACTTGCAGCATAATCCTGCGCATTCGCGCAGAATCGAAGAGGAAGGATCACGGTCAGAAGTCCCTGCATGAAACCTTAAGGTCACTGAGCTCGGCTTGTCTGAGCGAATCACATGGCCACGGTCCACCGTGTCGTGTTCGGCGATTGTCGAACGATGAAGGAGATTCCGGACGAGTCCATCCAGCTGACGATCACAAGCCCACCCTACTACAATGCACCCTTCGACTATCCGGACTTGTTCAGCGACTACAACGAATTTCTCGCCTTGATTCAAGACGTCTGTGGTAATCTCTATCGCGTCTCAGCAGCTGGCAGAATAGTCTGCTTCATCACTGACGATATGCTCGTGAAGGGCCAGAAGTATCCTGTCGTGGCCGACATCACCAGGCTCATGCTGCAAGCCGGGTTTCGATATCGAGATCGCATAGTATGGGTCAAACCCAAGGGCTACGTTAGAATAAGCCGTAGAAGCGGCGTCGTGGTTCAGCATCCTTATCCGATGTACTACTATCCTGACAATATTCAGGAAAGCATTCTGATCTTCCAGAAGGGCAGGTTCGACTACTCGTATGTCAAAGACATGCCCTCGAAGATCCTGGAGAAGTCTAGGATTTCTATGCACGACTACAACGATCACGAATGGCACTTGACCGTATGGAACATCACCAATGTCCTCCCCTTGGGACTCCGACTGGAGAAGGGAATTGCAGCGTTCCCAGAAGAAATTCCGAAACGTCTGATCAAACTCTTCAGCTTTCACGGCGAGACAGTTCTGGATCCCTTCTTAGGGTCGGGTACGACAATGAAGGTTGCCCAAGAACTGAGTCGAAATAGTTGGGGCTATGAAATTGACCGCGGGCTGAAAAAAATCATCGCACAAAAGCTAGGGAATGGTCATCGGTCAGATTCGAAGGTCGAATTCCGGTTTAGACGAGAGCAGAGAAAGTCTCGCCCAACTGTTCCGCGCAAACACCCTATCGCCCGTTCATGCTGACACAAATGGACTCAGTTATTCCAGTAAGGCCTGGTTGTTATGAATTGCAGCTTGGCTTCTAAGAGATCCTTGTAGAATTCATCCTCGTCTTCATGCATTTTCGATAAGACCCGGCTGGCTGTCTGCGGACCAATACCATAGACGGACTGAGCAATAACCGCCCTCCTCCCATAGGCAATAACTAGGTCGGCGGAACGGCGCGCTCTCGTCAA
>Ga0137415_10006908_pt1 | contig 11263 bp, 14 predicted proteins | sample CZODoug3_1_1_16f_FD_183082 | JGI IMG/M metagenome (GOLD analysis project Ga0137415, IMG submission 183082) | Vadose zone soil fungal communities from Angelo Coast Range Reserve, California, USA - CZODoug3_1_1_16fungal (Hybrid Assembly) | ecosystem: Environmental > Terrestrial > Soil > Vadose...
GGAACTGAGACGACTCCCTGATGTTCACAAAACGAACCCTGTGGCAGGACTGCGCACAGGTACACGTGCACATAGGAGGCTCGGTAGGCTCACGCGAGACGTGAGGTGTTGGAGACTAAACAGGAGAGACATACAAAGATGACTGCAGGAGTGGAGCGGAACGTGTTAACACAGAACGGCGCATGTTGAATACTTCAGATTCACCTAAAATGAGCGTGCTCCCGCGTGCCAGTAGAAATCCAGTGGGCGCTGGAGACCAAATAGGATTTTCCTGCCCTTGCAAGCATCGCCATAGGTATTAAATGGGGGCCAAGGGGGAATGCAAAAATGGCTGGCTGCAGGGGCCAAATGGAACCGGTTAACAAACGGTGATAAACGGTCGTGAACTGTTTAAATACTCACCTAAAACCCGTATGAATTGCCTCCAAGGGTCTTGGGCGAATACCAAACCTGAAGTTTCCGCCCTTTTTCGGCGCCTTATTTCGATTTCTTCTCGCATGGCTGCATAACCGAGGATCCGGGTCATTTTGTCTCCCTCCAAATGAACTTGAGAGATGTCCTCAACGCCCCCGCCGACCTAGGGCGCTTGCGTTCACGCGCTCTTTCATGAGTCCCGGGTAAAGGAGCCCGCTGTGTTGTATGTCTAGGAGGGTCGTTTCATCCCCCTCCAAATGAGCTTGATAACGCCCCCGCCGACCTAGGGCGCTGCATTCGTGGCACTCTTTCATACGCCCATTTGATCTTATTACGAAAAGTTAATACATATTCTAATCCCCTACAACCCCATGTCCCAACCACCACCACATAGTGTGGTGGTGGTTGTAAAAGAACTTCAAAGTGATGCGAGTCCGCCTTTTAAGGTGATTGACTTTTCGGGCGCCTTGGCCCACGTGGCTGGCCTCCCAAAGTTGGTCACCTCATAAGCGGTTGCCCGTATGTTTCGGATCTTTTTTCTTTTGTTCTCGACCACCACCTATGCCTCGTCGTCATCGTCGATGTATACACACTCTTTCTATATCCACTTTCCTTCCCCCGCCTATCCCTTCCCTCGTTGATTAGTCGACTAGTCATAGAATTGTATTATAGCACTTACCACGAAAAAAAAAAAATGAAAGAGAAAAGAGAAAGAACACGGCCGACGCCTGCGTTGATGAGCCAAGGGTGTAATTCGCTGCAGAAGAGGGCTGCGTGGGGTAAGTCCAATCGCGATCTCAGGTCGACCTCAGCTGATACGACTTTCGCAGACGTAGTACGCATTTCAATTATTGAACACCACTCGCAGATACTCATTCGACGCCGCTGACTTCAATCGGGAATCGTGCTATTAGTCTGTGCAGTGTATTGCGACGGGGACTTACCTGGCAGGTTCGTTGTCCTCCCAGTTGTATTCACTTAATACTAAGGTCCCCATTCTCTTCCAGTTTAACTTTGCTTTCGAGTACGCAGTTGTAATCCTTCGCGCGTGCGTAAACACGGATCTCTACACGTTTGACGTTACTTGGACCAACGAGATCCTTTTTTTGAGCACCTCCATAGACTTCCCTTTAGTTTGCATTTGTACCTAAGCTGCTTACTACCACTGCGGGGTGTATATTGGCCGTACATAATTTAATTTACTGGACTTCGTACACGCGTTGGTCAAACTTAAAAGTTATTCCCATATATATACTATACAATACACACGACGTCGGAATTTCCTTTGTTTCACCACCATTATATGCATCTCTCTGTTTGTCGAAGTGCTCTACTATGGAAACGGTCGAACGATTCCTCGATTTGGAGGCGCAGGTAGGAGATGATGAAGAGGAAGAGGTGGATGATGAGGATGAAATGCGTAGGTCTTCTCCTTCCCCACACAATCTCCGTTCACGCGCCTTAACTTTGATCCCCCAGGTGATTTCATTATCAACAGCCACCAAGAGGATGAGGAGGAAGCGAGCGAATTTCGGTCAACGGCGTTTGCGCCTATTGACGATTCGAGCACCACAAATCTGCATCAAATGGCCGACGAGTATGATGCACGCGCCGCGCTGGAGCGTCGGAGCGGCGTTTTTGAGGGCGATGATCGCCTTCTTGACCCAAGGATCTGCGTCCACCCGACGCTGGGGATTGATTTGTACAATCGGGTCCAGGCAAGCCGGCACGAGGATCTGTTCGTTTTCAAGGTACCAGTGAGTGTCATAATAGCTCATTTTAAATAAATAAAAAATTCTGATGAATGATTCACCAGCCCCATAAAACCCACTACTTCCAATCACGCTCTGAATACATCCAGACTAACGATGCGTATGGAGGATGGGTCAATGGTGTCTTCACCCTGAAGCATCTTCCAGGCCGTGTCTTTGTCCTCGGTCCTGCTCAAAGCATCCAGGGCGTTCGCCATCTGATCGGGATTCAATCTCAGCCCCTCCAAATCCCGCGTGCCGAATGGGGCGCTGGTTCGGAATCTACACAGTGGCTACCATGGGTTCAGCGTGACATTCCTCCCCGTTCCTGGGTCAGGATATTGAAAGGCAGCTTACGTTATACCGGGGACCTGGCCTATGTGGTGGGTTCCGCAAGGGAGACCGATGCGTTACTCATTGCCGTCGTACCCCGCATACGTCAATTACCTCGGGGGGATGAGATGATGGCGCGGGAAGGGAGTAAGACAGCCAAGCAGAAAGGCAAGCGGCGAAAACAGCAAGTTGGTGGACGAAAGGCCGCTCGACTTCCCCGCAATTTATTCGATCCAGACACAATGTCGGTGCGCTTCGGGCGGACGGCTGTAAGGGCGCTTCCTTTCACTGACAAGGTGGATTTTATAAATATTTTTGCGGACAAATATGCCAACCAGGCGGCCGGTCCCGATGCCAACACCAACAACCCGGTTGCGCTTGACCTGCCTGGTTTTGACTGGGCAGATGTATCAATTCCCCAAGAAAACATCTATCAATTTGACCAGCAACTATTCTACCGTGGTTTACTTGTACTACCGATTTATTCGTATGGGGCGGTGGAGAATGTCGCAGTGCCCGCTATCGATGAAGTGGTGCCCTTCGCGGAATCTGGGATCGACCCAGTCCGCATCAACTCCCTGCTGTCGCAGCTTCATTGGCAGGCTGGAGATTGCGTCAGTCACGCACATGAGCTATTCAAACTGGAGGATGTACAGATGGACAAAGAATCCGTTTCTGCATTTAGAGTGCAAGTTGAGGAAAAGATCGACACCACGTTGCTGCTACCCATGAAAGAATTGCGGCGGAAGTTTTTTGCAGGCGATGGGGTAATTGTTATAGCCGGATCTCACAAAGGGCAGATAGGGACAGTCCTCCGTGAGGAGGACGCAATATTACATGTATTGACGGACTATCTCGGTAACTACGTAAGTGCAGTGAGTTGTTCTGTATCTTTTATTGCTGACATTGACTTGGTCTGATTAGATCTCTGTGCCTTTCGAATGGGTCGCCAGTCATTTTGCTACGCATGCTCCACATGAACGCGCTGCTCACATCAAAGTTGGAGATGTTGTTAGAGTGGTGGATGGGCCGGAGCGACAGCGGCGGGGCCAGGTTCTTGTAAGGCAAGAGCATGGCACTACGCTGTTCTTGACCGACTTGCAGACTGGCCAGACTGTGAGTCATAATTTTGATGTTTAATTCCAATCTCAGCTTATTTGTGTTGTATCAAGTTTTCTGTCGAATCGGACAATGTGGAAAGGTTAGCCTTTACACAAAAAGGGGTTGCAAGAGACCAGCGCGATCCTTGGGATAGAGGTGGCCATGTGTTGCCTGGGGACTTCGTGCTTGTAAAATTTGGCGCCTCAGCGGGCAAAGAAGGCTTTGTAAAAATTGTTGCGGACCCCCACAACATCGTGGTTGGTGAAACCAAAATGGATCCAAGCCAGCCACCCCTCATTGTCCAAGGGCAACTTATAGACGCTGAAGTCCAGTCGGTAAGTAATTTTTTCATCACGATTTTTTGACCCCCCAAGCTCATTTTAATCAGGCGACGTTTACCGTCGCCGCCATCGATACTTTCTGTTACGATCGTGTTCAGTTGTATGACGTCATCCAAGTGGTAAACGGGCCCGCCAGAGGCAAAACCGGACATGTCATCGCCATTCGACCAAGCGGTTATCTTTCTATCAGAGAAATTGCCGATGGATTCATGAGCGAGTCATTGCTCCAAGTCAAAACTGAAGGAGTAAGTAATCAAACTTCCCGTTTTCTCTTTCTCTCAGGACTCAATCCAAATGTTTTCCGCAGACGTGGCTATTAGACAAGCTACTCAATATCTATCGGACGGCCGTAGTCATTCGTGACCGTATGTGCATAGGCGACTTCGTCCAGGTCAAACATGGTCAAGTGGCAAGCAGGTGAGGCACTATCAAGGAAATTCGTGACCAAGGAATGGTTGCAATTGAACAAGCATTTGCGTCTGTTGCTTCCAATGTGAGTATCCTATAGAACAATTCCATTAGGTTACTCATATTTTGTAGGTTATATGTGAGGCGCATATACTAACACTGGAGAAGATCAACTCTACCTTCGCTTGAGCCGTCAAGCACCAAGCCGTGGGCAAGCGGATTATGGTCATAAATGGGCCCCTCAAGGGCTATACGGGATATGTTTCCACTCACAATTATATTCTCAACACTTTCACGGTCGATCTGGTTGGCGGCAGCACCTGCAACATCCGTGAGCTAGATCTTGTGTATCAGTAAGTATGACAGTATAACGCTACTTCTCAAGTTAACAAAAAAACTATTGATGTAGTCACAACCGTCGACCCCTTGGTGAGGACTCCGCCGCTCACGCCTCTCCTGCCGTTTCTCCGCCTCGTCCTTGTACGCCGTTACCTGATGGTCCTTTAGTGCCATGGGATGACCCAGATCATGATACGTGGAACGTTTACCCCAGTGATGTTATGGTTGACGACGATTGGAGAATGGGGTCACCAGGTATGGTTTCGTTTTGCTAATCATTTATTATAACCACTAACTAGATTGTAGAGGTACAATGTTTCTTGACCGATCCCCTCTGGAAGAATATTCATGGGAAACACATTCGGGTTGCGTTGGGGCCAACTTTTGGGGGTGGAAATCGCATCGGATACACCAAATCTCCCCTTCAGTTCGACAATCCTCTTCGGCCATCTAAAGTGGCCATGTATTGGACTGACAATAAAGGTAGATGGCAGCAAGATGACCTTCCATTTCAAGGTCTTACGGCTGCCCGCCCAACGAAAAGCAAAGTGTCTGTAGTGGTTCTAAGTGGTGATAGGAAAGGTCTGGTCTTTCAGGTTTCCAAAGTGACCAAGGCGGATGGGACAGTGCTTTTAGCAACCACGCCCAAACCTCAGAAGGAGTTGGTGGCAAATGTCTGCCTCGTTGAAGATCATTTGGAGATAGGTTGTACCTGCAGTGGCTTACCATGAACATTTCCCCTGTATCTGGGTTTACCTATGTCATATGTACCTCCATCTGCCGCTTGTTGGATCCGTCATCACCTGATTCATGAAATACCACAATAAAACCGTTTAGCGTTCTTGACGAATGTATATATGTATTGCTAGCGCTGGACGTCCCTGACGTTCCTGAGTTCCTGTTTTTCAGTGGCTTACCATGGGGATTTAACCTAGCTTAAACTTTTTGTACAATAGCAATCTCGAATACAAAAAACGAAAAAAGCTTTGGCCTCATCTGGCAGGCAAATCGCTGATGAAATTTATCGCACAGGTCGACGACTGGCGCCGAGGCGTCGTCATCATCAACTTGATCGCTTTTGGGTTGATTATTCCTGCGCCTGACTGAGTCTTGGCCCCCTCATCCATCATGCCGCGCTGCCCACGATGCTCAAAACCGTGCAAGAATGGAACTCGTTTGCTGCAACATATGAATAATCCAGCCTCACGATGCATACTTTTTCTTGACGAACTTGTTAAACTTTCAGAAGCTGTGGGATCTTCTCAGGACAACGATTCCGAAAGGCAGCCCGAGTCATGCGTAGTACAGGAGGATTTCCCCATGCATGAACCACATGATTATAGCGACACGGTACCCCTTCCAGGCCAACAAAATAGTCCTTCAGATTCATGGTTTTCTGACGCGGCGAGAGCCTCTGCGGATGACTATTTTGTCGAGGCATACCCGAACGCTTCACAAGTTTATGGACGGGGCGAAACATTGATGGAAATATTCGATGCTGATGTCAATGCAGAGAATCGTAGAGACAATCTGTACTATCCATTCGCATCAAGGCAGGAATGGCAAATGGCTTCGTTCTTGCTTCGTTCGTCTCTCAGCATGACTGCTGTCGACGAATTTCTTTCACTTGAACTTGTGGGTTTTTTCCTGCAAAGTCAAAGTTTGAAGGCTGATATGCTGGACACAGGTCGGACAATTGCATCTCTCTTTCCGTACAGCCAAGGAGCTACGTGGCCGCGCAGAAATACTTCCACCTGGTCCCAAGTGGCAGTGTACGCCTTGGACAACAACGTATCCGACGAAGGTTCCACTCAAACTCTTCCATCGAGATTCTCTGGACTGCATTCAGTCAATCCTTCATAGTCCACTGATGAAGGACAGTATCCACTTATCTCTCTTGAGAGTTTTCAAGACCGCCGAGAAGATAATGCGTGTCTATAGCCAATGGGTGACAGGTGATGTAGCATGGGATATGCAGGTAAGATATATGTTGGATCATACTTACGCACACAAGCTGATTTGTTGTCATAGAATCAGTTGCCGTCCGGTGCTACACTTTTGGGCACGATCTTGTCTTCAGATAAAACAAATATTTCGGCGATGACTGGCAATCGTCAAGCGCACCCCCTTCTCATCAGCCTCGCCAACCTCGATATGGACTTCCGTATGAAGGGATCCCATCATGCTTTCTTGTTAATTGCCTTGCTGCCCGTTCCTAAATTCATTCACCCCACTGAAGCAATTCGCGGCGTTCTCTGGAATCGTCTCATACACGAGTGTATCGATTATGTAGTCGAGCCTTTAAAAAAGGCCGCTTCGATTGGCATAATGATGTCAGATCCATTGGGACCTCTCCACTATTGCTTCACGCCCCTCGTGAGCTGTATCGTGGACACACCTGAATCAGCTGTCTATGCCTGTGTTGCAGGAAAGACATCCTCAGTCACCATGGCTAATTACAAGCAGTTTGGCGATTCGTTTCAACACGAGCCCCGAACTGCGTCAACTACCCTCGCACAAATCCAGGCCCTAGAATCCAAAATTGACCCATGGAATCTTCCAGCATACATCGAGGAGGCTAAGGCATTTCGTTTGAACGGCGTGCACCGGCCATTCTGGAGAGATTGGCCACTGGCCCAACCCTCACTGTTCCTTACTCCAGAAGCGCTGCATCACTGGCATAAGATGTTTTGGGACCACGATGCGAAGTGGTGTATCCGGGCTGTTGGTAAACAAGAGATCGACTTTCGATTCTCTGTTTTGCAGCCACATATTGGCTTGCGACACTTCAAGGAGGGGATCTCAGCCTTGAAACGAGTGACGGGCCGTGAACATCGTGATATTCAAAGGTACATCATTGGCGTCATTGCAGGCGCAGTCCCAAAAAAATTCCTTGCCGCTGTCCGTGCCTTGATGGATTTTCGTTACCTGTGTCAGGCACAAGAAATCGACGAGGATGGGTGCAACCGAATACTCGCTGCACTGCACGAATTTCACACCTATAAGCAGGCAGTCATAGAAGCTGGCGCCCGCGTTGGGAAAAAGAACAAGCCAATCAATAATTGGCATATTCCAAAGCTGGAATTCCTTCAAAGTGTTGTGCCCAACATACGGGCAAACGGTGCTCCCATTCAATGGTCGGCGGACGTCACTGAGCGTGCCCATATTACCCAAATCAAGAATCCGGCTCGGTCAAGCAACAACCAAGAATACGAAAATCAGATATGTCGAAATCTCGATCGCGCCGACAAATGTCGGCGTTTTGACCTTGCCACATCCGTTCGTGATGCTCGCGTGAATTTTCGAGAAGCATGGGATGTGACCGACGGCTGTGAGGTCGATGACGACAATAACGACGGTGGCACAGACACTCAGTACATCAACTCCACGTCATCCCTTTTGTCTCATATCCAGCCCGTCGCTAACTTATCAGGCCCTGTACGTGTCACTGACTATTTCAGTGAGGCGCAAAGGTTGCATGAAGGAGCAGTTCCGAATGCCCCGCATCCCTGCCGAACATTTGCTAATGTTCATACAGCGTTTCATCTCACTCGTGATCCCTCCTTCAAGCAAATGACAATTGACGCCGTTGCACAGATGTTTGGCCTCCCCGATTTACGCCCCGCACTTGCCGATTTTCTGCAGCGCCTCACGGAAAACCCCGCTGTCCATGTTATGGGCGGTCGTCGGAGGGCACTAAGCGGATGCTCTCTCCCATTCGAAATGCTGCAAGTGTGGTCCACTGTTCGCATTCAATCCAAGGCATACCATAATCGGAATGAAGTTCTGCCCCCACAGACGGTCAGTGCTGCCCCTTGTTCCGAAAGTTGGCCTTTGGGACGGTATGATGGTGTACTTGTCAATACGGACCCTGATATGCATTGGCCATGGAGTGGTTTAAAAGGTGAGCATTGTTCCCTCGACCCAAAAAATACGTGAACACTAATCTATTTTTATCAGGTCACTGTGTTGCTCAGATTCGACTCATTATGCGCATCGTGCCGCCCAAAGGTCGCGGGCCAGCTCCTGGAACAGAAGGTTTTTTTGTGTATGCACAACGTTTTGACATTGTTCCACAGCTCAATCCATCCTTTTCTGCACGATATGGGCCATACCCAGATCCTGTAACTTCAATGTATTTGCTCAAGCGCTGCACTCAGACAGATGGGAGCCGCATGGGTGATATTATTTCATTGGGGCAATTACGATGTGCAGTCGAGCTCACACCTTCGTTCGGGAAGCAAGCAGACCGCCGGTTGACAAAAGAAAGTAGTCTTGAATACAGTAACGAATTTTGGTTAGCTGGATACTTCGACAAGGAGACGTTCTTTGCATTACATGGATAGTATAGCAGAATATGACATTTGGATCTGGTTACAAAGTCACAATGATTTGAGGATATTGTTATAGCACATCCTCAATTCCGTGTTTGAATTCCTTCCGGATATCATGTAATATGATAGAGCGCTGTATATTGCTAGGTAGATGCCACCAGCAATACAGAAAACTATGTAGAGTCTGGGAGCAGCTACACAGAGGTCTAGTTGCACCGCTAGTACTATGTGACAGTATGTAATCTAGTACGACGCTATGGCCACTATGGCACGCTACAACTTTCCAGCTGTGGACTATGACTCGTTATGGGCAAAATCGGGTTTTGCTGATGGAGATAAGGTGCAAATCGAACATGAAGAGTCAAACAGTATATTACTAGTGTCTCGAATGCCTGGCATTTCTCTTCGATGGCCGTCTAGTTGTAATGTCTCCCAGCCTTCTCGTTCTCCCACGTTGTCCTCGCATTCTTCTGCGAATTATAATTAGCGAGATTTTCATTGATGCAGATATGCGTACCGTAGATGGAAATGTCCGCCATCGTGCAGGCAGCGTTTACCAGTGGAGGCATGACCACTGAAGGTACGGTTCGAATTCCGGTCCCGTGGCTTGGCGTATCTTCCCCCATGTCTCTATGAGGTAATGGTTCAAAAGCATGTCCCCCGGATCAACGGGACTATCTACAGATGTAATAAGCATATCAGTAACAGGGCTCAAAATGTGAAACGGAAAAAAGACTTTGTATTCGCATGAGAAGCTCGACGAGGGTGCTTGCGTCCGGACGGAAGATATCTCGACCGACAGCCGAAATCGCAACTGACGACGAACCTATCAAGCAGCACACTCCCTGGCCTTAACTCTTAATTTCCGGTATCTGCCCCATTCGCATCGTGCAATACATTGAGTACCAACGGCATAATACTTGGGTAGTGCTATTAAATTGAAATCCAGTTAGCGACGAATAAAGAAAGATGTGACAAAGACTTTCATAAACCCACCTTAGCGAAAGTAGCTTCGCTTGCATCGGCCACCATAGCGAGCGTTTCACGCCTTTCCTGGTAACACTGGGATTGTTCATTCTGATTGCCAACCTGTTTGGCGTCGTGCCGGGCCTTGAATCTCCGACTGCGTCGCCGGTGGTGCCGCTGGGATGTGCAATCTGCGCGTTCATTTACTATCAAGCCCAGGGATTTATAAGTGGCGGTGTCGGCTATTTGAAGCACTTTCTCGGGCCGATGTGGTGGCTGGCTCCGCTGATGCTGCCGCTTGAAATCATCAGCCATCTTGCGCGATTGATGTCGCTCACCATCCGCCTTTACGCCAACATGTTTGCCGGAGACATGGTTACGCTTGTCTTCTTCTCGCTCATTCCAATTGGCGTCCCAGTCATTTTTCTTGGATTACATATCGGTGTGGCGTTGCTACAGGCTTATATCTTCGTTTTGCTGACTACGGTGTACCTGGCCGGAGCAGTTGCGACTGAACACTGAGTTTCAGGTCTCAAGCTTCGAGTTTCCAGTCTTCAGTTGAAACTCGAAACTTGAAACTCGAAGCTGAGTTTCTCGGCCGTTCAGCGTGAGGGCGTTTGCACGGTAACGTCAACCACCCACTGGCGGCAATTCATAGGAGGAAGAAAGAAATGCGTATTCTGAGCAAGGTGTTCATGACGTTATCAGCTCTCAGTTTTGCGGTCCCCGCATTCGCGCAGGGCGGAGAGGCTGCCAATCCCACAAATTGGGTCGCTGCTTTAACTGGAATTGCGATGGCAATCGCGGCTGCCGGATGCGGACTCGGACAGGGCCGGGCGGCGGCGGCGGCTACCGAAGGCATCGCGCGAAATCCCTCGGCGAAAGCTGCCATCCAGGTTGCGCTGATTATCGGCCTGGCTTTTATTGAATCATTGGCGATCTACACACTGCTGGTGATCTTCGTGAAAATGAAGTAGCCAGTTGGTGGAAAAGAACATGGGCCTCTGCTCAAAATGGGCAGGGGCTATTTTTTGTGATCTGGTCGTCTGAGAAGGGGAACTACGACCGCCGGTCGTACTTCCACTGGCCGTTTCGTCCTTCGGGAGCATGCTCCAGCGAGTCCATCAGGAGATGGCGCAGACGGTGGCGGCTTTCGAGGTCGGTATCTACGAATTCGAAGCCGACCTCGTTAACTCGGGCGCGGCGCAACAGCACTTGTGCGCGGACGTGCCGCATGCCGACTTGGATATCGAGTTCAGCCTCCGACCCGATGCGC
>Ga0137415_10006909_pt1 | contig 11262 bp, 13 predicted proteins | sample CZODoug3_1_1_16f_FD_183082 | JGI IMG/M metagenome (GOLD analysis project Ga0137415, IMG submission 183082) | Vadose zone soil fungal communities from Angelo Coast Range Reserve, California, USA - CZODoug3_1_1_16fungal (Hybrid Assembly) | ecosystem: Environmental > Terrestrial > Soil > Vadose...
CCGACGGCAACTGCGGTGATTGGCTTGGTAGAAGAAAGCCAAAGGACAAGATCGTCTTTGTGCAACGAATGCCCGGGATTGGTTTCACCAAAAGCTTCGTCGGCCAGGATTATTCCTTTAAGTGAAACGAAGATCTGGCCGCCAAGATGGAGGCGCTGTTCAATGCCATCATTGAGGAGAGCGGCTGTTTGGGGAAGATTTTCGTGGTTCACTTTGATGCCAATTTTTACGCCCTGCTTTGGCGAACAACAACAGAGTTTATCTGTTTTGCTCGCGAGATCTAATCAAGGTCGCACCCCTGCCGCCTGAAGGCAGCGTTCCGAATCCGGAACGCTGCCTTCAGGCGGCAGGGCGGTGGCTTGGGGGTTGTTGCATACAATATCTTGAAATTCGCGGAAGACAAGAACTTCGTTAATTTCTCCCTCATTTCTCCCACTAAAATTGGCACCCGTCTGATGAATATCATCAGTTCGCGTTACGAATTCGTCAAGGAAGGCCGCACAGCGATTGGCGTGTGTTGCGGAATGGTTTCCCAATCTCAAATCGAATCTGTCTCACCTCAATTGAAATTTCCTTATCACGGGTTGTCATTAACGATGCATTGCCAAGATGCCGAGCGTTACGAGGCATGCGTCTGTTCAATTATTGGGAAACGCACTCTTGTTGGCCAAACTTTCAAGAATGCGATGTCTTTCCAGACGAACGTTTCTGTGCCGGGTAAGCATGGCAATTGTAAATTTTGTGACGTCACATCTATCGTTGACGTTCTGTTCCCTTGTAGTCGAGAACATTGCGTCCAAGTTTTCCCCTCCAACGGGCTTTCTAAACACTTACCAGAGCCCCAAAAAAGGGACGCCCCGAGGTCCGGTCATTCTCCCTAATCATATCGCCCCATTGGATTTCAATACACGAGGTATGTCACTTTCTGTTTTGTTTTCGACAATGTATAAATTTGACATTGTCGTTAGTACCCGTTTATGATGCACACTCGGTTGATGCCAAGTTTGAATGGACGGCACAGGTATTCGAAAATCTTGGCCAGCATTTCAAAGTATGGCCGGGAGAGGTTCCTTCCACCTCCTTTGCGGCGGTAGGTTATGGCCGTAGACGAAGGTGGTGGTGTAGCTGGCGTGGAACGACCAGTCGGACCAGGTGTTGTTGTAGTGGGCGAGCCAGGCCTGCGGGGTGACCTCCACCGCGCGCAGGAACAAGTACCCCATCGCCAGCGCGACGACGGCGACCGCGGCAGCAATGGTGATGGTGGCGGGCTGCGCCCATGGCCGCGTCGTGACCGCGGCGCGCAGCCGCGGAAGCTGGCGCCACAGGAGGAGCCCGCCCGCGACCAGACCGAGCATCGCGAGGAGGAGGACGAGTCCCACCGTGACCCCGATCGCGAGCGCCAGGACATAGCCCAGCAGCGTCAGGGCCACCACCGCCAGCACGATGCCGATCACCGCGCGCTCGCCCCACCGGAGCCACGGCGGCCCACCCGCGGCCAGGCCGACGCCGAGGATCAGACAGCCGGCGACGAGCGCTAGCCCGGGGAGGTCCAGTAGCAGAGGCACCAGTTGGGCAGCGGTTTGGTCAGGGCGAACCAGACGTGGCTGTTGAGCGCGTCAGCGGTCAGCGGCAGGCCCGTCCACAGCGGATAGAAGTAGAGGAAGAAGCCCACGACCATCACCAGGTAGGCATAGGCGGGCACCGCCCCGTTGAAGCGAATCGCCATCCCCGGCAGGCGACCGGTGAGGGTGCGCAAATAGGTGAGCGCGAGCGAGAGGGCGAGGAACATCGCCGGCAGCCCGCCCAGCATGTGGTAGAGGAAGAGCCCGCGCGGCACGCGCGAGAAGGGCAGCCAGGCGGCGAAGAAGGCGACCAAGATGAAGATCGAGGCGTAGAGCCGCTGCTCCACCGGCCCGGCCGCATCATGCCCTGTCGCATCCGCCGGATCCAGCTCGCGCCGCGAACGATCGTCGCGGATCAACGCGGGCAGCCCGACCGCGATCCCCACGATGGAAAAGGTCGCGGCCCACCAGATCAGCGGATTGCCGAGGTTGAAAATCTCCGCCACCAGCGTCGAGCCGCTCGATTGATCGACGCCCAGGCCCTGGCCAGCGTAGTAGTAGACGACCGGCCGGAAGTCGAGCGGCCAGGACCACCAGGGACTGTAAAAGATGTGGTCCGCCTTCAGATTGATGTGATAGAGCCAGGTCTGCCGGTGCCATTCGGCGATCTCCGTCCAGGCCGCCCCGGGGTTGAAGTGGAAAGGCGCGAAGCCGAGCGCCGGCTGCGATAGGTTGGTGATCCCGTGGGTGATCGTCAGATAGCGGATGAAGCTCAGCCCGTAAAAGATCGCCGGCAACAGGGCGAGGCTCAGCAACGCGATGCCGGCGGTGGCACCGTCGTAACGGGTCCAGCGAACGATCAGGCGGAAGGCGAGGATCACGATGATCACGCCGTAGGCCGCCAACGTCGTCCACTTGGCACCCAGCGCGAGGCCGAGCGTGATGCCGGTGAGCACGATCGTCCAGCGCCGTCGAGTCACGGTGGCGGCGTTGAGATGCAAATGAAAGAGGAGATAGGCAAGCACGGTCAGTGCGATCGGAATGATGTCGATCACCGCGGTGCGCGACTCGACGAAGGTCATGCCGTCGAAGGCCGTCAGCACGCCGGCGGCGATGGCAAAGAACCGTACCGCCATCAATTGCCGGGCGAGCAGGTACATCAGTGGGATCAGCGCGGTGCCGAAGAGCGCTGGAAAAAAACGCCAGCCGAAAGAGTTGAACCCGAAAAACTTGATACCGATCGCGATGATCAGCTTGGCGAGCGGCGGCTCGGGGTCGAAGTAATCCTGGCCCAGCAGGTCCTTGTGCGCATCGTTGGCGAAGTAGAGTTCGTCGAACACGAACGGCGAGTTGGGTGCGATGTCGTTTGGCTTGCCGAGCCCCGGAATCGATGGATCCTGATAGTTATGGCCGATGCCCCAGGCACTGATGGGCGCCACGGATCCGGGGTGGGCAAAGATGTCGAGGAAGATCGGGCTGGCGAAGCGCAGCAGGCCGGCGACCAGGGTGAGGGCGATCAGCCAGTAGAGGTCGGTGCGGTCGAGGCGCCACCAGCTGGCGCGTGCGGCTCGCCTGAGAGACGATGTTGGCGTCGCAGGGATTGGCCCGGCCTGCATCAGCTCGCTTGGCCGCGCAGACGGCCCTTGATTTGCGCCACGAAGTCATCGACGCCGACGATCGGAATGACGATGTCGGCACCGGCAACCAGGCGTGGGCCGAGCTGCCGTTCGGCGGCTTCGATCAGGTCGGATTGGCGGCGGTCGAGCCGGATGTAGGCGGCGGGACCACGCGCCAGGCGGCGCACGAATCGGTTGACAAAGCGGCGGCGCTCCGCCGGCTGGAAGGCGACCTCGAGCGGTTGCCGGCGGACCCGCGCCAGCGCGGTGTAGGGAAGCTCGATGTGGCGCAGCAGGTAGCGGATTTCGATGCCGTCATCCGACACCTCGATGTAGGAAATCCGCTGCATCAGCCAGAAGACCACCAGAATGACGCCGTCGAGCACCGTGACCGGGATGAAGGAAATGATCGTCTGGTGCTGGATCAGCTTGATGATGAGCAGCACCACCAGGATGATGAAAAACCCGCCGTAGAACCACTTGCCGTCGTTCCAACGCTGGACTGAGTAGAGGATCGGGTAGCGACGCTTGGCCCTGTCGCTCATCGCGCCACCCGGACCGTCCCGGTGCGCTCCATCAGGTGGTCGGCGCCCTCGAAGTAGGTGTCGAGGTTGGGCTGCTGCTGCAGCCATTGCCAGTACTCGCGAACCATCGCTTCCAGGCCGGATTGCGGCTCCCATCCGGCCGCCTTCAGCCGGCTGACATCCGGGACCACGTGCCTCGGATCACCCACGCGGTACCGGCCCGGCGTCTCCGGCGTCAGGTCGCGCTCGGCGATGCGCAGCAGGGTGCGGGCGAGGTCGATCACCGCGTGCGCCCGGCCGCTGGCCACGTTATAGGCGCCGGGCGGGAGCCCGCTGATGGCCGCCAGGTTGGCACGCGCCACATCCTCGACGTCAACGAAATCGCGCAGCTGGTTTCCGTCCTCGAGCAGCGCGGGCGGTTGGCCATGCGCCAGGCGGAGCGCAAAGATGCGCAGCGCGCCATAGTAGGCGTTCTGAAATGGCTGGCCCTTTCCCTGGACGGCGCCGTAGCGGAGAATGACCCACTCGATGCCATGCCGGTCGCCCAGCAACCGAACCAGGTCTTCCTGCGCCAGCTTGCTGAGCCCGTAGGCGCTGGTCGGCCGGGTGACCGACTCATCGGTGATCATCGGCGTGACCGCCCCGCCGCAAATCGGACAGGGCGGATCCCAGACGCCGCGCTCCAGGACATCGACCCGGCGCGGCAGCGGGTAGACGTCCCCGTCCTTGCCGCATCGATACTTGCCCTCGCCGTAGACGGCGGTCGTCGAGCCCAGCACGATCCGCCGCACCGAGGTCTTTCCCTCGAGCAGCAGCTCGAACAGGATGGCCGTGCCGACGGCATTGATGTGGAACAGCTTGCTGAATGACGGCAGGTAGTCATGGTGGTCCGCCAGGTGCAAGACCACCTCGTTTTCCTTCAGCGCCTTGACCCAATCCTCACGCTTACGGACGTCACCTTCGACCAGCTCCATCCCGGCGGGCAGCGCCGGCGGGCCATCGTGGGCGGGCGGCGACAGGTTGTCGAGGATCGTGACCTGGTGCGCCTGCTTGAGGAGGAGCTGGGCGGTGCGCTGACCGATGAAACCGGCCCCGCCGGTGATCAGCACCCTCATTGCTGGGGACTATAGCTGACGCTCGATCGAGCCCCCGGCCATTCCCGTGACAGCGCCGTTACCGCCCCTTCACCAGTCCTTAACAGCCCCACGGATATGGTGATCCCGCTTCCCCTTCCTTGAAGGCCGAGACCCCAATCTCGGCCTTTCTTCTTTTTCTGGGCCATTCCTGTTCACATTCGGGCCGCCTCGAGCGCGTGCTGACAGTTGCAGCTCGCCGTGGCTGGGATGATGGGGATGAGGACGGTCAGCAGGTCGCGAACCCGGCTGATGTTGTCAGCCAGCACCCGCATCACATCGTGCGCCTGGACGGCGGCCACCTCGGGCGCGGCTTCGAGGCCGGCGTCGAAGTCGGTCACCAGCGAGAGGTTGAGGTAGCACATCTCCAGCTCGCGCGCCAGGATCACCTCGGGGTATTGCGTCATGCCGACGATGTCCCATCCCATGCGGGCATACCAGCGACTCTCGGCACGCGTCGAAAACCGCGGGCCCTGCACCACCACCACGGTGCCGGAGGCCTGAAAGCGCAGCGATTGTTGCTCCGCGATGCGACCGGAAAGCTCGCGTAGTTCCGGACAGTAGGGATCGGCGGCGCTGACGTGAACCACATCCGGTCCCGGGTAGTAGGTGTCCGCGCGACCGGCCGTCCGATCGAAAAATTGATCGCAGATGACCAGGTCTCCCGGATGCAGATCCGGCTTCAGGCTCCCCACCGCCGATGGGCCGATGATCCGCTTGACGCCAAGCTCATGCATCGCCCAGACGTTGGCGCGATAGTTGACGAAGGGCGCGGAGACCTCGTGATTGGGTCCATGGCGCGGCAGAAACGCCACGCTACGCCCGCCAACCTCGGCCAGCGCGATCGATCCGCTGGGTGGGCCATAGGGAGTTTCGATCTCGATCTCATCGACAGCATCCAGCCACTCGTAGAATCCGGACCCGCCGAAAATACCGATCTCCGCCGCGAGGGACATCAGGTAAGGACTTGACCGCGAGGGGAGACCTGTTCCGCATAGCGCCGGAGGTCGGTGATCCGCGCCTGCGAGGAGCAGACCGGGCAGTCGGGATCGCGCGGAAACGTGGTGATGCGGGTCTCGCCCCTCAAGCCGTCGTGCTGAAAAATTCGGCCGCTCAGTGGAGTGCCGGCGTTGAGAATGATCTTGAGCACCTCCTCCGCCTGCACACTGCCGATGACGCCGGTGGCTGCCCCGATGATGCCAGCCTGCTCGCAGGTCTCGATGTCAGCAGGATCCGGAGGCTCACGGAAAAGGCAGCGCAGGCACGGTCCGTCTGGGAGCACCGTGGTCGCCTGGCCACCCCACCGTAGGACCGCGCCGTGAACCAGCGGTTTGCGAAGCAGGACGGCCGCATCGTTGAGGAGAAACTTCGTCTCGAACGAATCGGTCGCATCGACGACCACGTCGTAGGCCGCAACAATGGCCTCCACATTCGATGCACGAACGCTCTCCTGGCGAGCATCCAGCTGGAGGGCAGAGTCGAGGATCAGCAATCGGCCGGCCGCCGCCTCGACCTTTGGCCGGCCCACGTCGCAATCCTCGAAGAGGATCTGGCGGTTGAGATTCGAGAGTTCAACCTGCTGGTCGTCGATCAGTCCGAGCCGTCCCGCCCCGGCCGCCGCCAGGTAGAGGGCGACGGGCGAACCCAAACCACCAAGGCCGATGATCGCGACCGAGGCTCGCTCGAGCCGCTGCTGCCCCGCCTCGCCGACCTCACTGAGGATGCGCTGACGATGATGCCGCTCGTCGGTCATCGGCGGCCTTCTTCTGCGCCGACCACCGCGTGGGAATCGGCGAGCGAGGTGATGCTCGGGCGGTCACCGCAGGTCGGACACGCGGGATTGCGACGGTAGCCCACCTCGCGAAACGTCATGGCCATGGTGTCATGGAGCAGCACGCGGTTCACGAGCGGATCGCCGGCGCGCGTTATCTGTTTGATCGTCTCCGCGGCCTGGATGGTGCCGATGATGCCCGGCAACGCTGCAAAGACTCCGACCTGTTCGGATTCTTCGATGGCGCCCGCCGGCGGCGGTTCCGGATATAGACACCGGTAACAGCCTCGACCCGGAACAAACACCGTCACCTGCCCCTCGATCCGGAAGATGCTGCCGTGCACCAGCGGTTTGCGCAGCAGGTAGGCGGCGTCGCTGAGCAGGTAGCGGGCATAGAAGGTGTCGGTGCCATCGACGATGACGTCATAGCGCTGCAGTAACTGCATCGCATTGTGTTCATCGACGGTCGCCTCGATCGCGTCGACCTTGACATCGGGGTTCAGAGCCCCAACGGTCCGGGCGGCACCGTCGACCTTCGACCGGTTCAGTCCCGCCATCGAATGGATCACCTGTCGCTGGAGGTTCGAGAGCCGGACATGGTCGTGGTCGGCGAGACCGATGGTGCCCACGCCGGCGGCCGCCAGGTAGAGCGCGACCGGAGAGCCGAGGGCGCCGACGCCCACGATCAGCACGCTCGACCGCAGCAGTCGCCGCTGACCGGCGGGCCCGATTTCGGCAAGCGCCAGATGGCGGGCGTAGCGCTGTCGTTGTTCGGCCGTGAGCGAGCCTTCTGCCATCAGGCGCCCCGCGGCTTGGCGGGCACGGCGTGAAAGATGCCGTGGAAGACCTGCGGCTGCGACCGGCGCAGCCGAAGACAGTCGGCCAGGGTCTGCGAGGCGAAGACATCGCGGGCGGCCTGCTCGGCTTTCTCTGTCACGAGCGCCAGGACGCGGCTGTCTCCGGTTTCCGCCCCGTCCGGCTGGCCCTTCTTGACGCCGTCGCCCTCGAGACAGGCGATCACCTCGTCGAGGCGGATGTCTTCCGGGCTACGGGCCAACACATGCCCGCCGTGCGGGCCGCGGGTCGAGTGGACCAGGCCGGCGCGCCGCAGCGTCATCAGCACCTGGTCGAGGAACGGCCCGGGGATCACCTGCCGGCGCGCGATCTCGCCGCTTTGCAGGGCGCCTCGCCCGGCGTTGGCCGCCAGTTCCACGATGGCCCGGACCCCGTACTCGGTTTTCATCGACAAGCGCATTCGCACTCAGGTCCCCTCAATAGTTGATCGGATCAGTCAAGTATAGGTGATTTCAGAGCGAGATTCGGAGCGCCAGCACGACGAACAGCAGACCGAGGACGACCAATGGCACGGTGGTCGCGATCAGGCTCAAGCTGCGCAACCCGATGGCACGCCGGTCTTCGTTCGATGAGTGCACCCGGCTGCGCAGGACGAAGCCCTCGAACGCCAGCAGCAGCGACGATCCGCCCAGCCCGAGCGCCACCATGACGATCGCCCAGGTCGTGCTCGGCGTCCCCTCCTGCTGATTGAAGGCGTTGAAGCTGGCGGCGAGCACCCCGACGAGCGCAACCAGCACGCCGAGAGGGACGAGCGTGAGGTTGATGAAGCGCATCGTCCGGCCGGGCTCCGGCCGGCGTGAAAACTGCCAGGCCGACACCAGCACGAAGGCCATGTAGGCGACGATCACGACATAGAAAAAGAGCGGGGTCAGCACCTCGCCAAAGCTGAGAGCCGCGGGGATCACCCGAACAATCTAGTCCAGCGGGGCCCGCCAAGCGAGCAGCGCGCGCTTGCTAATTCAAGATGCGGTAGACGTTGTTGATCACGGCAAAGGTCGTGATCCAGGCCGCGATCAGGTAGGCATTCCAGATGCTGCTGCGGCGGCGCCCGAAGAAGAGCAGAAAGATCACCAGCCCCGCGACCAGGCTGAGCTTGATCGCGTAGACCGCCAGCTCCCCGTTGTGAGCGATGATCCAGGCGGCGGCGCCGTTGAGCTCCTGCCGTCCCTGCGAGAGGCCGATGTGGGTGGTGGTCACATCGAGCACCTGCGCCGTGCAGAACCCGCCGAGAATGAGGGCTTTCTTGCGGTTGGAGACATCTTTCTTGCCGAAGCTTCTCACCCGGCTGCTTACGGCGGTGCCCACGTCCCCAATCCCCAGCATGGAAAAGACTCTATAGCGGCGTTATCAGAAAAGCAACGTCCAAGTTGGCGCCTTCTGAATACCGCCCGCTTCCCTTCATCGAACTGCCCCCGGATTATATGGGCAGTTTCACGGCTCGTCCAGAGCCAAGTTTCCCGACTTTGAGTCAGGCGGCTTTCTGGTTGCTGCCGAGGATCTCGCGCCGCCGCAGGAAGAGATAGGGGATACCGATCAACAGTCCGCCGACCGCGAGCGTGCCGGCTCCGATGCGCAGGTACATGGTCAAGTCCGAGGAGGGATCGAGGGCCGGATCGTAAAGCGTTCGAGCATTGAGCTTGAAGCTGAGCGCGCCCACTGTGCCGGTGAGGCTCCAGATGCCGACCGTGGTCACGGCGTGGTTCCAGCGCTGGTCCTCATTGACCGCGGGCAGGCTGGCGCAAGGCCAGACCCCGGCCGTCGGCAGGTGAACCGGGATGGGAGCCCGGGGGGTGGCGGCTTTGGGTTGAGCGGCGAAGCGAAAGGGCTTCGGCGGCTTGCTCATGTCGAAGAGGACGACGTCCTGGCTGGTCTGGTTCTGGAGCAACAGGTCGCAGCCGCCCATCGAGCCTTCGATGGTCAGCCCTGGTGTCTTCGGCACGATGGTGTCGACCACCGTCTTGAACGGCTGATCCTCGGCCAGGGCCGTCACCGAGAACAGCAGCAGCGCGCCGACGGGGGCGAGCGCCACAACCAGCCGCTTCACGAGCCTATAACGCCGATTCGGCCGATGGCTGGCACCGGTCGTCCAGCGGCTCCCGGGCTAGACTGGGCCCGCAGGAGGAGCCAATGCCCTACGAGTTCGTCCTCACCGAGTCCAACGGGGCGGTTGGGATCGTCAGGATCAACCGGCCGCAGGTCCGCAATGCCCTCAACCCGCAGACGATCGGAGAGCTCGTCGACGCCTTGGAGGCCTTCGATCGCGACGATGCGATCCGCTGCATGATCTTGACCGGCGATGAGCGGGCCTTTGCGGCGGGCGCCGATGTCACGCAGATGGTCGAGGCCAGCGCGGTCGACGTGCTCAACGACGACAACTTCGCGCGCTGGACGCGCTTTCGGGCGATCCACAAGCCAGTGATCGCCGCGGTCAGCGGCTACGCACTCGGCGGCGGCTGCGAGCTGGCCCTGATGTGCGACCTGGTGGTGGCGTCCGAGACTGCCCAGTTCGGCCAGCCCGAGGTGAAGATCGGGATCATCCCGGGCGCGGGCGGCACCCAGCGTTGGGCGCGATCCGCGGGGAAGGTCCGGGCCATGGAGGCGGTGCTGACCGGCGAGCCGGTGAGCGCGGCCGAGGCGCAACGGCTCGGCCTCGTCAACCGTGTGGTCCCGGCCGGGGCACACCTGGATGAGGCGTTGCGGCTGGCAAACGTGATCGCCCAGCGCCCGCCGCTGGCGGTGCGCCTTGGAAAGGAAGCGGTCAATCATGCAATGGAGGTGGCGTTGACCGCCGGCCTCGAGTTCGAGCGCAAGCTCTTCTACCTTCTGTTCGCCTCCGACGACAAGCGCGAGGGGATGCGCGCCTTCCTCGAGAAGCGTCCCGGTCGGTTCACCGGTCGATGAGCGACCTCGTCCTCAGCACGCTTGACGGCGGCGTCCTGACCCTGACGCTCAACCGGCCGGAGGCGCTCAATGCCCTCACTCGAGAGATGACCGGCGCGCTGCGCGACGGCATGCAGGCGGCGGCTCGTAATCCCGAGGTGGGAGCGGTGATCATCACCGGAGCCGGCCGCGCCTTTTGCGCCGGCGCCGACCTCAAGGATGTGGTCGCGCGACGCGAGGCCGGCGAGCGCGACCTGGGCGACGACCTGCGCACCAACTACGCGCCGATGATCCGAGCCATCCGAGCGTGCCCCAAGCCGGTGATCGCGGCCCTCAACGGAACCGCCGCGGGCGCGGGGCTGAGCCTGGCGCTTGCCTGCGATCTGCGGATCGCGGCCGCCGGCGCCCTTCTGATCGTGGTCTTCGTTCGGGTGGGCCTGGTTCCCGATGCCGGCAGCCTCTTCTTCCTGACGCGGATGCTCGGCCTCAGCAAGGCGACCGAGCTCGCGATCTCGGGGGATCCGCTGACGGTGGAAGACGCCCGCACGCTCGGCCTGGTTGCGGCGGTTGTCCCGCCGGAGCAGTTGCTGCCCACGGCGATGGAACGGGCCCGGCGCCTGAATGATGGGCCGCGCCAGACCTATGCCCTGATCAAACACGGCCTGGAACGCGCGCTCGACCTCGACCTCGAGCAGGCCATGGAGCTCGAATCACAGCTGCAATCGGTGGCCGCGGAAACCACCGATGCACAAGAGGCGATCCAGGCGTTCCTGGAGAAGCGAAAGCCGCAATTCGGCCGCGCGAGAAGGCTTAAGCCCTAAAAAGAAAGAGCGGCGGTGTTACCCGCCGCTCTCACCTAAATCAACTAATGCCATGGGCACCACCTCCCAGTTCTTAGGCGCCATTGTATCAATTCCCGGC
>Ga0137415_10006914_pt1 | contig 11260 bp, 7 predicted proteins | sample CZODoug3_1_1_16f_FD_183082 | JGI IMG/M metagenome (GOLD analysis project Ga0137415, IMG submission 183082) | Vadose zone soil fungal communities from Angelo Coast Range Reserve, California, USA - CZODoug3_1_1_16fungal (Hybrid Assembly) | ecosystem: Environmental > Terrestrial > Soil > Vadose...
GAATGGCCTGAGCCACGGACACCGATGCGGGCACCCCTGTCGCCGCCATTGCGCGCCGCGCATTTTCGCCGACGAACGCGATGAACTGCTTCCTCGTCAAACGCCGGACATCGACCGGAGCTCCGGGAGTCGGCGTCGGTTGGACCGCGCCGCCCGATCGCGCCGCAAGGAACGGCGCTCCTTGAATGCGCTGCGTCCAATACGTGACTGGCACGTAGTTATGCCGCTGATCTCGCGACGGTTCGACGATTGCGTTTGGAACGTGTTTGCTGCGCAGACTTTCGGCGTTACGTGCGGTCGGCGATCCGGCGATATAATAGATGTAAACCCTTGCGTCTGGATGCGCCCGCGCCCATCCGGCCCAGAAGTCGTCGTCGCCTTGATTGTACGTGCAATCGAATCCCCAGCACTCGCGCAGGAGCGCGAGCGCCCGGTCGCTGCCTCCCGCGAGCTGGCGCATAGGCCAGCCCCCGCCGCTGTGGCAAGCGAGAATGAGGCTGCCAAGCGCCGGTGTGGCGGCGGCCGGACGGAAGGGGCCATAGGCCGCCAAGGCCGACAGGACTTGCGAGAGGTAGCCGTCCAGCCCTCCGGTCGCGAGGAGACCCTTGGCTTCCGAATGAGAGCCCAATGTCGGAGCGACAAGAATGACATTGCGCCCGCTGGCATTCGCGCCTTCGCGCAGAGCTCCGTACGGGAAGCGCTGGCTGTTCCAATATTGATCAATCGCCTGTCGCTTAATGGCCTCGGCCTTGAAACCATGCAGATAGAGGATCAGATCCACAGCGGCGCCCGGCCGGTAGCCGTCCGGGATGAAGATGCCGGTCACCGGCGGCGCGGTAATTCCGAACTTGTCGACGATCTTCAGGTCGATTTCGACGTAAAGCGTGGTCCCGGGTGGATTTGCCTCCTGTCGCAACAGGCGCGGCGCCGTAACTGCCGCCGGCTGCGCCGGCGTCGGCAGCGGACCGACTGGGCTGGACGGCTGCTGGCCGTCGATTTGGATCACGGCAAAATAATCCGGTTCGACGATGCGACCATCGGGGTCGGTCGGCAGGATTTTTTGCGCCACCGAATCGCTGACATTGCCGCCGACGGTCACGATGCTCCGCGGTCGAACCTCCGTGACGATGTCGCAATGGGTCTTCATCGGCGGCCTGACATTGTCGTAGGTGGCGCCGCTGCCCGCCCGGCTCTTGCATACGAGGTCGCCCGCGCGCGGTGCGACCTCCGAGATGCGATAGGCCTTGAAGGGGTTGCTGTTGTTGGCTAGCCGATTGTCGATCGCGGCACGCGTGTAGGCGGCGTGATAGCCGCCATATTTGAAGGCGCTGCCGGCGCCGGCGGTCTTCATGAGCCAGGAAATAAATGCCGCGCTCCAGGGGTTGGCGTTTTGAAAAACGGGATTGCCGAGCTGGTCTTGGCTGAAGCTCGCTCCCGTGCCCGTCTTCCAGTAATCTTGCAGCGTGTTGCAAAGCCTGGGATCGGTTTCCTTGATCTTGCCGTTGCCCCAGCGGGCCAACTCCTGTTTGGCGATCTCCACGGCCTTCTTCCGGAACGCCTCGGCATCGAAAGCTGCTGGACTCGGCGGAGGCGGCGAGGCGGGGCGCGTGGGGCGCCGTCGGGTCCGCGGCCGAGCGACAGCCGTTGGGCCGATTTCCCACTCGGGCTGCGGCCAACGTTCGGCCCCTGACGCGGCGGATGCTGCGCCGAAATAGGGCGAGCGGGCGCTCGAAGCTTCGCGTCGAAATCCGCATTGCTGGCCCGCCGTGCCTCTCGTGGACCATTGCGTGAGCAAAGCGCCATTCATTTCGGCTTCGGCTTCGAAAGGTTCGGGGTTGAAACTTAAGAGTCGTGTCATCGCGGTTCTCCAAATTACCGAGTGGCGGCGGAACGGCGAAGGTCGCGGAGCTTTCCCGCCAATGCGATTTTCTTGTCGACATTGTCGGGATCGAAACGAAAAGCTCCGACGTTCTTGCCCCTCAAGAACTCCCAGCGTTGACTCTCTGGCAGTGCCAGGAGCTCGTTTTTGTATTTGCGCAGGAAGGCGCGAGCCGCCCCCGCCCCGGCGGCAAACGAATAAAGCACCGCCATGCGCAGGAACCATTCGGATTGCGTCGACGGAAACAACGCCGCGAACTCCGCGCGGATCCTCGCCGCCGTGCTGGTGAGGTCCCATAACCCGACGCGAACCTGCATCGTGGGGTCTTTCCAGTTGCTCTCCGTCGGGTAGGCACCAGCAAGGCGACGCCAACCTTTGCCGAACTGGCTGTTCTCGACGTTGCGGCCGGGCGGGCGGTACCTGCATGTCTTGACGCCGGCCTCGTTGGTGCAGCCATGGTCGCCGGCTGGAGTCTGAAACACACCGAGCTCGTAGAACGACGGGATATATTTCTTGTGCTTTTCGCTCCATTTGCCGGCGGTGGCGTCGTCAAAAAGATTGCCTGCCTCGAAATGAATGAAGGCCAGAAGCACCTCTACGGGAATTCCGCCCGCCTCCGCCTGATGGCGCGCAAGCAGCTCCTCGATGGTCGTGTTGCCGAGACGCGGAACCTTTTTTGCCGCCATTTTGAGCGTCGCCGCAACGTCCCGGTCGCTGATCCTGACGCCGGCGGCAGACGGCGCCCGCCCGCGGGTGAACGCAGGCATGACGATGTCACGAAGGATCGCCCTCCACTCGGCAGCGAGCCGGTGGTCGCCGGCGCCGAGCTTCTGCCCTGTGCGCTCGGGGTGCCTTCGAAAGAAAACCATGTCGGCGAGCGCGTTTGGGTCGCGTTCTCCCGCCGCGATGCGATCGTTGACCGCCGCGCGTTCGGCAATCGGTCGCGTATCGTCGAGCTTTGATTTGGAATCGCCCTGTTCGAATTCAAATTCTCCGGCCGGCGATGTGGAGGCCGGTTCAGGCGCGGCGGCTGGGTCGGCCGCAGGCGCATCAGCCGGCCCGAGCGGCTCCGGCGCGCCGGGGCCAGTTGAGTTGGCCGCGCCCTCGCGAGGCGATCCTCCGCCTCTGGCGGCAATCAGCGCACGTTCCGTATCGGGGCCGACAACGCCATCGGCGGGAAGCCCCTGACGTTGCTGAAAGCTGCGAATGGCGCTGCGGGTGGCCGAATCTGCGATCCCGTGCAGCCGCAGCCGCAAGCCGAGCACGTCATTGAGCGCACTTTGCACCCAGCGCATATACTCCGAACCGGCCGGCTGAGGTTCGGCCGGGAATGGCTGTGCAGCAACGCCATATGGCTCAAAGACGGCGCCCCACGGCCATTTCGGCAGCGTGAAGTGCGGCCTGTGGACCGGCGGTTTTGTCGCTGCGCTCAATGGGGAAACCGACGGAGTTTTCGGGCGGACCGGCGGTTTTGTCGCCGCCCTCAATGAGGGAGCCGCCGGGGTTTTCGATCGGCGCGGCACCACCCACGGAGCGCGCGCGGAAGCTCCGCGGGAGCGAGGCTGCCGGCCGAATTCTTCTTCCATCTCGACGTCGGTCGGCGCCGAGGAGGTTTGAAATCCCTCATAAGCTTCAAAGGGCATGACCTCGAAATTGAGTTCGCCGTTCATGGCTAACCTCCGGCTTGTCGTGTGTGGATCAGGCAAAGGTGTCAGAACGCTCTCTCCGAAGCGCGTGGTTTCGTCTTTCGTGCTGATGGCGCACGAGGACCAACGCGTGCTGCAATGCGTCCATGCAGCGGTCGATGTCGGACCGGGTGTGCAATACGGTAATCAGGAAGGTAAGGGCGCCGTCGGATATGTCCTTCGCCGAGCGCAACACGGCCTTGACGCCACAATCCAACAGCTGACGATAGAGGCGCCTCGAATCGATGTCCGGGATGGCCCTCAACGTCTGGACAGGAAACAGGCCGCCCAATGCCGACAGGCCGATCTGACGCAAGTTCTCCCTGAAGCGCCGCACGATTTTCACAAGGCGAGCGCGCAGGAGGTTGCCTCTCTTCGCATTGAGGGCGAGTGCGTGCTCGGCAGCGCTGATTGCCGCCAGAGAGGGCGGGCTGCCGTGGACCCTGGTCGCGCTCAGATCCTCGAATCTTGCGATCAGCCTCGCGTCGCCGGCGATGACTGCCAAAGGTGCGCCGAACCCCTTCGCCAGGGAGCTTCCGACGATTAACCCCGGCCCTTGGACCCCATACCAGGCAGGCGTCCCGGCGCCGCCGCGGCCGTAGGGGGCGTCGCGCGCAGGGGCCTCTCCCAGGATTCCCAAGGCTTGCGTGTCATCGACGACGACATATCCGTCCCACTGCCGGACCAGCCTCAGATAGTCCGGCAGCGGAGCCGTCCGGCCGGTCTGGGGGCAGACGCCATCCGTCACGAGGACCGGACGACGCCCGCCGTGCCGTTCCCGATGCAGAAGATATCCCAGCGCAGCTGCATCATGCGCCGGGAATGTCGTCGTCCGGACCCCTTTCGCGGCCACCCGCTCGATGCCCCAACGCGCGATCGGATAGCCTGACGCGTCGGCATAAATGGCGATGCCGTCTCGCGCCAGGAGGTCGAACAGATCCCAGTAGAGGTGAAGCGTCGACGGTGCGAGTGCGGCGCGCTCGCACCGCATCAGCTGCGCCAGAGCCGCTGCGACGGGCTCGGCTTCCGGCGTCCGTTCGAGCGCCGCCGGCCGGCCCGTCGTGAGCTGCGCCCACGGCCGCAGCGTGCCGTGGGCGTGACGAAAGCCCAGATAGAGCGCTGATGTGAAGTCGAGTGTCATCAGCGGTCGCCTCGCCTTATGGCTCCTCGCGATAAACCGGCAATCTGGAGCGGCCAGGCCCGGGCAACGCGGCGGCGCCCGACACTCTTGCGGCGATGAGGTCAGGCCCGTTCGCCGAGCGCGCCGCCACCGAAATCTGCTCCATCAGCCTGCGCTGGAGCAGCACCGAAGGCTGAAGGTTCCGTGCGGCCGCATCGCGGGTGTCGATGATGTCAGCTGCCAGATCCACTCCGGTAACCGTCCGATAGCCATGGATGTACCGTTGGATCTCGGGCTTGTTGGAGCGCGCCCAGGTCTTTGCCTGATCCTCGATGTTCTCGATGTCGGACCAGTCGCCGTAGCGGATCGAGAGCAGGATCCGCTCGCCGGTCACCGCGAGTTCATAGAAATGCGTCACGGTGGTATCGGTCCAGCCCTGAAGTTTCTTCATGCTGTCGACCGCGCCCATCCATTCTTCCTGGTACGGCACCATGTAGCGACCGCGCAGAAATTCTCTCATTTCGGGCCGCGCCAGCATCCACTGTATGGTCATCATCTCGGCGCGGGCGGTCCAGGTCAGGTCGCCGAACTGGTTGTGGGCGCCTTCCGCCAGAATGAGATGGACCTCCTTGAGCGCGTTCAGCAGCGGAAACCCGTCGGCAATCACGGTGGTGTCGGAATCCTCCTTAAAGAAGCGAGCCGCAGCGGAGAGCAGGTTGTGGAACGCCTCGATGAACTTCGACCGGCTATCGGCCGGATTGAGATCCGGAACCGCCTTGCCGACGAGCGAAAGGCCGTAATGATGCAGGTACTCATGCGCCCGTCGCGGCACCGTCAGCCGATTGTGCTCGTCCTGGATGAAGCCCCAGATGACGTTGTTCAGCGGCCGCAGCGGATCGAACTCAAGCTCCCCTAACGGGTCGTTCTGCGAGCCGCGCCGGTTCTGGAAGCGCCGGGCGATCGCATTCATGGTTTGAACGAGCATGCCTTCTTCGAGCCAATAGGACCAGATCAGCTCGATCAGGCTCGGGGAGGTCAAGCGGTGCTGCAACACTCCGACGCAGTAGGGCAGGACCTCTTCGGCGTCGTCGTCATCGAGAGTGATCAAATTCGTCAGAATTCGGTCGAGGTACGGCAGGTGTTCGGTGGGGCCGAGATAAGTTCCCAGGTCTCTTTTGAGGTCGCGGAATTCAAGGGAAAAATCGTTGAGCCGGATACGCTCCTTTTCGAGGTCGAAGATCTTTGGTCTTCGCTCTGTATTCCTGAGAACGACCCCGCTTTCAAGTGTCAGGAACACCTGGGTCGCGAGCTTCAGAACGCTGTATGCATAAGGGCCATAAATGCTGAGCCGCTTCTCCTTCTGGTCGTTCGAGTCGTCTAGACAGTCATCACTCACAGACTTGCCTATTCGTTTCCGAATATCGGTGAACGGATTATGTTGATCCGGGTGGTCCTCGCAAAAGACGCAATTAATGAATTTCTTGTATCGGTCGAACCCGATTGCTGACGTGCGATTGCGAATGGCCGTCCACAACGCCCGATCTTCGGTGGGGCCCGCAAACGTGCGTTGTAGAGTTACTTTCGCCTCGGTTTCGATCAGCCGAGTGACGCTGATCGTTGTAGACTTTTGTATACCTTTCGGATCTGGAGGCGTTAAATCGTCGAAGGGATCGCCCAGCGCCTGCCAGTCTGTGGGCGTCAGGGCCACGGGCGTCACCGTGACCACAATGTCGTAGTCTCCGTGCGAAAGGTCCGGAACCTCGAAGGAAAATTGCCTTCTATGGATTCCCGGCGTCGCGTTGATGGCGTTCGCCGCCGCGTTGATGGCGTTCCGTAGCAGCATATTGGTGGTCTTGCTGTAATCGTACGTGAAACCTTCCGCATAAACTTTTCCTTTGTTCGCCTCGTTAAGCGCTTCAAATTCGCTGTTCAATAGAGTAACTGTCAACATCACTTCATCGTGCTTGCGGACTTGGTCGGGGGCAGCCGACAAAGTGCATGACCATGGGTTAGGTTGTTGTGCCATTGTCGTATCTCCTTTGTTGCGATGTTCACCTAGCTTGCCAACGCCCGCACTTGCGACCTCGGTATCGCGGCGCAGTACGCCGAACTATCCAGCGTGCTGCGCATCGCCCAGAAGGTGAGCAGCTTCGCGAGGAGGTCGCTCTCGTCTTCGGGGCTCAGGCCGCCGTCTGCTCGCGCCTGGCCGAGCGCGGCGAAGACCAGCGAAGGCGGTGCGCGATACATTTTGCTCGGCGCCTTGCTCCAGACGCCGAACAGCGCCGCTAACCTGGCGGGAGTCCGCTCTTCGATTTTCATCGCCTCGCGAAGCGAACGCCCGCCCAGCGCGCTCGGGCGATGATCGGTCAGGACCGCGACGAATTCCGGAAGGCTTGCCGCCAGGCGGCCCAGCAGGTCGCGGCGCTCGGCATCGAGATCGGCAATCGGGTAGTAGGACTCCCACAGCCTCGCCACGCGTTGCCACTGCGGATGCGGATAAAGGCCATCCCCGATGGCACAGCTGAGCTTTACGCGAATCCAGGGCGCCGGATGCGGGTCGTCGATATTGATCCGGAAGACAAAGGGCCGCGGCAGGCTGACAACGCCGATGAGCCCCAAAGTGGATGCCACGCCCACCCGCGCGATTGACCAGAAATCGGAAACGATTTCGGAGATCCAGCGCTCCCACAGACGCCACGCTGAAGGCTCGCGAACATTTTGCTGTTTGGCGCGCAGAGCCAGCCGGAGCGAGGGAATCAACCCAAGCAGAGCCGCACCTTGGTGGCCAACTTCGTGGATCAGCGATGACGCGATGCCGCTGCCGATCATGCGCTCGCGCGGAATGCGGATCACGGCGACCGGGTTCTCACCGCCGCCAGGCAGGCGGGTCCGTGCGCGCCGTATTGCGCCGCCGATGCCGCGGTCGAGATAGCAGATCACAGGCGGCGCTTCGTAGTAATCCGGCAGAGCCAAAGCGTCCGCCGCGACGACATCGAGACCGGAAAGCCAGACGCCTTGCTCGTTCTCGCTGCGCTGGCTGATGACTTGGTGGAACAGTTCGAGCTGCGAAAGAACGGCGTTGAACCGCAGCTTGAGGAAGACGAACCGGCGCTGAAGGTCCTGCGGCGAGGCCTGCCGGCCTTCGTCATGCAGCCAGCTCAGGAACTCCCGAATGCGATTCTTCAGCTCGTGCCGACCTTCGGCAAGAAAGCGTTCGATCGCAATCTGGGCGGCCGGCAGAAGACTCGCAGCTAAGGTCATCGGCTGGGAGAGCACAAACGGCTTGACACGCGCGAGCCTCGCGAGCAATGCGCGAGCTTCCTGGTCCAGCATCCAGTGGGCATATGAGCTGGCGTTCATGACCGTTCAGATCCCGTACAGAATGATCCTGTTGCCGCGGCGTACCCAGCGGCCGCTGTGCCCGGCCGGAAGGGAAGCGGCAGAATCTGCTTGAGGCCCCATTGCCGCTTGGGGCGGCAGCAGCAGTCCCGGCGCAAACGATTTCGCCGCCGTCACTGCCGCCGCATTAGCGGCTTTTCTCGGATCTGGGCTGGACGGAGCCAGCGCAAGATTTTTGACGGCGTCGGCCGCAAAGCTGACGTAACGCTTCGCAATTTCGAACTCCCGGTCCTCGTTGCTCAGCCCTTCAAGCTCCAAGCCGAAGGCCCTGCCGGCGGCGGACGCCACGTCACCGCCGAGTTTTGCTCCTGTCGCTCCGCCAAAGTAGCCGCCGATCGCTGAACCAATTCCGGGCAACACCTGCTTTGCGGCGCCTTTCAGGATGCCGCCGATCGCCTGTCCTTCGGGCGACCTGACGAACTTGCCGATCGCTTTGCCGGCTCGACCGATCAGATCTCCGAGGAAGCGGTCGAGTTCAGCCTCACTGGTGATTTCGAGCAACTCGCTTGCGAGTTCCAACAGCTCCGTCTCGCCAAACACTGCGCCGGTTTCGCCGTAAGTTGTTCCTGTCTGAGAAAACTCGAATTGTTCTGCTTCGAATGGACCGGCCTCAAACATTCCGGTCTCGGACTGGGTCTCCAAACGAATACGATCGATGTCGTGCATGGGGTTCTCCTGTTGCGTCCTGCTCAACGGTGTGCTGGATTTCCGGCAACGCTGACGTGCTCCGCTCTGCCTCTAGCAGTTGACGATGATGCTGCTGCCGCTGCGGAACCAGCCGCCGCTGCGGCCGACCTTCTTGCATTGGCAGGAACCGGGTGACCGCTCGCAAATGCTGCAGGCGCGCATTCCCGGAGTCGTGGTTTTCGTTTGAGATCCCTGCTTCGCAACGCGACCGGATGCGGCAGCGGCGGTCGTCGTCGCCGCTACGGGAGCGCGTGCAGTGAAACTCGCAGTCTTTCCGGCTGGGGCGTCCTTGCGCATGAGCCTTTCATTTGCCGAATCCGCCAGGCTCTTCTGCGCCGCCGCGATGGGATTGACTCCGGTTGGTGCCGCTGCCGCGGCCGTCGCGGCCGTCCCGGCCAATCGCACGAATTGCCGGTGCTTCTCGAACAATTGCCGGCACTTCTCCAAATCGCGGTCGGCGCCAGTCGGTGCAGCGACTTCCGCCTCCAATGCCCGACTCACAAGAGAGCCGAGATTTCCCGCGATTAGATCGTTCGCCGGTCCGAACGACGTTGCTGCGGCGGTCGCTACGGAAGGCAGCGCCTTGCTAGCGACCGTCTTGAGGAGCCCTCGAAGGGGCCCAGTGACTTTCGAGCCGACGGGCGCGATGCCGCCTCCCCATACTTTTTTGAAAAGATTGCTGAGAAACCGGTCAAACTGGGTTTCGCTGGTGACCTGTAGCAGTTCCAGGGCCAACTCCGCTTCTTCAGCGTTGCTGAAGGGGCCTCGAAACCGGGAACCCGCAAACGATTTGTCACGCCGCACACCGGAAAATTTAAATGTGTCCGGCCGCACGTCCAGCCTTGGATTGAAGACAGGCATCGCGCCCTCCGCTCGGCTTCACAGCGCCTACGCGCAGTTGACGATGATGACGTTTCTGCCGTGACGTACCCATCGGCCGGTGCGGCCGGATTTGCCGCTGGGCCCGGCAACGCCTCCGCCGCTGAGCCCTGGGGCATGCTTTTGGACCGCGGTCTCGACGGCCGCTTTTGCGGCCGCAACCGGATTGACGCCGGGGGGTGCCGACACCGCCGACTTGACCGTATCGGCCGCCATTTTCACGAAGTTCTTGGCGCCTTCGAATTCGCGGTCCTCTTGGCTCATCTCGGCTTCGAGGCCGAGCGCGCCGCCCGCGGCTGAAGCGAGCCCGCTGCCGATCTTGGCGCCGAGCGGTCCGCCGACCAAGCCGCCGAGCGCTCCGCCAGCGAGGGGAAGGGCTGACTTTGCTGCGCCTTTCAACCATCCGCCGACTGCCTGTCCGATCGGAGAGCGCACGACTTTGCCGAGGGCGCGTCCCGCTTTGCTGATCAGGTCGCCCAGGAATCGGTCCAGCTCGGCTTCGGTGGTGACTTCCGTCAACTGCCCGGCCAGCTCCAGGACTTCAGCTTCGCTGAAGACCTCGGATTCGTACTCGGCTTCCCCGCCCCATCCGGTTTCGTAGGATGGCATTTCCGGGTTGTACTCAAATGTCTCCATATTGCTCATAATGGTGGTCTCCCTGTGTGAAAAAGGACCCTTTCGATAAGGGATGCACCTCGTCGACGCAGGACGACCTTTCAACTATCGTGCCAAAACTCATCGTCTTGTTTTTTCAATTGATTTATATTCGAAGCTGCCGAAGCTGATTTCGCGTTAAAGATACTTTAGGCGCATTTGGCGAAAACCTTTTCGCTCCCGCAAGAACGCTCGTCCGTGCGAGCTAACTTGGATTGAAGGCGCAGAGCAAAGGCGCTTGAGGCGGACAAACTCGCCGGTAAACAGAGCGGGCGCTCAAACCCGACCGGAAATCCGGTCTCGGTAATTGTGCAGCTCCCACCTTCATACCGGCGTAACCCACGAGATGGGGCAGCCCACGGTGAAGCCGGCTTCGCTATCTTGCCCCATCCATGAAGCGCGCTTCGGCCAAGCGGCTTTCGGCGGCTTTGATACGCCGTCAAAGCTTGGCACACGGGTTGCTTCAGCTCTCGGAGTGTTGATGCACTTTGTTTAACCCACTCACCTCGATTCGCCGGAGAAGCCATCGTGGCAAACAATGACAGCATCGCCGGCAGGATCAGGTTCACACCCATGTTGCCAGCTGAGGCGTCCGGCAATGGCATGGAGCCCCAGCTTTGCCGCGATCGCCTGCGTGCGGCGCAGCGCCTTCGCTCCGCATCGCTGCAACCCGCAAGCAGGCCTCGGCCCGACCGCACCGGGCAGCAGAGCGCAGCCGGGACAGCTGCGCTGCGGCACTCCGCGCTCGCTGCACCGATCTACAAATTGCCGACGATCCAAGAACTCGAATTCGAATGGGAAAGCGAGATCGATCGCGGCAGCCGCGATTACATCAAGTGGGTGCAGCGCTCGCTCAACCAGCTGCTTGGCTTGAACCTTGCGGCGGACGGCATCAGCGGAACGATGACGAGGTCGGCCGTTCGCTCTTTTCAAACACGCTACGGCCTCGCCGTGGAT
>Ga0137415_10006916_pt1 | contig 11259 bp, 12 predicted proteins | sample CZODoug3_1_1_16f_FD_183082 | JGI IMG/M metagenome (GOLD analysis project Ga0137415, IMG submission 183082) | Vadose zone soil fungal communities from Angelo Coast Range Reserve, California, USA - CZODoug3_1_1_16fungal (Hybrid Assembly) | ecosystem: Environmental > Terrestrial > Soil > Vadose...
GCCTCCACCATTTGAAGCAACGGGATCAATCACGGGCCGAGACTTCAGCGTTGGCGGTGCGCGGCGAGGACGTGGGCCACGCAGGCGGTGACGCGCACGCCCGTCGGCACGTGCAGGAATTCGTTCGGGCCATGGGCGTTGGAGCCGGGACCGAGCACGCCGGTGATCATGAACTGCGCGTGCGGGTAGCGCTCGCCCAGCATGGCCATGAACGGAATGGATCCGCCCGTGCCCTGGAACATGGCGGGCTGGCCGAAGTAGGTCTGGGAGCCATCGTGCATCGCCTCGAGCAGCCAGCGGTCGGTGGGCGGCGCGTCCCAGCCCGTGCCGGGCGACTCGATCTCGAAGCGCACGCGCGCGCCGTAGGGCGGATCCGCCTCGAGCGTGTCCTTCACCCGCTGCGCGGCGCGCGATGCGTCCACGGTGGGCGGCAGGCGCAGGGAGAGCTTGAGCACGGTCCGGGGGCGGAGCACGTTGCCGCCGTCGGCGGGCAGGGGCAGGCCGGCGGCGCCCGTGATGGACAGCGCGGGACGCCAGGTGCCGGAGAGCACACGCTCCGTCGAATCCTCGTGGGCCAGGCGCATTCCGGGCACGAGCGGATAGATGCCCGCGAGGTTCTTGCCCGTGAGCGCGCCCACGGCCCGCGCCTGCTCCCGGCGCTCGCCCGGGATCTCCGCGTGGAGATCGCGCAGCCGGATCTCGCCCGTCTGCTCGTCCTCGATCCGCGAGAGGAGCGCGCGCACGATGCGGAAGGACGAAGGCACCACGCCGCTCGCCATCGAGTGCATGCCCTCGGTGAGCACCTCCACGGTGAGGACGCCGTTGACGAGGCCGCGCAGCGAGGTCGTGGCCCACAGGTGGTCGTAGTCCGAGCAGCCGGAGTCGAGGCAGATCACCAGGCTCGGCGTGCCGATGCGCGTGGCGAGCGCGTCCACGTAGAAGGGCAGGTCGTAGGAGCCGCTCTCCTCGCAGCCCTCGATCAGGACCACGCAGCGCGCGTGCGGCACGCCCTGCTCCTGGAGCGTCTGGATGGCGGTGCAGGCGGCAAAGGCGGCATAGCCGTCGTCGGCGGCGCCGCGGCCGTAGAGCTTGTCGCCCCGGCGCACGGGCGTCCAGGGTCCGAGGCCCTCGCCCCAGCCGACCATCTCCGGCTGCTTGTCGAGATGGCCGTAGAGAAGCACGGTGTCATCGCCGCGGCCCGGGACTTCCATGTAGATGACCGGCGTGCGGCCGGCGAGGCGCACCACCTCCACGCGCAGGCCTTCGATCTTGCGCGCGCCACACCAGGCCTCGATCAGCGCCACCGCGCGATCGATGTGGCCGTGCGCCTGCCAGTTGGCGTCGAACAGGGGTGACTTGGCCGGGATCTTCACGTATTCGGTGAGCGTGGGGAGGATGTCCCGGTCCCACGTCTCCTGCACGAAGGCCTGCGTCTTCGTCGGGTCGAGCGCCATCACTTTTTCGCGTGGAGAGCGCGCCACACGCGCTCGGGCCGGAGGGGCATGTCGAGGTGCCGCACGCCCACGTGCTTGAGGGCGTCCACCACCGCGTTGACGATGGCGGGGGTCGAGCCGATGGTGGCCGCTTCGCCGATGCCCTTGGCGCCCATGGGGTTGAAGGGCGTCGGCGTCACGGTCTGGTCAGTGGTGAACATCGGCAGATCGTCGGCATGCGGCACCGCGTAGTCCATGAGCGAGCCGGTCACGAGCTGTCCGTCCGCGTCGTAGACCATCTCCTCCAGGAGCGCCTGGGCGATGCCCTGGGCCAGTCCGCCGTGCACCTGTCCGGCCACGAGCATGGGGCTGATGCGAACGCCGCAGTCGTCCACCGAGATGAAGTCGCGCACGCTGACGTGCCCCGTGTCGCGATCGACCTCGACCACGGCCACGTGCGCCCCGAAGGGATACACGAGCTGCGGCGGGCGGAAGAAGTCCGTGGCCTCCAGCCCGTACTCGATGCCCTCGGGCAGGCCTTCGGCATAGGCCTTGGGGGCGATCTCGGCAATGGTCAGGGCCTTGGCGGGCACGCCCTTGACCTGGTACCTGCCCGCTTCGAAGACCACGTCATCGGCGGCCGCCTCCAGCATGTGGGCGGCGATCCGGCGCGCCTTCTCCTGCACCTTGAGGGTTGCCCCGATGATGGCGGAGCCGCCGACGGCGAGGCTACGGCTGCCCCCCGTGCCGTTGCCCATCGGTGTGTTGAGCGTGTCGCCGTGCCGCACCACCACCTTGTCGAAGTCGACGCCGAGATGGTCCGAGATGATCTGCGCAAAGGTCGTCTCGTGCCCCTGGCCGTGGGACGAGGTGCCCGTGAAGGCGGTCACCCCTCCCCCGGGCTCCACGCGCACCACCGCGCTCTCGAAGGGGCCGAAGCCGCACATCTCGACATAGACGGCCATGCCGATGCCCAGGAGCTTCCGGTCGCCGCCGTTGACCCTGTCCTTCTGCTCGGCGCGCAGCTTCTGGTAGCCCGCGAGCTCGAGGGCCTTGCCGAGCGCGCGATCGTACTCCCCGCTGTCGTACTTCTGCCCCGTCGGCGTCGTGTAGGGAAAGGCGGAAGGCGGGATGAAGTTCTTGCGCCGGATCTCCTCCGGCGGCTTGCCCAGCTCCTGCGCCACGACATCCACGAGCCGCTCCAGGTAGTAGGCGGCCTCCGGCCGCCCCGCGCCCCGATACGCGGCCACCGGCGTGGAGTTGGTGAAGATGCACGTGGACTTGAGATCGACGTTGGCGACCTTGTAGACGCCCACGCCCATGAGCAGCGTCAGGTCGGGGATGAACGTGAAGATCGGATAGGCGCCGATGTCGGCAACGACGTGCATGCGGAAGGCCGTGATCGTGCCGTCGGCCTCCACGGCCGCCTCCAGATCGGTGACCTGCGCCCGCCCATGCGTGGTCGAGGTCATGTGCTCCACACGCGTCTCCGTCCACCGCACGGGCACGCGGAAGAGCTTGGCGATGACGGCAAGCGTGACGTCTTCTGGATAGATGCCGAACTTCACGCCGAAGCCGCCGCCCACCTCGGGCGCGATCACGCGCACGAGATTTTGCTCCAGGCCGAGGCAGGCGGCGACGTCGTTGCGGAGCATGTGGGGCGCCTGGTGCGTCGACCACAGGGTCAGGCCGCCGCCGGCGGGATCGGGCGCGGCCAGCGCCGCGCGCGGCTCCATGGGCACGCCGCAGAGCCGCTGGCTGACCATGCGCTGCTTGACCACCTTGGGCGCCTTGGCGAAGGCGGCATCGGGCTCGCCCACCTTGATGCTCGTCTCGTGCTCGATGTTCTTCGGCGCGTCCTCGAAGAGCTGCGGCGCGCCCGCCGCCATCGCCGCGAGCTGATCGGCCACCGCGGGCAGCACCTCCCAATCGACCACGACGTCGGCGGCGCCATCGGCCGCCGCCGACTGGGATGTCGCGATCACGGCGGCCACCGGCTCGCCCACGTACCGGACGCGCCCGATTGACAGCGGATAGTGCCTGCGGCCGCTCGTCGTCTCCGTCCCACCGCCACCCTCGGCGCTCGGCCCGCCCAGCGGGATGGGCTGGCAGTGGGCGCGGATGTCCTGACCGGTCACGATCTTGAAAACGCCGGCCCGCTTGGCCGCGGCCGTCGTGTCGATCGTGCCCACCTTGGCGTGGGCGTGCGGGCTGCGCACGAACGCCACGTAGTGCAAGCCCGGGATGGTGATGTCGTCGACGTAGGACGAGGTGCCCGTGAGGAGCCGGGGATCTTCCTTGCGCTTGACCTCGGCGCCCATGAGTCGAGGAGTGGCGGTCGGCATGTTCGGGTCCTTTCGTGAGGCGGTGCGGGTCTTTCGGGTCGGATGCCGCGCAGCATAGACGCGACTCCGTCACGGCGCAAGGCGAGGCGGGCCATCTATTCAGCCCTCGCCTCTAAATTCAACGGGGCAGCTGGCGCCGCCGTCGGGCCAGGCGCACCACCAGCCGCGGCAGCACCGCCAGCGCGCCCAGGGCGCTCAGGGCCAGGCCCACGCGCGCGAGCGTCTCGTTCATGGTCCCTTCGCCCGCCAGCGCCTCGCCGCCGGCCCAGCCCGTGTAGACGTACACCGCGGTGGCCGGGAGCATGAACACGAACGTGGCAAGGACGTATGGGACGAGACGGATCCGGGTCAGGCCCAGGGCGTAGTTGAGAAGGTTGTAGGGGATCACCGGCACGAGCCGCACGAAGGCGACGAACTCCCAGCCGCCCCTGTCCACGCCGTCCTTCAGCTTCTTGAGCGGCCCCGAGAGCTTCTGCTCGGTCCAGTCTCGCCCCACCGTGCGCGCGGCGAGGAAGGCGACGGTGGCGCCCATGGTCGCTCCCACGAGCGAGTACACGGTTCCCCAGATGGGCCCGAAGATCAGCCCGGCTGCTAAGTCGAGCGGGAGCCCCGGAATCAAGAAGGCGGGACCCACAGCATAGGCGAGGACGAAGACGATGGGCCCCCAGTGCCCCAGACGCCCCACGAAGTCCTGGATCTGAGGCACCGTCAGGTAGCGTCGAAAGGCGAACGCGACAACGATGCCCGTCACGAGCACCGCCAGGAAAATTCCGCGCTGAAGGATGGTAAGGCGGCGTCGAGGCATCGGGCGTCATTGTCGGGCCATCCGTCACCACAACGCAACCCGTTGAGCCACGATGCTTGACACTCTCCCAGGCCTCCCTCTAGAGTCGGCGTGTGCGACGCGCCTGCAGCTGGCGACCCTCCCCTCCTCCCGTGAGCACCCCGCAATGAGCTCCGATCGGCTGACCGGCGCCCTGCCGGAGCCGGTGGGGCGGGTGCTCGAAGATTTCGTCGAGGCGGCCAAGGAGGCCCTGGGGCCGGCCCTGCGCTCCATCGTCCTCTTCGGCAGCGCGGCCGAAGGGCAGATGCGGCCGACCTCGGACGTGAACGTCATCCTCGTGCTCACGGCCTTCGATCGCGCCCGCGCCGACCGCCTCCGCGAGCCGCTGCGCCTGGCCTATGCCGCGGTGAGGCTCGACGCCATGTTTCTCCTGGACAGCGAGGTCGTCCCCGCCGCGGGCGCCTTCGCTCAGAAGTTCGCCGACGTGCTCCGTCGCCGCCGGATTCTCTGGGGCCCTGATCCCTTCACCGGTCTGACCATCCCACGCGATGCGCTGCTCCTGCGGCTCCGTCAGGTCCTCCTGAACCTGACCATCCGGCTTCGCGCGCTCTACGTCGGTCGGAGCCTCCGCGAAGAGCAGCTGGCCCGCGGGGTGGCCAATGCCGCCGGCCCGCTCGGGACCTGCGCGGCGAGCCTGCTGGATCTCGAGGGTAAGCCGGCGGCGGTGCCGGGCGAGGCGCTCCGCCAGCTGACCGCGTCCATGGGGAGCGACTGGGGAGAGACCCTCGCGCAGCTCGCGGCCTGCCGCGAGGGGCGAGCGCTGGCGCCGGGGGCGGCGGGTGACGTGCTGTTCCGGATGCTCGACCTCGCCTCGCACATGCGCGCCCGCGCCGAGGCGCTGCGCTGAGCCCCGGACCGTGAGATCGTCGGCGAACCCGTTCGACCTGCCCGGTCCCCAGTTCCTCGCCTTCTATGCCGTCCTCGCCGTCATCGTGCTGATGATGCTCTATCTTGTCCGGCGCGCGGGGGAGAGCACGGAGACCCCGCGCGTTCGCTTCGAGGACCCCTATCTCATCGGCTACCTCCGCGGCGGCAAGAACGAGGCTCTGCGCGTGGCCACGGTGTCTCTGATCGACCGGGGCGTGCTGAAATGGGAGGGTGGCGCCGCCCTCACTGCCACGGCCGTGGCGGCGCCCTCGCGCCCGATCGAGAAGCTCCTCGTTCACTACTTCGGCGTGGTCCGCGTCGCCCCGTCCATCTTCGGGGACGTGGGGCTCGCCGCCGCCACCGGGGACTATCGCGAGATGCTCATCCGGCTTGGCCTCGTGCCGAGCGAGGCGGAGGTGTCCGCGCGGCGCCGACGCGTCTGGATCGCGCTGGCTATCCTGGTGGGCGTGGCGGGCACCAAGCTCGTCGTCGCCCTGAGTCGCGGCCGATCCAATGTCGGGTTCCTGATCATCCTGTCCGCCATCGCGTGCGTGGTCGCGGTGAAGATCCACAATCCCCTGAGAACGCCCGCCGGCGATCAGCTTCTCGCCGATCTCCGCAATCTCTTCGCGCGTCTCAAGTCCCGCGCGCACACCCTGCGCCCAGGCGGCGAGACCAGCGAGGTCGCCCTCCTGTCCGCGGTCTTCGGCGTCGGGGCGCTCTCGCCCATCCTTTTCCCCTACAAGCAGCTCTTTCCCCGGGCGACCTCAAGCAACCCATCCTCGTACGGCTCCACCTGCGGCTCCTCGTGCGGCGGCGGCGGTGGGGGCGGCGGCGGCTGTGGTGGCTGTGGCGGGGGAGGGGGCGACTGATGTCTGCCCGCGACCGTGGGGGGCTGGGCTGGCGCCCGGAGCTCGCCGCGGGCATCGTCGCCAATCTCGCTCGCATCGACGTCGTCGAGGTGATCGCCGACGACTACTTCGACGCGGGCCGCCGGGCCCTGCGCGCCTTGCGAACACTCACCCGGCAGGTGCCGGTCGTGCTCCACGGGGTGGGGTTGGGCCTGGCCTCGGCCGCGCCCGTCGAGACGCGACGACTCGAGAGGCTTGCGCGGGTGATGGAGGCCGTCGAGCCCGAAGCCTGGTCGGAGCACCTCGCCTTCGTGCGAGGCGGCGGCGTGGAGATCGGCCATCTGGCCGCGCCTCCGCGCAACGCCGCCACCGTGGAGGGCGCCGCCCTCAATCTCGAGCGCGCCCGGCGCGTCGTCGGCTCGCTTCCCCTCGTCGAGAACGTGGCGACCCTCATCGACCCGCCAGGCACCGACCGAGATGAGCCCACATGGATCACGGACGTGCTGGCCGCGTCAGGAGCGGGACTCCTCCTCGACCTTCACAACCTCCACGCCAACGCGCTCAATTTTGGCTTCGACGCTCAGGACGCGCTGGGGCGACTGCCCGTCGAGCGCATCGGGATGATTCACGTGGCGGGTGGGCGCTGGATTGGCCCGCCCGAGCGCCGCCTCCTCCTCGACGACCATCTCCACGTGGTGCCGGATGCCGTCTACGCCCTCCTGGAGAGCCTCGCCGAGCGCGCCCGCCTGCCCCTGACCGTCATCCTGGAGCGCGACGGCGAGTATCCGGCCATGGCGGCGCTCCTGGACGAGCTCGACCGTGCGCGCCGGGCGCTTGCCGCGGGCCGCGCGCGCTGGGCATCGGCGGCGGCATGACGAGCGCGCGCTTCGAGGCGGTGCTCGCCCGGCTCTACGCCGACGAATTCTTCCGCCGGCGCTTCCTCGCCAGCCCCTTCGAAGAATCGGCCAGGGCCGGGCTCGACGAGCGGGAGGCGCGCGCGATGGCCGCGGTGGATCCGGCCGCCCTCGAGATGGCCGCGCGCAGCTTCGCTCTCAAGCGGGCGGGGCGGCGCCGGCGCTCCGGCTGGCTCAGGCGCCTCTTCGGCGGCTGATGGCCACGCCACCCATCATCGTGGCCGGCCTCGATGGATTGGGCCTGGCCGTGATGCGAGAGCTCCGCGCCGCGGGAGCCGAGGTGGTCGCGATCGGCGCCGCCGCCGAGGCGGCCGAGCACGGGCTCGACGTGGAGCGGCTCGGTGTGCGTCTGACCGTTGGCTCGGCGCGCTCGCCGGGCGCGCTTGACGCCGCCGGCCTCCCGTCGGCAAGGGCGCTCGTGCTGACGGCCGACGATGACACGGGTAATGTGGAATCGGCCCTGGCCGCGCGGCGGATCGCGCCGGATCTCCCCGTGGTGATCCGGCTCTTCAACACTGGAATATCCGGCTACCTGACGGAGACCTTGCGCGGCGTGACGGCGCTCGGCACCTCGCGACTGGCCGCGCCGACCTTCGTCGAGCTGACGGAGCGGGCCCTCGCCGCCGCCCGGCCGGCTCAGGCGCCGCCGCGACGGGCGCGGCGGCGACGGCGTCTCCTCTATCTGCCCTCGGCCCTCTTCATCGGGCTGCTGGCTTTCGCCGTCCCCTCGACCATCTACTTCGCCTCGGTCCTGAAGCTTCGCTGGATCGACGCTCTCTACTTCGTCTGGACCACCATCACCACGGTGGGCTATGGCGACATCACGGTCCGCGACGCTCCCGACCACGCCAAGATCGTCGCCATGGTCCTCATGCTCGCCGGCGCCGGCTTCGTGGCGGCGATCTGGGCGCTCTTCGCGGGGTGCCATCATCGAGCGGCGGATCGCCGCCCTCGAGGGCCGAGTGCGGGATCGCCGGCGGGGGCACGTGATCGTGATCGGCACCGGAGACAAGGGGTACTGGGCGACGCGGGCCCTGGCCGCGCGCGGCCACGCGGTGGTGATCGTCGATCGGGAGACCGACAGCCGCAACGCGGGCGCGCTCCGTGACGAGGGCCACCACGTCATCCGCGGCGACGCCACGGTGCCGGAAACCCTGGAGCTGGCCGGAGTGGATCGCGCGGGCGTGGTGCTGGCCATGACCGAGTCGGACGCCACGAATCTCGAGCTGGCCCTCGCGGTGCGCGCCCGCGGCGTGCCGGCGGTGGCGCGGCTCGAGTCACCCGAGCTCTCCGTCCACCTGACGGCCGGTGACGGCGTGACCGCAGCCTCCCCCATCGCCATCGCGAGCCGCGCGTTTGCCAAGGCCGCTCTCGCGGCGGCCCCGCCCTCGCACGCCATCCCTCTCCCCTGAGGGGTTTCCCTGCGCCTAGTGGACGAACGTCGCCGCCACGCGACGGGACCGCAGGAAATACGGCACCCAGATCGCGGCCACGACAATGGCGATGGCCGGCCCCCCGAACGCGTTGACCTGCAGCGAGCCGGCCACGATGGGAATCCTGAGCGCGACCGAGATGTCGGCGACCTGCGCGAAGGCGCGGGCGATCAGGAACGCGATCATCAGCCTCGGGAAGAGCCGCTTCTTCGCGAAGAAGAAGTAGAGAAGCGCGAGCGCCCACAGCAGCAGGGCGGAATACACGACGAGCTGCCCCACGATCCACGGGCCGAAGAGCGGGTGGTAGGCGCGCGCGCCCGGCGTGGTGAGGGCATGCCAGAGCGCCGAGTTGAGGGGACGCACCGTCGCGAAGATCTCCGCGCCGATCCGGATCGGCGTCAGGCACAGCCCCACCGCCACCAGGATGAGCCATCCCCCGAGACCAACGGGCGGCGGGGTGGAGCCCTCGGTCGTGTCCACGCCACAAAGGTATCGCGAACGCCCGGCAATCCACGCACATTGACAAGACCGAGGGTCGCGAGCGAGGATGCCTCCCGTGCGTGTCGTGGATCTGTCTTTTCCCCTGAAGCCGCATTTCCGCTGGACGGTGAAGAGTGAGCGGCGCTCGAGCCACGAGGCGGGCAACCTCTTCCAGTCCACCATCTTCACCTCGAGCTGCCACGCCTACACGCACGTGGACGCGCCCGTGCACTTCCTCCCGGGCGATCGCGACATCGCCCAGATGCCGGTGGATCAGTGGATGGGGCCCGCGGCCGTGGTGGATCTGACGCACCTGGGGGAAAACGGCGAGGTGACGGCGGCGGATCTGGAGCGCCTCGGCGGCCACGTGCAGGCCGGCGACATCGTGCTGCTCCGCACGGACTGGCCGCGGAAGTGTCCGGTGGAGAGCGAGCGATTCTGGCGCGAGGCGCCCTACACGGGGCGGAGCGCCTGCGACTGGCTGGTGGCGCGCAAGGTCAAGGCCGTGGGCTACGACTACCCGCCCGACTACGCCGTCCGAACCACGATCTTCGAGCCGGGCAAGAAGGTGACGCGCTACGAGTGCACCACCCACGACGTCTTCTTCCCCGCCGGCATCACCGTCATCGAGTACCTGACCCACCTCGACCAGATCGGCGCGCCGCGCTGCCGCTTCATTGCCCTCCCCCTCAAGCTCGACGGCGCCGACGGCTCCCCCGTCCGCGCCATCGCCCTCCTCGACTGACGGCGCCGGGCCCGACCGCGGCGCGAGCTCAGCGGACCTCGAATTGCGTCCGCGCCTCGGCGCGCTCGGCGCCCTTGGCACAGGAGACCGCTATCGGCCAGTGACCGGGCGTGGTGTTCGAGCCCACCCGCCACTGCCAGCCCACCCGGCCCCGACCATCTGCTGTCGCGGGATGGAGTCCCTTGGCCCGGGATGGTCCGGTCTTGTACGTGACCTCGATCTCGCAGACGGCGCCGGGGCTCGTCTGGACCTGCACCTGCGCGTCACTGAATGGTGCGACGGGTGAAGACACCGATACGAAGGAGACGGCGAATTCCGCCGCCTGGACGCCGCGGAGCAGGCTGAACAGGAGGGCCAGAGTGAGCACGAGCGGCCGCGCCACGCTCATGCGATCAGGTCTCGACACCTCGCAGAGTCAGCTCGGGAGCGCGGTGGCAGGCGACGGCGTGCCCGGGGACGATCTCGGTCAACGCGGGCGTCTCCACGCGACAGCGCTCGACGGCATAGGCGCAGCGCGGGTGGAAGTGACAGCCGGGAGGCGGATTGGAGGGATCGGCGACCTCGCCCTCGAGGAGGATGCGCTTCGCGCGCAGGCGCGGATCGGGCTTGGGCACAGCGGCCAGGAGCGCCTCCGTGTACGGATGCCGAGGCGTGGCGAAGAGCGCCTCCGTGGGCGCCAGCTCCACGATGCGTCCCACGTACATCACGGCCACGCGGTCGCTCACGAGCTTGACCACGGAGAGATCGTGGGCGACGAAGAGATACGTGAGGCCGAGCTTGTCCTGGAGATCCTGAAGGAGGTTGAGGATCTGCGCCTGCACCGAGACGTCGAGAGCCGAGACGGGCTCGTCGGCCACGACGAGGCTCGGGCTGACGGCGAGCGCCCGCGCGATGCCGACCCGCTGCCGCTGGCCGCCGCTGAAGGCGTGCGGATAGCGGCGCATGTACTCAGGTCTCAGTCCCACCAGCCGCAGGAGCTCGACCACGCGTTCGAGGCGCTCCCGACGCGTCCCGATACCGTTGGCCACGAGCGGCTCGGCCACGATGTCGAGCAGGGTGCGCCGCGGGTTCAGCGAGGAGAATGGGTCCTGGAAGATCATCTGCATCTGCCGGCGCAGCGGGCGGAGCTCGCGCCGGCCAAGGGTGGCGACGTCGAGCACCTGGCCACCCGCGGCGCGGAAGAGGATCTGCCCTTCCGTGGGGGCGAGGGCCCGCAGGATGCAGCGCGAGGTCGTGGTCTTGCCGCAGCCGCTCTCGCCCACCAGAGCCAGCGTCTCGCCACGGTCCACGTGGAAGGAGACATCGTCCACCGCGCGCACCTGAGCGACCACGCGGCGGAGCAGACCC
>Ga0137415_10006917_pt1 | contig 11258 bp, 12 predicted proteins | sample CZODoug3_1_1_16f_FD_183082 | JGI IMG/M metagenome (GOLD analysis project Ga0137415, IMG submission 183082) | Vadose zone soil fungal communities from Angelo Coast Range Reserve, California, USA - CZODoug3_1_1_16fungal (Hybrid Assembly) | ecosystem: Environmental > Terrestrial > Soil > Vadose...
CCCTCCACGACCTCAGCCAGCGGATGTCGGCGCTGCTCGGTGCGAACTTCTTCGAATGGTGCCCGGATCAACAGCAGCGTGATCAGCGAGATCACATAGGTCAGGGCATCGCCGAGGAAAGGCAAGGTGCGGCCTGCGTCGAAGAGAAACCCGCCGATCGGGTTTCCAAGCAGAGTGGCGGCCCGGAGTCGGGCCTCGTTTTGGCCAAGCGCCGCGGAATGCTGTTCGGGTGGGACGACGATGCGGATGGCCGAGACTTCGCCCAGCCGGAAGAAGACGAACATGGTGCCCTCGACGAACGCGACGATGGTGACCTGCACGAGCGTGAGGCGTCCGAGCCACGCCACCAGCGGGATGCTGCCCAGCGCGAGCAAACGGATGACATCGCAAGCGACCATCAGCCGCCGCCGGTTCACGCGGTCCATCACGGCGCCCGCGGGCAGCTGAAAGAGGATGTAGGGCAGCGTCCCCAGGAAGCCGACGAGACCCGCCGTCGCGGGCGACCCCGTCATGGCAAGCACGAGCAGTGGATAGGCGATCTGCGACACGCGCGAGCCAAGCACCGAGATGGCCTGGCCCGCCCACAACAGCTGGAAGTCGCGGTTCTTCCGGAGCGGCGTGGCGATAGGAGTGAGGTTAAAACAGACGCTTGGGGGACGCCTTGATGCGCCCCCCAACCCGACGGTTACGAGCTAGCGAACACCCGCGGGCGTCATCGCAGCAACGCGTTTCTCAGCCGCCTCCATGGTCTTGATCGCGCTTTGGACGCTTCCTATCGGATGGATTTCGGCTTTGCTGATGCCGGCGAATGGCAGGCTTCCAATCAATTCCTGGAGCTCTTCGCCCGACTTGACGTCGACGATAAGGACGCCGGCCCTTTCGCCCGCGAACGGATACACGGCCTTGATCCGCGAATCCTTATTCTCCGCAAACATCTGAAAAGTCTGTTTGGCGAGCGCAATTGAAGCGGCAGGCGGCATGTTGGTCGAGTCGAGCGCACGAGTGATCACGACAAACTCCATCGCCTAGGCCTCCTATGGAACGAGATGCGGACGGCGACACAACCAGCCTAGTCCTAATCGAGGCGCCTCCAACGCAGTCGCTTAAAGCAGCCGGCCCAACGCAGCTGTCAGTGCGGCGACTGCGACCACGACCAGGAAGGGCGCGCGCAGGACGACGGCGACGATGGCCACCACAAGCGCGGCTGCCCGAACGTCGAGCACGAGGTGCCGGCCGGCAGAGAACGTCTGAGTCGCAACGAGAGCCGCCAGCAGCGCGATGGGGATCATGGGCACAGTTCTCTGCACCCGCGGGTCCTGCAGCCAGCGTTCCGGGAGGGACAGTCCGGCCAGCTTCAGCCCGTAGCATGCTGCCGACGCGACAAGCACCCCCGCCCAGATCATCGAGGCTTCCTCAACACGCCAAACAGCGTGACGAGGAGCGCCACGATCAGCAGCGGCACTCCCGCGGGAACGAACGGCAGCACGATGATCGCGACCACGGCGGCCGCAATCGCAATCGCGAGTGGTTCGTGAGCTCGAAGCCTCGGTGCCAGTAGGGCGAGGAACGCGGCCGGTGGCGCAGCGTCGAGTCCAAACGTTTTCGGGTTCGACAGCGAGTGGGTCGCCAGCGCCCCGATCAGCGTGCCCAGGTTCCATAGAGTGAAGAGCGTCAACCCGGTCACCCAGAACGCGAACCGGCTCTGACGAGGGTCGTCGCGCGCGATCGCCATCGCGGTCGTCTCATCGATCACGAACTGCGCCGCCAGGACGCGCCGCCAGCCGCGGACATCGAGCAGCGAAGAAAGGCGCACACCGTAGAGCGCGTTGCGCGATCCAAGGAGCGCCGCGGTCGCCGCGCCGGCCCAAACGCTGCCCCCGGCGCCGACCACACCGACCAGCGCGAACTGCGACGCGCCCGTAAACATGAGCACCGAAAGGGCGCACGTCTGAAGAAGCGACAGGCCGGCGGCGGTGGAGATGGCCCCGAATGACATGGCGTAGGCGCCGCTGGCGATCCCGATTCCGAGCGCGTCGCGCGCTATCCCCCGGCGGGGATCAGCCGATCTGGTTTCCGTCAGGCCCGACGACGTCCCAGGGGGCCCCGAAGTTGTTGACTCCCTGTCCGGTGGCATCTCCGGGATTGTGATCGGTGACGACGTAGTAGAGCGGGTGTCCCGCGTATGTCACCTCGGACGTCCCGTCGGTCCGCTTGGTCGTGCCCAGCAGCGCGGCGTTGGCTCCCGCGCCGGCCAGCGGTGCACCGTTGGTCAGGAGCGGCGGCCAGTACGTCGCGCACGCGCTGTAACACGTGGACTTGATGGTCTTGTCCGCCTCGAACAGATAAAGAGTGCGCCCGCCGCCGTCGACCAGGATCGCGCCCAGCTTGTCGTTGTGCGCGACAGCGACGGTCGCTGTGGAGGCGGCGGCCGACGGGGAGCTGGAGCCCGTGGAGCCGGAGCCTCCGCACGAAGCCGCGAGCAGAGCGCAGAAAACAACAAACGCTTTGCGAGTGAGCACGGAGACGGATACGGCTTGTGGTTACTCCGGAGTGACGTAGGCGGCGGTCAAGCCACCGTCCACGAGGAATGTTGCGCCGTTGACGTAGCTCGACTCGTCGCTCGCGAGAAACAACGCGGCGTTGGCGATCTCGCGCGCCTTCGCGAGGCGGCCCATGGGCAGATGCACGCGGCGGCGCTGGTAAGCGCCTGGGTCCTCGTTGAAGATCCGCATCAGCAGCGGCGTCTCAACGGGGCCTGGGCAAAGCGCATTGACGCGCACACCCTGGCGCGCGAACTGCACGCCCAACTCGCGGCTCATCGACAGCACCGCGCCCTTGGACGCGGTGTAGGCGATCTGAGATGTGGCCGCGCCCATGAGGGCGACGAAGGACGCGACGTTGATCACCGACCCGCCGCCGGCTTTGAGCAGGTATGGAATGCCGTACTTGCAGCAGAGATAGACGCCCTTCGCGTTCACGGCCTGGACGCGGTCCCAGGCGTCGGGCTCGGTGGTGAGGATCGAGTCGTCGTCCGGCGGCATGATGCCGGCGTTGTTGTAGAGCACGTTGACGTACCCGTATCGCTTCTCGGTCTCTTGGTACATCGCCTGCACGCTCTTCGGGTCACTGACGTCGGCGGCGTAGAAGAATGCCTCGCGGCACTCAGACGCGGTCTTCTCACCCGCCTCACGACCGACGTCGGCCACGCACACACGCGCGCCTTCGTCCGAAAACAGCAGCGCCGCCTCGCGGCCGATCCCCCCGGCCGCGCCGGTGATCACGGCGACCTTGCCTTCGAGCCTACCCACGTTCGAAGAGCCGCTCCCGCTCGTAGGTGGTGACGACCTTGTCGAACAGCGCCTGCTCGGTGTGCGCGTAGTTCAGGTAGTGGTCGATCACGTCATTGCCAAATGCGTCGCGCGCCATCTTGCCGTTCTCCAGTGCGGAGATCGCGTCGCGCAGCGCGTGCGGGAAGCGCTGCACGTCGGACTCGTACGCGTTGCCCTTGAACTCGGGTGGCAGCGTGAGCTTTTCCTCGATGCCGCGCAGCCCGGCCGCGAGCAACGCCGCGAAACACAGATAAGGGTTGGCGTCCGCGCCCGGAATGCGAGACTCGGTCCTCAGGTGCTGGCCGTGACCGACGATGCGAAACCCGCACGTGCGGTTGTCGTGTCCCCAGGCCAGCGTCGTCGGCGCCCAGCTACCGGCGGCGAAGCGCTTGTACGAGTTGATGTTGGGGGCGAGGAAGATCGCCAGCTCAGACGCGTAGGCGATGTGGCCCGCGAGGTACTGCCTGAACACCTCCGACTCTCCGTCGAACACGTTGCGGCCGCCCTCCCACAGGCTCGAGTGGACATGGCACGAGCTCCCGATCCAGCGGTGGTCAGGCTTGGCCATGAACGTGACCGAGCAGCCCTGCTGGTGCGCCATCTCCTTGACGCCGTTCTTGTAGATGACGTGGTTGTCCGCCATCGTCAGCGCGTCGGCGAACCTGAAGTTGATCTCCTGCTGGCCAGGCCACGCCTCGCCCTTCGAGCTCTCCACGGGAATACCCGCCGCCTTCATTCCCTTGCGCACCGCGCGGATGAACGGCTCGTCGTATGTCGTGGCGAGGATGTGGTAGTCGAGGATGTACGGCACCGACGGCACGAGATCGAGGTAGTGCTTGGCGTGCGCCTCCGCAAAGGTCTCCTTGAGCAGATAGAACTCGAGCTCCGAGCCGAACATGGGCTCAAAACCCAGCTTGCGCGCGCGGTCCACCTGGGCGCGAAGCACCTGGCGCGGTGACGGCGTCACCGGTTTGCCGTCGTGCCAGCCCACATCGCAGAGGACCATTGCGGTTGCCTCAAGCCAGGGGATGACGCGCAGCGTGTTGAAGTCCGGCACCATGTCGAAGTCGCCGTAGCCGCTGGCCCAGTTGGCCATCGCGTAGCCCGGCACCGGGTCCATCTCCATGTCCACAGTCATCAGGTAGTTGCAGCCCTCTGTCGACTCGCCCTCGAACGAGGTCTCGACGAAGTACTCCGCGTCGACCCGCTTGCCCATCAGCCGGCCCTGCATGTCGGTGAATGCGACGATCACGGTGTCGATCTCGTTGCTGGCGACCTGGTGCGCCAGGTGCTCCTTGGTCAACACGTCGCTAGCGCTGTGTTTTGTGGCGGCCACGGGCTCGGGCGACGAAGCGCTCGAAGAGGCTTCGCGCCCACGGCAGGTCGGTCGTCAGCTCCTCCGGGTGGCACTGCACCGCAACGATAAGCCCGTCGTCGGACTCCACGCCTTCGACGGTGCCGTCTTCGCCCTTGGCGGTCTGGTGCAGACCCGGGGCCAGGCGACGGATGGCCTGGTGATGGAAGCTGTTGACCCTGATCCTATGCTCGCCCGCGGCGTGGCCGAGCTCCGACGCAGGGTCGACCTCGATCGTGTGCGCGAGGTGGCTGCGCCCGTGGCCGCGCACATCGTGGTCTTCCAGGTGCTGAACGAGCGACCCGCCGAGGGCGACGTTGATCACCTGCTGGCCGCGGCAGATGCCAAGCACGGGGATCTCTTGCTCACGTGCCTGGTTGAACAGCCTGAGCTCTGTCTCGTCGAGGTCGCGGTCGATCGGCCCGACCTTCTCGTCCTTCTGCTCGCCGTAAAAAACCGGGTCGACATCCCAGCCGCCGGGCAGCAGCAAGCCGTCTATGTCCGGCAGTGAAGGCGTGCCGGGCGGGAGCTCGATCGGCTCCGCGCCCGCCGCCTCCACCGCGCGGCGGTACGGCAGGTAGTACGGCTCGCCCCGCAGCGGGCTCACCGTGATCCCGATCTTTGGTTTTTCGGACAACTGGCCTATCGAGCTGGTGATCCAGCCGGTCTCGCGCTGCCGACCGCTTCCAGCTCCGCCTCGATCTTGGCTAGCTCTTCGGCCGATCCTTGAACCTTCGGTCCCTTGAACCAGTTCTTCGCGGAGAGGAACCAATAGCCGCCAGAGAACAACAGCACTACCGCAACAGCGACGATCGAGTAGTTGAAGGTCGTTAGCGTGGTGCCAGGCGCCGCCTGGGGAAGGATGAACAGAATCGAGATGAACGCGATCCAGATCACCGCGGTCCACCCGATGAGGTAGCTGTACCGGCCGAGGTGCCACGGCCCGCGCTGAAACTTCTCGCCGGCAAGCAGCCGGAGGAGTATCGGCAGCCCGTATGCGATGTAGAGGCCGATCACGGCGATCGATGTCACCGCCGCGTAGGCGACCGGATTCCAGAGGTACGGGAGGCCAAGTAGGAACGCGCCGACGGCCGCAAACCAGATCGAGTTGGTCGGAGTTCGCGTCCGTGGATTGATCCGGTGCCAGAACTCCGAACCGGGAACGGCCCCGTCCCGCGAGAAGGCGTAGATCATGCGCGAGTTCGCGGTGACCGACGACATGCCGCAGTAGAACTGAGCGACGACAACGATGAACAGGAGGAACGTACCCAGGTTCTTGCCCACGGCGTCGACGAAGATCTGTGCTGGCGGGACGACTGCGGCGACTTCGGTGGTGTAATCCTGGATCGCGGACGTGACACCGATTAGGAGCAGCCAGCCCGCGAACAGCGAGATCACGATCGACCAGACGATCCCTCTGGGACCGGCGATCGCCGCATTATTGGTCTCCTCCGTCATGTGAGCCGACGCGTCGTAGCCGGTGAACGTGTACTGGGCGAGAAGCAGCCCGATTAGGAACACGTAGATCGAGGCCCCGGCGAAGCTGAATCCGGTGTTGTTGACGAAACCGGTGAAGACGAACGAGAGTGACTGGTGCTTCGAGGGGATGAAGAAGAGGGCGCCGACGATGATCACCACGCCGACCAGATGCCACCAGACCGAGATGTCGTTGAGGATGGCCACCAGCCGGATGCCGAAAGTGTTGAGCAGGCCGTGCGCGAAGAGGATGACCGCATAGACCGCGATGATGTGCGGCGGGTCGAGCGTGTAGTTGAAGATCTGGTTGAAGAGGGCGGACATGAAAAACGCGCCGCCGAAGTCGATTCCTGCCGTTACGGCGACCTGACCGAGCAGATTGAACCAACCGGTGAACCAGCTCCAGGCTGCCGAGTTCTTGCCTCCGAGCTTGGCGGCCCAGTAGTACAGGCCGCCCGCGGTTGGGTAGCTGGAGGCGAGCTCCGCCATCGCCAGGCCGACGAGGGTGACGAAGATTCCAACGAGCGGCCAGCCGATGTTCATGATGATCGGGCCGCCGGTGTTCATCCCGTAGGCATAGAGGGTGAGACAGCCCGAGAGGATCGAGATGATGGTGAACGAGACGGCGAAGTTCGAGAAAGTCGACATCCGGCGGCGGAGCTCTTGCGCATAGCCCATGCGGTGGAGTTGTTCGACGTCGGAACTGTGAGCCTGGACGCTCATACGGTGCTCCTCCCTAGTAGCCTTGCGCAGACAGCTTCGCGGCGAAGCTAACAGGGCACCAGTTGGTTGTCAAGGACGTTCCGGGAGCGCTTCATTGAACCAGGATGTAACAAACGTCACGGGACACGACTCTCGTGTGGGCGAGGTTGTCAGGCAGCGCCTCTACAGTCTCAGCCCGGCCGAGCGCCGGCTGGCCCGCGTCCTCCTGGCCTCTTATCCGATCGCCGGCCTGGAGAGCGTCGCCCGGTTCGCTGAGCGGGCGGGCGTGAGCCCGCCGACCGTGACCCGGTTCATCAGCAAGCTCGGCTTCAAGGGCTATCCCGAGTTCCAGGAGAGCCTGCGCCACGAGATTCAGGCCCGGCTCAGCTCACCGCTGGCCCGCTACCGCGACGAACCGAAGCGAGACTCCGCGTTCAACGAGGGCCTCGCGGTGTCGTCCCGCAACCTGACGTTGACGCTGGACCTGCTTTCTGACCGCGACGTCAAGGAGGCGGTGGAGCTGCTGGCCGACGTTCGGCGCCGCGTCATGGTGCTCGGCGGTCGCGTCAGCGTGACACTTGCGCGCTACCTGGCTGGTCAGCTGCACCTCCTGCGCCCGGGAATCGCGCTTGTCGATACCGAGCGCAGCGCCCCCGCGCAGCAACTGATCGACATGAGGAAGACCGACGTCCTCGTCGTCTTCGACTACCGGCGCTACCAGCCGGACACCATCGAGAGCGCGCGCGTGGCAGCCGCCCGGGGCTGCAGCGTGATCCTGTTCACCGACCCGTGGCTTTCGCCGGCATCGGCGTTTGCCCGGCAGGTCCTGGTCACCAGTGTGGAGACAGTCGGGCCGTTCGACTCTCCCGTGGGCGCCATGGCGGTGGTGGAGGCGCTTGTCGCTGCCGTGCTCCAAAGGCTGGGTGCCCGCGCCGAGGCTCGGATGCAGAGTCTCGAACGCCTCCGGGCGGGAGACGTGCTGGGTGGAAACGACTCTGGGGGCTAGGATCAGGAGATGGTGATGGAAGCCGTCAAGGCTCTCAGCGCGGAGGAGATCACCGAGCTCTGTCTCCGCCACACGCTGTACGACTGGTCGGCCCAGGCCGGCCTGAAACCGCTTCCCGTCGTCGGCGCCCAGGGCGTCTACTTCCACACCGCAGACGGTCGACGCTTCATCGACTTCAACAGCCAGCTGATGTCCGTCAACGCCGGCCACGGCGACCGCCGCATCATCGAGGCGATCAAGAGCCAGCTAGAGCAGCTTCCCTACATCAGCCCATTCATGGCCCACGAGGCCCGGGCGCGGCTGGGCGCCAAACTCGCCCAATTGCTTCCCGGCGACATCGACAAGGTCTTCTTCACGCTGGCGGGTGCGGACGCCAACGAGAACGCGATCAAGATCGCGCGCGCCGTCACAGGCCGGCCGAAGATCCTCGCGCGTTACCGCTCGTACCACGGGTCGACGGGCAGCGCGGTCCAAGCTACCGGTGATCCGCGCAGGTGGGCGAACGAAGGCGCGACAGGCGGCGTCGTGCACGTGCTCGACCCATATCACGGCATCCAGCGCGGCTGGGACACCGTCGAGGAATCGCTCGCCGACCTGGAGGAGACGATCCAGCTGGAGGGGCCGCAGACGATCGCGGCGTTCATCCTCGAACCGATCGTCGGGACCAACGGAATCCTGATTCCGCCCGACGGCTACCTCCAGGGCGTGCGTGCGATCTGCGACCGCCACGGGATCCTGATGATCTGCGACGAGGTGATGACGGGCTTTGGGCGGACCGGGCGATGGTTTGCGGTCGACCACTGGGGCGTGGTACCGGACATGATCACGATGGCGAAGGGCCTCACCAGCAGCTATGTCCCGCTCGGCGCCGTCGGCATGAGGCCGCAAGTCGCCGCCTACTTCGACGACCACGTCTTTTATGGCGGCCTCACCTACAACAGCCATCCGCTCGGCTGCGCCGCGGCGCTTGGCGCGATCCAGGCCTATGAAGAGGACGACATGGTCGGCAACTCGCAGCGTATGGGAGCGGTCCTGGCCCGGCACCACAAGATGCTGCGCGAGCGGCATCCGTGCGTCGGCGCTACCCGGTCGATCGGCTTGTTCGGCTGTCTCGAGCTGGTGCGCGACCGCCAGACGCTGGAACCACTGGCCCCGTTCAACGGGACCTCGCCCGAGATGAAGGCCATCGGGCAGGCGCTGCTGGAGGCAGGGATGTACACGTTCGTGCGCTGGAACACGGTCATGACCAACCCGCCGCTGTGCATCACGGAAGCCCAGCTGGACGAGGGCTTCGAGATCCTCGATGGCGCGCTTGAGATCGGCGACCGCGCGGTCCGGGACTAGCTTTGACGAGTTACGGGCCGAGCAGCTCGTCAAGCTGCGGGCCGGGCTCGCGGACGTGCTCGCGACCAACACCTTCTGGCGCGAGCGGCTGACTGACGTCCGTGGTTGGGACGACTTCGAACGCCTGCCCCTGACCACCAAGCCCGAGCTGTTGGCCGACCAGGACGAGCATTCCCCATTCGGGACCAACCTCACCTATCCAATCAACCGCTACGTCCGCGTCCACCAAACATCCGGGTCAAGCGGCGACCACCCGCTTCGGTGGCTGGACACGGCCGAGTCGTGGGACTGGTGGCTGCGCATCTGGACCGACCACGTTTATCGCGCGGCGGGCGTGACTGCCGCGGATCGCGTGTTCTTCGCATTTTCCTTCGGCCCATTCATCGGTTTCTGGTCCGCGTTCGGCGGCGCGCAGCGGCTGGGCAGCCTTTGCATCTCCGGCGGCGCGATGACGAGCGAGCAGCGGGCGCGCAACATGCTCGACCTCGGCGCGACCGTGCTGCTGTCGACGCCGACCTACGCACTCCGCCTGGCTGACGTCGCGCGGTCGCTCGATCTGGACCTTGCCAGTTCCGGCGTCAGGGTCACGATCCACGCGGGAGAGCCCGGCGCCAGCATTCCAGCCACGCGTGGTGCGATCGAGGCAGCTTATTCGGCTGCTTCTTTCGACCACACGGGGATGACCGAGCTCGGCCCGACTGGTTTCAGCTGTTCGCAGCGCGACGGCGTGCATTTGATCGAGTCGGAGTTCATCTTCGAAGTGACCTCTGAAGGCGAGTTGGTCGCCACCAACCTCGGCCGGTGGGGCATGCCGCTGATCCGTTACCGCACAGGCGACCACGTCCAGGTTTCGCATGAGCCGTGCTCATGTGGCAGCCCGTTCATGAAGCTGGTCGGAGGGATCCACGGACGCGTCGACGACATGCTTACCGTGCGCGGGGTCAACCTCTATCCCTCCCAGGTCGAGGACATCGTGCGGCGCCATCCGGAGGTGACGGAGTTCGTCATCGAGCATCGCCGCGAGCGGCAGATGGACGAGGTGACGCTGCTGATCGAGACTTCATTGGCGGAATTTCCGACCGATCGCCTGGAGGCCGACCTGCGCCAGGCGCTCGGCGTGCGGTTGGGGTGCCGCGTGGTCGAGCCGGGCACGCTTCCTCGATCGGAGCTCAAGTCGCGGCGAATCATGCGCCGGTGAGGAACGTCGAGCTTTCGGCTGAGCCCGCGCCGATCACCATCGACCTCGACCGGACGGCGCTGATCGTGGTCGACATGCAGAACGCGTTCGCCAGCCCGGGCGGGATGCTCGACCTCGCCGGCATCGACGTACGTCTGGCGGGCGACGTGATCGCCAACGCCCGGCTGGTCCGCGAGGCCGCCCGGCGCGCCCGCGTTCCGGTCGTCTACCTGACCATCGGCTATCCGCCCGACCAATCGACTGCCGGCGGCCCAGACTCACCGAATCCGCAGAAAGAGCTGGCGCTGTGCCTGATGCGCGAGCGGCCTGAGCTGCGCGGGAAGCTCCTCACGTTCGGGACTTGGGACTTCGAGATCGTGGACGCGCTCCAGCCTCAGCCTTCCGACACCGTCATCGTGAAATCTCGCTACAGCGGATTTCATGGCACGGAGCTCGACTCGGTGCTGCGCAGCCGTGGCATCCGCAACCTGCTGATGGTTGGGATCGCGTCCAACGTGTGCGTGGAGTCGACGATTCGCGACGCGTATTTCCTCGAGTACTGGCCGGTGATGATCGCGGATGCGACCATGCCCGCGGGTTCGGCGGAGATCCAGCGCGCGACGGTCTACAACGTGCAGACGTTCTTCGGTTGGGTCACCAACTCCGAGGATGTAGCCACCGCGCTCAACGCATAGAAAACGGACTGGGAAGGGGGTGAACTTGGGGTGGCTGGGAGGACGTAGGACGGACTGGGAAGAGGGTGAACTTGGGGTGGCGTTTGAGTACGTTCTGGTGTAAATGGGGCTTGACATTACGAACTTTAGCTGGGGACCGAGGACGACCGCAGTCCCAAGCAGCGGCGGGCCGACG
>Ga0137415_10006918_pt1 | contig 11257 bp, 6 predicted proteins | sample CZODoug3_1_1_16f_FD_183082 | JGI IMG/M metagenome (GOLD analysis project Ga0137415, IMG submission 183082) | Vadose zone soil fungal communities from Angelo Coast Range Reserve, California, USA - CZODoug3_1_1_16fungal (Hybrid Assembly) | ecosystem: Environmental > Terrestrial > Soil > Vadose...
ATCCAGCCGGTGCCGAACACCCAGTTGGCGACGGGCAGGTAGACGATGGTCAGCCAGATAGCGACGAACAGCGTCCAACCCCAGAACTTGGCCCGATCAGCGATCGCGCCCGAGATCAGCGCCGGCGTGATGATCGCGAACATCAGCTGGAACATCGCGAAGACCAGGACCGGCACGCCGGCGTTCAACGTCGCGTCGGTCAGCGGGGCACCGATCTTGTAGATCGGCCCGAAGCCCCACACGCTGCTCAGCACATCCGGATTGCCGAGCCCGAACAGTTCGTGGCTACCTCCGATCAACCCGTCGCCGATATGTGGTCGGCCGAAGGCGAGCGAGAAGCCGTAGAGCGCCCACAGGACGCCTACGACCGCGATACAGATGAAGTTCATCATGAGCATGTTGAGCACGCTCTTCGAGCGGACCATGCCGCCGTAGAAGAAAGCGAGCCCGGGCGTCATGAGCAGCACGAGTGCTGACGACGCGAGCATCCAGGCCGTGTTTCCGGTGTCGACCGAGATGGTGTCCGCGGCGAGTAGCAGGTGAGACACGATGCTCCCCCGTTTCGTCGAAAGTGGTGTGGGTACGCGACAGCGCGTTTGCGCAAAGGTTGGTGGTGGCCTGTTAACACCGATGGCGGTCCTTTGTTTCAGACATGTGAACACCGGCCCGGGTGGCGCAGACCACGGGACATCCCGGGCAGGTCGCACGGCCCGGGTCACCGCCTAGGGTGAGCCGGTGCCGTCACTCACTCACGACGAGGCCCAACGCCGCGCCCGTCAGATCCGCGTCACCGCCTACGACGTCAGCCTCGACCTCACCCAGGGCGAGGAGTTGTTCGCATCGACGAGCACCATCCGATTCGCCGCGGACCCGGACACAACCACGTTCGTCGACGTCGCGCCGCATACGCTCCACGCCGTCCGGCTCAACGGACGGAGCCTCGACGTCACCACCCTCGCGGACAATCGGCTACCGCTCGCCGGGCTGGCCGTCGAGAACGAACTCGTCGTCGAGGCGACGATGGCCTTCTCACACGACGGCGAAGGGTTGCACCGCCACGTCGATCCGGCCGACGGAAATCCGTACCTGTACGCCATGTCGTTCCTCGACGCCGCGCCCCGCTGGTTCGCCTGCTTCGACCAGCCCGACCTCAAGGCGCCGTTCGCGCTGCACGTGACCTGCCCGCCGGAGTGGACGGTGCTCGGCAACGGCCCGGCCCGGAGCACGGTCCCCGGACAGTGGCACATCCAGACCACGCATCCGATCGCGACGTACTTCGCCACGCTCGTCGCGGGGCCGTACCACTCGGTCCTCGGCGAACACGACGGCATCCCGCTCGGCGTGCACGCACGCGTGTCGCTGGCGCGTGAGCTCGACGCGGAGGCCCCCGAGCTCCTGGATCTCACCGCGAAGTTCCTCGACGAGTTCCACCGCTTGTTCGACGTTCGCTACCCATGGGGCGAGTACCACCAGGCGTTCGTCCCGGACTTCAACGCCGGGGCGATGGAGAACCCGGGCTGCGTCACGTACCGCGACAGCTACGTGTTCCGCTCACGGGTCACCGACAGCGAGCGGGGGTCGCGCGCCACGACGATCGCCCACGAGATGGCGCACATGTGGTTCGGCGACCTGGTCACCATGCGGTGGTGGGACGACCTGTGGCTCAACGAGTCCTTCGCGGAGTATCTCGCCTACCGAGTGTGTGATGCGACTACGGACTACCGGCCGTGGGTGGAGTACGGCGCGATTCGTAAGGCCTGGGGTTACGCCGCCGACCGCCGACCGTCAACCCATCCGGTCGCCGGGAACGGCGCCGCCGACACGAAGCGAGCGCTGAACGACTTCGACGGCATCTCCTACGCCAAGGGGGCGTCCGTGCTGCGTCAGCTGGCCGTGCGGCTCGGCGACGACACACTGCTCGCCGGCCTCCGCGACCATTTCCGTACGCATGCGTACGGGAACGCGACCCTCGCGGATCTCATCGGCGCCTGGACCTCTGCCGGTGCGCACGACCTCGACAAGTGGGCCACCGTCTGGCTGCGCACGTCTGGCCTTGACACCCTGCGCGTGAGCGCGGACGGGTCCGGCCCGAGCGTGCGGCGCAGCGGCGACGCCGACCGACCGCACGCGGTCCTGATCGCCGCCTTCGACGACCGGGGCCGTGAGCTGACCCGCCGAGCCGCCGTCGTCCTCGACCCGGTTCCGGTCGCGCCGGGCGGCGCCCTCGTCCTGCCCGATGCGAGCGACGACTCCTGGGCCAAGGTGTCCTTCGACCCTGCGACCTGGCAGCGGATGCCCGACCTGTTGCCCGCGTTGGCCGACCCGCTCGCCCGGGTCACGGTGTGGAACGCGCTGCGGCTCGCCGTCGCTGACGCCGAACTGGCCCCGGAGCTCGCGCTGCGGGTCGTCGAAGCCGGGGTGCCGAGCGAGGTCGACGTCCTGATCAGCACGACGATGAGCTGGGCGCTCGACTCACTCGTCGCCTTCTACCTGCCCGACGGTGCTCCGCGCGCCGGCGGGATGCATCGCCTGGCGCGCACCGCCGAGGGAGCCATGCGCGCCGCCGAGCCGGGCTCGGGCCGTCAGCTCGCGGCGGCCCGCTCTCTCGTCGCGGGCTCAGACGACGTCGCGATGCTGCGCGGCTGGCTGTCCGGCGACGCGGTGCCGTCCGGACTCGTCGTCGACGACGAGCTGCGGTGGGGCGTCCTCGGGCGACTAGCCTGCCTCGGCGCCATCGATTCGGACGCCATCGACACCGAGCTGGCCCGGGACCGCAGCGCCCCCGGCCGGGTACACGCCGCGCGCTGCCGGGCGATGCTGCCCGCGGCGGCGACGAAAGCGAGCGCCTGGCAGGCAATGATGACCGACGAACACCTGTCCAACTACGAGCTCTACGCGCTGGCCGAGGGTTTCTGGCGGCCGGAGCAGACCGAGCTCACCGAGCCCTACGTCGTACGGTACTTCGACGAGATCGGCGGCACGGCGGCGCTGCGCCAGGGCTGGGTGGTCGCCCAACTGGCCGGGTTGGCCTACCCGCGCACCGCGGTCGCGCCGGAAACACTCGACCGTTCCGACGCCCTGCTCGGACGCGACGATCTGGACGCCGGCATCCGCCGCTCGGTCGTCGATGCGACCGACGACATCCGACGCGCCCTGGCGTCCCGGCAGCGCTTCGGCTGACCCCCTGGGCCCTCCTCTGTTGAGTGGTGCGTTAGCCGTCGAGTGGCGCGTTACAACGCACCACTCGGCCGATAACGCACCACTCAACGGGATGGGGCGCACGGGGCGTGGTACCGCTTCGGCAGCGCGAACCCCCGCTCGGCGATCCAGGTCCGGAGCCGATCCGGGTAGTCGGTGATGATGCCGTCGACGCCGTCGCCGATCAGCTTGTTCACGGTCGCCTGGTCGTCGATCGTCCAGGGAATGACCTCGAGCCCCAGCCGATGCGCCTCGGCCACCTTGGCCGCGGTGACGTAGGGCACGTAGCCCGGGTCGTTCACGGTGCCGCCCTGCGGGTTCCCGTGCACGGGTGACCAGGCGCTGGCGCCGAACGACTTGATCGCCTTGAGCGGGTCGCCGCCGAAGTCGTCGACGTCGATGCCGCCGAGCCACACGGACTTGCCAGGCTGGCCGACCTGCAGGAAGTCGACGTTGTCGAGTGCGACCAGCGGCAGCTGGGGATAGACCTGGTGCATTCGTATCAACGATCCCCAGTCGAAGCTCTCGATGGTGATCTGCCGCGCGATGTGCGCGCGGCGAATCTCCTTGGCCACGACCTGCACGAATTGCTCCATCGGCGCGGTCTCCGTCGGCGCGCCGGCCTCGACCTTGGTCTCGACGTTGAGCTTCACGCCGTACGCGTGGTAGCGCTTCACCAGGTCGAACACCTCGCGCAGCAGCGGCATCCGTGCGCCGGGCACCGGCACCTGCTCGGGGAACTGCGGCAGCGTCTTCGACCCGCAGTCGAGCGTATTGACCTCGGCGAGCGTCAGCGTGTTGACGTACTTGCCGACGTAGGGGAACTGCGGATCGCCGGCGGACGCGGGCGCGGTGTCCTGGCACTTCGTCCCATCGACCTTGCGATCGTGCGTGACGACGGCCTGGCCGTCCTTGGTGATCTGGACGTCCATCTCCAGCGTCGTGACACCTATCTGCAGCCCGCTGGCGAACGAGGCGAGCGTGCTCTCCGGGCGCAGAGCCAGACCGCCGCGATGCGCCTGCAGGTCGAAGGTGCGGTGATGGGGCACCGCCTGGGCGTTCGCTGCCGCACCGGACAGGGCGATGGCACCCGTCAGTATGAGTGCACCGAGTGCGCGCCATGTCCTCATGAGGCATCCCCGTTCGTGGCCGCGTCCGAACGGCTGACCATCCACCGCCGATGCGACGCGCAGACTGCGCGCAGATGAGACGAAGACGAAGTCTTGCTACGCCCAGACGACGAGGACCCTTCTCAGGCGGCCACCTTGGCGCGGGCGGCTACGAACGCCCGGACGCAGGTCTCGACGTCGGCCTCGGAGTGCGCGGCCGAGAGCTGCACCCGGATGCGGGCCCTGTCCTTCGGCACGACCGGGTAGGAGAACGCGATCACGTACACGCCCTCGTCGAGCATCGTGTCGGCGATCTGGGCGGCCAGCGTCGCATCGCCGAACATGACCGGGACGATCGGGTGCTCACCGGGCAGGACGTCGAAGCCCTCGTCGTCCATGCGCCGTCGGAACAGCTCAGTGTTGCGGCGCAGTGCGGCCCGGGGCTCGTCGCTGGCGGCGACGAGATCGAGCGCAGCCAACGAGCCGGCCACCACGGAGGGCGCGACCGCGTTCGAGAACAGATACGGGCGCGATCGCTGGCGCAGCAAGTCGACGATCTCGGCGTGGCCGCTCACGTATCCGCCGGACGCACCGCCGAGAGCCTTGCCCAGCGTGCCGGTGATGATGTCGACGCGATCCTGCACGTCGAACACCTCGGGCGTGCCGGCACCGGACGGACCGCCGAAGCCCACCGAGTGCGAGTCGTCGACCATCACCAGCGCGTCGTGGCGCTCGGCGAGCGCGCAGATCTCGTCCAGCGGCGCGAGGTAGCCGTCCATCGAGAAGACGCCGTCGGTAACGAGGAGGCGCCGCCGGGCGTCGGCCGCGGCCACCAGCTGCGCCTCGAGGTCGGCCATGTCACGATTGCGATACCGGTAACGAGCCGCCTTGCAGAGTCGGATGCCGTCGATGATCGAAGCGTGGTTCAGCTCATCGGAGATCACCGCGTCGCGGTCGTCGAGCAGCACCTCGAACACACCGCCGTTGGCGTCGAAGCACGACGAGTACAGGATGGTCGCCTCGGTGTGCAGGAACTCCGAGAGCCGTTGCTCGAGCCGGGTGTGCTGGGTCTGCGTGCCGCAGATGAAACGCACGCTCGCCATGCCGAAGCCCCACTCGTCCAGCGCCTTCTTGGCCGCGTCGACGATCGCCGGGTGGTCGGCTAGCCCCAAGTAGTTGTTGGCACAGAAATTCAGCACGTCGGCGCCATTCGAGAGCACGTGCGCCGACTGTGGTGAGGCGAGCTCGCGCTCGCTCTTGTACAGCCCAGCTGCACGAATCTCGTCGATCGTTGCCCCTAGCTCCTCGCGAATCCCCCCATACATGTCAGACCTCCGTCCAGTCGAGAACGACCTTGCCGCACTTGCCACCCCGCGCCGTGTCGAATGCCTCGCGCCAGCGAGTCGCCGGGAACCGGTCGGTGATCACCGCCGAGATGTCGAGACCAGCCCGCAGCAGCGCGCTCATCGCGTACCAGGTCTCGAACATCTCCCGCCCGTACACGCCGCGGATCGTGATCATATGGGTGACGATCTTGGCCCAGTCGACCGTGATCGGCGCCGCGGGCAGCCCGAGCATGGCCACCTTCGCCCCGTGGGTGAAGTTGTCGATCATGTCGGGGAGTGCCGATGGGTGGCCGCTCATCTCCAGGCCCACGTCGAAGCCCTCGGTCATGCCCAGCTGCTGCTGGGCCTCGGCGATGCTGCTGGTGGTCACGTTCACGGCGAGGTCGACGCCGAGCCGTCGCGCGAGCTCGAGCCGCGGCTCGCTGACATCGGTGATCACCACGAAGCGGGCCCCGACGTGGCGCACCACGGCGGCAGCCATCAACCCGATCGGCCCGGCGCCGGTGATCAGCACGTCCTCGCCCACCACCGGGAACTGCAGCGCAGTGTGCACCGCGTTACCGAACGGGTCGAAGATCGCGGCCAGGTCGGGGTCGATGTCAGGCGGCTGCACCCAGACGTTGCTCTCCGGGATCACCACGTACTCGGCGAAGGCGCCATCGCGGTTCACGCCGACCCCCACGGTACGGATGCACAGGTGCCGGCGTCCGGCCCGGCAGTTGCGGCAAGTGCCGCAGACGATGTGCCCCTCACCCGACACCAGGTCGCCGACCTTGACGTCACGCACGCCGTCGCCGATGGCGACGACCTCGCCGGCGAACTCGTGCCCCGCGATCAGCGGCGCGGCGACCGCGGTCGCCGCCCAGTCGTCCCACGCCTCGATGTGCAGATCGGTGCCGCAGATGCCGGTCCGCAACACCCGGATCTTGACCTCGCCCGGACCGACCTCGGGTTCGGGACGATCGACGAGCTCCAGCCCGGGCGCCGCCGCCGGTTTGTACAACGCTTTCACCAGATACCCCCTCGCGCGCCGTTGCGCAGGCCCAGCCTATGCAGCTGCGCTCAGGCGGGGTCGCCCAGCAAGGCATCGACGAACTCGGCGGGATCGAACGGGGCCAGGTCGTCGGCGCCTTCGCCCAAGCCGACCAGCTTGACCGGGACGTTGAGTTCACGCTGGACGCTGAGCACGATGCCGCCCTTGGCGGTGCCGTCGAGCTTGGTGAGCACGATGCCGGTGACGTCGACGACCTCGGTGAACACCCGGGCCTGGGTCAGGCCGTTCTGCCCGGTCGTGGCGTCGAGGACGAGCAGCGTCTCGTCCACCGGGCCCTTCCGTTCGACCACCCGCTTGACCTTGCCGAGCTCGTCCATCAGACCGGTCTTGGTATGCAGCCGTCCGGCGGTGTCGATCAGCACCGTGTCGACGTTCTGCTCGGCGCCCTGACGCACGGCGTCGAACGCGACACTCGCCGGATCGCCCCCCTCGGGCCCGCGCACCGTCTGCGCGCCGACCCGAGACCCCCACGTCTGCAGCTGGTCGGCCGCCGCGGCCCGAAACGTGTCGGCCGCGCCCAGCAACACGCTGCGCCCGTCGGCGACGAGCACTCGAGCGAGCTTGCCGCAGGTCGTCGTCTTACCCGTGCCGTTGACGCCGACGACCAGCACCACCGCCGGCCGCCCGTCGTGCGGCGCGGTGTGCAACGACCGATCCAGGTCCGGGCGCAGCGCGGTCACCAGCTCGTCGGCGAGCAGGGACCGCAGCTCGGCCTGGCTTCGGGTGCCCAGCACCTTGGTCCGGGTCCGCAGCCGCTCGACGATCTCGCCGGTGGCGCCCACGCCGACGTCAGCGGTGAGTAACGCCTCCTCGACCTCGTCCCAGGCCTCGTCGTCGAGCTGCTCGCGCGAAAGCACCGACAGCAGGCCGCGACCCAACGTCGACTGCGACCGGCTCAGCCGGGACCGCAACCGATGCAGCCGACCAGCCGTCGGCTCCGGTGTCTCTAGTGGCGCGACCTCGGTCTCGACCGGCGCAGCCTCGGTCTCAGGCACCGCGACCTCGACCTCAGGCGAGGCGGCGGGCGCCTTCGCTTCGGCCGACCGGGGGGCGGCCGGCGGTGGCGTACGCCGGCCCCGCGTTACGACTAGTCCGGCGATCGCGATCGCCGCGACGACGACGATGGCCAGGACGATCCAGAGGACAATCACCCGGTCATCATCTCAGTAAGGCCGGACGGCTCAGTTGTTCTTGAGCAGGTTGCCGGCCTTCCACTCCGTCCACGACACGTTCCACCAGCCCCAACCGTCCCAGGACGGCATCACCTTGCTGGTCTGCGTGTTCGAGTACGTCACGACATCGCCGAGCACCGCGAAGCCGTAGTACCACTTCGCGTCGTTGGTGTTCAGGTTGGTGCAGCCGTGCGAGGTGCTGCGGCTACCGATGTTGCCCCCGTTCCAGCTGGCGGAGTGAATGAACTCGCCGTCGAGGGTCACCCGCACCGACCAGGGCACCTTCAAGGAGTAGGGATTCGACTCACCCGGAGCGCTGACCATCAGCTGCGGGTTCTTCTTCTCCATCACGACCTTGGTGCCGAGGTAGGTCGGCGTGGACGCCTTGCCGAGCGACACCGGCAGCGTCTTCACCGTCTTGCCGTCGGCCGTGACGACCATCACCTCGCTCCCGCCGTTCACGGTGGAGATGTGCGCTGCGCCGATGTTCATCGACAGCGTCAGGCTGTCGTCGAACGCCAACCCCGGCCCCGCGCTCACACCCTTGAGCGGCATGTTCATCTCGATCTTGGAGTGTGCCGGCCAGTAGTGCTGCAGGCGATATTGGGCCTCCATCGCATACCCAGTGTTCGAGTTGACCCAGAACCAGGCGCCGTTGGCGGGTTGGCCGTTCACTTTCACCGTGACGGCCTTGTCGAACGGGTGCGCGTCGGTGACCTTCTTGTTGAACTGGGCGACTATTGCGATGCCGACTCCGTAGGTCTGCCCGTCGCCCTGGAACAGGCTCACGTGTACCGGCTTGGTCGGTCGCTTCGGCTTGGAGGACGTCGTGGCCGGCGTGCTGCTCGGGCCGCTGGAGGTTCCGCCGCTGGTGGTGCCCGCCGGGGTGGACACCCCGGGCGGCGGGGTCGAGGCGTCGTTGCCGCCGCCGGAGGAGCAGGCCGACAACACCACCGCCGCGGTCAGAGCCGCGGCGGCGACAGCGAACATACGGCGAGGTCGAATAATTGCAGCAGCACGGGACGTCGATGTCACCCCGACAAGGTACGTGATCCCGATGGGCCGCTGCGCCGGGGAGTCCTAACCAGTGTCTTACGGCCTAGCCGATCACGCCGTGGCGCCGGCGGGCTCGCGGTCGGGCTCGGCGGCCTCGCGCAGCCGCTGGCTGATGACCTGCGTGATGCCGTCGCCGCGCATGGTGACGCCGTACAGTGCGTCGGCGATCTCCATCGTCCGCTTCTGGTGCGTGATGACGATGATCTGGCTGCTGGACCGCAGCTCGCCGATCAGCCCGATCAGTCGGCCCAGGTTGACGTCGTCCAGCGCCGCCTCGACCTCGTCCATGATGTAGAAGGGACTGGGCCGGGCGCGGAAGATCGCGACGAGCAGCGCTACCGCGGTCAGTGAGCGTTCACCGCCGGACAGCAGCGAGAGCCGCTTGACCTTCTTGCCGGGCGGGCGAGCCTCGACGTCGATGCCGGTCATCAGCATGTCGTCAGGTTCGGTGAGCACGAGGCGGCCCTCACCGCCCGGGAAGAGGGTGGCGAACACGATCTCGAACTCGCGGGCCACGTCGTTGTAGGCGTTGGTGAAGACCTCGAGGATGCGGTCGTCGACCTCCTTGACGACGGTCATCAGGTCGCGGCGGGTGGCCTTGAGGTCTTCGAGCTGGGTCGACAGGAACTGGTGGCGCTCCTCCAGCGCGGCGAACTCCTCCAGCGCGAGCGGGTTCACCTTGCCCAGCAACGCGAGGTCGCGATCAGCCCGGGCAGCGCGCTTCTCCTGGGTGGGCCGGTCGAACGGCCCGGGCTGCGGGGCGATGACCTGCTCGCCGCGCTCGCGGGCCTGCTCGTACTCAGCCATTTCCAAGGCGCTGGCCGGACAGGGCTGGTCCGGGCCGTACTCACCGATCAGCGCCTCGATCTCGACGCCGTACTCGTCCACAGCGCGCGTCTCGAGTTGCTCGATGCGCAGCCGCTGCTCGGCGCGGGCGATCTCGTCGCGGTGCACCGCGTCGGTGAGGCGCGAGAGCTCCTCATCCAGGCGGCGGGTCTCGCCGCGGACGGCCAGCAGCTCGCCCTCGCGCACTACCCGAGCCTGCTGAGCCTCGTCACGCTCCACGGCGGCGCGCTGCACCGACACCGCGATCTTGACGAGTACGGCCTGAGCGGCGTCACGCACCGCGCCGGCCACGATTGCTCCGCGAGCACGCGCCTGGCGGGCCGCCTGCTGCCGGCGGCGCGCCTCGCGCTCGATCCCCGCGGCGCGGACGAGCTGATCGGCGCGCCCGGCCAGGGCCCGCACTCGCTCCTCGCCGGTGCGCACCGCGAGCCGGGCTTCCATCTCGCCCTGCCGGGCGGAGGCCACATCGCTTTGTAACGTGTCGCGCTCGTCGCTGGACGGCTCGTCCTCGCTCGGATCCACCTCGGCGAGGTGCAGCCGCTCCTCCAACTCGGTGAGCCCGGCGAGGTCGCGGTCCCGCGCCTGCTCGGCGTCGCTGCGGGCCTGCTCCATCCGGGCCGCTTCCGCGGTGGCCGAGCGCGCCGCCTGACCGAGTTCGGCCAGCTGCTCGGCGACGGCGGAGAGTCGCGCGTCGGACTCGTTCAATGCCTCCAGGGCGATCTCGACGTCCAGGCGCAACGCCTCGGCCCGCTGCGTCGCCTCGGACAGGGCGGCGTGCAGCCCCTCGTGGCGGGAGCTGGCCTCGTCCGCCTTCTGCTGGGCCTCGTCGACGGCCGCCTGCACCTCGATGGCACTGGGCGTGGACACCGAGCCGCCCGCGGCCCAGCCGGCGCCCAGCACGTCGCCGGTGGGCGTGACCGCGCGCACGACGGGGTAAGCGCTCACCAGGCGCCGCGCCGCGCCGAGATCAGCCACCACGGCGACCTGGTCGAGCGCGTTCTCGACCGCGCCGCGCAGCGCGTCGGGGGCGCGGACGAGGTCGACCACCCATCGAGCCTCCGGCGGGAGGGTCGGCCAGGTGCCCCTATCCAGCCGCGACGGTGCACCGCCGATGACCAGTCCGGCCCGGCCCGCGTCGTCGGTCTTGAGCAGCTCCAACGCGCCCGTGGCGTCGTCGGGCGAGGCCACGGCCACCGCCTCGGCGATGGCACCCAAGGCCGCGGCCAGGGCCGCCTCGTGCCCACTCTCGACGGTCAGCAGGGCTGCGACCGAGCCCAGCACCCCGGGAAGCCGCGATCCAGCCGCCAGCAGCGCGCCGGCACCGTCCTTGCGGGTGAGCCCCATCGCCAGGGCCTCGCGCCGGGCCGCCCACGTCGAGCGCTCGCGCTCGGCCTCGCGCTCGGCCTGGGCGAGCTCGCGCTTGCGCGCCTCGGCCTGCTCGTGGGCCGCGACCGCGGCCTCGTGCCGCTCGTCGAG
>Ga0137415_10006920_pt1 | contig 11256 bp, 12 predicted proteins | sample CZODoug3_1_1_16f_FD_183082 | JGI IMG/M metagenome (GOLD analysis project Ga0137415, IMG submission 183082) | Vadose zone soil fungal communities from Angelo Coast Range Reserve, California, USA - CZODoug3_1_1_16fungal (Hybrid Assembly) | ecosystem: Environmental > Terrestrial > Soil > Vadose...
GGATTTTTCAATGGCGCCCGGCAGGGACCAGTTCCCCTCAGTCCATGGATTTGCTCGCCCATACAGGTCTGACGATGGATCCTGTAATCGCTGCCCTGCTGGCCCGCGTCCCGGCAACCATCAACAACCTAAGTATCGGCGATGGCCTGAACACTGGCGGCTATTCCTTTAACCAGCGCGAAAATCGCACGCGCGACAATACCAGCATCCGCCTGGACTGGAACCCCCTGGCGCACCATTCCTTTACGGGAACATACGCTTGGAACCGGGACTTTCTGGAGCGGCCGGGAGATACGCTCGGGCTCACTGATACCTTTGACGCGGTCCCGTCAGCCTTTAATAGTGAGCACGAGAATTTTCTTTCCGCCGCGTGGCGGTGGAGCCCCAATTCGAGCTTCACGAATGAAGTCCGGTTCGGTTTTAATCTAGCTCCCATCCACTTCTTGACCAACCAGCAGTTCGGCAGCTTTACCGTCAGTGGTACGCTCTTCAACAACCCGGACCAGAATGTCTTCCCTCAGAGCCGGGGTCCGCACACCTGGGCCTGGCAGGACAACGCGAGCTGGGCGCACGGAAACCACACGCTCGGCTTTGGCGTGCAGGTGCAAAAAGTCACGATATTTGCGAGCAATTCCAACAACACGATTCCGAACTTGTTGGAATACCAGAGATGGACACGTGCCTGATTGCGTGGCTCGACAGAAACACCAATGTCGGGAACCGCTGCGGCTACGCGGTGAATAACCGCGTCCTCGGCCTCCCAGGAGGTGTCTGCATCGAAATAGAAGATATCGTAGTCCTTGATGCCGTAGTCGGGCGCACGCCCGGTGAGGACGTTCCACACCGTTTGAAACACCGATCCTGAGACGAGCCAAGCGTCGGCCAGACCGAACTCAGGCAGGCGCTCAAGGATGATTTGATTTCCCCGATTTCGGAGGATCGCCTCGACCAAATGCGCCTCGTCCATAATGCAGTTCCTTGTGTCTCCGAAGGAAGGCAGTGTGTCGCCCATTCCGGTCATACTCTGGTGGCGAGAAGGCGATCTTCCTCGCGATAGTCGAAGAGGTCCGGGGGCGGGCGAAACCAGGGAGACTTTTCCAGCCAATCGCCGTCAGCGGCCGTTTCAACCAGCCAATTACAGGTCAACTTGACCGCATCGGCATAGGTCGTGGCAGGATAGTAGCCCAATTCCCCGGCTGCGCGGACATCGAGAATAAAGGGACGCGGCACGGAGTATGGGGTTCGGCCAAGGGTCGCGGGATAGTCTTCTCCTGGCACTTCCACAATCTGACCCTCGTACCCCATGTGCTGTGCAATGGACGCCGCGATTTCGGCAACGCTGGGCGCCGAAGGGTCGGCAATATTCAGAACCCGATTTGCTGGCGCTTCGATGACGACACGCGTCAGAGCGGCAATGTTGGCGACGGAAGTTGTATGAAAGCGACTCGTACCCCGATAGGCAAGCGGTATGACTTTACGACCATCGAGGATACGTTTAACGAACCACCACTCCCTTATGTGAGAACCGGGTCCATGGATAGGGCCAGGGCGCAAAACCGTAACCGGCGTTGCAGCTTCATCAAACAGCGTACGTTCGATGGCGATCTTCCGCGTCGAGTAAGTCGCGGGACTGGGGTCTACTGTCGGCTGTGTTTCCGAAATGGGTACAGGAAATTCTGGGAAGCCGTTCTGCCCGGCCTCATCCAGCGTTCTACCAAGAGCATCGCGATAGACGCTGGATGATGAGATAACGACGAAGGTACCGACGTTGTCCTGCACCTCGATCAATTGGCGAGCATGGTCGGGGTGGAAGGCTATCGTGTCGATCAGTGCATCTACGCCGGGGTTTACAGCCTGGGCCAACTCACCGGGTTTTTCGCGGTCAAGAATGACAATCTTCGCACCGCGTTCGATGAGATCGTCTGGTGGTGGACGAATGCCACGATGGGCAATAGTTACGCGCCAGCCATGCTCAAGTAAATCGGCCGCAACGGCTCGGCCGATTTGCCCCGTTCCGCCTAAAATGAACGCATCATGTGACATGGTACCTCCACCTGCAAATTCGCTCGATTATTTTCAAATACAATTTGGTCTGCAATTGGCCCGACTCGGAAGTGGCTGAGTGTGCCGACGACTTCCGCTTTCTGGGGTACTCCGGACTCGTTGTGCTCACTGTGACACTTTCCGAGTCTGGTAGAGTCGAGATGTGGCGCGGTGGCTGGCGAACACGTAGCCTGTGATGAGCATCCGGATCATCAGCAACGGATCGATCGAGGGGCGGCCGATTGGAGAATAGTGTGGCGCCAACTCGGTGCGCACCCAGGACAGGTCGAGAACCATAGCAATCTGGCGGACAAGATGATCGTCCGGCACAACGTCCTCAAGATTGAATGAATAGAACAGCTGCCCTTGATCCTGGCTGCTCCGTCCCATCATAATCCGCCCCCCGTCGATGTTCGCACCAACAAGACGGAATCACTGTTCGGGAGCAGCTTCAAACGACTTTTGCAACAAAATCGGCCCAGAAGCAGGCATCACGCGCGCTCCTATCCCATCAAATGAAAAGGAGACCGCGTCGCGGCGGTCTCTCGATCACGCAGTTGGGTAGCCGCAGCCTTCTCACGAGATTAGGCCGCGCTGGACTTTTAAACGGCGTTTGCAGCGTTGATGGCCTCACCCGCTTTTTCCTCGGACTGCCCACTCGGGACGTCTTGCAGCCGAGCATAACAGCGCCTCCAATTCGTCGGCGCGGACGCCATCGGCGCTCATAAGGGCCCGAACGATAGGATCGGACAGCATTTCCTCGATCGATGGTTCACTGTATTCCGGTGGCGCAGGCTCACCATGACCTCGAAGTTTTCGCCGCCTGGCCCGACAGCTTCTAGTCACGCCCGTCACCGTGAAGATCAAACGTCAAGAGTCCTTCGCGGCTGGTAGGCCTCTCCAGCACTTCGGAATGGCGCAGCGTCCGTCGGGCATCGCGATAGCCTGCCCGCCAATGTTCCTCCATGCTGAGGCGCGAAAACTCATAGTCCTTGGAATGACCCTCATAGGTCTTCGCGCGATAGATCAGATGAACGATGTTGTAGACGGTACGGTCGGCGGCGTTGCCGAGCAGTCGTGCTTCCGGACTGCTCTTGAGGTCGTCGGGTAATTTTCCGAGCAGGCCGGCAAGGGCGTGTCGCAGCTTCTGAAGGTGCTTGAACTGATCGGTCCCGGCGCGCGTGCGGCTGGAGTACCGGATCTCCTTTTCCCGCGTCATGACTTCGAACATGTTGCGAGGACACTCGCCGGGCGCGCTCCACAGGTCGACCTGAAAGGCCAACGTGTCGCGGCGAGGCTCTGCGTCGACCACCCATTGCAGCGGCGTATTGGAGACGAGCCCGCCATCCCAGTAGTGTTCGCCGTCGATCTCGATCGCGGGAAAGCCGGGCGGCAACGCTCCACTGGCCATCACGTGCTCGGGGCGGATGGTATGGGTGGTCGTGTCGAAATAGGCGAAATTGCCGGTCCTGACGTTGACTGCGCCGGCGCTGAAGCGGATTGCGCCGGCATTGAGACGATCGAAGTCGACGAGTCGCTCCAGCGTGCGCTTGAGATCGCGCGTGTCGTAGAAGCTGGTGGCCTCGATCGTTCCGGCCGGCTGGAGCCACGGAAACACCGGTCGTGCCGCGAAGAAACCTCCTACGCCGCTCGCCATCGCGAAGCCCGCGCTCATGTGGTTGAGCAACTGCCGCGACGCGTCACCCCGCGCCAAGCCGATGTATGCATTCCCCACAGACCAAGGTCGATCTGCGGTCACTTGCATCCAGAACTCGCGTAGGCGATCGACACGGGAATTCGGCGGATTGCCCGCGATAATGGCTGCGTTGATTGCTCCGATTGACATGCTGGCGATCCAGTCGGGATGGATGCCAGCCTCCGCCAGAGCCTCGTAAACTCCGGCCTGATAGGCTCCGAGAGCGCCGCCACCTTGGAGCACCAAGGCGATGCATTCAAAGGGAGGACGTCTTTCCGCCACTGCGACGTGCGGATGGACCTGAACGTTCATGGCATGCTCTCCATTGCTCGCGGAACAAGACGTCAGCGTCCGATCCAGATGCCGACGGCAATCTCGGTTGCGAGGATCGCAAGAACGATCGCGACGATCAGGGCGGTAGTCATGGGCGTTGCTCCTTTAAGAGTCGTGCCTGCCTGCACCTGCCCCCTCCTCCGTTAGATCCTTCTCGAATCGACGTGCAGCAATTCCTTCTATAGTTCGACCGCTGCGTGGCCACCGCTGCGATCGGTGGACTTCTTGAACACGATGAGCAGCGGGACGACGGCCAGCGTCGCGATCATCAACAGCTTGTAGTCATCGATGTAGGCGATGATCTGCGCCTGCCGTGTAACCAAGGCATCGAGCGCAGCGCGCCCAGCCTCGGTAACAGGATTCAAGAACTGCGCGACGCTTGGCTGCTCGAATGCACGATTGACGGCGGTGACGTGGGTCGCGATCTCCGCGTGATTCACTTGCGTATTGCTGGTCAAGAGCGCATTGACGACCGAAATGCCGACGCTCGATCCAATATTGCGCGATAGATTATATAGGCCGGACCCCTCAGTCCGCTGCTCCGGCGGCAGCGTTGCCAAGCTCACGGTGCTCAGCGGGACGAACAGAAAGCCGAGACCGACGCCCTGAAGCACGCCGACAACGACAATCTCGCTCTGCGATACGTCCGGCGTCCAACCGGTCATGGCGTAGAAGGCCCACGCTGTGAGGCCAAGGCCAGTTCCCAACAACACGCGCGTATCAAGCCGTCCGGTCAATCGACCGACGACAAGCATGGCCATCATCGTGCCGATCCCCCGTGGTCCTATCACCAGGCCGGCGGTGACGACCGGATAGTTCATGAGGCTCTGGAGATAGGGGGGCTGCAGCGCCAGTGACGCGTAGTAGGTGAGACCGACGATGGCAATGAAGAGCGTACCGGCCAAAAAGTTGCGATCACGGAAAAGAGCCGGCCTGACAAAGGGCTCGTTGGTGGTGAACGTGTGAACAAGAAAGAGGTAGAAGGCCGAGGCGGCGACGATTGCCTCGATCCATATTTCGCCGGAGCCGAACCAGTCCTTCTGCTCGCCGCGGTCGAGCAGAACCTGCAGGGCGGCGATCGCGATGCTCAACGTGCCGAAGCCTACCCAATCGAGCTTTTCACCCGGCTTGCGCTCGCTGTCCGGCAGAAAGACAGTCATGCCGAGGAACGCGACGACGCCGATGGGCAGGTTGATGTAGAAGCACCATCGCCAGCTGTAGTTCTCGGTCAGCCAACCTCCGAGCACCGGCCCGAGGACGGGACCGACCATCACTGCCATGCCAAACAATGCCATGGCGGAGCCTTGCCGCTCCTTGGGATTGATGCCCATCAGCACGGACTGCGAGAGCGGCACCAGGGCCGCGCCAAAGGCGCCTTGCAAGATACGGAACAGAACGATCTGCACGGCGGACTGCGCCAAGCCGCAGAGCATCGAGGCGACCGTGAAGCCCGTCACCGAGACGAGGAACAGGCGCTTCTGTCCGAAGCGGCCGGCGAGAAAGCCGGTCGGCGGCGTCATGATGGCGGCGGCGACGATATAGGAGGTCAGCACCCACGCGATCTGCTCCTGGCTCGCCGAAACACTCCCCTGGATGTGGGGCAGCGCCACATTGGCGATCGTGGTGTCGAGCGCCTGCATGAGGGTGGCGAGGATCACACAGACGGTGATCGCTGGCCGATTAATCCCGGTGGGTTCGGTCGCCATTATCCACCTTGCTAGTCGTGTGAAAGAGCCCCGACAGGAATGAAGGCAAGCCCCGCGCATGGCCCGTATCGACATCGATCTCGACACTCATCCCGGCGCGCAGTGGCGGCCGGCTACTGTCGCTCGTGTCGACGCGCACGCGCATCGGAATCCGCTGCACGACCTTGACCCAATTGCCACTGGTGTTCTGCGCCGGCAGGAGCTGGAACTCCTGTGCCGCCGCCGGGCTGATGCTCTCGACGGTGCCGTGCCACTCCAGGTCCGGATAGGTGTCCACCGTCACGGTGACGGGCTGCCCGGGCCGCACATAGGTCAACTCGGTCTCTTTCGGATTGGAACTGACCCAGACGTAATCGGTAGCGACGAGATAGAAGGCGGTCATCGAAGCTTGCAGATACTTGCCAGACGCAATCGACGGCACGTTCGTGACCACGCCGGCAAACGGTGCCTTGACGACCGTGTGATCAAGCTGGCGCTGCGCCTCGTCGACCTGCGCCTTGGCCTGCAGATATTGCGGATGTTCGGTAACGGAAATGTCCGGGTTGCCGCCAAGCCGGGCGAGCTGCACTTCCGCTTGCTGCTGCAGCGAAACAACCTTGCTCTTGTCGGCTTGCAGCGTGAAGCGTGCCTGGTCGTAATTGGCCTTGGAGACAGCATCGCTCCTCACGAGCGTGGTATAGCGATCGAACGTGGCCTGGTCGAGCGCGACTTGGGCCTGCTGAGTCTCGATGTCGCTGAGCATGCGGCGATAATCCCGCTTCATTGCCTCGATAGTCAGTTCAGTCTGCGCGAGGTTTGCCTTCGCGTTATCGAGGGCAATCTGGAACTGGCGGGGATCGAGCCGGTAGAGCACCTGTCCGACAGAAACGTGATGGTTCTCGCTGACATCGACGTCCTGCACGATCCCTGAGACATCGGTCGAGATGCCGACCTTGTCGGTCTCGACATAGGCATTGTCGGTCGACATGATTTGGCCGCCGGTGACGTACCAGTAGCCGCCCGCAATCAGCGCAAGCGGAAGCAGCGCGAACAGCAGCCAACGGACGAATGGTCGACGTGTGGACCGCGGGGTTTGCTCAGATGCAGGAGCATTTTCTTCGTTGTGCGGTAACGGCGGCTCCGGCGCAGAGCTCCGACTTGTTTCTGGCGCCTCGGTCGTCTCCGAACGCAGCACAACCGTTTTCCCGACCGGCGTCGCGGCTTGTTCGCCATGAGCTGATGTCGGGAGAGGCCCGCGATACTGTGAAGGGCGTTCGAGCTGGTCTATTTTGTTCACTGCAACACTTTCTACGCGGATGTCTGGGCGAGCCGCCGGCTGCTTACGTTTTCTTTCATCTGGCGCAGGCCCGTGCTCATCGCATCCAATACGGGGGGTTCGATGCCTTTGGTCATGACGCTGTGAAGCTTGGCTCGGAAGCGTTTGATCTCGCGAAGGATCGGCGCAGCAGCCGGCGTCAATCGCAGGCGCCAAATGCGCCGGTCCTCGGGATCGGAGCAGCGTTTGACCAGTCCTAGCTCTTCGAGACGATCGATGAGCCGTGCGATGGTCATCGACGCCACCTCGGCAAAGGCCGCAAGCTCGTTCTGCGACACGTCCGGCTGCCCCTCCAGCCGCGCCAGAACGACCAGCTGCGCCCTCGTCAGCCCGTGCGCCTGAGCCATCTGGTCGGCGTAAGCGCGCATGTGGCGGGCGACGTCATAAAGCACGACCAGCAAATCGTCCTCGATATCGGTGGGCATCGTTGGGCCTCAAAACGGTTGGGGGGAGAGCCGCCAGCGGGGGGGGCTTCTGGCGGCTCTCCGGTCCGCCAACATCGCTTCGGGGGGAAGAAGCGGGACCGTGGCGGAACATCAACATGCCGATAATAAGTCTGCTTATGATAATGTCAAACCTTCTTCTGCAAGCCAGCATTGTGTGATCGGCATGGCCGGTGTTCACACCTACAAGCACTGAATGATCAAAGAGAGCGATGCTGTGGCCTGCCGCGCGCTGTAGACAGGGCGATCGGCGACCTCGGAAAAAACGCTCCGATCACCTGAGAATGTCTTCGTCAGCTTCGAGTCGTTCGCGCTAGCTCGGCCAGACCGCTGTTCACGGTTCTGCGATCAGAGCCATCTTGGCATTTTGAGCATCGCTAAGGACGTCCCCCAGCTGGATTGCGGTGCAATCGCAATGAATCTGGCGCAAGTGAAAAAAGGCGATCCCACTCGTCGCGTCTATGTGGGGCCGACATATCAGGCCTGCACCTTTCTCAGTTGCATATCATAAGCGTGCTTATTAGTTCCGCACTTAAGGTTCGCTAGACCGCATGTTCAAGCGATCGTGGGCGGACCGGAGCCGCCGGAGTCTCCCGGCCCCGGCGCTGTGCTCTCACCTGTCGCCCTGGCACAGTTGTGGCCGTGGCGACGTTGTCTCTAACGGAGAGTAAAACCATGAAGACCGTTCCGCGTATGCTAGCGACATTTTTCACGCCAAGTGCCGAGCAGGAAAGAAAGGCAATGAAGCGGCCCAAGCTGCACAAGATCGCGATTGTTCTGGCTGCCATCGCGGTGGGGAGCGCCGGCATTTCAGCTGACGCCCTCGCACGCGGCGTTGGTGGCGGCCACATGGGCGGCGGATTCAGCGGTGGTCACATCGGGGGTGGATTTGGGGGCGGCCACATCGGCGGTGGTGGACTCGGCACTGCCCAGGTCGGAGGCAGATTTGGTGGCAGCCACATTAGCGGCAGTCACATTAGCGGCGGTCACATCGGTGGACACATCGGCGGTCGACCGCACTTCGGCGGATGGGGCGGCAGTCGACATCGGCATAGGTTTGGGTACGGCGGACTGTACTACGATTACGGCTCGTGCTTGCCGCTCGATGACTACTACTCTTATCGCCGGTGGCCTTACGACTACTGCTAGTAGCGTAATGCCCGGCATCCCCCACGCGGGCACTGGCTGCAAGGCATGTCCGGCTTCCGGCATGCTGATTGTCAAGCTCTCGTAAGAAACCGGGCGCCGGAGCGAACGATCAACGAGCATGTGCCCGAGGCGCTACCTCGGGCTTCAGCCAAGAGAATGTCGTCCATTCTGCCGGCGTTCGTGCCGAGAAGCACTGGGGGACTAAAAATCCCACGCAGGAGCCATCGGACTCTCCCAGCCGGCGGCTCTCCTCTCACATGTCGCCCTGGCACAGTCGTGACTGTGGCGACGTCTGTCTCTAACGGAGAATAGCACCATGAAGACTGTACCCCTTATGCTCGCGATATTTCTCGTGTCAAGCGATGCTGTACTGGCGCAATCATTAACGCCTGCGACCCCAGGCGCCATACAGCCCACGACACCTATACCCGGCCTGCCAAGCACCATTGCTCCTCCAGGCAGCCCCGGCATGCCAAGCGTCCGTGCTCATCCAGCCAATCCGCAAGACCTCACGGGCCGCAGCAATCTGCAGGACTTGACCCGCCCAGGCGCCAGTAACTCGCAAGACTTCCGTCGGCGATGACTTGCTGAAAGATGAGTCCCAGGGGAGTGCTGGGCTCCCTGTTGGGTCTCCATCGAGAGCGTTGGAGCCGTAAAGGCCTAGCCGCTATTCATCGACCAATTCGTGAAGTTCGTGCATTGCGGGTAGGTGATTTCGGGCCGCAGGACGAACCGGTCAGCGGAATCATCAGACCGGGACCAGCTGATGCGGAGGGACTCGTGGCCTCTCAATGCGGCGCTAACATATCAGACCTGCGCCTTACCAATTGCAATTGTAAGCATGCTTATTATAATGTTGCTGTGACCGTCACGGACGAAGTGACCCAGAGTCCCACTCTTCCAGTTGAGGTTGCCCGATGTCTACCACTTTCGAGAACGATTTGCTGGTATTGCTCAGCGACGTAGCGCGCCACATGCGCACCTATGCCGATGCCGAGGCGCAAAGGTTTGGCATAACCCGGGCGCAGCTGATCATCCTCGCGCGGCTGGAGGACAAGCCGGATATCTCCCAGAACGAACTCGCGGCTATTGCCGAGGTCGCGCCGATGACCATCGCACGCCTAGTCGACCGTCTTGAAGAGCTTGGCATGATCAAGCGCTGCCCGGATCCCAAGGATCGGCGAGTCTGGCGCCTCCGGTTGACGCCCGCGGCTGCGCCGATGTTGCGCGAGATCCAGCGTCTCCGAACGAAGCTGCACAGCGTCATGACCAAGGGGATCGAGCCCGCCGTGCTCAAGACGATGGCTCGGGGTCTGCGGCAAATGAAGGAAAACGTGACTGAACGCCGATTAGCCGAAGCAAATTCACAGCCGGAGAAGGTCGCGCGGCGGTAGCAAGCACAGGATATAGAGATGGGCATCGTTCGATTTGCGCCGAGATTTCCATACACCTTCTGGCCGCCTTCCTTGTGTTTCTCGGCGTTTCGGCCATCAGGGTCATACCGCAGGCCCTCGCGGCCAACGGTCGCAGCACTCAGCGCGAGGCGTCGCGCGCGCAGCGTCTCAAATCGATCTTCAATTGCTTGAGCTCGGCGATGTTCTGATCGATGCGCTGCTCCCATTTCTTGCGCAGTGGTTCCCAGACCTTCGGCGGTAACGGATGGATATTCGGCAGCATGGCCAGTTGCTCGGCGATTTCCTCGAGGCTGAAGCCCACGCGTTGCGCGAGCGTGATGTAGGTGATCCGGTGAAGGGTCGCTTCGCTGTAGCGGCGGTGGCCCCCGCTCGTCTCGCGTTCGGACGTGATCAGGCCAAGCTTCTCATAGTAACGCAGCGTCGCTGCCGGCACGGAGCTCCGCTTGGACATTTCGCGGATGTTGATCAGCTCATTGGCTGCCATCAAATGGGCGTTGCAGTCCATGATCTTCCCAACCGATCGCGAGCGAACCACGCAGTCTCGTAGATGTAATACCCGATGGACTGCGTCACCACCATGCTGGCGGTAAAATCGTCAGTAGCACGAAGGAGTGCTGGCGTAAAATCCTCCCCTTGCATTTTTGAAGTTGAAGCTTACTTTAGCTTTAATATAGCGGCAAGTCAGGAGGATGGTCATGCCGTACCGCCGTTACTTGCTCGCGTCGCTGCGTGCGGGTCTTTCCGCCATTGCCATGGTGGTCATGGCCACCGTCATCACCGCTTGCAGCAACGGCCAGGCGGAAGCCCCGCCGCCTCCGCCGCCCGAGGTCGATGCCGCCCAGGTCGTGACCAAATCCGTGCGCCAATGGGACGAATTCACCGGGCGAATCGCGGCCATTGGCGCGGTCGACATACGCCCGCGCGTCAGCGGCTATATCGACCGCATCGCCTTCAAGGAGGGCGACATGGTCAAGGCGGGCGACCTTCTGTTCGTGATCGATCCGCGTCCCTACCGCGCCACCTATGACAGCGCGGTGGCCCAGCTCGAACGCGCCCGCGCATCGGCGCAGCTCGCGGAGGCGCAGTACAAGCGCGCGGAATCGCTGGTCAAGACCGACGCGATCTCGATCGACACCTACGACACGCGCAACGCCGC
>Ga0137415_10006922_pt1 | contig 11254 bp, 11 predicted proteins | sample CZODoug3_1_1_16f_FD_183082 | JGI IMG/M metagenome (GOLD analysis project Ga0137415, IMG submission 183082) | Vadose zone soil fungal communities from Angelo Coast Range Reserve, California, USA - CZODoug3_1_1_16fungal (Hybrid Assembly) | ecosystem: Environmental > Terrestrial > Soil > Vadose...
GATCGCCACGAACAGCCAGAGCGGTACGGTGACCGGCTCGCCCATCGCCCCCACCGGCTGTTCTGCGTGCCTTCAGTACTGCCTGAGATTGAAGCCGGTGATGATGAGCATGATCGAGGTCACTGCCAGCACCACCGTCGTGCCGGTGGCTCCCAGGAAGCGGCCTTGCGGAATGATACCGAGCATGCCGCCGGCATGCAGCACGCGGGCGACGAGCAACACGATCGACAGGCCCGCCGTGGTCCAGAAACCGTAGAAATCGCTCGCCATGTAGATCAGCAGGAGGCAGAGCGGCGCGAATTCGATCAAATTGGCGTGCGCGCGGATGGCCGCCAGCAGCTCGGGGTCACCGCCGTCGCCCAGGAAGATCTTCTTGTTCCCGCGCGTGCGGGCGACATTCACCGCCAGGATGGCGGCCAACAGCCCGAGCAAGCCTGCGCACACGAAAAAGACTGGCATCCGTCGACCTCCCCCTCGATTCGGCGGCATTGTATGGCCATATTGGCGCAGGACCAAAGCCAGTGGAGGCGCACCATGTGGCAGATTCTGCACAAGAAGACCGAGATGCCGACCGCCGACCGGGCGCTGCCGGGACGGGCCGCGCCCACTTTCAACGTGCCCAGCAAGCATTTCGTCAACGGCAACCGTATCCAGCCGCCGTTTCCAGCCGGCCTGGAGAAGGCGATGTTCGGGATGGGCTGCTTCTGGGGCGCCGAACGCAAGTTCTGGGAAGCGCCCGGCGTCTATGCGACGGCCGTCGGCTACGCCGCCGGGCTGACGCCCAACCCGACCTACGAGGAGGTCTGCTCGGGCCACACCGGGCACAACGAGGTGGTCATGGTGTGGTTCGATCCGACCAAGACCTCGTACGAGGCCATGCTGCGGACATTCTGGGAGAACCACGACCCGACCCAGGGCATGCGCCAGGGCAACGACGTGGGCACGCAGTACCGGTCTGGCATCTACGCCTTCTCAGGCGACCACAGGGCGACGGCCGAGGCTTCGCGCGCCGTCTTCCAGCGCGAACTGGCGAAGAACGGCAGGGGCGCGATCACCACGGAGATCCTGGACGCCCCGGCATTCTACTATGCCGAGGATTATCACCAGCAGTACCTCGCCAAGAATCCCAGCGGTTATTGCGGCCTGGGCGGCACCGGCGTCAGCTGCCCGATCGGGCTCGGCGTTCAGGCCGCCGAATAGGCGGCGGCGAGCGCCTCCACAAAACGGTCGAGCTCGGCCTCGGTGTTGTAGACATGCACCGAGGCGCGCATGACGTTGGGCAGGCCGCGGCCCTTGAGGTCGAGGCGTGAGGAGAACTGGGTCGAGACGGTGACGTTGATCGCCCGAGCGCGCAGCGTGTCGCGCAGGGCGACATGGTCGGCGCCGGCGACGGCGAAAGTCACGATGGCGCCCTTTACCTTGCCGAGGTCGGTCAGCGTGATCCCCTTCAAGGTCGACAGCCGGTCGCGCAGGCCGTCCGCCAACGCGCGCAGCCGCGCCCAGATCGCCTCCATGCCGAGCTCGTTGGCCTGGTCGGCAGCGACTTTCAGGCCGATGACGCCAGCGAAATAGCGCTCCCAGTTCTCGAAGCGGCGTGCGTCGTCACGCGTGGTGTAGGCATTGTCGTCGGTCCACCTGGCGGCATGGTTGTCGAGGAAGACCGGCTCGATCTGCGCGGTCGTCGCGCGCCTGGCATAGAGGAAGCCCGTGCCGCGCGGCCCGCGCAGGTATTTGCGTCCGGTCATCGACAGGAAATCGCAGCCGATCCTGCGGACATCGACGGGAAGCTGTCCGACGGATTGGCAAGCATCGAGCAGGTAGAGCACGCCCGCGTCGTTCGCGATCTTGCCGACCGCCTCGGCCGGCTGCACCAGCCCGCCCTGCGTCGGCACGTGCGAGATCGAGACCAGCCGGGTGCGCTTGTCGATGGCCCGGTCGAGGGCGCCGAGATCGATCTGGCCGTATTTGTCGTCGGGGATCACCACGATCTCGACGCCGGTCTTCTTCGCCACCTGCAGGTAGGAGATGTAGTTCGACGAATACTCGCTGAGGCAGGTCAGGATGCGGTCGCCCGGTTTGAAGTCGAGGGAATAGAACGCCATGTCCCAGCCACGCGTGGCGTTCTCGACGAAGGCGATCTCATCAGGTGCGGCGCCGATTAGTCGGGCCACAGCGGGATAGAAGCCTTCGAGTTCGTCGTGCGCCTTGGCGGCCGCCTCGTAGCCGCCGATCTCGGCTTCGAGCCTCAAATGATCCAGGGTGGCATCGAGCGTGCGCTGGCTGGGCAGCGCCGCGCCGGCCGCATTCAGATGCAGCACATGGGCGCAGCCCGGCGTCTCGGCGCGCAGGCGGGCGAGATCGAGGCTCACGCTAAGACCTCTCCTGTTGTATGATTCGGGTCATGTCGTTGTCCGGCACCGTGCTTCGTTTCGTCCTGCCTAAAGCGGCGCCCGAGCCCGAGCAACTGACGATTGCTCATGCCGGCGATACCCTGCCCGTCACCTTCGTGCGCAGCCCGCGCGCCCGCCGCGCCTCGCTTCGGGTCGACCCGGCGGGGCGGCGGATCGTGCTGACCGCACCGATGCGCATGGCCCGCGCCACCGCGCTTGGCTTTGCCCACGCGCAGGCCGGGTGGATCGCCGCCCGGCTGAAACGCCTGCCGGCGCGCCAACCGTTCGCCGACGGCGCCGAGCTGCCGCTGTTCGGCGAGCCGCACCGAATTCGCCATCGGGGCGACGTGCGCGGCGCAGTGTGGCGCGAGGGCGCGGAAATCCATATCGCCGGTCGGCCCGAGCATCTGCCGCGCCGCCTGCGCGACTGGCTGACGGCGGAATTGCGCGTGCGGCTGACGCCGCTGGTGCATGCCAAGGCAGCGCAGGTCGAGCGCCCGGTGAAGCGCATCACCTTGCGCGACAGCCGCTCGCGCTGGGGGAGCTGCGGGCCGGACGCCACGATGTCGTTCTCGTGGCGGCTGGTGTTCGCGCCACCCGAAGTGCTCGACTATCTGGTGGCGCACGAGGTCGCCCATCTCGTGCATCTCAATCACGGGCCGCACTTCTGGGCGCTGGCGCGCAGGCTGTGCGAGAGCCCGCTCGAGGTGCCGCAGGACTGGCTCAAGAAGAACGGCGAGACCCTGCTGCAATACGGCGCCTAGCGCTCCCGATGCCCGCTATTCCGCGGCGGCGCGGGCCGGGGCGACGTTCAGCACCGCGGCCGCCGCCTTGGCCACGACCGTGCCCTCGAAGAAGCGCGGGTTCTGCGTGCTCCACAACCGCACGGCATTGGCGAAGGTGAAGTCGCGGAAATCGTCCGACGTGATGAGCTCGTCCTCGACCAATTCATAGGCTTCGGGCACGGGGCTCAACATGTCAGGCACGTCGAAATGCCCGATATCCGAGCTGAAAATCGCGTTGATCCGCGCGCCGAACGGGTTGGCCCGGCCGAAGGCCGTGACGTTCATTCGGTCGTCGGCCTCACAGCCGAAATAATACGGCTTGGCATAGAGATCGAGCCAGTCTTCCTTAGCCGTGATGTTGCAGGCCGCAAAGTCGTCGAGCACCGCGACGCCGCCGGTCGGCTCGTCCTCCTCGGCGCTGGGCCAGCCGTCGCGCCGTTCCAGTTCGGCGGCCATGTCGTCATAGCCGTATTTCTCGACCAGGCTCTTGAGCAGCGCGCGGTCGAGCTTCTTGGGATCCATATAGGCGATGCCCTTGCGGCCGCGCCGCTCCCAGTGCTCGATCAGATCGGCGAAGAGCTGGCAGCCCCAGCCGACGCCGCCTTCTAGGAAAGCGAAGCGCAGATCGGGGAAGCGCCGCGTCACGCCGCCGAGAAACAGCCCCTTGGCGAGGGCGTGGCCGGCGGCGGCGAAGTGGCCAATATGGTTGAAGGTGAAGTTGCTGGGCGAATTGCGCAGGCCGAAACCACGCCCGCCGGCATGGAAGGTGGGTGCCATGCCGAGTTCGCGGCATTTCTGCCAAACCGCGTCGTAGTCGTGATCGCTGTCGAGACCAAGCCTTTCGTAGGTCACGGCAAAGCGGGCAAGTGCGGGATCGATGCTTTCGGTTGCCGGAAGCCGCCGAGGGAATCCGCCGCCGAACATGCCGACCTTGGCCCCGAGTTGCTTGGTCGCGAATTCGAGCTCGGCAATCGCCTCCTGCGGCGTGTGCATCGGGATCACTGCCGCCGGGGTCAGCCGGTCGCTCAGCTTGGCGAAATATTCCGACGTGACGATATTGAAGCCGCGGATTACGGCACGTCTCGTCTCGTCATCTGGAATGCGCGGGATGCCGAGACCGGCGGTCGGGTAAATGACGCCGAAATCGATGCCGAGCTCGTCGAGCCGATCGTAGAGCATGCGCGGCATCATCGCCGTGGCGCGGTCGCGGGTGTTGGTGGACTGGCGGGTCCAATAGCCTTCCATGGCAATGCCACGCTGCCTCCGCTCGGCAATCGACAGGCGAAGCGCGTCGGGAATCCGCCGCTGGACAGCGAGGAATCCATCCGCGGCCTTGTCGCCGGCGACCTTGCGCATTCTCTCGGCGAAGACCGGGTTGTACTCGACCCAGTGGCCGTCGGCATCGATGATGGGATGTTTTAGACCGGAACGAATTTCTGCGGGGCTGCGATGAGAACTCATGCTTGCCTCCAAGGTCACCAGTTCGCCAGAAAACGCCCAACGCTAGCGCTGTCGGCAACGGCGTGCAACCTAACCGAAGCGGCCGGGATCGCAGGCTTTGAGGGCTTCGGGTAGTTCTTCGCCCGCCATTTGACGGGCGATCAGCCGGCCGGTCGCGGTGGCGAGCGTCAGGCCGACATGCTGGTGGCCGTAGCCGCAATAGACGTTGGCGAGGCGGGGCGCGCGACCGATCGCCGGGCGGAAATCGGGCAGGCTCGGCCGCTCGCCGATCCAGCGGCTCAGCTCCGCGCCGCCGACGCCGGGGAAAATGTCCTTGAGATGCCGCACCAAAAGATCGGCGCGATGCCAGGACGGCGGCTGGTGCGGCGCCGCCAGCTCGACGGTGCCGGCCACGCGCAGCCCTTCCTCCATCGGCGTGATGAAGAAGCCGCGCTCGGCCGGGCTCACCGGCAGGTCGAAGCGCACATTGTCGGGCGCCAGCATCACATGATAGCCGCGCTCGGCCACCAGCGGCGCGTTGAAGCCCAGCCGACGCGTGAGCTCGCCCGAGGCGCGACCGGCCGCGATCACCACCGCGCCGGCCGGCAGGCTGCGGTCGGTGATCTCGACCGACGTCACGCGACTGCCGTCGCGGCCGAAGCTGCGCACCCGGCCGCGCAGGATGGTGCCGCCTTCGGCTGTGAAGCGCTCGGCCAGGGTCGCCACCACCTTGTAGGGATTGATGGTGTGCATGCCGTGTGAATAGTAGACGCCGCGCACGATGCGATCGCTTAAGCCCGGCGCCAGCGCGCGGGCGCGGTTGCCGTCGACGATCTCGAACTCGGTGCCCTTGGTCCTTTGCAGGGCGCGCTCCTCCTCGCCCGCGGCAAAAGCCGCCTCGCTTTCGTAGACATAGAGCGCGCCTTTGGTCTTGAAGAGTTCGCCCAGGCCCGACGCCTGGATCTCGGCCTTCCAGGCGATGTTGGCCTCGGCCATCAGCGGGCCGAAGGCATCGACGCCTTTCCTGACCTCGGCCGGGCTGTAGGCGGCGCGGGCGAAACGCGCCATCCAGGGCAGCAGCCAGGGCAGGCTGGGCGGATGGACGGTGAGCGGGCCGTTGCGGTCCATCAGCATCTGCGGCAGGCGCTTCAGGGTCGAGGGCCGGGCGAGCGGCAGCACGTGATCGATGGCGATGAAGCCCGCATTGCCATAGGAGGTGGCGCGGCCGGGCTCGGCGCTGTCGATCAAAGTGACGCTGTGGCCGGCGCGCTGCAGGGCGCGGGCGGTCGCCGTGCCCACGATGCCGGCGCCGACGACGATGATGGGGGCTTGATCGTTCATGCAACGACGTTAGCACGGCCCGTGAAGCCGCCAGGACGCCGATTGATTTGCTGCTGTAAATGACTATTTACGGGGCCATGTCCGCACAATCCGAGAACTCTACGCCCGGCTGGCACGCCACAACCATCCTGTCGGTCCGCAAGGGTGGCCAAGTCGTGATGGCGGGCGACGGTCAGGTCTCGATGGGCCAGACCATCGTCAAGGGCAACGCCAAGAAGGTCCGGCGTCTGGGCAACGGTCAGATCGTCGGCGGTTTCGCCGGCTCGACGGCCGATGCCTTCACCCTGTTCGAGCGGCTCGAGGCCAAGCTCGAGCGCCATCCCGGCCAGCTCCTGCGCGCCTGCATCGAGCTCGCCAAGGACTGGCGCACCGACCGTTACCTGCGCCGGCTGGAAGCGATGATGGCGGTGGCCGACAAGGACGTCTCGTTGCTGCTGAGCGGCTCGGGCGACGTGCTCGAGCCCGAAGGCGGCGTCATCGCCATCGGCTCGGGCGGCAACTATGCGCTGGCCGCGGCGCGCGCGCTGATCGACGTCGAAGGCCTCGATGCCGAGGCGATCGCGCGCAAGGCGATGGACATCGCCGCCGACATCTGCGTCTACACCAACCACAATCTCGTCATCGAGAAGCTCTGAGAGTGTAATGGGCAACGACTTTTCCCCCCGCGAAATCGTCTCCGAACTCGACAAGCACATCGTCGGCCAGCAGGACGCCAAGCGCGCCGTCGCCATCGCGCTGCGCAATCGCTGGCGTCGCTTGCAGCTCCCGGAAGCGTTGCGCGAGGAGGTGCTGCCCAAGAACATCCTGATGATCGGCCCGACCGGCTGCGGCAAGACCGAGATCGCCCGCCGCCTGGCCAAGCTCGCCAACGCGCCGTTCCTCAAGGTCGAGGCCACCAAGTTCACCGAGGTGGGCTATGTTGGCCGCGACGTCGAGCAGATCGCCCGCGACCTGATGGAAGCCGCCATCGACATGGCGCGCGAGCGCCTGCGCAAGGACGTGCGCGCCAAGGCCGAGCTTGCCGCCGAGGATCGCGTGCTCGATGCGCTGTGCGGCACTGGCGCCAGCGAAGAGACGCGGCTGCGCTTCCGCCACAAGCTGCGCGACGGCGAGCTTGCCACGCGCGAGATCGAGATCGAGGTCGCCGATACAGGCGCGCCCATGCAGTTCGAGGTGCCGGGCCAGCCCGGCGCGTCGGTCGGCATGATCAATATCGGCGACATGCTGGGCAAGGCGTTCGGCGGGCGCACCAAGAAGCGCAAGATGACCGTGACCGAATCCTACGAGACCTTGATGCGCGAGGAGAGCGACAAGCTCCTCGACCAGGAGAGGGTCGTGCGCGAGGCCCGCGAATCGGTCGAGCAGAACGGCATCGTCTTCATCGACGAGATCGACAAGATCACGGCGCGCAGCGAGTTTCGCGGCGGCGGCGACGTGAGTCGCGAGGGCGTGCAGCGCGACCTGCTGCCGCTGATCGAGGGCACGACGGTGAATACCAAGCACGGCCCGGTGAAGACCGACCACGTCCTGTTCATCTGTTCCGGCGCGTTCCATATGGCCAAGCCGTCCGACATGCTGCCCGAGCTGCAGGGCCGCCTGCCGATCCGGGTCAGCCTGGCCTCGCTCAACCAGGAGGATTTCCGCCGCATCCTGACCGAGCCCGAGGCCAGCCTGGTCAAGCAGTACAAGGCGCTGCTGGCGACCGAGAAGGTCGAGCTCGAGTTCAAGCCGGACGCCATCGAGGAACTGGCCAAGCTGTCGGCCGACATCAATGAGTCGGTCGAGAATATCGGCGCGCGCCGGCTGCACACGGTGATGGAGAAGCTTTTAGAGGAGATCAGCTTCACCGCCTCCGACAGCCCGGGCCGGAAGGTCGAGATCGATGCGGCCTATGTGCGCGAGAAGGTGGGCGCGCTCGCCAAGAACGCCGACCTCAGCAAGTTCGTCCTCTAGCCCTTCGAACTCTTCCCTCATGCTCCTCTCCCCGCTAGGGGGAGAGGTTGGGTGAGGGGGTTGCGCACGATCTTCGATGCCCCCTCACCTAGCCTCTCCCCCTAGCGGGGGAGAGGAACATGAGGGTGGAGAAGTCAGAGGCAGTAGGCCGCGATCAGGTCAACGAGATAGGCTGGGCCGTTCAGTCCCCACAGGATGAACGACACGACGGTCGCGGTGAGCACCAGCGAGGCGCCGCCCCACATCAAAAGCGAGCGCCAGTTCGCGCTCACGCCGGCTGCGGCACCGCGGCGGTCGGCCGCGTGAGCCGCTCCTCGACGATCGGGTAATGCAGCGCGGCCGAGACGAGGCCGAGCGCGATCGAGATCCACCACATCATGTCGTAGTTGCCCTGCAGGTCGAACAGCCGGCCGCCGCCCCAGCCGCCGACGAAGCTGCCGACCTGATGGCCGAAGAACACGACGCCGTTCAGCATGGTAAGGTGGACCGGCCCGAAGATATAGCCGACCAGCGAGGTCGTGAGCGGCACGGTGCCGAGCCACAGGAAACCCAGCGCGCCGGCGAAGATCAGCACCGAGGCGGCGGAGAGCGGCGCCAGGACGAAGCCCAGGAACACCAGCGAGCGCAGCAGGTAGAGCAACGCCAAAAGGTTCTTGCGCTTGTGCCGGTTGCCCATCGCGCTCCACAGGATGGCGCCGGCGATGTTGAACAGGCCGACCATGCCGATCGCCCAGCCTCCGAGCTCGGCCGGCGACAGGTTGATGCCGAACAGCGAGAGCCCGATCCCCTTGTCGGAGATGTAGGCCGGCAGATGGCCGCCGACGAAGGCGACGTGGAAGCCGCAGACGAAGTAGCCGATCACCAGCAAAACGTAGCTGCGTTGGGCGAATGCCTCGGATATCGCCGCGCCGGCCGACTGGCGACCGCCGCCGGCCTTCCTTGAAGCGGCGATCTGCTGACTGTCATTCAGTCCGACCGACAGGAGGATGATCAGCACGGCGATGACCGTCAGCGCCCACATGGTCGGCCGCCAGTCGCCGAAATAATTCTGCAGCACGGCCGCGAGCGGCACGATGAAAAACTGGCCGAACGAGCCGCCGGCCGAGCAGATGCCGACCGCCAGCGCCGCCTTCGCCGGCGGCGCCACCCGCAGGATCACGCCCAGCACCGGCCCGAAGGACGCCGCCGACAGGCCGACACCCACCAGGACGTTGCCCAGAATCAGCATGGCGCTGTCATGCATGGTCGCGGTCACGATCATGCCCAGTACGTAGAGCGCACCACCGCCGGCGATGGTCGGAGCCGAGCCGAAACGGTCGCACAGTCGCCCCGAGAGCGGGGCGACGGCGCCCATCAGCAGCATGGAAAGCGCGGTGCCGAAGGAGAACAGCTCGCGGCCGACATGGAGCTCGGCCGAGACCGGCTTCAGGAAGATGCCGAAGCTCTGGCGGACGCCCAGACCGATGGTGAGGACGAGAAAACCGCACCAAACGGCGGTCCAGTAGGAACGGGAGGTCATGCGGCCAACTTGCGGTGGGCCGCAGGTCCTGACAAGGCGTTGGCCTCGGCTCCTTCCATAGAATTACTTCATGCCGCCACAAGCTGTGATGTGGCACAACATAGCCATGGTCCGATTGTGGCTACAGGGCGGTCTGGCAGGCGGTCTTTTAGCGGCCCTGCTGGTGCTGACCGGCGGCGCGTTCGCGGCGCCCCGGCTCGAGCGCGAGCGCTGTACCTTCAAGCCGCCGCGCGGCGATCGGATCGAATGCTTCACGCTGATCGTGCCGGAGAATCGCGAGCAGCCCGAGGGCCGCGAGGTGCGCCTGAAGGTGGCCGTGCTGAAGGCCAAGCGCACTGTGGGCGCGGAACCGATGATCTATCTCTCGGGCGGCCCCGGCGATGCGCCCCTGGTGGCCTCCAGTCCCGGCGCCGATGCGCTGGCCGAAGGCGACTGGTGGAACGAGACCGCCGCCATCCGCCGCCGCCGCGACGTCGTCATCCTGAGTCAGCGCGGCGCGGGCGGCACCACACCCAACCTCGACTGCTTCGATCCGCGCACCACCGATCCCGCCAAGGCGCGCCGCCGCGCGGTGACCGAGCAGCAGGAGCGCGACATCCTGGTGCGCTGCCGCACCGGCCTCGACCAACGAAAGATCGACCTTTCGATGTACACGACGCCGGCGCTCGCCGACGACGTGGCCGATCTGGCGAGCGCCATGTCGCTCAGCAAGATCAACATCTATGGCGTGTCCTACGGCACGCGCTGGGGGCTCGAGGTGATGCGGCGCTATCCCGACCTGGTGCGCGCGGCGGTGCTCGACGGCGTCTATCCGCCCCAGGTCAACGGCGAGCAGAACGAGCCCGAGATCGTGCGCCAGGCCTTCGAGCAGCTCTATGCCGAATGTGCCGCCGATCCGCTCTGCCGCGAGCGCCATCCCGGCCTGCGCAGCGCCATCGAAGGCAAGATCGAGGCCGCTGAGCACACGCCGGTCGAGCTCACCCTGCAGCTCGAAGATGGTCCGCACCCGGTTCGGCTCGATGGGTCGAAGTTCCTCATGGTGCTGCTGCACATGATGCGTGAGGGCGAGGCGGCGCTGATCCCCGAGACCGTGGCCGCGGTCCAGCGCGGCGATGTCAGGCTGCTGAAAATGTTCGCCGAGGATCTCGAGAGCAACGACGGCGGCCTCCTGGAGCAGAACGCCCAGCAGTTCGACGGGCTCTACAACAGCATCGAGTGCCGCGAGACCTGGGCAACGGTCGACCGGGCGGCACGCCGCAAGATGATCGAGACGAGCGGGGTCTATGGCTTCAATGCCCGCACCAGCAAGTCGCCGGCCTTCTGTCCGGTGTGGCGCGTGCCCGCGGCACCCGCCACCGAGCGCCAGCCGGTCAAGGCCACCGTCCCGACCCTGCTGCTGAGCGGCACCTTCGACTGGCTGACGCCCCCCGCCTGGGGCCGCGAGGCGGCGCGGTATCTCCCGTCATCGCGCCATGTCGTCTTCCGCGCCCAGGGCCATGGCGTGGTTATCCAGGATCCGTGCGCGGCCCGCCTGCGCGACGCCTTCATCGAGGAGCCCGATCCCAAGCGCGCGTTGCCCTGCCGCGCCGACACGCCGCTCAATTTCACCGCCGCCTACGAGCGCGCCCGCAATCTGCCGTGAAGATAAAGGAACGAGAATGAACCGCGTGCTCGCCCATACCGGCGTGAAGTATCCCATCGTGCAGGCGCCGATGGGCTGGATCGCCCGCAGCCAGCTCGCTTCGGCGGTCTCCAATGCGGGCGGGCTCGGCATCATCGAGACGTCGAGCGGCGAGGTCGATCAATGCCTGGCCGAGATTGCCAGG
>Ga0137415_10006923_pt1 | contig 11253 bp, 6 predicted proteins | sample CZODoug3_1_1_16f_FD_183082 | JGI IMG/M metagenome (GOLD analysis project Ga0137415, IMG submission 183082) | Vadose zone soil fungal communities from Angelo Coast Range Reserve, California, USA - CZODoug3_1_1_16fungal (Hybrid Assembly) | ecosystem: Environmental > Terrestrial > Soil > Vadose...
GACCCGACCAAGGTCACCCGCACGGCGCTGCAGAACGCCGCGTCCATCGCGGGACTGCTCCTCACCACCGAGTGCGTGGTGGTGGAGAAGAAGGAGAAGGAGAAGATGCCGCCGATGCCCGGCGGCGGTGGCATGGGCGGGATGTACTGATCGGCGAGCTAGTTTTCAAGGCCGGCCGGTCTGTTCAGGGAAGGGGGGCGGCCGAGAGTCCGCCCTTCTTTCTCGTCCGCGTCTGCGTCTCTCTCATGACGGAGGACACATTGACTCCCGTACAACTCAAGCGTGAGTTACGGCGCATCGCCTGGGGGCAAGCGCGACTCGCCCAGAAGCTCGGAGTGTGGCCACGGGAAGTCCGGGATTGGCTCGCGGGCAAGGAGCCTGTGCCGGAGGTAGTCGCTTCAGATATCCGCGATCTGCCTTCGCGGAATCCGCGCCCGCCCGCGGGTGGAGCTTAATCCGGCGGTCGCCTCTGGCCGCGCCCGACGCCGACCCCTATGATGGAGTTGTCCCCGCCGGCGAGCCCCCTTGACCGACCTGTTCGCCCGACTGCAAGCCGCGCTTGCTGACCGCTACCGCGTCGAGCGCGAGCTCGGCCGAGGCGGGATGGCCACCGTTTTCCTCGCACTGGACCTGAAACACGACCGCCCCGTGGCCGTGAAAGTGTTGCGGCCAGAGCTGGCCGCGGCGCTCGGGCCGGAACGGTTTCTCCGCGAGATCAAGCTCGCGGCACGGCTCACGCATCCCCACATCCTCCCGCTGCATGACTCGGGGGAAGCCGACGCCTTCCTGTTCTACGTGATGCCGTACGTCGAAGGGGAGTCGCTCCGTGATCGCTTGACCCGTGAGAGGCAGCTGCCGGTGGACGATGCCGTGCGGATCGCGCGCGAGGTGGCGGACGCCCTGGGCTTCGCGCACAGTCACGACGTGATCCACCGCGACATCAAGCCCGAGAACATCCTGTTCGAGGCGGGCCACGCGGTGGTGAGCGACTTCGGGATCGCCCGAGCGATCAACGCCGCGGGCGGCGACCGGCTCACCGAAACCGGGCTCGCTGTGGGGACGCCGTCGTACATGAGTCCGGAGCAAGCCGCAGGGAGCCGCGAGCTGGACGGCCGGAGCGACCTCTATAGCCTCGCATGCGTGATGTACGAGATGCTCGCCGGGGAGCCGCCGTTCACGGGGCCGACGGTGGAGAGCGTGGTGCGCCAGCACCTGACCGCGGGAGCGCCGCCCGTCACCACCGTGCGGCCCGGGACGCCGCCAGGGGTGGCGCGGGCGCTCGAGCGCGCGCTCGCCAAGACGCCCGCGGATCGGCATCCCACGGCGGCCGCGTTCGCCGAGGCGCTTGCCGCGCCACCACGCGAGGCGATGTCGGCGCCAGCCGGAGCCACAGCGCGGGTGGCGGGGCTCGGGCGCGTGCTGGCTCTCTACGTCGGTGCCTCGGGAGCCGTGTTGGCGCTGGTGTTCGGCGCGATGCTCGCGCTCGGCCTCCCCGACTGGTTCTTCCCGGGCGCGGTAGTGCTGCTGCTGCTCGGCCTCCCGATCATTATCGCGACCGGGCTGGTGCAAGCGGGGCACGCGCCGGCGCGGCAGCTCCTCGCGCCCGTGCGGCGCTGGTTGACTTGGCGCAGGGCCGTGACGGGGGGAGTCCTGGCGTTTGCGGGTCTGGGGATCGCCGTGACCAGCTACGTCGTCATGCGCGCGCTCGGGATCGGGCCCATCGGCTCGCTCGTCGCCGCCGGCGTCATCGACCCGCGGGAGCGGATCATCATGGCCGACGTTGCGAGCCACGGCGGCGACTCGCTGCTCGGCGGCGTGGTGACGGAGGCACTCCGCATCGATCTCGCGCAATCGCCGCTGGTCAACCTGGCCCAGCCGGAGTACGTGCGGCAAGCGCTGGTCCGGATGGAGCGCCCGACCAACACGCCGCTCGACCTTGCCCTCGCGCGCGAGGTCGCGATCCGCGAAGGACTCAAGGCAGTGATCGCCGGCGACATCGGCACCGCGGGGACGAGCTTCGTGCTGTCGGCGCGGCTCGTGTCCGCCGAGACGGGGGACGTGCTCGTGGCCTTCCGCGAGACGGCGGCTGACTCGACACGAATCCTCCGGGCCATCGACCGGCTGTCCAAGCGGCTGCGCGAGCGGATCGGCGAATCGCTCAAGACGATCCGCGCCAACCAGCCGCTCGATCGAGTCACCACAGCCTCGCTCGCGGCGTTGAAGAAGTACTCCCAGGCCGTCCGCGCCAGCGACATCGAAGGGGATTTCACAAAAGTCACCGCACTGCTCGAGGAAGCGATCGCGCTCGACACCGGTTTCGCCATGGCGCACCGCAAGCTCGGAGTGGAGTTGAGCAACGAGCTCCAGCAGCGAACCCGGGCGGTAGCGGCACTCACACGAGCGTTCGAGCACCGCGACCGGCTGACCGACCGGGAGCGGTACCTCACGATCGGCGCCTACTACTTGCAGGCAAACTACCAGCCGGACAAGGCGATTACGGCCTACCAGAGCCTTCTGGACGTCTATCCCAACGACGGGTGGGCACTGAACAACCTCGGCGTGGTGTATGATTGGCTGCACGACTATGCGCGGGCCGAGCAATATTACCTCCGGTCCGCTGCCGTGGACTCCTTCAATACGTTGGCCCTCACGAACCTAGTCGACGCGCAGTTCGCGCTCGGCAAGCTCGACTCGGCTCGCGCGACGCTCGAGCACGCGGCAGCCAGGTTCCCTGGGAATCCCGGCGTGCAAGTCCAGGCTGCCCGGCTGGCGAGCGCCCGTGGAGATTACGATTCCGCCGAGGGCACAATCCGGGCGTTGAGGAACGCACGGAGGGGCAGTGGATTCTTGCAGGCCACCACGAGCGGGCAGCTCGCCGCCCTCGCGGCGGTCCGCGGGAGGCTCGGCGAGGCCGGGCAACATCTACGCGATGCTATGACGGCCGAATCGAACCCGAGCGCGACGGATTACCTCACGCGGGCGCTCCAGCTCGCGACCCTGGAGGTGGTGCTGCGAGGCGCCCCGACGAGGGCGTTGCGGATCGTCGAGGACGCCCTCAGCCGCCATCCGCTGGCCGCGATCGATCCCCTCGAACGACCGTACCTCCAGCTCGCCGATGTGTTTGCCCTCGCGGGCCGCCCCGACCGTGCCGGCGCAGTGCTCGCCGAGCTCGAGCAGGCGGTCGCTCCGGACCTGCGCCGTTTCTATGAACCGTTCCGCCAGGGCGCATTGGGCCGGGTGGCTCTGGCGCGCGGGAACTATCGGGAGGCGATCCCCGCGCTCCGACAGGCCGCCGAGGGCGTGTGCACCCTGTGTCCGCTGCCCCTGTTGGGTCGGGCTTACGAGCTCGCGGGGGAGGCGGACTCCGCCATAACGGTCTACGAGCGCTACGTTACGACCCCAAATACGTACCGAGTGATCGGTCCGGGGCCGCTCATTGAGACCGATACATACTACCTCGCGGGGACCTACCAGCGCCTCGGCGAGCTGTATGAGGAGCGTGGCCGCCGGGACAAGGCCATCGACTACTACAGCCGCTTCGCCGCCCTGTGGAAGCACGCCGACCCCGAGCTCCAGCCCCGAGTGGCCGATGCGCGACGTCGCATCACCCGCCTGAGCGGAGAGCCGCGCTAGGTCTCGTTCGGACTTCCCGCACCTCCGAGTCGCCGCCTGGCTTGATCAAGAACGGGGGAGCACGTCAATGGCTGCCGTGAACGTGATTGGCTCGTACAACTACGCGCTCGTGGCCCTGTCGGTGTTGATCGCCATTTTTGCGGCGTACGCTGCCCTGGACCTCGCCGGTCGCGTAACGGCCGCGGCTGGTTGGACACGCGCGGTTTGGCTGCTGGGCGGGGCCGGTGCGATGGGGACGGGCATTTGGTCGATGCACTACATCGGGATGCTGGCGTTCATCCTACCGATTCCGGTGGCCTACCATTGGCCGACCGTTCTGCTGTCACTGTTTGCCGCCATTCTCGCGTCGGTTATTGCGCTGTACGTGGTGAGCCGACGGAAAATGGGTGCGTCCCGAGCAGTCGCCGGAAGTGTCCTGATGGGTGCGGGTATCGCGAGCATGCATTACATCGGCATGGCCGCCATGCGTCTAGCGGCGATATCCCGGTTTAATCCCTTTCTCGTCATCCTGTCCGTCGTGTTCGCGGTGCTGATTTCTCTCGCCGCGCTATGGATTACCTTTCACTTCCGAGATGAGAAAACGGGGATCGGCTGGGAAAAGTCAGCCGGAGCCGTCGTGATGGGTGCTGCGATCCCCGTCATGCATTACACGGGCATGGCCGCCGCCAGCTTCACGTCCTCCGGCCTGCCAGCGGACCTGTCTAACGCCGTCAGCATCTCCACACTTGGCACCGCCGGGATTGCCGCCGTCACCTTTATCGTCCTCGGGCTGGCTCTGCTGACGGCCTGGGTGGACCGGCAATTCGCCGCCCAGACCCTCGAAATGCAGGAAGAGAAGCTGCAGCGAAGCGAGGCGTACTTGGCGGAAGCCCAAAGGCTCAGTCATACGGGGAGCTTCGGCTGGAGGCCCTCCACGGGCGAGATCCTCTGGTCAGACGAAACCTTTCGAATCTTCCAATACGACCGAACGACGATACGGACCGTCGAACTCATCCTCCAACGGATTCATCCGGAAGACGCAGGCCTGGTGAAACAGATCATTGAGCGCGCGTCGCACGATGGGAAGGATTTTGATTACGAATGTCGCTTGGCGATGCCCGACGGTTCCATCAAGCATGTCCATGTCGTGGCTCGTGCCGTAAGGGATGAATCCGGGGGCATCGAGTTTATTGGGGCGGTCACGGACATCACCGACCGCAAGCAGGCGGAAGAGGCGCTGCGCCAGGCGCAGGCGGACCTCGCACACGTCAGCCGGGTGACTACCATGGGAGAGCTGACCGCCTCCCTGGCGCACGAAGTGAATCAACCGATTACGGCCGTCGTCGCCGACGCCAGTGCTTGCCTGCGATGGCTTACGCGCGATGACCCCGATATGGAGGAGGCGCGCCAATCCGCGTTGAGAATCGTCAAAGACGCGGCGCGTGCGGCCGACATCATCAGCCGGATCCGCTTGCTCTTCAAGAAGAGTATCCCGCAACGGGAATTGGTTGACGTCAACGAAGTCATTCGAGAGATGATCGTTCTCCTGCGCGGCGAGGCAACGCGATACTCCATATCAATCCGGACGGAGCTGGCGCCAGATCTTCCCCAGGTCATGGGAGATCGCGTGCAATTACAGCAGGTCATGATGAACCTCCTGGTGAACAGTACTGACGCGATGAAGGATGTGGACGGCACGCGCGAGCTGGCCATCACGTCGCAGCCGGCGGACAACGAAGCATTCGTGGTGACCGTCAGCGATACCGGGGTAGGGCTGCCCTTGCAGCAGGCGGACCAGATCTTCAATGCCTTTTTTACCACCAAGCCTCACGGCACCGGTATGGGGCTGTCCATCAGCCGCTCCATCGTGGAATCGCATGGCGGCCGCTTGTGGGCCAGTGGCAACTCCCCCCGCGGCGCGAGTTTTTATTTCACGCTACCCTCCAAAGTCCAGGCACCTGGATGAAGGCCGCGTCAGTTCCATACCATCGCAGGAGGACACTTGTACAAATCACTGCTGCTTTCCATCCACGCACTCTGCGCCTCGATCGTGTGGGCGCAGTCACCTGCATCCTCGCCGGCACCGTCGCCCCCGTCGCCCCCGTCGGCACAAAGCAAGCCTTCGGTGCACTGGGAGGAACTGACGGCGGCCGACTTCCGCGACGCCATCGCCCGTGGGCAAGGCACGTGCCTGCTCCCATTCGGCATCCTGGAGAAGCATGGGCTGCATCTGCCATTGGGAAACGATCTGCTCAACGTGCGATACGTGGCGCTCAATGCCGCCCAGCAGGAATACGCCGTCGTCTTTCCCGAGTACTATTTCGGGCAAATCTTTGAAGCGAAACATCAACCCGGCACGGTGGCGTACAGCGCGCGACTCCAGCTCGAATTGCTGCAGGAGACGAGCGACGAGATGGCCCGGAATGGCTGCAAGAAGATCATCATCGTGAACGGTCACGGCGGCAACAACAGCCTGCTCCCATACTTCGCGCAGGCGCAGCTCGAGACGCCGCACGATTACGTCGTATACGTGATGGGCATCATGCGCAGCGCGCAGGGCGAGCCGAAGCACAAATCGGACCCGGCGACGGATATGCATGCGGGCGAGAGCGAAACGTCCCTGAGCATGATTGCCCGGCCCGACCTCGTGCACCTGGACCGCGCGCCACAGGAATCCGGTGCCGATCAGGCGCGCTTGAAGCTGCCGGAAGGCCTATATACCGGGATCTGGTGGTATGCGCGGTTCCCGAATCACTATGCGGGCGAAGGCGCCGCGGCAACCCGCGAGCTCGGCGAGTTCGAGGCGAGGACGTGGATCAATGGTCTCGTCCAAGCGATACGCGCGGTCAAAGCCGACCAGCAGAGCCTGCGTTTGCAACATGAGTTTTACGAGCGGAGCAAGCACCCGCTCGAGACGCCGCAGTAGTTCTAGCCCAGGAGCAGACGGTCGATCCTGCGGCTGACGTCGCGCAGATACGCCTCGTCTCCGCGCTCCAGCTCGGCGATGGCGCTTCCGGCATAGCCGATGTCCGCGAAGGCCGCTCGCACCGCAGGCCAGTCAACGTCGCCGTCGCCGAGGTTCACCCAGGCGTAGCCGTCCGCTGTGCGCTTGAAATCTTTGAGGTGGACTCTGGCGATGCGTTTGCCCAGCGTGCGAATCCAATCCTGGGGATACCCGTAGAGCACGACATTGCCGACATCAAACCAGGCGTGCACCCAGGGGCTGTGAAACTCGTCGATGTATTGGACCATTTCGAGCGGGCTCAGCAGGAACTTGTTCCAGACTTCCTCGATGGCGATGACGACTTTGAGCTGTTCGGCCAGCGGAATGAGTTTTCTAATTTGAAGTTGCGAGCGCGTCCACGCATCGCGATAGGAGGTTTGCGGATTCACAACGGCAGGGACGAGCAGTACCACATCGGAGCCCCAGAGCTTGGCGTTCTGAAGCGATGTGCGCATGCCGCTGAGGCTCTTCTCGACGACCGCCGGATCGCTGGAGGAGAGCGGATATCTCCAATGATCCACATTCATGACGGAATCAATGCGGATGTTCGCCGCGTCCGCGGCCTGCTGCATTGCTGCGGCGTTGCGCTCGTCGGGCTCCGTAAGCGCTTGCACGACCTGAAAGCCGGTGTCACGGACCAATTTGAACCGGTCGGCATAACTCAGGTTGTTGGGCACCATGTCGAAGACCAGCCCTTTGTTGATCACCGCCGGGCGGGGGTGCGGACGCGGGCCGGCGGCGAATCCTGAAACGCACGCCGTCACCGAGGTTTTGAGAAAGTCCCGACGCGTTGTGTGCAAAGGAACACCTAGCGCAACCTGTCCAGATTGAGTCGTGCATCCCACACTTCCTCTGACTTCATCAGCTCGTCCCAGGTTACCTCGCGTCCGGTATGCGCCGCGGTGCGAGCCATCATACAGGAAAGTGCGGACTCGGCGCCTTTGTCGGCCTGGTTGTGAAATTTGCCGCTGTTGATGCTCTCGATGAACGCCGTTTTCTTTTCGCGATCAGCGGACTCCAAGTTCGATGTAAAGTTGCCCGTCACGGAAAACGCCGCGGGTTGACCCTGCGGCTGGAGCGCGAGAGGAGCTTGCCACGGCTGATCCCCCCAGATGCCGAGCGCACCGGTGTACGGCGAGAGCGACGTTCCTTTCGTCCCGAAGAACCGCTCGCTGACGTCCCACCAGCCTTTGGCGAATTGCGTGGAGCTGAACGTGACGTCCACGCCGCCGGGATAGCGGAACAGGACGTCGTAATTGCCGTAGCAATCGCCGTCATCGGCGGGGCGGCCCTGGCGTCCTCCCGTGGCGGTGGCCTGCACGGGATGCGCCTTGAGGATCCAATTGCAGATGTCGATGACATGAATGTTCTGCTCGACGATGATGTCACCGGAGAGCACACGGTCGCGCACCCAATTCCGCAGCCGGCGCTCGGCGGGTGAGGCGTCAGGCCAAGCTGGGCGATCGATGTAACCGGTCAGATAGTAGGCTTCACCGCAGATAATATCGCCCAGCGCACCCGCGTGGATGCGGCGCACGAGCTCCACGAAGGGGGGGCAGTCGCGGATCTGAAATCCCACGTCCAGACTGAGCTTGCCTTGGGCGCGCTTTCCCATCTCGATGACGCGTTTCGCGCCAGGGACATCAACGGCCACGGGTTTTTCCAGGTACACGTGCTTGCCCGCGGCCACGGCGGTTTCGAGGTGCTGCGGATGGAAGTAGGGTGGCGTCGCGATGACGATCGCGTCCACTTCCTTTGAGGTGGCGATTTGCTCGGAGGCGCGCGGACCGACAAACAGCTGCCTCGCATCCACGCCCGAGTACCCTTTCGCCTGCTGAATCTGGTCGAAGTGTGCATGGGCAGCGTCGAGCTGGTCTTGAAACAAGTCGGCCAGCGCAACGACACGAGCGCCGCCGGTGTCCACCAGATTCGACGCGTCTTCCGTGCCGCGCCCACCGCAGCCGAGCAGGCCGACGCGGATGGCGGAATTCGCGTGGGTCCCATGCACCAGTGCGGGCTTGATGAACATGGCCGCTGCGGCGGCAGCCGTCGCGCCCACGAACGTCCGCCGGTCGAGTGCGTCAGCATCGCGTGACATACGGCCTCCGAATTATCCGATGAGCCCTTCCAGGTAGACTATCGCGGCGCGAACGTCCTCGATCTGCTGAGGGCCGGAAACCTCACGCTCAATGGTGACCGCACCCTGATAGTTCAGCTGCTTCAAGCGCGCGATAATTCTCGGAAAATCCACCTTGCCCTGGCCGATGGGGACCTCCCTGCCCAACTCTCTGGGGTTCGTCGGCCAGAGACCGTCTTTGGCATGAATCCCCTGGACATAGGGCGCGAGGACCTCGATGGCGTCGACCGGATTGGCCTTGCCGTAGAGGATCAAGTTGGCAAGATCGAAGTTGACGCCCTGATTGTCGAGACCGACGTCCTGCATCGCACGCACGAGCGTAATGGGGGTTTCCTGCCCGGTTTCATAGCGGAAGGCTTGACCGTTGCGCCGGCAGTGCTGCACGACTTCGCGTACGGCCGCGACCGTCTCTTTGTATACCGGGTCGTTGGGATTTTCCGGAATGAACCCGGCGTGACTCTGCACCGCGGGAACGCCGCATGCTTTGGCAAAGTCCGAGGCCTGCTTGATCCGGGCGATGCGCGCGGCGCGCGTGTCGCGCGGCACCACGCCGATCGTCAGCGGCCCATCGTAAAAGTCCCACGCCTCGCGACCTGGTCCCCCGACCACCACCGAGGTCGCTTCGACGTGGTGTCGGTCCAGCGCCTGCAGCAGTCGTGTGCTCACTCCTCGCTGGAAATCCTCCACGTACACCTGACAGGTTGGCAGGCCGAGATCATGCACCTTGGCAATGGCTGTCTCGGGATCTCCCCCAATCCCGATGATCAAACCAAGACGCAGCGGCTGCTTCGCCGGGGTGAAGAAGGTCGGCGTGATTTGAGCCGCCATGACCCCCGCAGATGCCTGAAGGAATTGGCGGCGGTTGACTGTCGTCGTCATAACGAGCGAGGCGCCTCCCTCAAAACGGGTTCCCCGAGCTCCGCCGTGGCACCGTCGAGTCGCGCGGCCAAGCCGCTAATTGGGTGGCGCGGGACTGCCGCCGCAAGGTCCTGACGAGCCACGCCCTTGATCGAGCCAGGGACGTCGGTCCCTGGCATGCTTTCGCGCTTCCGCTCATGTTCAGGTGCAAGGCCCGACCCAAAACGGTGCGGCATGACCTGGCAGCGACGTGTGGTTTCACCCCTCCTGGTGGTTGTCTTCGGCGCGGTCGCGCTCGCTCCTGGCGGGACGGGAGCGCGGGGCGAGCCGTACGATCTGGTCCTCGTGGGCGGGCGCGTGCTCGACCCGGAGACAGCCCTGGATGCGACGCGGAACATCGGCATCCAGGGCGGCCGCATCGCCACCGTCGCGGCGGGGCCGGTCACGGCGCGCGAGACCCTCGACGTCCACGGCCTGATCGTTGCGCCCGGATTCATCGATCTCCACGTACACGGGCAGGACTCGGAGAGCTACCGCTACTATGCGCACGATGGTGTGACGACCGCGCTCGAGCTCGAGATCGGGACGTATCCCGTCGCGCCCTGGTACGCCGAGCGGGAGGGCCATGCCCTCATCAACTACGGCGTCAGCGTAGGCCACGTAGGCGCGCGGCGAGCGCTCATCGCGCACGACGCGTCGCTCCCAGGCGTTGCCGCGATCGCGCGCGACACGAGCCGCAGCTGGACCCACAGCGCGCTCCCCGAAGCAGCACTACCTCGACTCGATTCCCTGGTGGAACGCGGGCTCGCCGACGGCGCTCTCGCCGTGGGATTCGGCATCGAGTACACGCCCGGTGCGAGCCGCGAGGAGATCCTGCACCTGTTCCGGGTCGCGGCGCGCCACGGCGTATCGTGCTTCGTACACCTGCGCCACGGCGGTCGGGACCCCGCCACCGGCGGCAGCGTCGCGGCGCTGCAGGAAGTGATCGCCGACGCCGCGGCCACGGGCGCTTCCCTCCACGTGGTCCACGTGACGAGCATGGGCCAGCGCGACACACCGCTCCTCCTCCAGCTCATCCACGGCGCGCGCGAGCATGGCCTCGACGTCACCACGGAGGCGTACCCGTACACCGCAGCATCCACCGCCATTCAGTCAGCGGTGTTCGATCCCGGCTGGCAACAGCGTATGGATATCACCTATCACGATATCCTCTATCCTCCGACCGGCAAGCGCCTGACCGGGGCGAGCTTTGCACGCCTCCGCCGCCAGGGGGCCACGGTGGTGCTCTTCATCATTGCGGACAGCACCGTCCGGCAAGCACTGGCCGACGGGCTCGTGATGATTGCGAGCGACGGGAACTCCCCCCATGGCCACCCGCGGCTCGCGGGGACGCACGCACGCGTCCTCGGACGCTACGTCCGTGACTCCGGCGTGCTCAGCCTCCAAGACGCGGTGCGTAAGATGACCCTGCAGCCGGCCGAGCGACTCGAGCAGATGGTACCGGCGATGGGGGCGAAAGGCCGAGTCCAGCTGGGCGCGGACGCCGACCTCACCGTATTTGATGCTGCCCGCGTGGTGGACCGGGCGACCTACGAGCGCCCGGCGCAGTTCTCGGATGGAATCATCCACGTGCTCGTGAACG
>Ga0137415_10006924_pt1 | contig 11253 bp, 9 predicted proteins | sample CZODoug3_1_1_16f_FD_183082 | JGI IMG/M metagenome (GOLD analysis project Ga0137415, IMG submission 183082) | Vadose zone soil fungal communities from Angelo Coast Range Reserve, California, USA - CZODoug3_1_1_16fungal (Hybrid Assembly) | ecosystem: Environmental > Terrestrial > Soil > Vadose...
TCTGTGTCGGCAAGCCTCGCAGCGACCTTCGAGTCCACGCCTGATGCGCTTCACCATCATCGACCTCATCATCCTGGTGGCGCTCGTCTTCGCCGTGAGCAGCGGCTATCGCCGCGGCTTCTGGCTCTCGCTGGCTCAATACGCCGGGCTCGTTCTCGGTGTCGTCATCGGCGCCGCCCTGGCACCGTTGCTGATGGACGCGCTCAACCTCTCCGACTCGACGGTGCGCTCGCTGATGGCGGTGCTGGTCCTGGTCGTGCTCGGCGCCATCGGCAGCAGCGTGGGCTACTGGGTTGGCGAGCCGATCCGCCTGCGGCTGCTGGCACGCCCGCAGAGCGGCCGGGTCGACAGTATCGCCGGCGCCATCTTCTCCGCTCTCGCGCTCCTCTCGGTCTCCTGGTTCCTTGGGCTGAGTCTCGCCCGGGTTCCCACGCCCCAGGTAGCGAGCGCCATTCAGCGGTCCGCCATCCTGCGAACCCTGGATTCCGTATTTCCCCGCCCGCCGGCGTTCCTGGCGCGAGTCGAGGGCATCATTGCCGGCGTCAACTTTCCCGCCGCGTTCTCCGGGCTGGAGCCAGTTGCCCCGTCCCAGCAGCCGCTACCCGCGTCGGTCAATACCCCCGGCGTCCAGGCCGCGGCCGCGGAGACCTTGAAGATCCGGGGCGTCGGCTGCGGTGGCATCGTCTTCGGCAGCGGTTTCCCGGTCGGCCCTGGCATGGTGCTCACGAACGCCCACGTCGTGGCGGGCACCCAGGGGACAAAAGTGCTGAGTCCCACGGGGCAGAGCCTCGATGCGCGGGTGGTCCTCTTCGACCCGGAGCGCGACGTGGCCATCCTCTACGTGTCGAGGCTGGCGCTGGTGCCCCTCAACCAGGCGACGGCGCACCCAGGCACCCAGGGGGCGGCGATCGGCTACCCGGGCGGTGGCGGTGAACAGGTAAAGCCGGCGGTCGTCAACGGCCAGGTGAGGGCGGAGGGCCGCGACATCTACGGACAGAACCTCGTGGTCCGGAGTATATGGATCATGCAGGCGGAGGTGCAGCCGGGGAACTCTGGCGGACCCTTGGTGGATCTCGATGGCAACGTCGTCGGCGTCATCTTCGCCGCCTCTACGAGCCAGCCGGGTCAGGCGTACGCGCTGACGGACGCCGAGGTGCAGCCCGATATCGACAAAGCCGAGGGACGGACCGGCGCGGTCCCGATCGGGCCCTGCGCTATGTAGCCCCCACCCTGCCCTCCCCCGCAAGGGGGGAGGGACATTAACTCTTACGGACTGGACTGCGGCGTCGGCTGGGCGCTTGGCACGTCTTGCTGGCCCTGGATCGTCATCTCGCCGGAGATCAGGTAGGGCGCGCGACCGTTCTCGCGAATGAAACCCATCGTGACCATCATGAGCATGGTCAAAATCGTCATCAGCATCAGGATTCGCTGCTCGCCGCGGCGGGCGGTTCCCCAAACCACGCCCGGCAAGCCGCGCAGGTACCAGACCACCGCCGCGATCGCGATCAACGTGTAGAACATGAGCGCCAGCACCTTCCAGGGGATCATCGACCCCAGCGGGTTGATCAAGCCCCCTTCCCAGAAGGGGCGGTTGAGGCCGGCGGCGGCCACCGTCTCATAGGAGAAGCCGAGGGCGTAGGGCTGGGCCGCGAGCAGCGTCGTCAACACCATCCCGACCGCCAATAGTTTCAGCATCCCCGACCCCCGCGCCTCGTCGGTTCGTAATCGACGGGCGAAGTAAAGGGTGGCGGTGAGGAACATGATCCCGAGCAGGGTGATCTGCCAGAGGAAGACCGGGCTGAGCGAGCCGAACATCATCTTGTACCAGCTGCCGTAGCTGTGCAGCTGGATCTCCTTGGCATAGGAGTAGCCGACCACCGGCTGGAGCAACGTCATGGAGACGCCCCACAGCAGCCCAAAACTGCCGGCCCAGTCGTAGAAGCGCTTGTCCTCGGCGGTCTTTGCCCGCAGGTAGCGAATGGCGCAGAATCCCCCGAAAGCAAATCCGATGTAGGCGAGGTTACCGACCGTGCGATGGACCGTCAGCGGGTACGACGTCGGGTTCAGGGCGAGCCGGACGGGATTCTGCGGGTTGGTCGGTGTCAGCATGTAGCTGGCGATGACGTCGATCATGTAGACCTGCAGGAAGGAGGCGACTGCCAGCAAGCCGCCGATCGCCATGTGCACGCCCTTGAAGGCGCGCATTGGCTCCCAGGTGTAGTACCAGAGGTAGGCGAGGCTGACTTGCAGGACGAAGGTCCAGGCCTCGATGAAGAGCGGCCACCATCCGATCGTCACGATCGTCGTCCAGAAATGACCCCAGAAGCCGACGAGCAGCACCGTGATCAGCAATATCGCGATCGTCGAGCTGACGCTGAAGTAGTAGGTGATGAAGCGACCCAGGCCGTGGGCGAGGCGGTCGTAGTTGCGACGCTGCCGCACGTAGCCGAGGAACTCGACCGCCGGCCCGAGCTCAGCGGCACCGCTGACAAGCCCCGCAATCAGGATGTGCAGAGAGAACAGGCTACCGATCGCGATCTGGGCGCCGACGATGTTGCGGCCCTGCGGAGGCTGCGCCGGCAGCTGGGTTTGCAGCGCGTGGAACGCCGGGGCGATGATAGCGAGCAGGGCGTTCACAGGTTGAATAGCCGGCCGGAGCCGAGCAAGGTGAGGATGACGACAAAGAGCACGGCGAAGGCGCCCGGCACCATGACCGCGGGACGTTCGAAGGGGTTGCGCTCAGGGCCGCGATCGATGAAGGGCAGCGCGAGCAGCAGCAGCACCCCGCCGGTCGGCAGGACGAGCACCAGGGGGATCAGCTGTTGCGGCACCAGCACGAGGAGTTCGTCGAGGGGCAGGAAGAACCATTCGGGCACCGGGGTGTAGCTCGTCGTCGCCGGATCGGCGATCGCCTCGAGCGGTGCACCGATCGCGACCGCCAGGATGAAGACGACGACGACCAGCGCCGCCGAGACGATCCCATCCTTGAAGGTTTGATGGGGATAAAAGTCCTCGGTTTGCAGAGGCGCGGCCCACAGCTCCTCGGAGGGAGCGGCCGGATAGGGTGGCTCGATCGGTCGCTGGGCGGGCGCGGGTGGGACGTCGACACCCTCGCGGCTTTTGTATGCCCCTCGATAGTTGATGTAGGAGCCGAACTCGCCGTGCTTGCGCAGCAGGGCCAGGTGGGCGCCGATCAGCGGAAAGAGGATGGCGGGCAACAGCCACACGTGGATACCGAAGGTCCGGCTCAACGTGATCGGTCCCACCGTGTCGGCGCCGCGCCAGAGAGCGCGGATGAAGGAGCCGATGAACGGCGTGTAGTAGGGAATGTTCGTCACCACGACGGCAGTCCAATAGGCCGCCTGGTCCCAGGGGAGGAAAGCGCCGGTGATCGCCATTCCGAGCACGAGCACGAACAACCCGACACCGGTGACCCAGTTGAGCTCACGCGGCCGCTTGTACGAGCCGGAAAAGAACGTGCGCACCATGTGCAGGCCGATTACGAACAGCAGGATGTACGCCGACCAGAGGTGGATGCCTCGGACGATGGAGCCGAACGCGTCGTGCTCCTTGAGGTAGTTGAGGCTCTGCCAGGCCTCGGTCACGGAGGGGACGAACAGCAGGGTAAGGAAGATGCCGGTGATGAGTTGAAGAAGGATCAACACCAGGGTGGCGCTCCCCAGCGTGTAGAACCAGGCGCCGCGGACCGGCACCGCCTCGTAGAGCCCCTTGCGCAGCAAGCTGCGAATCGCGGTGCGCTCATCGAACCAGTCGTAGGCGGCGCCGAGCCGGCGGCCCACTAGATTTCCTCGGTGAAGCGGTTCTCGACGAAGAGCGTCGTGCCGTCGATGCGATGGACGTACTGGGGCAGGGGCTTCGGCGGCGGCCCGCCGACGTTTAAGCCGTTGATGTCGTATAACCCGCCATGACAGGGGCAGAGGAACTGGTGCAGCGCGGGATCCCAGCGCACCGGACACTGCATATGCGTGCACACGTTGGAGAAGACGCGCGTGTTCGCACCGCTCTTGACGACGTAGACGGCCAGGTTCTCCTCCGCCGTCGTCCAGACGTCCTGCGGGAAGGCGACCTCGAACTTGGTCGGCTCGCCGTCGGGGACGCCCGCGATGTCGCCGACTTTTCGCCAGACGGCCTGCTGTTGCCGGAAAAGCGGAGAGAGGAGGAACCCGATGATCGGGATACCGAGCAACACGGCGACCACGGCGCCCGATACCTGGGTCCCAAGGATGCCGAACTGACGGCGGCTCAGCCGCCGCGGGTCACGATGCGCCATAGGTGATGAACCCGTAGAGGACGCCGGCCGTGCCCAACACGATGAAGAGCAGCACGACGGTTATGGCGCCGCCGATCAGCCAGAACGTGACAGGGGTCTGACCGCGCGCCTGCCGAAACCAGCGGACGAGGCCGAAAGCGACGATGCCGACGAAGAGCAGCGTCAGGCCGATCATGACCGCCGAGATCAGCGCCAGGTAAAAGAAGGTCTGGAGGGAACCCATTACGGATAAAAGCCTTTGGACGGGGCCTGGAAGATCCCGTAGCTGTCCGACTCTTTCATGACGCCGTAAATCGTGTAGTCGCTGCGCGCGGTCGTCCGGATGACGCCCATCAGGAGGAACAAGAGCAGCGCGCTGGCACCAGTCACGGCGAGCGTCACCTGGCTGGACCGCCGAAGATCCTGGGTCTTTAGCCGTGCTTGGGGCCGCGAGAGGATCCAGTGCAGCAGGCTGAGTAGTACCGCCACGCCGAGCGCCAGGTAGCGCAACCAGAACACGCCCTTCGGGTAAAGGGCGGCCGGCGCCATCGTGAGCAGCGATGCCGCCACCACCAGGCCGGTCAGGATGGGCCCGGCCGCCGTCGACCGCGACTGCCAGAAGTAGAGGTTGCTGCCAACCAGGAGGATCGCGATGAACGTCGCCTGGACCAACCAGAGCCAGGCGAAGGGCCCCTGGAGCGAGTAATGGAACGCGGCCGGGGAGGCCTGCTTGATGCTTTCAACGAAGACCGCTCCCAGTACTATCTGGACGACCAGCGTGACGAAGCCGACCACCAGGCTGGTGCGCGCCGCCCAGTGGAAATACAGGCGGTTGGTTGGCAGGCGGCTGGCGGCCGCATAGACGGCGGCCACCGCGGCGACGAAGAATGAGGCCCATGACAGGTTGCCGACGAACCGGTGTCCGAGCTCGGGCCAGTAGGAGGGATTGAAGAAGGCGCTCGCGCCCTGGCCCGTCTGCGGCGTCAAGAGATAGCTATCGAGGGCGACGATGATGAAGAGAAAGATGTGCTCGGTGGCGGCCGTTGCGTAGCCGATCAGGATGTGGGCTCCCTTGCGCAGTCGGAAGCGGTCCCAACGGAGGTTGTAGAGAAGGATGCCGCCCAGCGTCAGGAACCAGATGCTGAACGCGACCACCGCCGGCCAGAAGAAGAGCGTGATGAGCGTCACGAAGAATGTCGGGTAGAGCGCCGTGAGGACGATGACGGCGAACCCGCCCAGCGTGGCGCCCAGGCTGAAGATCTTCAGGTTGACGTTGCCCAAGGAGCGGGCAAGCCGTTCATACCTGGGGTCCTCTCGGCGGAGACCGATCCACTCGTAGGTCGGCCCCAGCACGAGGGCGCCCATGGTGAAGGAGCCAAAGATGATGTGGATCAGGAAGAAGATGCCGACCGCCCAGCGGTTGGTGATGAAGGGCAATTGGATCCCCGGCTGATTGATGGAATACGACGTGGCGAGGACGCTCGCGATCGGCATGGGCCGGTCAGTCCGACTCGAGAACGCGCCGGCCGAGGCGACCGGTCAGGCCGGCGGCGCCGACGAGGAAGCCGAAGCCACCGAGCAGCGTCTCCCAGGCCAGCAGGTTGGGCTGACCGCCGAGCGCTCCCAGCAGTGACTCGTGGAGGTAACTGAACGGCAGGAGACGCGAGACGGCGAGCAGGGCCGGCTCTGTCAGCGAGGTGAAGACCCCGGCTAGGAACAGCAGCGGCAGCAGAACGATGAAGACGTAGAGCATCACCTCACCCGGCGAGTCGGAGAGCGTGCTGGCGACGGCGCCCATCAAGTTGCCGATCAGGAGCACCGCGGCGGTGCTCAGCGCCAGCGCCGGCCACCAGGAGAATTGGGAGGGGTGGCGAAGCCCGATCAGCACCAGCACCGGGGCGACCTGTAGCAAGTCGATGAGCGCGCTGGTCGAGAGCCGCTCGATCAACAGCCGACCCGGGGTGACGGGCAGCGTTCGATAGCGCAGGGTCAGACCGCTCTCGCGCTCGCGCGTCAAGACCGCCCCCGCCCCCAGCGCTCCGATGATCGCGATCAGCATCGTCAGGGTGATCGCGGCGTACAGGGGCGGCGCGGCGATGACCAGGGGAATGCCAAAGACAAGCGGAAAGGCGAGCTTGATCGCGAGCGCCCGGCGCCGCTGAGCAAACTCCAGCAGCTCTCGCTGCCAGATCGTCCCGGCCAGCATCTTCAGCGCGCCCCGGTGTGGAAAGGCGCGCGTGTCATCGATGGACCGCCGGCAACGCCACGCCGGTCAGCTTCAGGAAGACGTCGCCCAGGTTGGGCCGGCGAACCCGCATGTTGCTCACCAGGTCCGCGGTGCCGTTCAGCACCGCCAGCACCTGCGCCGGGTTAGCGCCACGCGCCAGGATGATGTGCACCGTATCGCCCTCGACGTTCGCCGCCTCGACCGCCGCCAATGCGCGAAGGCTTTCGAGCGCAATTGGGGAGTTCACTTGAAGCTGGACTTCCTTGGACCCGGCGACCTCGGCCAGCAGCTGTGGCACGTGACCCTCGCGGATTAGCCGGCCGTCGTGCAGGAAGATCACGTAGTCGCAAAGGCGCTCCGCGAGGTGCACATCGTTGGTCGCCAGGACCACGGCCGTGCCGGTCAGGCTGAGCAGCTGGAGCCGCTCGATCAGGTCGAGCTCGGCGCGGTAATCGAGGGCGAGCGTGGGCTCATCCAGCAACAGGATGGATGGGCGGTGTACCAGGGCCTCGACGAGGTTGAGCTTCCGCTTCATCCCCAGCGAGTACTCCGAGACCAGCTGCTCGCGCGCGTCCCAGAGGCCGGACCATCGGAACAGTTCATCGAGCCGGTCGCGGGCGAGCTCATCGGCGAGCCCGAACTGGTGGGCGAAGAACCAGGCATTTTGATAGCCAGTCATCTTGTCGAAGTGCGCCGGCTGGTCGAGCATGACTCCGAGCCGCCGCCGCACCGATGGGTCGTGCGGGTTCGCATTGCGAAACCAGCTGATCTGCCCGGCCGAAGGCGTCGCGGCGGTCGCCAGTAGCCGAAGCAGGGTCGTCTTGCCAGATCCGTTCGGGCCCATCAGGCCCATGACCTCGCCTGGGGCGAGCTTGAGCGTGATGTCGAAGACACCCTTTCCCCCGCGGTAGGCGCGGGTCAGGCCGGTTGCTGTGAGCAGGCTAGGCTCGGAAGCCGTATCGGCCTTCATGGAAATCGCCGGTCTCGATCCACTTCTGGATGACCACATCCATCACTTTTGTCGTGACTCGCTCCTCGCCGAGCTCCTGGGCGTTGCCCTCGACCGCCGCCATCACCTGGCCTTTGACAAACGGCGGCATGTTCTCGAGCCGCTTCTCGGCGTCCGGCTCCCAGGGCATCTGCGGACCCTTCTCCTGGAGCGCCTGCGAAACCTCGTCCCACATCTCGAACTTGACGTCCATCGCCTCGGGCGTGATCACAGGGCCGAGCCCCTTCTTGGCCGCGGTCCATTCGACCCGCCAGCGACTCAGCTCCCGGCAATAGGACGGCAGGTTGGCGAGTCGTGCTTCGGCCTCGGGCGACCAGGTGAAATGGTGCTCGAACGTTTTAGGGCTGAGCGGGTGTCCGTAGCCGATCTTGATCCCCAGCCGCTCGAGGAAGGCGGCGTTGATTGCCTCCGAGGTTCGCGCGGCCCGGGATTCGGCGGCGTGCTGGGCCAGCTCGCGCGCGCGGGACGGGTCAAATTTTTCCTCGGCGCGGATCTCGACCTCGTTGAGCCGCCGAACGCCGTCTTCCGTCCAACCCGGCGAGGGCTCGCGCGGGCCGCCGCCGTTCCCATCATGCTGGCCGTGCACCTTCATGGCCGCCTCGACCACCTCGGGCGAGTGCGCCTTGAGCGCCTGGTCCATCATCATCCGCGCGTCGACGAGGCCACCCTCGACGACATCGCGCGTGATGGTTTCGGCCCGGATCTTCCGGGCGAACTCCTCGACCTTGGTGCGCGCCATCATCCGCATGAAGCCGCCCGGCACGCGCTCCATCCGCGCGGCCGCGTCGTCGGTCCAGGTCAGCGGCGCCTCGCCCACCGGCTTTAGCGCCGCCGGCAGCGTGTCGCTCACCACCTCGGCGACCGGCCCGTAGGCCTCATCCAGGTTGGCGTCGGCGAAATCCCGGGTGATGCTGGGCAGCCGCTGCACCCGGGCGATCTTTTCGATACGCGCCTTCACGCGGCGCCGCTCGTACCCCTTGGGGACGCGGTTGAGAATCTCCTTGGCTTCAGCCGTCCACTTGACCTTAAAGCCGTCGAATGCCTCCTCCTCCTCGGTGCCTCCCTCCCTGGTGGCGGCCGCCGCGACGGCGGCCTTGTCAACAGGCTGGAAACTGGTGCCCGCGCAGACCGGGCATTCCTGGGGCTTCTCCACCCGCGCCGGACGCCCGCACCGACGGCAGATCCAGGTGGCGCTGCTCTCGTCGCCACTCATCTCGGCCTTCACGCGAACGGGTTCGACACCCATGGCCCGGGCGGCGTGCTCGGGCATGACCTCCGACACGGCGAGGTCGATGATCGACGAGCTGATCACGGAGTGCCCGCGTTCCATTGCGTAGCGGCAGATGGCCGTGCGGGTGATCGCGCGGAAGGCGGCGGGAACCCGCTCCATGCGCGCTTCGGCCTCCTCGGTCCAGGTCACGCTCGCCTCCGCCTGTACGTCGATGGGCGGCACGAAGGTGCGGCTCGACAGAAGGACACTGACGGGTGCCAGCCGGAGGAGATTGTCGGTGTTGCTCCCCATGTCCATTTGGGCTGCGGAGTGGACGCCGATCCGCCCGATGACCAGCAGCCAGGGTGGGTCCTGGCGGACGTACTGCAGGACCTTCTTGAAGGCCTTGCCGTCGAAGAGCGTGGTCTTGATCTCGACCCCCTCATCGCGCGCCACGGATTGGGCCACCCGCAAGTGGGACTCGTAGATCTTGGCGAGGCCGGTGTCGATGATCTCTTCGTGCAGCTGCTCCTGCTCTTTGAACCGGAACACCTTCGATGCTTCGGCCGAGAGCACATCGACGATGCCGTTGAACATCGCGTAGTGGAGGTAGGGGTCGTAGACGGAGACGGCTTCGACCTGCTTCTCGAAAACACGCGCGAGGTCGATCGCGGTCCGCAACCCGGCGAAGGACTGTGGGCTGCCATCGATGGCGACCACGATCCGGTCGGAGGCGTCGTCGCGAAATGGATGCGTGTCACGCACCACCAGGGAATCGACGCGGATGCGGCGGACCACGCGGTCGGTAACGCTTCCGACCATGCTGTCCTTGACGGCGCCCATGCCGAGCGCCCCCAGGACCACCAGGTCGTAGTCGGATGTGGCGATGTCGTCGACCAGGCATTCCCAGTTCTTGCCGTCGAACGTTTTGTACTCGAACGGCAGGCCGGCGCGGTCGCAGGCGACCTTCATGACGTCGAGGTAGGAATCGGAGATCAGCTGCAGCCCGCGCGTGATCAGCGAGTCGTGGATCTTGCGCTGGCGCTCGAGCTCCTGCTCGTGCTGGTATTCCTCCGGCAGCGTGTACTCCATCTGCTTGAAGCGCACGTCGTGCATGCGGGCGGCATAGACATGGCTGCCAACCAGGCTCGCTTTCGTGGCGCCTGCCAGCCGGACCGCCACCTCGATGGCGGCATTGGAATGGTCCGAGTTATCGAGGGGGACGTAAATCTTCCCGTACACCAGCAGCTCCCTCCATACGGCTCCGGCCGAAGCGTGATGCCCTGACCCTGATATTGGCAGACAGCGACTGCCTACGTCGAGCCGCCTAAGCTAGGGCAAAATTCCCCAAGCGCCAGTCCAGGATTCGCCGGGTTGAAGAACGGTCAGTCCGTCGCTGCTGCGGAAGGCGTTCGGGGCACAGGTCATCGGCTCGATCGCGATGCTGCGCCGACGTCGCTTCCGGTCGGGGATGGCATCGGGCGTATAGACCATCAGGAACCCGTAGACCGCTTCCATCCAGAGCGTGACCCGAGGCTCGCCTCCCGGAGCCTGGAGATGAACGCGGACGACTCCATCACTGTCCGGTACCAGGTTGGCGAAGGCCGTGTCCATCTTTAAGGAGCCGATAGGGCGGAGTTCCAGGAAGTCGTACGCCGTCCCGCGATTCGGCAGCACTCGCCCGGTCGGGATCAGCCGCTCGTTCGCTTCGAGCCGCAGCAAGGCCGGCAGCTTCAGCAGCGCCTCATCGATGAACGTCCCCACGGTGAGGTACGGATGATGCCCGGCGCCATAGGGGGCGGCCTCCCGACCGACGTTGGTCGCCATCGTTCGGATGGTCAGTCCGCCCGCCGTCAGGCGGTACTCGACGTCAAAGCGGAGGGTGAACGGGTAGCCGTCTTGAGGATGAAGGACGAGCGACATCAGCACCCGATCTTTAGCCTGCTCGGCCGCCGTCCAGTTCATCCAGCGGGTGAGCCCGTGCAGCGCGTTGTGCCGGGCCGGTTCGGTGAGGGGCGTCTGGTGCATTCGGCCGGCGAATTCGTACTGGCCGTCCTCGATCCGGTTGGGCCACGGAAGCAGCAGCTGACCTCGCCCGATGCTGCACATTTCATCCTCCGCAAAACCGTCGACGATATCACGCTCGCCGACGGTGTACGCGCGCAGCCCCGCTCCCACTTCGGTCACGACCGCGCGCTGATCTCCGGAGGTCAAGACATATTGCTGCCCTGAAGGTGGGATCACGGACACTGCCACCGGATAATAGGATGATGGCGCGCTTGAAGCTTTCCCTCTTTGGCCCTCCACGTGATGAGCTGGCCGGTACCGTGGACGGCGAGGTCCCGGAGTGGATCGAGCGCCTGTACGAGAGTTACGGCACGAGCGCCGACTCCGCGCCGGCGAGCGCGTCGGTGCTGGCGCTGGGGGAATCCCTCGTCTACCGCCTGCGCAAGCTCTCCGTGCTGCTCAAGAAGATGGAGGCGCTCGGCTGGTCGATCAAACCTCGCCAATGGGATCTATTCGCCAGCACCGACCTG